>Ga0302325_10000501_pt1 | contig 109444 bp, 97 predicted proteins | sample Palsa_T0_2_FD_201948 | JGI IMG/M metagenome (GOLD analysis project Ga0302325, IMG submission 201948) | Peat permafrost microbial communities from Stordalen Mire near Abisko, Sweden - Palsa_T0_2 | ecosystem: Environmental > Terrestrial > Soil > Palsa > Peat permafrost | place: Sweden: Abisko...
CATCCGCCTTGAAACCCCTGGACGCGTGGTCTAAACGGGCCGCCATCCCGTTGGGGGATCGTCTAATGGTAGGACTGCAGACTCTGACTCTGCCTGTCTAGGTTCGAATCCTAGTCCCCCAGCCAATCTCTATCCGAAACCACGAAAGCGTTTCCGGTGGGCTTGGCAAACCCATGAAATGGCTAAATATCCTACTCCACCTTCGCCAAAGGTACCCCGCCCTACGCGGTATGTGTGACGGTATATTTGACGGTATCTGCGGCGACGGCAGGAAACCGGATACCGTCAAATGCCACTGACCGCACTCGGCGTGAAAAACGCAAAATCCAAAGCCAAGCCTTACAAGCTCGCCGACGAAAGAGGCTTGTACCTAGTCGTCACTCCCAGCGGCGGAAAGCTCTGGCGGTTCGACTACCGCCATGACGAGAAGCGCAAGACGCTGGCGATGGGAAAATGGCCCGATGTCGAACTAGCGGCGGCGCGAGAACGACGCGACAACGCCCGCAAACGCCTGGCCGAGGGCGAGGATCCTGCCGCAGCCGATAAGGCGGAGGCACTCGCTAACGAGAATGCGTTCGCAACCATCGCTCGAAACTGGCACGCCAGCGCCAAAACCGCTTGGACACCTCGTTATGCTCGGTTGGTTCTGGGCCGCCTCGAAGCCGATATCTTCCCATATCTCGGCAAAGACAACATCGACGGCATCGAGCCGCCTCGGCTGCTGGAGATAATTCGCAAAGTCGAAGCGCGCGGCGCCATAGAGATGGCGAAGCGGATCAAGAACTATTGCAGCGAAATCTTCATGTATGGCATTGCCGAAGGAAAGTGTCGCCGCGATCCGGCCGCCGATATTCGCCGCGCACTGAGAAAGCCTCGGCCAAAAAAACATATGGCCGCAGTTTCTCCGTCAGAGTTTCCCACGCTTGTGGCGCGGATGCATGGCTACGACGGTGACGAGCTGACCAAGCTCGCCTTGCACTTTACGCTCTTCACCATGGTACGGACCCAAGAGACCCGGTTCGCACGGATCGAGGAGTTCGAAAACCTTGATGGCGTAGAACCTCTTTGGCGTCTCAGCCCGGAGCGCATGAAAATGAGCCGGGAACATCTCGTGCCGCTGCCTCATCAAGCGGTGACAATCATCAGACGCTTACGGGAAAAATCGCCCGACAGCCGATACCTGTTTCCCGCGAATACAAAGACGGGCGTCATCAGCGAGAACACTATGCTTTATGGCCTATATCGTATGGGATATCACAGCCGACAGACAACACACGGGCTGCGCCGTTGCGCCTCGACGATATTGAACGAAAGCGGCAAATTCGAGCCGGATTGGATCGAGACGCAGCTTGCGCACGCCGACGATGACAAGGTGCGCGGTGCATACAACGCGGCCATCTACCTTCCGCATCGTCGGCGCATGCTTCAGTGGTGGGCAGACTTCGTAGAGAAACCGAGCATCAATTCATCCTATCCCAATTACTGCGCAACGGTTGCCGCTTGAGCCCGCAATTCGCCTCAGCGCGAAGGTGTCCGAGGGCAGCTATGCCTAGCTCTCGTCCGGCGCAATCGTCTCGTCCAGTACAGGAAACCCTTCAATAAGCCTCCGCCGCATGCCAGCAGCGACGCCGGGGCTCTCTATGTAAAGACCAATTTCGCTTTGAGGCGTATCGCGTCGCGTGTCAGCAGATGACCAGTTCAGGCTGGTGATCACGAGATGATCATCGTCCCAAAGCAAAAACTTTCCATGCAGCTCTCGATCCCGAATCCGTATGAGTTGAACACCGGCTGATTGCGCAACGGTTTCAAGATCCACGACGTCTTGTCGCGTGACCGGACCGGAATGCTTCGAATAGCAGATTGTTCGCTGTACTGTTTGGTTTTTCGCAGCCATCATCGGTATGATAGTGCGAGCTTCCGCTGCCAGACCCAAGCGATCGCCGCCGACCATAATTGAATCTCTTGCACTGTCCCTCGCCAATCTCATCAACTGCGAATGCTCATCGCCACGCACGAGCCGTAACGTTGCGCTACCCGTCCCAGGCGGTCGTGTTCTCAGAGATCTAGCAAGGGACGTCAGATCACCCGCAATCGTCGAGTTCTTTGCGCTATCGAACACCAGCTCTGCCAATTCGTCCGCCACGCGCGCGGCGGCGTGCGGCGAGCGCAATACGGCGGAAACCTCGACGCGATTAAACCCGCTGTATAGCCAATTGCACGAGCCTACAACTGCGACGAACTCATCTCGTTCCCTACCGGCCGCGTCCGCGACAAGCAGCTTTGCATGCGACCTTGTCGAATACAGATGCACTCGCGCTCTTCCGCGAAGATCTTGATCGGCGCTGATTAGGTGATTGATCGCTATCGCTGCATTCAGATTGGCAGTTCGATCGCGCTCGTCACGATTGGCTCCCCAGAAAATGTCAATCGCGACGCCCCGTCGTGCCGCGCGTCTAAATTCATCCTGAAGCTCGACGAAGGCTCCTTCGCGTATGAATGTGGAATGCATGACGAACCGGGAGCGAGCCTGCCGCAAAATTTCCACAAGCAGATCACGGTGGTCAGACCCGCTCAAAACAAGGTCATTCGGACCAAACGCAGGGATGACGATGGCGCCATCGCTTCCCGATGCCGATCGCCGCGGAGACTGGATCTTCATCGTCCTGCCACGCCGATCACTGGCTGCCGCGCGACGTATTGCGGCCGTCAGCTCTTGAGGAGGATCAGGAGGAAGGCCCTTTATGCTGTTTCCAATAACTGTGAACAACGCAAACTGATCGTGCGTGTCGGAAGACGAGTAATCAATGCTGGACAATTCTTCATCATGCGGAAGGACCTGATCGGCAGCTCCATATAGATCAACACTCGAAACTCGCGACCACCCGTTGCTAAATACGACGCGGCGAACGTCGTATTCCCTTTCAATTGCTTCGATCTCTGAGGGCCGGTACGGTTTCAGATCGCGCAGGCCAAAAGCGCGCAAACTGAACGGCTCCATCGTGAATGAAATTCGCCTCGGCACACGACGAATCACGGGCGGCAATGTTTCAAATGTCTCGATTGCGTCTCGGCCTGTTTCAGTTGCGCGAAACAAGACGGCTCCCTGCGTCGCAGCGAGTTCAACCCAGCCGAAGCGCATCATGCGCAAGATCACCTCGGTCACGATCCGAGTGGGAATGCATGCCAATGCGCCCAAATCACTCGCCGTGCGTGGGCTTTGTGCGAGAGCCCAGAGAATGAGACGATCGACAGCGCTCCAGTGGCGCCCCTTATCCACCCAGACTCTAAATCTGGCCAATTTCACCGGAACAGCCACGCGTACTGCAGACTTATCAGCCATCGCGATTGCTCTGCTCAAGCAAAGCCCAAGGCACAGAAGCGAACTTCGGCGTTACGCCATCGGGAAGCTTTTCGTTTGCCAGGCGCTCAAAGACATCGAGCATCTTCAAGAGGAACAACGGCGTGGCGCGCTCCCCGATTCTATGCCGCCTATAGCGCCGACCCTGAACGCGCAGAAACTCCATGCTGCCGATGATAACTAGCTTCCATTTCGCGCGGCTTAGAAGCACGTTCATGCGCCTCGGGTCCCGAAGAATACCGAGCGCTGCTCGCCCAACATGATCATTGTTTCTGACAAGAGAAACGATGACAATGTCAGCCTCACCGCCCTGAAACGAGTCGACTGTGCTCTGGAAGCCCGAGGACTTCGTACCCGGCCGGAAGGCGGTTAAATTTGCGAGGCTGCCTGCAAGCCGGTCTTCGATGGCGCGTCCCAGTCGGTCGACCTGCTCGTTATAAGGAGAGAGGACAGCGAGCGTCGGCGGTTTATCTGGATCATTTGGCTTGGCCCGCACCATCTCGAGTATCGAGAGAGCGGCCTTTAGCTCCATCGGATTGTGATAGGTTGGTCGTTGTTCTTCCGCGTTGCTCTTGCGTTGCATATACGGAAGATCGACGAACACAATGGGCGAAGCAGGCAACCGCTGGTCCAATATCTCGAACGGCGGAACGTCCGCGTAAAATTTCGCCTCACATTCGGGAGCGGTAAGAAGGCGTCCTTCGTAGAAACACTCCGAAATAGTCGTTGCGATCGTCGGATGCATGCGATGCTGTTGCAGAAGTTCTGTCGCAACTCGCCGCCGCGAGCTTGAGCGCTTCTGCCTATCCAATTCGCCCGTTACCAGATTCTCGAATAGCAAGAGGACCCGTCGAGCCGAAGCGCATGTCTCGCTCAGTACGGCGTCATCCTCCATAGCCTCTCTAAGCTCATCCAAGCCGAAATCGCGAAAAACACTGCCGATGACCGGATCGCATTCCGCGAGAGCCTGACTCACTTTGGTCTGATTGCCCAAAAACCCCATGATCCGGTCGGTATCGAACGGCGGTAACTGATTGTGATCGCCTATCATAAGCCGTCGCATGGAAAGAAGCTGCGGCGCGAGTAGCTCCGGTCCGGTCGCCTTCGCCGCTTCCTCAACGATGCTCCAGTCGAACTGCGCGCCGTCCTCGATCAACCGCGCCAAATCGCTCGAATTTGTCGTCGAAAAAAGAATATTGGCGGACTGCAATACTAGCGCCTCAAAGGACCAGCGCTGCCGCAGAACCGAGATCGGCAGCTTAGCCCGGGGATTTCCCACAACCTCCGCTGCATTGAGCATGTCGGCCAGAGACTGGCGGATTGCGGAAGGCGCTTGTTGATATAACGAACTGCCACTGAGAGCTTTGAGGTAAACTTTAGCCCGCTCCGGCGTTTGTGCCCCGGCTAATTCTGCGCCGTTGTCGGCTTTCGATCGAACGAGGATCACGTCCTCGCTCAATCCCGTCTCCGTCAGCATATCCTGGACGGCGGACGCCAAATGGTCCAGAGCCTGGTGTGCCTGTGCACTTAGGAGCAGTCGAATCGTCGAATCGCCCGCAACGAGACGGCGCACGATCTCAGTTACCAGCTTGGTCTTTCCGACACCCGGAGGGCCGACAACAAATTGCGCCGGCCCGTTAGACCATATGGCCCGCAGCGCCTCCTGCTTTGAGTCATCGAGCCTCGCGAAATAGTCATCCTCGTCCAGAACAGCGTCCGCGTATGTGCGCAGGCGTTGCCGAGGATCAGCGAGCGATTGTGCCAGTTCCGATTGTGTCACAAGCGCATTCAGCATTCGAAGCCGTCGGCGCAGGGCTTGTTCTGTGCCGGTCTCATCTGCCTTTCTGAGATGCAGCTGCACATTCGGGGGCACAACCCCATCCAGCACTTCAAACTCATAGAGACGTCGATTGTTTTTTTGAACCGGCCGGACAAATCGAACCGTGGCGGCCGCCCTTATTGTCGCGCCGAGACTGGCGGCTTCCGTCAACCGCCACTCGGCATCTATTTCGGCCTCTTCCCTCTCAAAGAAACGCCGGAGCATTTGCGGAGCCTGGTCGACCTGCAAAGCCTCCGACAGGCGCATGTGATGCTCCGCATCGCTCGCCGCCAACTCAACGACACGCCGATTTCCTTGCTGTCGCTGCTGCGCGAGTTCGACGGGAATAATCTGCGCGGCCCTGAATAGCGCTTCAGTGATCAACGCTAGAAGCAGCCCACGACGGATTGTGAGAGTTGGATCGTCGTCCGGCGTGTCGTCTACTGCATCGTTCCAGTCTAGAGCGTCGGACCGCAACTCCTGCAATCGCCGGGAAGCCGCGCCGAACCTTATAAGCTCTATTCGATGCGCCGGAATCGAAATGTCGTTTCGTCGGCTCAAACGAATGTCTTCTCGCAAGCGAGCTCTGTCGCTTGTCGCCACGCTCCAGGTCTCGTCGACGCCTGCTCCGCGAAGCGGTTGAAGCTCATAGGCTAGAGTCTCGGTGATCAGGAGCATGTCACCCCTGATCGTGCGCACCAGACTGGCGCCGGCCTCAATGTCTGCTCTCACGAAATCCATCTGAGCATCGACGTCCGCCGTATCAAACGCGTCCCCTGAAGCGACGTTGAGCGTCACAGAAAGGCGACTCGTCGGACCCAAGCGAAGTGCAAAAACATACCGACTGTTATCCGCCAGCGACTCTACTTCAAGCTCATTGAGAACGCCGTCGACTCGACTCGCCACCACTTGCGCGTCGAGCGCACGATTGCGCTCAGGTTCGATTAGAAGCCGGAGCAGATCCACTTCCGACGCCCGCAACTCGATGTTCGATCGCCCAGCAAGGAACTGGAGTTCTTCGTGATCTACAAAGTCAGCAGCAAGGCCAACGAGTTCTACGAATACGCGCCCCAGCGCGCGCCAGTCATCTGCAAAGGAGAAGATTATTGAGTCCGTCTGTTGGCTCTTTGCGATCACCCGCAAAGGCGCCTCATCGGGCTGAGCGACGCGAAGGCAAAACTCAAATCCACCCAGCCGAAAATCTGCCTTCGTCGCTGCGCCGCCGGAATAAATGGCGCGACTGTCAATTCTTCCGTGAACCAAGCTTTGGCTGTGTACGGCTCCGAGCGCGTCGACGACGCGTCGCAAATTTTTCCAAAGCAATATTCGCTGGCGCGGTGCCTGCAGCGCTCCGAGCCAATGACCGGGTCTCGGATAACGCGCCACGTGCTCTAACGGCGCAAAGTCGCCCGGCATGGTTATATAAAACGCGTCTTCGCTCTCTCCCGAAGCAAGCATCTCGATAACGACCTCGTCCGCCCCAGGGGAGGCGCGAACTCTCTCGCTTTGCCGCATCTCATGGCGCCAGAGTTCACGCAGATCCGAGTCGATTGCCGAGCCCGTCTTCTGCCAGTATTTCAGTACCAGGGCATCGCCAGTTCGACGATCTGCCGCGCGAATCACTGCCGACTTCAATGCGGCTCTATCCGGCGACGATAAGAAAGCTTCGGAGAGCTCGAATCGATCTTCGAGCCGGTCAGACCGCCTTTTTGCATTTCTCGTCGGCATCGGCCTTCCTTATCACGCGCGGGATCTGGGCACCGCACGCAATCAATTGCGGCAGCCTCGCCTGACTTGGGCCGAAAGATCCTCGATTCGCAGAGCGGCTAACTCCTCGACTCACACTCTTGTTCTTATATTGTTCCTTACGGTGTCTTATCCGGAAACGCAACGCAGAGCGGGCACACGGGTCGGCAGTCATAGCGCTACCGATACTGCTGTACGTGTGGAAGAGAATGCTGCCCGTTCACCGTCATTGGTTCGAACATGGGCCTGTCGTGCTTCATCAATTTTGGTCGGGAGTTCGACCGAATTGGCCAATTGATTCCATTCTTTTATTTCAGAAGACTCGAACCTGCGACCAGACCGCTATGAGCGCCAAGCATCCGCCCAAAAAGCCAAGGAAGTCCTGACTCTTACATTCAATCGCGTTGAATACCGTTCATAGCGATTTCAAGGGCTTAATTTCTTACCGTACCTCGTCGTACCTCTCGCCAAGTTGCGCGCACTTGATGTTGGTACCCCTCGGGCTATAACCGGGACCAGACTACCGCCTGGGACTCCGATGTGGCATCGGCGATTTTCTCACCACTATACTATCCGGCTTATAGCCAAACACATCGAGACACGTGCTCACGAACGTCCTCGATTTCACTTCATCCGCAGCAGGGCCTAGCTTTCTCGCATTCGTCCTTGAGCACCCAATAGTCTCCGTCTGGACCGGCGATAGAATCGCCATTGAGAACAATAACAGAACGAGATAAAGTATTGAATGGCTTGGTCCGGCAAATTCCTGTTGTTCGGGGCAGCTGATGGCAGACGCGGACGACCCAGACGATTTCACGCAAGGCGCTCTCAACTATATGAAGCGGGCAGCGTCGGAACGCGCGGACGCGCTCCAAAAACTATTCGATGAACACAAAGTTCGGGTCCGGCACACGACTCTCGATCAGTTCAGACAGGGAGAGGTAGTCGATCCTTCTCCAAGCGCGCTCTGGGGAGTGATCCAATTCCCGCCCATCATGCACACTCTCGCGTGGCTCCTCATCCATGGCGGATGGGAGGCGGTGCGCAATTACGGAGCAGCGATCATCAGCTACCAGATGGTAGGCTTGGCTTTCAGTGGGGCAGACGTTGAAGCCGCGCTCACGCGATATCCAGAGACAGCACGCTGCGCTGAAATCATCGACTGCGCCGTCCAGAACGTTCAGGGCTCTGATGCACCGCCGCCCGCGTGGCTCCCGAACATCAACGACACGAGTCCGGACCCCGATACCAATCGTCAATATAATGCGGTGCGTGAACTATGGCTGATCGCGCAATGCTGGTTCCTCTTTCACGAACTCCAGCACATCCTGTTCCAAGCCGAAGGAAAAGTGTTTCCTGATCTCCCTAAAGAAGAACTGGGCTGCGACGCCAAAGCAACCTCGTGGCTTCTTGACGGCGTAGAGTTCTACAGCGCCCAGAAACACGACGAGGCGCCAGATAAAGTTCGAGGCAAGCGCGCCATGGGGATGTTGGTTGGGCTGTTTTGCATTGGGTGGCTAGCGCCGCTTGGCGGTTCAGCCACACATCCCCCGCTGCAAGCGCGTCTCAGGATTTTGCTGGAGCAGATCGGGACTCAGGATGCGGCGCGGTTCTGGGATTTCGCAGTCGGGCTCTTATTCGTGCTGACGAAGGATCGGAAATCTATCCAAATCCCTGCGGGTGCAGCGATGCGAGATATCGCGTTACAGATTGCAGGCACAATCTAGGCCATGGACGACCAAGGCGCGATAACCTCGAAGTTCATCGACGAATACTTACGGAAGGAAATCGCACGACTCCTGCATGCCAGAACAATTTACGAACTCGGCAACTATGGATGGAGCGGCCCCGACGACTACGATCCGAAGATGATTGGCCATGCGATGTGGCAAACAGACTCACTTTCGTTTCGTCAACTCGACGCACATTTCTCGGCCACGCATGCGCACGGCCCCACGCCACGAGTTCTTGAACCGTGGGAACAGTTCCTTGTTCAATCCGGGGGCGATTTTGAAGGTCTAATGCAGGCGGCGTGGCTGTCGGTGGGTCTAACCCTCTTCCACCAGCAAACAACGGACCGTGATCACTATGCGGAAAATAGCCTCTTCCAGGTCCAGCTAATTTCGTCCACCGTGCTCTTGAGCACAGGGGCTGATCGGCTTCGCGATCTCTTCATTGCTGCGGTGTTTCAAGCAAGCACCGGGCAGTATCAAAATGCCCGCGCAGAGGAGGACAGCAATAAGATGCGAGGTGAGCGGACGGCGGTTTGGTATAACGCTCCATTCTATGATGCCGAGCAACTCGCCGTCGCAACTCTGCACGCGCCGGAGGCATTCACCGTGCTACCCTCAATGGCTGACAAAATGTTCGTCTTCAGGAGCCATCGGAACCAAGTCGTCCATTCAGTTGCCACTGAAATGGGGCGACGGGAGCGAGAATTAGCAGCGAGGAAGGCGCCGCACGAAGTCGCCGAAGATTTTTCTTACGACGATGTGCGGCGATGGCAGGAACAGGCCGACACGGAATATCGGGCAAGGGTCGAAGCCGACGCTGCCCGCTTGATCGATTGGTATCGATTGCTCATTGAGATGAGCAACGAGGTCTTCGTCGTCGAGAACACGCTCCGGCGCAATGGATATCGCGCGTAGGCGAAGGGCGATGTGACTAGATCAGGTGCGGGTGGTTTGGCAAAAGCGAACCCTAATTACGGGGCACTTTATTGAGATTCTTCATCTATTACAGCCAAAGGATGCCAACGATTCCGTTGAAGACATACCCGTTTGTGGTGCTCTACCAGGATAATTGGGACGACTTCGGCAACCGCTGCCGGTTCGTCGCCACTCTTTGGCTCTCAGCGGACAAGAGCCTCGATCTCGGTGGCGTGCGGATCGCGGTCGGTGACGAACCATATCGGGCGAAGGACCTTCCCCGAACTCTCAATAAACTGCCAGATGGCGCGGTCTCTCTAGGCGAGTCCATCGCATATTATCGAAAACTGAAGCATGGAGCCTCGCCAAAAATACGTCGCGAATATCTCACCGCGATGGGCGACATCGTCGTAAGGCGGTCCCGAGCGAAGCCGCTGCTCGACAAGCGCATCTGGGAAAAATCCTTCATGCGCGAGTTGTCCAGCCGACATGCGCTTGAACGCGGAGGTGTGTATGTGGGCGGGAAATACGAGGAGATGGCGTCTCCCAAGTTCGTTTTCTCGATGCAGCTTCCCAACGCCATCGGGAGACACATCGTCGATTTGGATTTTGCCGACTCCGACGGCCTTCCGCATCGAACGATGTTGTTCATTGGGCGTAATGGCACAGGAAAAACAAGAGCACTTGCGAACCTCGCCTACGCCTTAATGCCCCCGCAAGTCTTCAGCGCAGAAACCGTCAAAAATCCACCTGACGTTAAGCTTGAGCCCGAGCCGAGCATCAGTCGTGTGATCGCAATTTCCTATAATGCCTTTGACGAATTTCCTCTCCCGTCGAAGCCCGTGAAAGCACCGCGATTGGTGGGCGCCGATTACAGCTCGCGCCTATCTTATAAATACTGCGGTCTACGGACCGCCGATGGCACCATCAATACAGGTGAGATTTCAAAGATGCTCGATGAGGCATTGGAGCCGGTCGCATCTAGCGAGCGTGAGGATGTTCTTGAAAGGGTCCTGAGCACGCTTCTGGATGCCGAGCGAGCGAAAGAACTCTGCGGCGATGCTGAAACACGCGCCGAAGCCGTGAGTGCGCTTAGTGCCGGACAACGTCTCGTCGCGGCAATCTTCTGTAATATCGTCGGATTTATTGAGGAACGCTCGATTCTTTTGATCGACGAACCGGAAACGAATCTTCATCCTGGCTTGTTATCGAGCGTAATCGCTGCGGTAGAGGATGTGCTCCGCGAGTTCGATTCTTACGCGATAGTCGCAACGCATTCCCCTATCCTCTTGCAACAAGTACCGAGTCGATATGTTCGCGTATTCACGCGCAGCAATGATGTGCCCGGGGTATCTAAGCTTAAAGTTGAGAGCTTCGGTGAAGACCTCGGCGAACTATCACGGCTCACACTAGGATTGGCTGACCCGGAGCGTGATTTCACCGATGTGCTCACCCGCCTTCACGAAGACCTCGGAACCGCGAAGGCCGTCGAAGAGCTTTTCGATATGCCCCTCGGGATTCCAGCGAGGTCATTCCTATACGGCCTCGACGATCAGAACGACGCCGACGCCGATCCGGACGAATAGAAAATGCGGCACATAGGCGAATACAGCGCTGCTACGATTCCGACACTGGCACAGCTGTTCAATGCCTCGACAGCGGCACGGCGTGCCGCGATCAATCCCTTACTGGCCGATGTGACGGCGGCATCAACGGATTACTTGGATGCCGTTCCAGACCTCCACGATCTGGAACCAATCGATCTCGATGATGCATCGAGCGCAGCACTTATCGATGCATACGACAACCGCACCGTCGCAATCAAAAGACGCCTCGCAACAATGCAGGCTTCACTCCCGCTGGCACACGGTGATCTCTGTCCGTATTGCACGCTCGATTCCGGCGCGGAACTCGATCATTACCTTCCGAAGACGATTTTTCCGGAATTTGCATTGTTTGCGCAGAACCTCCTGCCGATTTGCGGACGGTGCAATCGGTCAAAGGGAAATAGTATCGCCGACGCAAACGGGAGACGTTTATTTCTATTACTTTCTCACGATCTGGCAGACGACACGTGTGTGCTCGAAGCGGAAATCAGCTTCATCGGCGAGGCGCACCTTCGCTACTATATCGATGATGATGGCGCACTGCTCGACGACGAACTCGCTTTGGTGAAAAGGCACTTCAAGCGACTCAAACTCGCCACGCGGTATGCTCGACGCGGAGACTCTGCACTGGCTGCGATGAAAGCGAGCCTAAAAGGAAAGCCCCAGGCTCGCATCAGAAGGGTCGTTCTCGCTGGGGCATCCAATGCGGCAGACACTGAACCGACGAACAGTTGGCGAGGCGCGCTCTACAGGGAGCTAGAAAATCGCATCGATGAAGTTGTTGCTTGGCTCGTGTGATAGCTCTGCCTCGATGATCGGGCGATCGGATCTCCGGGGAAGCGGCGATGTGAATAGATTGAGCACGGGCTGCAAGAGAAATGATAAGCGGAAGCTCTCAAGATTAGACGGAAATCGGCATAAGCCGGATCGGCGGCAAGGTTTGCGCACCGTTCGTTGCGTCGATGGGTTTCCCAAAGCCTCCGCAGGGTTGCCCCGACCCTAGTGACGCGCTCGTCAAACACTCGAAGCGCTTCTACAAATTGCAGCATCGAAGATTCACGCTACGATGTAATGTCGCGTTCGAGAACACGGGCTGCTTTGACCAGCCGAATATCCGCCCGCGCATTGGAAAGAGCTTGCGAGTGAGAGACCCTTACCAAGTTGACCCCGATGGTCCGATAAGCGTTGCTCGCTTTTATTACTCGCACGCGCTCCCGTACTTGATCGCAAGGGACCAGAACGAAATTCGGCGGCGTCTTCACGATATGCCAGCAAACCTGCGGGAACGCGATCTCGCGCCAAGATTTGCCGCATTGGGAGAGATGACAGGCGATATCCCCTGGCAAGTCCTTTACGACTACCTAGTGGTTCTGGAGTGCGCAATCGCCGAAATTGCCGGGGGACATTCACCAAGCTTTTGGTTTCACCTTCATCGCCGTATCCGACCGATGCTTTCTCCATCTCACGAGGGGAAGACGAATGACACGACCGTGGCGCTCGTCCGTCGTATCGCCGAGCTGGCTTACGCCAAGCATGGCGACCTAGATCGCACGGACGACCTTGGACCAATTCACCGGGCGCGCTTGAACACCTTTCTGGACGGCGCCTGGTACGTTGCGGCGGCCGATGCCATGGGCTCGAAGCTGAAAGCAAAGGCCGAATTTCAACGCTTAAAGTGGACCGAGCAGGTCGTCATGACGAATTTCCGTTCTGCCGATCTGCACGACGTCTTCGGAATCGAGGGTCTATGCTACGAATATTGGTGGGCCAGCGCTGCCATGCGCTCCATCGGAAAAGGTTCGGTCGCGAAATGGAATGCTGACTCCAACACTATTGTCTACCGGGATGATGTGGTCCATCCCATCTGTTTTGAACTTTGCGATCGCCGCAACGAAGAGCGCGCGGGATTTTATACCCGCCTTGGCACATGGATGGATGCTGCGCAGCCGGACGATGATAACGAGGCCTTTGCGCGTAGCGAGACAGTCTATTTCGCCCAACTTACGCCGAATCCCAAACTGAGTGAGTACCCCGCATGGAATGACCAGACCAAAACGGTCATCAAAGGCGTCGGTATGACAAATTTCGGGCTCGGATCATTCTCGCTCGCCGAATTCAGACGCCAGAATAGCTTCATGGTGGAGTCGTTTCGCCAAAAGCGAAAAGTGGAGTTGGACGGCATCCTACTTGCCGTCTGGATGGCCTCCTTCTTTGCCGTCTTCACCGGATTATCATTCTTCAAGTTATCGGCAGATGACAAACGGGCGCGAACGGTAAAGAACTTGAGCAATCTGCAGTTTCGCGGCTACGCCATGAACAGACTAAATTTGGCTGAACTCGCCCAAGAAGCTGTTTGGTGGGCAGAGCGCATTGGGTTTGAGCACAATTTGTCACCTGAACAAGTTCAGCAAGGATTTGCGTATATCGCACTAAGCAAGGAAGGGCAGGCCAATATCGGTCTATGGAGCGGAGGCAAACGTCCAATCCTTATCCCAGCGCTAGACGGCTACATGATCGACCTCGCCGCCACTCTGCCGTTCCTCCAAACGATCTTTTTCGGTATCAGGAAAGTTCCTCAACTGGGCGGCACTGCTTTCGAAGACTCTGTGCGCACCGGGCTTCGCAAGCGCGGGCTCGATGTTTGCCTTCATGGCGAATTGCGCTGGTCCGAAGAAACGCCGAGAGAAGTTGATGCTGCCGTTCGGATTGGCGACAAGCTCGTCCTGATTGAATGCTTCTCCTACGAACTTCCGCTCGATTACGACGTGGGAAAGCCAAGTGTTTTCGAAGCGAGAAAGCAATTCATCACAGAGAAGTTGAGCCAAGCACGAAGCCTCGCCGATCGGTTGACTAAGAACCCCACGGGAACGAATTTTGATGTGGCCTGGGCGAAGGAAATCGACTGGCGCGTGGTATCGCCCTTCGTCGAATTCGCCTGGGACATTAACGAGCCGTTCTTCGATAAGGACGGTTTGCCGAGGCTCTTCCAAGCGCAGGAACTGATGGACAACCTGGCGGCTGGCCGCGTACCAGCGGCGGACTGCGTCCCTCTGGTCAAAGCCATCCGGAACATGACCCCCAAAGGCATTTGGTATTGACGAACACCTAAACAATGAGCGGTACCTAGTCGGTCCCACGCTTTCGAACTTGATGGAGAGCACGCTGCAATACGCTTTGGTCGATGGGTCGCGAGCAGAGGCATTTCCGAATGCCAACGGGCAGTGTGCGACTTGTGGTGCGCAAATGATTGCCAAATGCGGACCGCGTGTCATCCACCATTGGGCACACGCTGGCCGGCGAGACTGCGACCCATGGTGGGAAAACGAGACGGAATGGCATCGCAACTGGAAAAGTTTGTTTCCGCAAGAGTACCGCGAGGTATCACACACGGCACCAGACGGCGAGATTCATCGCGCGGACATCAAAACGCCGACGGGCATCGTGATCGAAGTTCAGCACTCGGCCATGACGGACGCTGAGAGAATCGCAAGAGAGAGTTTCTACGGCAATCTCGTCTGGGTGATCGACGGCAGCAGTTTTCGAGGAAACTTCGAATTTCACCATTTGTTGCCTAGTCCCACGTCAGATATCGCCCGCGACGTCGTGTGGTTCCAGGCGGCCCTCAACATGCACGGCGCAAATAACGGGCTCTTTGTTCGCGTGTCGGAGAGCCGGCAGGATTACGCCGAGGCTTCCAAAGCGGACATCAAGGGCGGGTGGATTCATGGCATTCACGAAATACGAGACGAAGTTGAAAAGGCCTATTGCGGGCACCAGCAGTATGTTTGGAAACGGCCACACAAGACGTGGCTCAGTGCAAAGTGTCCCGTGTATCTGGATTTCGGCGACGATGGGCTGGCCCGCTTGGAGACCTACGATGAGTCCGGTCTTCTCTGCGTATTTCACGTGAGCAAACGCAAATTCGTTCACGACGTGATGGTCGAAACTAGTGCTCGCGCCATCGCGACCAGATTCTATCCCCTAACTTGAGCACAATCACACTGCCGGGTCCGGTGTGCTACGAGTCCGGAACGCTACCGCCGGTCTGTCCATCATAAAGGACAATCAACAACGGCAAACGGTTGACGATCGGCCAACCCCCAATATCGAACCATGGCCCGGACATAACGGAGCAGATCGGCAGCTCGAACGCGTAGCATCTCGCTGTCTGGCGATGGCCCCGGCGCCAGATCGACGTAGTCGCCTTGCTGATCCCAAAGATGCGCCGCGTGTGCTCGCAGGGCCACGGACGACCGGCCGTCGCCATGACGCACCACATTCGCGATTAGAAACGCCTCCGCGAGGGTTTGGCCAAGTCCGCGTTGTACCAGATCGATGGCCCTTGCCTCGGTCACCGCGGCAAAAAGTGGCTCGACGGTCATCCGTGCGATATCCTTCTGCCGCTCTGCTCCCAAAATGTGCGGCGCCCACGTTCGCAGTTGGCGCTCAAAAACGGCCGCCAACATGAGGGCAAAGACCTTGTTGGCCTCATTCGCTGTGTAATTGTCCACTTGCGCAGCGGCGCGGTCCAAGAACGCATCGAGCGTCGGAGCTTCGCCCGTTGTCAGCTGGTCATGTACCGGAAGCTGGTCCAGACAGGGTTGAATCACGCGTTGGTACAGCCGGGCAATGTTCGCCTGAAAAATGCGTGGAAGCTGTTCGCCGTGCGTCGTCATACGAGCCCAATCCAATATCTCTTTATTAGCCGCCGTCTGATAATCGTGCAGCGGAAAATGCCCTTCTCAACGGTGTAACGACCTCCGCCGGGGCGCGATTGACATATTCGAACGCTAGGCGCCGCTGTTCGCCATCTAAATCCGCGAGATAGGTCATTGCGGCAGCCACCGTAAACGGCGCGTCCCGCTTCTCCCGAAAGTTCGAGCCAAGTGCTGTCCATATCGCCGCATCGAAGCTCGCTGCCCGACACCATTGTGCAATTTGATCGGCGCTATCATGCGCATCCGTCGTTGGATTACTCTGTGCGGTCACAGCCCCGATATTCTCCCGCCTGGTCGGCCCCTCGCGTTGGCGCAAGTCCTCGACTGCGTCGTCGAGTTCTCTGCGCGCGCTGGTCGCGAAACGCGAACCGATGCGAACACCATTTATATGATCGATCACCAGAGTGAGACGGCCATCGCTCGAGATGCGCGTGAACTCGATGGGCAATTGAGGGCCGCCTGGCATCCAGGAACTTGCCAGGGGCAGATGCCGAGGATCCCACACCAACGATCCCCAACCGAGTATTGCGATCTTCATTTCGGGCTGAACCGTTAGATGTAATACTTGAACGGCTGCGGCGCGCGCTCCAAGTCAGGCGCCGCCGTCAGTATCTCACCGATGGCATCGGCAAACTTCAACGTGACCGGCAAACCATCTGCGAATGTGCAACCGTTAAAGTTCACCTTCGTCAGGGCCAAGATGTCCGCAAGAACGGTTGGAAGCTCGGCATCGCCCCAGTCAATGTTCACCGCCAACGGATTCGGCACCTCGAAGCCCGGATAGGTATTGAACCGCGCGACATATCCTTTGGTCCACAGATAGGCTCTTCTGGGCGTGGCCTCATAATATGTGCCGCGCAGCACCGGTTGCCGTGCCAGCCGGTAAAGCTTTAGTTCGTCGGATTTGCGAATCCGAATCCCGACAACCTTCGTCTCTTGGGGACAAGCATCCTTGAAGCCCTGCCATTCAAGCTCGTCGAACCGGCTTCTGCCGTGAATGAAAACTTCTTTCGGCGCCTCGCCGTGAACGCGTTTGTACTCGTCAATCACCAGCCGCATCAGATCGGCCGCCTTCGCGGTCGGCAGATGGCATTGTTTAAGCTTCGCCGAATACCAGGGTCCGACCGCGCCCCGAAACACCAGTCCGTCGCCGGATCTCAAGAACAATTGTGCCCCACAGCAAGCATTGCGTGCTTCGGGATCGGATGTGTCGCGCTTGAACACGATCCCCACATAACAGACTCCCGGACGGATATCGCGCAGCCGCCAAGGCGGGCCGGCTGACTTGTAATACGTGGTCGTACAGAGATTCCATGCCACGGTCGCCGGATCCTGGACCGTTCGCTTTTTCAACGACCCTTCCGGCGCTGTGACCTCCGCGAGCATGGTCTCTCGGACAATCTGAACGACCGCCTTGCCAAGAAGGCGTGCCTTGAGCTGATTGTGGAAGTTAAGGTCGTAAAGCTGCAATTCGGCTTCGTCGTTGTCGCTCGCGAACATGGACGGCGCGCTCAAAAAGCCGCGAGCGCGTTTCCCACTCATCGTGGCCTTGCCCGCGATCCGCTCACTCACCGGAGGCGACTTCGTCGGTCGACCCCAGCGGTATATGTCCCCCGGAACGACAACAAACCAAAGATCTGGCGTGACATCCGCTTCGCGCGCGAGAAACTCGGTGATGGTGCCGGAGTAGATATCAACGCAGCTCTTGATGGCTTCGTGCCGGTTGCTGATACGGATCGCTTTTTCGAGTCGCTGACTGTCGAGTTGCAGTGTCGCGGTCGGTTTTGCTGGCCACGCCATGCCAAACAGTGGCTGGAATCCGGGAAAGCCCGAATGGTGTGCCACATCGGCGCGGAAAGGCGGAATGTAGGAGCCGATCAGTTTCTCCCATTTCCCGAACAGCTCGATGCCGTCTCGCGTCCCGATCAGCCCAAACCGCAATACCCCCTGAGCCGATTCTGCATTCGGCGGTCCATAGAGGAACAGACCGTCCTTGGGATGCTCCTCGCATTGACCGTGCGCAAACTCCAGTTGCGGCTCGACGATGACCTTCAATTGCGCGCGGGTCATTCGTCATCCTCTTCGTCGAGAGCGGAGAACGCGGGATCATTCAGCCGCAGCACGGTTTCTTCTGTCTCAAATCGTTCCTCATCCTCTTCCGTCGGAATCTGAGACGCCGGGTCGGTGGCAACACCAACCGGAATGTCAAATTCCATGGGCAGCGGGCTCAACGTGATCTCACCATGGTCGCCGACGCTAAGTCTTATGCGTCCATCTTCATCGGCTAGCCACGCGCAAAATCCCATGACCAACCCGCGCCACTTGTCGTTGAACCACATGTTGGTCACTGCGCGACGGACAGAGTTCAATTTCGTCTTGTTCTCAAGCGGTGTGACCTGGTCTTCGGTGATGATGATACGAGGTCGTAGCGCGATGTGCGATGCGTCGCTGATAAAAGCTGCGCCGGTGAACCCCAAATGCCAGTAATAGCGTGGCACCTCGGCGCCACCTTCGGCTTCTTTCTTTCCCCGCGTGCCCATCACGGCGCGGCGACGGGCCTTACCGCTGCGGTCCGTATATCTAAGCTGGCCATCTTCAGGCGTGCCGAGCGGAAACCACCACGCCGCAATGTCGTTCGCCATGTCGTAGCGTGTCAGACCGCGGGTCGCCATGCTGCGATCCCACGACTGGCGGACGAGGGATGACACCTTGTTTCGCGCATCCGATGGAGCGATCCCGAGAATGTCGCCGGTCCTGCCCGCCAAAAAGTCGCTGGTCGCGAGCGCGCCGCGCGGTTTGATCGGTACTGTCTCCGGCAGGGCTGCTGACAGTTCGTCAAAGCTGGAAAAGGACGCCAAAAGTCGACCATGATCGGTGCACGGAAGCGGACACTCCGATGCGATCGACCGTATCTCCGAAAAGCTCAGAGGAACCTGGATGTCGTAGAACATAACGGTCTCGGGAAGCTTTTCAATTGATAGCCAGTTCGACTGCAGCACCTCGGATGTTGTCGCGAGGTTTCGAGACAGCGCCTTGTGAACGCTTCGCCAAGCCTCCAGGGACGATGCCGCGACGCTTCCGGAATGCACGACGGAATCGCGTTCCAGCACCTTCATTAAGCGCGACAGACCTGCGGCCCAATTCGCTCTGAAATGGATGCCGTTGAGGCGGATGAACTCGATACCAAACTCGTCGAAGGGCGTATCGTCGATAAGGGCGGGGATCACGAAATAGGCGTCGGGCAGCTTCTTCTTAAGCGTGTTCGCGACCGCGATCTCTTTGGCAACGCCGTCTCTCAATTGCCCGTTGGCGTCGCGAAGCTTGGCCGAAATGACGAGGACGAATTTGACGGTGCGCGTGCGCAACACGGTCTCGATGTCGGCCCAGAAGTCTTCACCGCCAAGGAGCTTTTGTTGATCGCACCAGACGTCATAGCCGGCCATCGATAGACGTGCCGCCAGCCAGGTCGCGAACGGATTGTCACCCGGACTGGCATGGCTGATGAATATTGTTGTTCGTTCGTCGCCCATGTGCAGGTTGTCCGGTGTGCGATTCTCATAGCCCGTGGGACACTCGGTGCGGACAAGCCCGCCGCGAATCACACCAAATTGGAACCGGCAATATAGCGCTTTGAGGGAGTGGACGGAGAAGGTATTGCTTTCAATGGTTTAGCAACGACCGATCACACGGCGATCACACTGAGTCGTTCACCTTCTCTTTCGTGTCCGTTCTTTTCGGTTCCTTCGCCGACCTGCGCAAGAGCACTACCGTCGGTGATGCGGTGTCGCCGCATAGAGTTGGCGTATCGTATCGGCGTTGTATGCAAGCAGTTCTGCCTTCTTCGAACGGAAATCATATTTCGATGAAATCTCCGTCGAGTTCGCCTTGAGATTGATGGCTCTGAACAGTCCCGTGTGAACGTCGGTCGATTTAACGATCGCGTCTCCCGTTTTTGTCGTCAGAAGCAGGATGTTTTGCTCCCGCAGCAGCGCACGAACCTCGTCGCTCGGATGATCGTGCCTGTTGTCGTAGTCCGACGAGCAGATCGCGAGGCTCGGTTCTACCGCGGACAGAAAGCGCCTGTTGGTAAACCCATTGTCGGCGCCGTGATGCGCCAGGATCATCACATCGGTCTCACGCGAGATGTATTTTGACCGACGAAGCTGCGCGGACAGGTTCTGGCTTTCGACATCGCCCAAGCTGAGCACATTGAACGACCCGCTTCTGAACAGCTTCACTGTCGAATTGTTGTTGTTGCAATCCGGATCGATCCAGCGTGGATGATAGAAGATGTTCTTGAACGCAAGCGCATCAGCGCCGCCCAGGCCATCGATATAGTCGGGCGTGATGTGGTGAACGGAGATAACTTTGTTGGACGATCGCCGATCATCGCGATAGCCCCGAATAATCGCGAGACAGTCGTCGGCGTGATCGCAGTGCGGATCGTATCCGGGGCATTCGATGCGCGTTGGACGGGTCAGTTCAAGCAGCTCTTCCAGCTCGCTGGCCGCGCAATGGTCGGCATCCCAACTCGTCACATGCAACGTGTCGGCTGAGCTAACGTCGCAAATCTCCATTTCGTGCCGAACGGATGCCCGGCTGAGGTCGGTAAGCCGACCCTCCATCATCGTGAAGTGACCGCCCGCATAATAGGAAAAGGAGGAGCCTGCGGATCCCAACTGATAGGCTCGAAATCGGGTGAAAACGCTTCGCATAATCTGCCAGCCAATCGCATGCCAAGGCGTCGATACGCGACACCACTCGCCATGCAGATCCGAATGCTGGATGGCATCAGTTCCCGCTGGCAACAGCATGAAATAAGGCGCGCCCCACAGATTTCAAGGAGGGCCTGTCGTACCTAGGTTTGCGGGTGGCTATTGCCAACGATACGACTTGCCAAACCGTGTGCTGGCATAGGTCGTGAGTGTCGAGTCGGTCACTTCAAAGCCGTGGCGCGCGATTCGATCGAACATGTCCGGCGATAACGCCTTGAGATCTGTGGGATATTTGAATGCCAACGTGGCTTCGGCGTCGGCTTGAAAAGTTTCATACACGGCAGCTTCGCGCAGCCGACCAGCTTTGATGTCGATATCTCGAACCGAGTTGCCCATACGCACGAGCGCTGCAGCGACGGCGCCGCTCTCGATGGACGCCATGAGCATCCGGCTGCGCAAGGCGCGGATCTGGTCGCTCGAGATGTCGAAGAGACGCGGCGCGGAGAGATGACCCTTCAAGATGGCGAAGGCGCTGGCCGAGCCGTTCCGCGGCAGCGGCCCCGACGCATCGCTACAGATCAGAAAATCACAATCGACCAAGCCCTGCTGAGGCTTGTAAAGCGCCTCCAGTCCCAGATTTTCGTAAGCACCGCCGTCCCAGAGGCGTACCGCCGGCGCAGGAGCTATTCGCTCCAGCGGTTTGCGCGTGGCCGGGTCGGTGCGATACCAGCCCTCCGGCGGCAGGTTGAATTTGAGCGCACCAATGACATACGGCACCGCCGCGGACGCGGCCGCCGCCTCCGCCAGCCGAAACGGCGGTGCATAGTGCCGCCCGAACTGCCAATCCCCCATCTCACGCTTGGAAAATCGCCAGTTCTTACCGGTCTCGAGACAGGTGGCGTTGATCCACCAATTCGGCCGATCCGGCAACTCCGCCAGCATCCCGCGCACCTTCCACCGCCGTTCCAACAGAGCGGCGAGGATGCTTGCGCGGCTCGACAACAGGCGATGGCCAAACCGGATGAGACCGGCCCAACCCAAAGCACGGCCGCTGAACAGATCTGTCGTCGTCAGCAGTTGCCGCAGCGTTGGATAGACCGTCTGCGCAAATTCGGACGAGGTTGGCCAGCGCATCTCGGTTGCGCCCATCACGGCTGCGATCGCCAGGCTCCCGCCCGATACCGTGGAAAGCTGCGCGACACCTTCCAACAGCCCTTCATCTGCGAGACGGCGCAGCAGGCCGAGATGGAAGACAGCGGCGCGCGCGCCACCGCCGGATAAGGCGAGTCCGAGTTTCACGGTGCTATTGTCTCTCCGATCCTGACCGTCTGCATATTGGGACGCTGCGCATGCCTTCATTTGTCCAGCAAATACCTGATTTGACTGGCATTTCGACGCCGATTGCCCTGGCAATCATACACACAAATCGGTTCGCAACATTGTGCGAAACTGGTGATCCGTGCTCCACCCTCATCGCGAATCACTTTATTATCCGTGGTGACATCCCCGATTCGGGTCGATGCCCCTTGAAAAGCGCCAAGGTACCTCCTTCATCACGATGAACGTGATCCGGGATTAGTGATCGCGCCTTCAATTTGTTGTTTCGATTGGTGGATGAGATGGCAAAAGCAATTCTTCGCTACTATCCAGTGGGCTGTGCCGATACCACGCTCCTGGAGCTGACTGACGGCCGGCTGATGCTTGTGGATTTCGCCGACTACGGCGATGCCGAAGACTCCGACAACAAGCGCATCGAGTTGTCCAAAGCGCTGCGCGAGCGTCTTGAGGAGCTGGATCGGGACTCGATAGACGTCGTCGCGTTCACGCACCTGGATAACGACCACTGCCACAGGGCGGGTGAGTTCTTCTGGTTCCAGCATGCGAAGTCTTACCAGAGCGACGACCGGATCAAGATCAATGAACTTTGGGTCCCGGCAGCGGCGATCACGGAAGAAGGAATCAAGGATGATGGACGGATCATTCGACAAGAAGCCCGCCATCGCCTGAAGGAGGGCAAGGACATTCGCGTGTTTTCCCGACCCGCGCGCCTCAAGGATTGGCTGGAGGACAACGGTCTGACGCTCCAAAGTCGAGAGCACCTGATCACTGATGCCGGCAATATCATTCCAGGGTTTTCGACGGCCGGTAAGGAATGTGTCGAGTTTTTCGTCCATTCACCGTTCGCCAAACGCCTGGACGAAACGACGGTCGAGGATCGCAATAGCGATATCTTCGCGTTTCAAGCCCACTTTCTGATCGATGGTACCGACACTAGAACGCTCCATCTGTCCGACGCAGCCCATGAGACGATCACGGAAATCGTCGACATCACGAAGTATCACAAGCGCGAGCACCGTTTGTTGTGGGATATTGCGAAAACGCCGCATCATTGCTCGTACCTCTCGCTGTCAGACGACAAGGGGAAGGACAAGACGAAACCTGTGCCGAATGTCGCTTGGCTTTGGGAAGAGCAAGGCCAGCAGGGAGGCATGATGATTTCGTCCTCCAAGCCGATCCCGCTGCCCAACAGCGAGGAAGACAAAGACCCGCAGCCCCCGCACCGGCAGGCCGCCAACTACTATCGTCCCGTGGTCGACAAGCTGGATGGCGACGGCTTGATCGTGACCATGGAGCATCCCAATGAGAACAAGCCGAAACCGGTCGTCATCGAAATCGGCAGCCGCGGCTTGACGCTCATCAAGGCCGCTGTTGGCGGAGCTGCGACCATCATTTCGACGCCGGCGCGCGCAGGGTGAGCGTTGTTTGATCCGGTGTTTGAAAAGGTGTTCGGCGATCCGATAGACGCGGCCGAACTTGCCAATGCGATGGCGGTAAGCCTCGCCCGCCTTCTGCTCGGCGGGGACTTTCCCTATGCGCGCTTCGTCCAAGCCTATCGGGCGGCGCAAGGCTCCGAAACCATCAAGTTCGAAGTCGACGTGGAGCGACCACAAAAACCTGTCGCGGCGATCGCGCGCCGGGAATTGATGGCGGCCATTTTTCGAGACGACCTGCAGCCCGTTGTCTACGCACTGCGCCCCGCCTTTCCGACGGACGCGCTGCATCTGAACTTGGGCGGCGAGACAGATCCGCCCTGGCTTTGCCTGGATGACCGGCCATGGGACGAAGCCCAGCCGCGCTGGACCGCCTTTGTGTTCGTCGAACGCGTTCGCTGGTGGCTTGCGGCCACAGCTCGCGGCGACCTGCACGGCGAGGCACAACCGGCCGAGCCGGTTTTTCTGACAGGCACGACGGTCATCGTGCCGCCGACCCTCTTGCGAGAAGAGTGGAGCGACGATCGTGTTTTGGAAGTTCATGCCGCCTTCGACGACGCCAGCCCCCATACCGTTGTCATGCGCGAAGGGCCTCCGGACGGACGCTCGTCCGTCGGCGGTTTTGTGCCAATGTTCCTGCGGGTTCAACCGCGGATAATGCAACGTCTGCGCTGGGCGCCGCAGACCATCAAGCAATGGCACGACTTGCTGCAAGGCTGGGGCATCGACCTTGTCGGCTATTTGCGCGAGGAATTGAGACGAATCCAGGCGGCCCATCCAGGATTGATGGGCTCACGGCCTTTGATGTTGCTCTACCTGCCCCTCCTAAACGTCGACGGGTCCCCAACCGGTCAGGCTGACCTCAAAGCATTCTCGACTGTGGCGGAACACAATTTGGCGACGCTCGGGATCGCGCTCGGCATATTTCACGCGCTGGATGGTGCCGCCGGCTCCGCGCGGGTCGTGTCACGCATACCGGCAGATATCCAAGCATCCGGCGAGACGGTATCGACGATCATCGTATCGGTGCAGGCAAATTTTAGCAGGGCGGCCGCCGCCGTGGGTTCCGGTCTCACCGCCGATGAGCGCGCGATCGCTCTCGTCGGCGCCGGCGCCATCGGATCGCATCTCATCGAAATCCTGCGACGCGACGGATTCGGCAATTGGACGATCATCGACAACGATGCGTTCCTGCCACACAACGTCCAACGCCATCGCGGCGCGGAAGCCTTTGTCGGGGCCTCCAAGGCACACGTCACAGCCGATCTGGTCAATTGGGCGTTGGGAACGCCCAATGAAACCAAATTCGTCTCCGCCAATGTGCTTAAGGCCAGCGATGAATGTGAGATCGTCCTGAAGCGTTCTGAGTTGATCATCGATGCGTCCGCCTCCATTCCCGTTGCGCGTTTCTTGTCCGACCGGCCGGACGTTTCGGCGACACGGCTATCTGTGTTTTTCAATATGGTTGGAACAGACGTCGTCCTGCTCGGCGAAGACGCCGAACGCTTGACGCGGCTGGACGCGCTCGAAGCGCAGTACTATCGCGCCGTTCTCGACACGGCTGCTCTAGCGAACCACATCGCCGCCGCCGGTACGAGCTATCAGTACGCGGGCGCGTGCCGGTCAGTGTCGTTTCAGATGCCGGAATACAAGGTTTCCATGCTGACGGGTGCGATCGCGGGCGAAGTCCGGCGGCATATCGAGACCGCCGCCGCCTCCATAACGATCTGGACGCGGAGTCCGGATGACGGCCTCCAGCGTATCGCAGTCCCCGTGTTTCTGATCGAACGATATGACATCGCCGGATGGCAGATCGTTCTCGATCAGGGCATAGTTGAGCGCGCGAAAGCGTTGCGGGCCCAAGCCCTTCCGAATGAAACGGGAGGCATTTTATTGGGTACGATAGACGTCGCACGGCGGCAGATCTGCATCGTGAAGCTTGTGCCTGCTCCAAGCGACAGCTTTGGAGATCGCGCCGGCTTCGAGCGGGGCACCAAAAATCTGTCGGCGATCGTTACAGATTCGAGCAAGCGCACGGCGGGGCAAGTGGAATACGTCGGAGAGTGGCATTCACATCCCAAAGGCGTGAAGCCCAAGGCCAGCGAAACGGATATGAAGCAACTCCTGTGGCTTGGCACGGAGCGCAGGATCGAAGCCCTCCCGACGGTCATGATGATCATCGGTGACAAGGCCAAATATTCGATCAACGTGGTGATCGCAGCGTGAGCACCGCCGCTAGTAGCCCGTGACGATCAATGCGTGCCGGTGCTCCTCTTCATTATATACCAAACGGACATGATCGAGGGGCTCGGTGACATGGCGTCCCGAGCCAATTAGCTGGATGCGGACGCTCTGGGCTGTGCAATCCAGGATGCGTGCCTCCCCGCCTTCCCTGTGGTGGCGGTCGTCGATACGTCGAAACTCGCCCAGCTTGTGCCCGAGTGCGATGACATCCACGATTTCATTCTTGATTTTAAGGATGGCGGCGGCGGTACTGGTGCGCGCGTAGATTAGCTCGTTGAACATCTGGTCTGATGCGGCGACGCTTTCGGATCCTCGGCGGACAAAGGCCGGTCCTGAGAAATGCGGCCTGTTCTTGCTCGCCGGGATAACAACCGCAACGACGAAGGCGACTCCGATGGCAATCACCTCACAGCGGAACGCGATGGGGGGATAGCACTCCTGCTCGCAGACGGCGCGGACCGTCATCTGCAGGTCGTCCGGGTTAGGACAGCCTTCGATCCCGCCGTTGTTTTGCACGCCGATGAACAGAACCGCCTCACGTCCCTCGACAACGGAGTTTGCGAAGGCAACAACGGTGCGACGTATGTCGCGACGGTTGACGCCCGCGGGCTTGCGTTCGACATAGTTGTCCTCTTGATCGGTAAGACGACGGCGAATTTCCTCTAGCATCATTGGCGACGCTCCGGCTTAGCCGTCCCGTCATCAAATCGGTATTTCTTGAGCAAGTCGGGCGTCGTGGCCCAGGCCTTGCCGGGGATCTTGGCGATCAATCCCTCAAACACCCGCTGGAACGCGTGCTTCCCAGCCGCATCGTCGAAATATGCCCGCGCGTCAGCCGCCAGAAGCGGATGAACATCCGCCAAGAATCCGCGGCGCTCCAGCTTTTCGAACATGCGTTTCTCGGCCTCCCACCGCGGAATGGGCGTTTTCTTGACGTATTCGACGAACATGTCGACGGTTCGCTGTACGTCGAGCTTTGGGTAGATGTCGAGCGCATGCGCAAGATCGACCAGGTCGCGTCCCTTGTTGCGCTGAAGCAAGGCCCGGAGTTTTGTTGATAAGACTTCCTCCGTCGAAAAGGTCGGGATATCAGCTGAGCCGGAGAACCAGGGATTGTCGACTTTGAAGGGCAGCGTCTGAGGAGCATCGAACGGCGCAATCTCGACTTCGTTGATTTCGATTTTGAGTCGGATCGGCGCGGAACCGTCTTCTGCCGGGACCGTGTATCGGAGGGCCGGCGCGACGCGGCTGCGGAAATACTCCGGATCGCCGAGCCACGGATCCAGCAGATCGTGGACACGGTCCCAAATTGGTTTCGATGCTCCCTCTTTCGTGCGGGTGAGATCGATGTCTTCCGAATAGCGCAGGGGCTTGGGGAAGTGCAGCTTGTTGAGGGCGGTGCCGCCGCGAATGCGCAGTTCGTCGCGCAAGAACGGATCGTTGAATAGCACAACGAGCGCACGCACAATAATAAGGTCCTGCTCCACCTGTCTCGGCTCAGCCCATGGCGCCACTTTGGACCATGCGATGATGTTCTGGGTCGGAATCATTCGTCCGTCTCAGGATAACGCTGAACGGTCACACGCCACCGCTCGTTGCGTTCAACCGGCAACGCCGCCGGCACTTCGGACTCGCGCTTCGGCGGTTCAAGCGCCACCCAACGCACGGACTTCGTTGCTGGCAGACGGTTGTGCAGCGTCTGCGCACGGTCTGCATGGCCAAGCCGGTCTAACAGATATCCTAGCCGTTGCACGGGAGCGCGATCAAAATGTGCGGCCAGCGCGGCAAGCTTATCGCTGTCAATTTTTCCGGCGAGATCGGCAAGGACGGTTGCGACAGCATCGATGCCCCCCGCGGCATGAACATAGCGAAGCAGGTCGAGCGCCGTCAGCTCGGGGGACGACACCTTCATGGCACCGGTATCCGTCTTGCGTTCGGCAATGCCGTCCCGCAGCGACTCCAGATCCTTGCGAAAGTGAAACGTGATCCACGAACGTCCCGCCCGAATCTTCGGCAATTGTCGATCCGTGACGACCTGGAATTCCATCACAGCGTGGTGCGTGGCACCGTGGAGCTCCGCAGCCTTCAGCAGGCCCACATAGTAGAGCCTGCCCTCGTGGCGCATCAGAGCATCGATATACCAGGTTGGAGGCGGCGCCCCCCAAGAGAGGAATTGCGGCGGGACGGCCACGTAGAAACCCTGGCGTGGATTGAGCAGCATGTGGCGCTTCTGCAGTCGCGCTGCGGCCTTCAAGAAGGCGGCCTCCGTAATCCCAAGGGCCGTGATCGCCTCCGCGCGTGTGAATGTGGTGCGGCCTTCCGATTGGAGGGTCGTCAGGTAGGTGGCGAGGCTGGAATACGGCTTCTGCATCATATGAGAAAATAGCCCAAATTTGTCCATTTATCAATATGATGCGTCCTTGACGACTGCCGCATATGTAAATTCAACCCGAAAACGTCCATCTTTCCATATGAAACAGTTGTGCGGAGAAGGGCGTCACCCCGCCCCGCGGGCCGGGCCGTCGGCTCCGCGCGCGCCCGCACGCAGTCTCCCCGATTGGTCGCGCCTGTCTCAGCACACCGTTTTGAACAACATTTCCAAACGGATCGTGACTCTCTGTCGTCTTGTGACATTTCGTTCGATAGCGCGTGCCCTCCGGGTCGCGCTCTACTCGCCCTGACGGGCTCCCCGAGCCCCTCGCCCTTTGGTCCGGGTCTCGGCCGTGCGGTGACGATCGCTCACGTGGGCGGCGGCACTTCGGCCGCCGCATTTGAGAGTGGCCGCCCGGGCGCACGCGGTCCCGCGGGCTTTGCCCGCTCCTGCGAGTGCGCCGCTTCGCGCTGACGCCGTTCGACCACTCGCCGGCACTGTCCCGCTGCGCTGTCGCGCAGCTCCTGAGAGCCTACTTTATTTGAATGAATTCGACCGTGAGGAGCGCGGCGGACCACTTCCTGAAAGAGTGAGAGGAAGGCGCGCGATCCCGCGACGGGTTGGAGGTCGAGAGGCTCTCGGCCGCCCGTCGTGGAGACTGTCCCATGACTCACTGGTCCGATGATCGTGTCGAAAGATTGAAATCCCTTTGGCGGGAGGGGCTGTCCGCCAGCCAAGTTGCACACGCCCTGGGCGGCGTCAGCCGCAACGCCGTCATCGGCAAGGTTCATCGTTTGGGGTTGGCGGGTGGGGGCAGTTCGAGACGGGAAAGCCGGCCGCGTCCGGCTGCAAGACCGCGACCGACGAATCTCTCTCACGAGCCAATCCTGACGGTGGTGGAGGAAGAGCCGCTCAGACTCGACGGCGGAAGCTTCGCCACCATGCACACGGTCGACAAGAGTATGTGCCGCTGGCCCCTCGGCGATCCAGCGGCGGGCACGTTTCATTTCTGCGGCCGCAATCCCAAGTCTGGTTCGCCCTATTGCGAGGCCCATGATTTGAGGGCCCATCAGCAACACCGAAAATCCAGAACAATGCGCAAGAGCCCGTCAGCGGACGTTCGGGCTATGTCGTGAATGCGGTCCGCGCGAGTTGCGCCGGTTATTGCGACGCTCGCCGTGAGGCGCCGAGAGATAGAGGGAGCAGTGCCTGCCGCGACGGGTTGAAGGTTGAGAGAAAGGCTTTCGGCGGCCCGTCGTGGAGAAATCGTCATGACGTCATCCAAGCCCAAGCTTGTCCTGAGCCGTTCTCAGGATATTCCGTTCAACAAGCTCATGCTTTCCCAGTCGAATGTCCGGCGCGTGCAGGCCGGCGTCTCGATCGAGGACCTCGCGGAGGACATTGCTCATCGCGGCCTTCTGCAAAGCCTCAATGTGCGGCCGGTACTCGACACCAACAATGTCGAAACCGGTACTTATGAAGTCCCGGCTGGTGGCCGTCGCTTTCGTGCCCTCGAACTTCTGGTCAAGCAGAAACGCATGACGAAAGCGACGCCGGTGCCGTGCGTGGTTCGCGAGAGCGGCGAAACCAGTGCCGAGGAAGATTCGCTCGCCGAGAACACGTTCCGCCTCGCTCTGCATCCACTCGACGAATTCCGCGCCTTCCAGACATTGAAGAACCAAGGCCTCGGCTATGACACGATTGCGGCGCGTTTCCGCACAACGGTTGCCGTTGTGAAACAGCGCCTGCGCCTCGCATCGGTTTCCGAAAAGCTGCTCGCCGTTTACGCCGAAGACGGCATGACGCTCGAGCAGCTCATGGCTTTCGCTGTGACCGAAGACCATGCGCAGCAAGAGCAGGTCTGGCAGAACGTCGCCGGCGGCTACAACAACGATCCCTACAGCATACGCCGTCTTCAAACAGAGGAGACGGTCGATGCATCGGACAAACGTGCGCAATTCGTCGGCATCCCAGCCTATGAAGCAGCCGGAGGCACCGTCTTGCGCGACCTTTTCGACGAGGACGACGGTGGCTGGCTGCAGGATCCCGTTCTGCTGGATCGCCTGGTCGCTGACAAGCTCAAGACGTCCGCAGAACCCGTAGCCACCGAGGGATGGAAATGGATTTCGGTGGCGCTGAGCTTTCCCTATGGCCATGACAGCGGCATGCGCCGTCTGTCGGGGTCGATCGTCGATCTTAGCGAAGAGGAGGATGCTAACCGCGAATCTCTTCGCGCGGAAATGGAAAGCCTAGAAGAACAATATGCCGACGCCGACGAGCTGCCGGATGACGTGGACCAGCGGCTCGGAGAGATCGAGGCAGCGCTCCGAGCCTTCGAGGACCGGCCGACCATCTTTGATTCCGCTGAAATCGCACGCGCCGGCGTGTTTATCAGTGTGCGCGATGACGGCACGCTCTTGATTGAGCGCGGGTTCGTTCGTTCGGAGGATGAAGCACCGGTGCAGGAAGGTGGCGACGATACCAACTCCGATCAACTAGCGGCGCCGTCCTCCGTCGAAGCGCCCACGCGGACAATTATCACGATCGGTGGAGTGCCACCGAATGAGGAGGCGGAGGAAGAGGAGGATGGCATCAAACCGCTGCCCGATCGCCTCGTCAGCGAGCTGACGGCGCATCGCACACTCGCGTTGCAGGAGGCCTTCGCGAACCATCCCCATGTCGCGATGACCGCTCTACTCCACAAACTGTGCCTGGACTGTTTCTATCACGCGCCCTCCGGCACTTGCGTTGAAGCCTATGTCCGTCGGATCTATCTGCCGATTCAGGCACCCGATCTGAAGGACAGCGCCTGCGCCCGCGCGATCGCCGACCGTGAAGAACGCTGGAAATCCGAGTTGCCGGATCATCAGGACGGTCTGTGGGACTTCCTCGACAACCTCTCCCAGGACCGTCGCATGGCGCTGCTCGCGCACTGCCTATCCTTCGGCATCACGGCTCTGCATGAACGCGCCGATCGCCCTGGTGGATCAGGCGTCTCCACCTATGTCGTCGAACGCCGGATTGCCAATGCCGATCATCTGGCGCGGTGCGTCGGGCTCGACATGGTGGAGGCGGGATGGCAGCCAACGGTCGACAACTATCTCGGCCGCGTCACGAAGCTGCGCATTCTGGAAGCAGTGCGCGAGGCGAATGGCGAGCAGTCCGCACAGCTCATCGATCATCTCAAGAAGGGCGAGATGGCGAAGGAGGCCGAGCGGCTGCTCGAAGGAACAGGCTGGTTGCCCGAGCCGCTGCGCCTCGATGCGCCTGCAATCGGCGACGAGAGCGAAACGGACGAAGCGTTGCCCGATTTTCTCGCCGACGACACGCCAATAGCGGCCGAATAGCCCTCACCTGCAATCGCAACTTTGAACCCGGCCTCCTGCGCTTGTCGCGGGGCGCCGGGCTCATTTCCTTTGGAGAGCAACGATGAAGAACACCGAACTTCTGACGTCCCAGCGCCACGACTTGGACCCGCTAGAGAAACAGCGGCGGTACATTCTGCGCTGCCTTGCGCAGAAGAACGCCTGCCCCAATTGCGGACACCTCCTGAACTTCTTCGAAGGCGCCGGCATCGACATAGACGATTGGGCCGACAAAGCCGGGGGCACGCGTTGCCGGTGTTCCGCCTGCGGGCGCGCGCTCGAATATGTCGTTCCGTTTCTCGTTCTCGGCGGCAATGGCGGTTGGAATTGGCATCTCGTGCCGATCGATCCGACGCAAGCAACGACCTGAACCACAACCGCGCAATTCCCACCAACGCTGAGCCCGGTCGGACAACCGGGCTCTTTCATTTTTTGGAGACCCATCATGACGGACGAAAATCCCGCGTCCCTGCCGGCATTCGATGCCGAAAGCTGGCTTGCCAAAGACCGCGCATACGCCGCGCTCAACCAGTCCATCCGTCCCGTCAACAAGGCCGCCCTGTTCGACGCGCTTGCCACTGTCGGCATTGCGACTGTCGTCGTCACCTTCGATGGCTATGGCGATTCCGGGCAGGTCGAGAACATCGAAGTTCAGGGCGAAGTTACCGATTTGCCCGCGGCCGCGATCGAATTCGGCTCCGTATCCTGGGATTCTGCGGAAATCTCTCGCCATCAGCTTGGCGTCCGTGAGGCCGTGGAAGCGCTCGTCTATGACCTTCTCAGACAGACGCATTGCGGCTGGGAGAACAATGCAGGCGCCTATGGAGAATTCACGTTCAACGTCGCCGATCGCACCATCACGCTCGACTACAACGAGCGCTACGAGAGCTCCGAATACACCCAGCACGTCTTCTGAGGGAGGCGACAATGGGTCATTGCTATCACCATGCGCTCTCCTCCGCGAAGAAGTGGGGAGGCCATGCCGAGGACTATCTTCCATTGCATCAATGGTTCGACGAACCGTCGAAACTGATCACGGCTGACTTCCGGCATCGGGCATTGCGTCATCATGCCGAAGGTATCTTCATGCTGGAACGTTTCTTCGGTCCGGCGATCACAATCTCCACCGGACGCGTCGTTCCGGTCCGTCCAATCGGCGAACAGCATGTGATCGAGGATCTCGGGTTCATTCCGGGTTTCGCGGACTGGGTACGCAGTATCCGGCCTGAACCCTGGATGGGCCGGGCGCAGCCCATTCACAAGCTGGTCGATCCTTTCGCCGCGACCCCCTGAACATCTCAGAACCTTCCCCTTCGCAAACCCGGCCTCATCGCGAGCACCGGGTTCGCTCTTTTGGAGATCGACCATGCATCCCAACACTTGGCAAAGGGCCATCGCGCAGACGTACAGCGACGGCGACTTCGCACATCTCGCGGAGAACGGCGAGCTGGATGACAGCGAGCTCGATCAATGCGGCGACACACTCTTCTAATTCCTGATGCTCGAGCTTTCGGATTCGGAGAGTTGTGACTCACTCGAAGAGGCTGCCCGACGCGTCGAATCTGCATGTCGCCAACTCGAAGACGCCCTCAACGCCTTGCTGGCTCTCTAAACAAATTCAAAGAGCGGCTTGCCGGGCGCTGGTTGGGAGCGCGCAGGACTTCGGAGCTCCCAGATGATCTTCCCGTGAAAGTGAGAGGACGGCCGAGACGGGATTGAGCCGATCAGGTCGGGAGAGCGCCGGACCGGTTCGTCCCGTCCCTGCTCTCGGAGTCCCTTCCATGTCGAGAATGTCCGCAAATGCCGATTTCGATTTCCGCAAATCCGTCGCCTATGACACCGGGGCCAAGAGCCTTTTCCATACCTTTGCGCGATGCCAACTGCGCAAGCTCGCAATCGCGCTCCGCCTCCCCCCGCATGCTTACGATCTGCGCTCGAATAAGGCCGGAATTGCCGTCTCGGGTGAAGTGATCCTGCACGCCGATCATCTTTACGTTCAAGTCAGTCAACCGTTCGGCGGCTTCGATAGCGGAATTCTGTTTCGAACCTGCAATGGGCGCAAAGATTACGTCGGCGGTCCGAACAACCTCGCGTCACTCGATCTCCTCCACATGCCGCAGGAACTCGCGTTTCGTATCCAGGTTGCCTGCCACTTCTGCCGGCCGCTCAATTCTCAATGAAAGAACCTCCCATGAGCGAATATCTCATCAAGGTGGGCTTCTGGCTCCGCGCTTACGATAGCGTGACCATAGAAGCGGAGACCGACGAAAAGGCCGTCAACCAGGCCAAAGTTGCCGCGAAGACGCTGATGCAATCGCGCGCCTGTCCGGAAACCATCGACACCGACGAGCGGCGTCGAGGCATCATCGCCTACGTCGATCGAATTGCTCCGGGCGAGCGTCTCAGCGTCGCCGAAGACGTTGCCATCGACGACGACCGCGCCCGACAGGACTGATGGGGCGCAATTCGAGCCCTTTCTCCGAACCAACACCAACAGACTTTATCAGCGGAGAAACGGCTACGGCCGTTTGCTGCCGCGCGACCAGGAGCGAACCATGTCCGCACAGCTCATGTTTGACACAGCGCCACTCGGCGCACTCATTCGTTTCTCGGACAGCCGACCCAAACCGCCACCTCGCTTTACAAAGAAACTTGCGGCTTGGGTGCAGAAGAACGGTGTCGGCCGTCTGGTTCGGAAAGAGGCCGCAATCCGGCGCGGCAACCACACCACCGCGGCCAGCATCACACTCCACCACGGCAATTTTGCGAGCGGCGGTATCGTGGTCGTGATCGCCTATATGACTTACGCCGTATCGAGCGCGCTCACATTCGAGATAGTCGAACATCCGCCTGCGGGCTCGGTGCGCGTGCTGCAGCCGTTCGGCGAAACCATGGAGCTTCTGCATCTCGCGGCGGATTTCGCGCAAGCCGAAGCCTGGCTGCGCGCCAACTCATATCGCGGTGCGATCCTCGAGCCCGTGAATGCCGAAGACAATCCGGCCGCGCTGCATTCCGTTCAAACGCCGGCGTGAGAGCGCCCAGGACTCTTCTCCCAACAGGACGCCCAGTGCGCACGTCGGTGCAGAGAGCGAGAGGACGGCCGGAACGGGGTTGAGCTGGACGGATGAAGAGAGCGTCCGCCGGTTCGTCCCGTTCCGCTCTCCGGAAAGCCTCACCCATGAATCTCCCGATCTCGCAAGCGGCGCTCGCGACCACCGCACTGTCCCCCATCGCCTCTACGCCGGCCAAAGCGTCCGCCCTACTCAAGGCCGCGCACCTGCTCCTTCCACACCTCCAGCAAGGTCAAGCCATCGATGCGGCCCGTCTTCGTGCCGCGATGACTGAGGCCTACGACGGTTCGGACGCCGAGGGTGCTTGGGACTGGAAGACGGCCTATGACGCCTGCGAAGCGTCGCAGCTTCTGTTTCTGCGCAAATTCGGTCCGAGAATGCGTACCCGTGCGGCAACGCCCACTGCGTTTCTCGCGATGCTCGACAAGCTCGCGCGACTCTTACCGACGCACACGCGGCGTTCCGAAGAAAGCCAGACGCTGCAGCAATTCTCGACGCCGATCGGGCTTGGTTACGTTGCCGCTATCGCGGCTGCGATCATGCCCGGCGATCTCGTGCTGGAGCCTTCCGCCGGCACCGGCCTTCTCGCCATCTTTGCGGAGTTGGCCGGCGCGAGCCTTCTGCTCAACGAGTTGGCCGACACGCGCGCCGATCTACTTGTGCAGCTTTTCGCCGAGTGCGCCGTCACGCAGCACGATGCCGCACACATCGACGATTACCTCGATCCCGCATTGAGGCCGAGCATCGCCTTGATGAATCCGCCCTTCTCGGCCGCAACCCATGTCGAAGGCCGCGTCGCCGACGCAGCACTCCGCCATATCACGTCTGCTCTCGCGCGCCTCTGCGACGGCGGTCGCCTGGTCGCGGTCGTCGGCGCCAATCTATCGCCGGAAAACCTCTCCTGGCGCGAGGGCTTCATCCGTCTGCAAGAGCAGGCGCGTGTGGTGTTTTCGGCGGCGATCGACGGCAGTGTCTATGCGCGCCACGGCACCAGCACCGAGACCCGCTTGCTCGTGATCGATCGCGTGCCTGCGGCCGATCCGACGACATTCCCGGCGTCGCCCGGCACCGCGCCCAACGCGGCAACTCTGCTCGAATGGGTGACGCAGGCCGTTCCGTCACGCGCCGCCGTCACCTTGCCAACGATTGTTCGTCCTGAGCCGGCAAGGTATCGCTCGACGTCGCCGATTGCGGCCAAGCACGCCCGTCCGACCGCTTCTTCGATCATTCCCGAGTCTATTCCGCTGACTTACGAGCCGATTGATTGGGCGCCCGCCGAAAACGGCCGCCTGACCGAAGCACTCTACGAGAACTACACGCTGCAATCGCTGCGTATCGAAGGTGCTGCACCGCATCCGACAAAGCTTGTGCAATCCGCCGCAATGGCGTCGGTGGCGCCGCCACAGCCTGCCTATCGTCCGCATCTGCCGAAATCGATTGTCGCCGATGGATTGTTGTCCGACGCCCAGCTCGAGAGCGTCATCTATGCCGGCGAGGCGCATGGCGGATTTCTGGCGGGTGCCTGGACCGTTGACGATACCCACGATGTTGTGTCGGCAGCGTCGGACGACGCAGAGAACACGGTTCGCTTTCGACGCGGCTGGATGTTGGGCGACGGTACCGGCGCCGGCAAGGGTCGCCAGGTCGCTGGCGTCCTGCTCGACAATTGGTGCCAGGGGCGTACACGCGCCGTCTGGATTTCCAAATCCGACAAGCTGATCGACGACGCGCAGCGCGATTGGTCCGCGCTCGGCCTGGAGCGCTTGCTCGTGACGCCACTGTCGCGCTTTCGCCAAGGCACGCCGATCCGCCTCGCGCAAGGCGTCCTATTCACCACCTATGCCACGCTGCGCTCCGACGCGCGCGACGACAAGGTTTCGCGCGTGCAGCAGATCGTGGATTGGTTGGGATGCGATTTCGACGGCGTGATCGTGTTCGACGAATCCCATGCCATGGCCAATGCCGCCGGCTCGACGAGCGAGCGCGGCGACCAGGCCCCGTCCCAACAGGGCCGTGCTGGGTTGCGCCTGCAGCATGCGCTGCCCAATGCCCGCATTCTCTATGTCTCGGCGACGGGCGCCACCACGGTTCACAATCTCGCCTACGCACAGCGCCTTGGCCTGTGGGGCGGCGCCGATTTCCCGTTTGCCACCCGTGCTGAGTTCGTGGAGGCGATCGAGGCCGGCGGTGTCGCGGCGATGGAAGTCCTCGCCCGCGATGTGAAAGCACTCGGCCTTTATGCGGCACGCTCGCTTTCCTATGAGGGCGTCGAATACGAGCTGGTCGAACATCAGCTTTCGACCGAGCAGACCCGTATCTACGATGCCTACGCCGGCGCGTTTCAGACCATTCACAACAATCTGAGTGCCGCGCTCGAAGCCACCAACATCACCGGCACGAGCGGTACGCTCAACGGGCAAGCCAAGGCCGCCGCACGGTCGGCGTTCGAATCCGCGAAGCAGCGCTTCTTCAACCATCTCATCACGGCGACGAAGACGCCGACTCTGATCAAGGCTATCGAACGCGATCTTGCGCGGGGCCATGCCGCGATTATTCAAATCGTTTCGACAGGCGAGGCGCTGATGGAGCGCCGGCTCGCGGATATCCCGACAGAAGAGTGGAACGACGTCTCGGTCGACATCACGCCACGCGAATATGTCCTCGACTATCTGAAGCACTCGTTCCCGACCCAGCTCTACGAGCCGTTCACTGACGACGAAGGCAATCTGTCGTCACGGCCGGTGTTCGACGCCGATGGCACGCCTGTCCAATGCCGTGAAGCCGTCGCACGGCGCGATCGGCTGATCGAGCGGCTTGCGGCGCTTTCGCCCGTGCAAGGCGCGCTCGACCAGATCGTCCAGCGTTTCGGCACCGATCATGTGGCCGAGGTCACCGGTCGCAATCGCCGCATCGTGCGCAAGGGCGAACGCCTCTGTGTCGAGAACCGCGCCGGATCCGCCAATCTCGCCGAAGCGCAAGCCTTCATGGACGACCAGAAGCAGATCCTGGTATTTTCCGACGCGGGCGGCACGGGCCGCTCCTATCACGCCGATCTCAACGCCAGGAACCGGCGTCTGCGCATACATTATCTATTGGAGGCCGGCTGGAAGGCGGACACCGCTATCCAAGGCCTTGGCCGCTCCAATCGCACCAATCAGGCGCAGCCGCCTTTGTTCCGGCCGATTGCCACCAATGTGAAGGCGGAGAAGCGCTTTCTTTCCACCATCGCCCGGCGCCTCGACACGCTGGGCGCGATCACCAAGGGCCAGCGGCAGACCGGCGGACAGGGCTTGTTCCGTAGCGAAGACAATCTCGAATCCCCCTACGCCCGCGCGGCGCTCCGCCAGCTTTATCTCCTTCTTTATACGGGCAAGGTCGAAGGCTGTTCGCTGCAGGCGTTTGAAGCAGCGACGGGACTCAGCCTGACCGACAATGACGGCAGTTTGCGTGAAGAGCTGCCACCCATTACGACCTTCCTCAACCGGCTGCTCGCACTCACCATCGATTTGCAGAACCGGCTCTTCAGCGTCTTCGAAGATTTGCTGCACGGCAAAATCGAAGGCGCCATCGCCTCGGGCATCTATGACCGCGGCGTCGAGACCATCACCGCCGAGAGCCTCATCATCACCGACAGGCGGACGCTCTATGCCCATCCGGGTAGCGGCGCCGAAACCCAGATATTCACGATCCGCCGCCGCGATCGCAACCAACCCCTCACGCTTGACGAAGCATTGGAACGCGGAAGCGAACTGCGCGCCAGACTGCTCATCAATACACAATCAGACCGCGCCGCCGTGCAGGTGTCGGCACCCAGCCTGATGCTCGACGACGGCTCAGTCGAGCGGCGCGTGCGCTTGCTGCGTCCCATGGAGCGCCACGCCATCAGCCTCGATGCGCTGGCGCAGACGCACTGGCAGGAGGCCGATCGCGAGGCCTTCACGCGTGCCTGGAATACCGAACTCGCCGATGTTCCGGCTTATTCCGAATCCGACATGCACATTGTCACAGGATTGCTGCTCCCGATCTGGAAGCGCCTGCCCAACGAGCATTGCCGTGTCTATCGGCTTCAGACCGACGCCGGCGAACGCGTGATCGGGCGTCTCGTCTCTTTGACTTGGGTTGTCCAAGCAACCGACAGCAGCGCGTCGTCGATCGCGCCTGCCGATGCCTGGACGGCAGTTCTCGACGGCCGTTCCTTCCTCACCTTGCAGGACGGGCTGCACATCCGCCGCGCCCGCGTCATGGGTGAGCATCGGGTTGAGCTGTACGATTTCACGGACGGGATGGTCGACCGCCTCAAGGCGCTCGGGCTGATGTCCGAAATCATCTCCTGGAAATTGCGCCTGTTCATTCCGACCGGCGCCTCGGGCCCAAACATCCTCGCGAAGCTGATGGAGCGCTACCCACTCATCAGCCTCACCGACCGGGAGGCGGCGTGACATGGGCGCGCTCAGTCCCGCCGCAGACCTGGCGCAACGCCTGGCGCAGAATGCGGAAAGCGTCTGTCGCTATTATCTCTCGAACGGCCGCAAGCAGGGCGGCTATTGGCTGGTAGGCGATGTCGCCAATCAGCCGGGCCGCAGCCTGTTTGTCCGTCTTAAAGGTCCGGACTACGGCAAGGGCGCCGCCGGAAAATGGACCGATGCCGCCACCGGCGAGCACGGCGATCTCCTCGATCTCATTGCGCGCAATCGCGGTCTCGACCGCTTGCGCGATGTATTGGACGAAGCACGCACTTTCCTCAGCCTGCCGAAGCCCGACATTCCGGCCGGCACATCGTCGCGACAGCTGGCGCCGCAAGGCTCGCCAGAATCCGCCCGACGCTTGTTCGCGATGTCGAAGCCGCTGCCGGGCACGCTCGCCGAAGTGTACTTGCGCAATCGCGCGATTACGGAGCTTGCCGGTCTCGCCGCATTGCGGTTTCATCCGCGCTGCTACTACCGCGCCGATGAGCACGCCGAGACGGAGACATGGCCCGCACTCATTGCCGCCGTCACGGACCTACGCGGCAGGCTCACCGGCCTCCACCGCACCTGGCTCGATCCGTCCGGCTTGGGCAAAGCGCCAGTCGCGACCCCACGGCGCGCGATGGGGCATCTGCTCGGCAACGCCGTGCGCTTCGGCATTGCCGACGACGTGCTCGCCGCCGGCGAAGGCATCGAGACCATGCTGTCGCTGCGTTGCGCGCTGCCGCTGTTGCCGATGACGGCGGCCCTCTCGGCCAATCATCTGGCCGCCATGCTGCTCCCGACGACGTTACGCGTCCTCTACATCGTGCGCGATGCGGATGCGGCCGGAGATGGCGCGGTCGCCACGCTGAGCGAGCGCGCACGCGGCGACGGCATCGCTGCGCGCACGCTTTCGCCGCTGCTCGAAGATTTCAACGACGACCTGCGCACGCTCGGTCTCGATGGCCTTCGGGCGCATCTGCGGCCGCAGCTTAGTCCCGCGCATATCATTCGCTTTCTCGACGCGGTTGGGCACGACGCTTACGTGTGACGGGCGCTTCCGTCTCTTAGGTTCGTCGACGTCGTTCCGCGGTCCACGAGTCCCGCGCGCGGCGGCCTTCTTGAGACGGCGATCTGTCGGCCAAGCGGTCCAAACCTGCAATGGCGGATTTGGGTTTTCTTCCCCTGCCGGCTCCGCCGGCATTCCTCGCGACCCAAGAAAACCCAATTCCGCCATCAAGCCCTCGGCCGCCGCCAATTCAAGGAATCTCAAAGTCGGCCTCGGGTGCAGGTCCGTACCGCCCGGCCGTGGGATCGCCGCAAAGGCCGCGCGGCGTGCGCGGTCGTATCCTAAGGAGACACTCATGACGAACCATTGCGACGACGACTACGAACCCGAACACACCGCATCGCCGACCGAAGAGGTGCTGACCGGGCTTCAGCTTTACGGACACCGCCCGTTCTACGATGAGCCCGACACGCGGCCCTCGCCCGAGCCGGAGGAACTCGGCGGCGCGGTCGCCGACATCTTTGACGCACTCGTGAGCACGCTCAGCGACACGCGCTTCGAGCCCGACCTGCATGACCTCCTTTGGTCCGCAGTCAATCTGTTTCACCGCGCCATCGACCGATTGCAGCGCAAGCTCGACGACAATGAAGACGCGCAGAAGCGCAGCCAGAAGGAGCAGGACGGCACCGAGATTCGCTCCGTCGAGCTCGAACGGCTGCTGGCCGACGGACAAATCCTCATCGAACGCCGCGACGGCATGGAAGCTCTGCGCGATGCCGCAGCCGAACGCTACGAGCAGCTTGTCGGTTCACCCTGGCGACCCCATTCGGGCTCGATGCTTAACCATCGCGCGCTGACCGCCGCGATGATCGATTCCCGAGACTTCGTCAACGCAAAGCGCAGGGCCGAGACGGAAACTCTGTTGCCTGCGGGCGCACGGATCGCTTTCACCGGCGGTCCTGACTGCAACGACCACGCACGCATCTGGACCGCGCTTGACAAGGTGCGCGCCAAGCATGCCGACATGGTGCTGCTCCATGGCGGAACGCCGACCGGCGCCGAGCGCATCGCGGCGTGCTGGGCCGACAACCGCAAGGTGCCGCAGATCGCGTTCAAGCCGAACTGGACGCGCTACCAGAAGGCCGCACCCTTCAAGCGCAACGACCAACTGCTGGAAGCGCTGCCCATCGGCATCGTGGCGTTTCCCGGATCCGGCATCTCCGCCAACCTCTGCGACAAGGCCCGGAAGCTCGGTATTCCGGTCTTGCGCTTCGACGGCGGCGCGTAAGCGCCTCCGTTGCACTACGCGCAATGGTTCTTGCGCCGGTCGCAAGACGGCTGGCGCAATTTTCGCTGCCCCGATTCCAAGCCCCACTTGAAGCTGCTATGGTCATGCTCGCGCCATGGTGGGTGGTGGAGGCGCGATCCGTCACAACTCTGCATGGAGACCACCACCATGATCATCATCGGCATCATCCTCAGCGTTTTCGCCATAGCCTTCTTCTGCTGGCTGCTGTTTACGCTGGCCGTCTATGCACTTCCCTTCTTTGTCGCCTTGACGGCTGCATTCTCCGCCTATCATGCCGGCTACAGCCTGTTCGCATCGACACTCATTGCGATCTTTGCCGCGGGCGTTGTGCTTGCATTCGGCCAGTTGGCGTTCGCACTCGTTCGCACGCCGATCTTACGCGCCGCGATAGCACTGATATTTGCTGTTCCCGCTGCTGCTGCGGGCTATTACGCGACCCTTGGTATCGCGCACATCTGCATGACGCCCATCGGGCTTTGCCATATTCTCGCGGGAGTCGGCGCTTCACTGGTCGGCAGCACGGCCTGGAGCCGCATGGCGCTTCTTGCTTCGCCCCGCGTGTCCGACGACGCAGAGAGACACGCGGTTCAGTCGCCGCTTTCGACGTCGGTCGGGAACTGAGCGGTCGTCACCGTCCTATTGTCGAACCGGCTTGATCGTGCGGGCTGGCTACACTCGCCTGAGCAGATGACGTGGCCCGCTCCCCGGCTTCGACCAGACTCTGATCGCCACCTACTGAGCCCCAGGGTGTAGGCACATGCACTCTCGCGGGATCACGGAACGTTGCACTCCTTTTCCACGCCGGCGTTTCTCTTTCTTCGCCTTTCCGGTCCGCACTCTTGTACGTGCTGCTGAACGCTCGCCATGAATTCTCCCGGGATGCTGTTGGGCACCGCGTACCACGCCGCCTCTCTTGGCTTGATCGGGCCAAAGACCGGCTGCGCCTCGATCGCCTAGACGCAAGGGCTACCGTCAGACTTTCTTCCCCTGGGCTGACGCCCATTCCTCGCGAGGCAAGAAAGTCCGCCGTCCGCCCTCAAGCTCGCGGGAACACGCGAGTGCGTCGTCGATCGCCTTCGGCCTTCCGATCGCCATCGAGGCCGCGATGGTCGCGGGCTCGCAACCAGCTAGGAGAACTCAAATGGCTTCCATCGGCACATTCAAGAAAGTCGGCAAGACCTACGAAGGCGAAATCGTGACTCTGGGCGTTCAGGCCAAAGGCGTTCGCATCGTCCCCGAGACCAATCGCACGAGCGAAGATGCGCCCTCACACCGGGTCTTCGTCGGTCGGGCCGAGATCGGCGCAGCGTGGGCGAAGCGTTCGGAGCAGGGCCGCGATTATCTCTCGCTCAAGCTCGACGATCCGAGCTTCACCGCGCCGATTTACACCAATCTGTTCGACGACGAGGACGGCGAGACGGCAACGCTCATCTGGTCCCGCGGCCGCCGCAAGCAGAACGGCGACTGAACCCCATCATCCTCTCGCGCCCCGTCCGGTTCGCCGGGCGGGGCTTTTTCTTTGCCAATTGCGGCCGAGGCGACACGGTGGAGATTCGTGCTTTGAAATTTCTCCATTTGACCGAAGCGTGGCGCTGGTCGCGCAGGTGGCATGACCGCTTGGCGGTCATGAGGCGCGCGCGTCGTCTCATCCTGCCATGAGGGCTCCCCGCCCTATCGCGTCAAGGCACGCTTACGCTCTTCGGCCTTGACGCGGGCGGACCTCATGACCGGCGAGCCGCCGTCGCTCAATTCCGAACGACGCTTCAAGGAGCTCTCACGATGTTCAAACTCTCCACGCTGTTTCGGTCCACACTTCGGTCGCGGTCCCGTGCGGCGTTCGACTCCAGCACCGCGCATTCCGAACGGATTGCGCTCGAAGACGATCATTCCGTCAGGGCCTATTGGTTTAACGGCGAACCCCTGCTCTTCGATGCCGAGTTCGACTGGCGCTTCATCGGTTCGCTGCCGGGGAATGCATCCCGCGCCATGATCATGTCCGTCGCCGAGGCCTACTTTCGCGGCTTCGAGCAGGGCCGAGGCGAATTGCGCTCGGTCGGCGTATCCGAGGAGCTCCTCGAACTGGCGCGCGAATATGCGCTGGAGGAGGCCCGGCACGCTCCCGTCTGAGCGAAGGGGGCTTCGGCCCCCTTTTAGTCTACGCCGTCCTCATCAGGCGGCAGGAGAAGGCTCTTCAGAGTCCCATCGTACCATGCCGAATCGAGCCGGGTGCAAGGATGCGCGGTGCCCCCAATTTTGCCGAGCGCAAAGCGCGCGCTTGCGCGCAACTTATCTTCTCTCTCTCGACAAAATCGGCTCCCCCGCGCTCCGCGGCGCGGCGCCTGTCGGCGTCCTTGACCCGGCCCGCTCCGGCATGAGGCGCGGCTTCTGTCTTAAGACAGAAGGAGATCACGATGATTGCGCTTTACGACCACATTCAAGAACTGCGGGCCGAGCTCGGCGGTTGCATCATGACGCGTCGTGAGCGCGCCGATGTGCAGGCCGAGCTGGCATCGGCCCTCGCGGAGCAGGCTCGTCTCGATCGAGAATTCGATCACACATTCGATGCTCTCAACAGCGATGAGAGGAGGTAATCATGTGCAAAGTTCTCAACGCCAAGCACGTCGGCAAGCACACGACGGCGGCCCGTGTCTATGTCGGGCGTCCGAGCAAATGGGGCAATCCGTTCGTCATCGGGCGCGACGGTAAGCGCGACGACGTGATCGCAAAGTACCGCGCATGGATCATGCAGCAACCGGCGCTGCTGCAGGCGCTGCATGAGCTCAAGGGCAAAGATCTCATATGCTGGTGCGCGCCAGAGCGGTGCCATGCAGACGTGCTGCTCGAGCTCGCCGCGCGTGATCGCGGCGGATGATTGGGAGGCGCCCTGCTTCACCAACTGATGCCCTCTTTGAATTCGCCACGAACGAAACAGCGACTTTCTATACGTTCAACAATGGTTGCTATATCGCGGCGTCTACAGCTATAGGTTTGGGCAGCCGCGACGAGGATTCTATGACCAAAAAGACAGCGAAGCGCCGCGCCTGGACCAAAGACGACGTGCGCGAATTGAAATCCCTTGCTCGTCAGAAGACTCCCGCGCCTAAAATCGCGCGTGCGTTCAAGAGAACAGAAGGCGCTATTCGGCAGAAGGCATTGGCTTTGGGAATTTCCCTGAATTCGCGGCCAAATAGTTAAGCCAGTTCATCGTGATTACACGCTTCGACCGCCTACAAATCGCTATCACAATTTTGTCCGTCTGCGCCGTGGGGCCTTTGCAGTTGCGCTCAACTTTGCGGACTTAACGGCATCCTCATCCAAGAAATCTTTCGCGCGACAATTGAGCGCTTGCGCGGCCTGCCACAGCGTCAACAATGTCACGTTCTGCTGACCCCGTTCCATGCTACTGACATGGGCGCGGTCGACGCCCATTTTCTCGGCCACGGCCTCTTGGCTAAGATTGGCGGCCAGGCGAAACCGGCGCAGGTTCTGGCCGAAGACGATCCGAATATCCATCCGAGGATGGAGGCCAATCGGGTATTTTATTGCTACGCATTATAATACGCGGCACATTATCGGGGCAGATATGGAAGTTGGAACTGGGGGAGGACCATGCAATCGCCACCGCTTGATCCATCGGTCGCTGATTCAGCCCCGACGGATGCCGTCCTGACGGCTTACGACGAACAGCACACTATCACCTACCTCCGCCTTCTCGACGCCGAGGCCGAGGCGGCAGATTGGCGGGAGGTTGCGCGGATCGTGCTCCACATCGATCCAGACAAGGAACCCGATCGTGCACACCGCGCTTGGAAAACCCATCTCGCGCGTGCGCGTTGGATGACCGAGCACGGATATCGCCATCTGCTCCAGGGCGGCGCTCCCCACTGAAATTCCAGTTCCGTGCATTCGCTGCAAAACGCCTTGCGGTCCGCACACCTAGCAATCCCCGACAAACCGGTCATCTTCGCGTTATCGGGCAGCGGGGACGCCAGGAGTGTGTGATCATGCCGCGACCCGATTGGCGTTCACCGGCCGCGTATGAAGATAAACGCTCGCTCGATGCGTCGGGCTTTGCGTTCGAATTTCTGAGTCGCAATCCGGAATTTGTGCGCCACCATCAGCAGCTTTCGCGTGCGCACAGCCGCAACGCGCTGACGCCAAAGGCCCGCCATGCCTTTGCGCGTCGCTGGGGGTTGCGATTTCGCAAGACCCGTGCCCGACTGCAAGACTCCGACGATCCTGTGGACGGCGGCGGTGCTGCCAACTGTCGTTGCACTCTGCGCAACGCCAACGGACCTGTCTCGTATTGACACGCATGGCGCAACCCTCGCGCGCGCATCCATGCTTGCACATGACGGCAATGAATGTCTCATCGACTGCCCCGGCGATGCATTTCGCGTGCATCTTCTCGGCGACGTGGGCGGGCAACCACTGTGCGCCGTCCTGCCGCTGGATCGCCTGTTCGATGTGCGCGTGAGCGCGGCCAAGCGACTTTGGCATGCGCTGAACGACCGCGCGCCCGGTAGCAACCCGGCACGGCTTCCACCGACGCAACGACAGCGGCTCGTCAACGCGCTACGTGCTCTCGATGGGCGTCTCGACAACGCGTCCTATCGCGATATCGCTGCCGCTCTGTTCAGCGAAAAGAGACTGCCGGAAGGCGGCTGGAAGACCCACGATCTGCGCGACCGCACCATCCGGCTCGCGCGTTTAGGTCACGATCTGATGCAGGGCGGCTACCGCCAGCTTCTTCTCTATCCCTTCCGCCAAAGACTTTAGTCAATCAACGACTTCACCACGCGCGCAATCTAATCGCGAAATACGCATCAACACGCCGGGGTGGCGAAATCGAATTCGTTCACTTCGCCATCCCCACTTGAGGACACCCTTCGCCATCCTGCGTCACGACGGTCGCCGCTATCCGGCGACTTCCCACATGACCAGGAGATTCTCATGGCTGATTCTAATGGTGGGCTTCCGCCGCGGTTCCTGCGCACGCCCGAGGCCGCGCGTTTCCTCGGACTGTCAGGCCGCACTCTCGAAAAGCATCGCACCTACGGCACCGGCCCGCGCTATTCCAAGCTCGGCGGTCGTGTCGTCTATCGCCTCGACGATCTGCAGGAATGGGCCGCGCGCGGCGTCAAATCATCCACTTCCGATCCGGGCATCGGCACGGTGCTGCCGGCGAAGCGCCACGCAGCAATCGCGCCCGGCTATGCCGGACGGATACGCCGCTGAGAGCGCACTGCCGTGGACACACTCACCCAGGTCGAATTGATGTGGGACGAAGGTCGCACCGAGCGCTGGGTCCGGTTCGGCCATCCCGTCGACGAACAGATCGTCGATCGCCAGCGGCGCATCTTCTTTTTCGCGCCCGGCAGCATCTTCGCCTTCGTGCGCTGGAGTGGCAACGAGTTCGGCACCCAGCTTTCGCGAATCGATGTCTTGCGCGCGCTCCAACCGCACGAAGCGTGCACCAGTATTGGTTTCCTGCGTCCCGGCGGCGAAATCCTCCTGCGCTTGTCAGGCTGGCCGAAAGTCGAACAGGTGTTGCAACTGATCGACGCCATCGAGCAGAGCGGTTTCGATCCGGCCGACATCTGCCCCGATCATTGGCGGCACATTCACAACCGCCTTAGTGCTGGCCAAGAGCCGCGCACCTACACGCCGGAGCGCCACGCGCTGTGGCTGAAGCGCCGGATGTTGTCGCAATGACCTATCGGACAGCGATCCTCGTTGCGGTCGCACTTTCACTGCTCAGCGAACTCGTGACGTCCTCTCCACACGTTCGCTGGAGCGCTGGACCGGTGCCCATTCTTCCCAAGTTCGTGCTTTGGAACGCCAGCGCGAGTGTCCCGCCCGGTCTCTATTTGCTGCGCTCTCCGTATCCGTTGCACAGCAACGAACTCGTCGTCGCTACGCCACCTGCACCGCTCGCGAAGTTTCTCGCTGCTCGCGGTTATCTGCCCGCTGGCGTGCCCTTGCTCAAACATGTCGCGGCACTTCGCGGCCAAACCGTCTGCCGTGTCGCGCACACCATCACCATCGATGGACATGCCATTGCCTTCGCACGCGACGATGACCACCGCGGACGTTTGCTGCCCGCATGGAAGGGCTGCCGGACGCTGCGCGCCGGCGAAGTGTTTCTCCTCAACCCCAACATTCCGGACTCGTTCGACGGGCGGTATTTCGGCCCCCTGTCAGCCGCCGCGATTACGGCTCGCGCCGAACCCCTCTGGATCATCGGAAAGGATTGATCATGCAGCAGCTCCGCCAGCGTTCGCTTTCCCGACTCATCCTCGCAGCGCTCGCGCTTCTTCCCTTCCCGGCCCTGCACTCGGTCTTAGAGCCGCCGCGATTTCGCCGACGCTTTGTGCGTCTCGCGCAAATTGTCGGCGCGACCCTGGCGGTAGCTTTGCCGGCTGCCTGCGAGAAAGCCCACGCCGAATCGACCTCTTCCGTCCGAACCGCGAGCGCCAATCCGTATCTCGCTTTCGTTAACGAAGCCGCCCAGCGCTTCAACATACGGACGTCCTGGATACGCGGCGTCATGCATATGGAAAGCGGTGACGATCCCAGGGCCGTGTCAGCCAAAGGCGCGATGGGTCTCATGCAGCTGATGCCCGCGACCTGGGCGTATCTGCGCTCGCGCTACAAATTGGGTGCCGATCCATTCGATCCGCACGACAATATTGTCGGCGGCACGGCCTATCTGCGCGAGCTCTACGACCGTTTCGGCGCGTCGGGGTTTCTCGCGGCTTACAATGCGGGACCGGAGCATTTCCAAGACTATCTGGCCGGCCTTCGGCCGCTCCCCGACGAGACCAAGCGCTACGTGACAATGCTCGGACATATGCTGCCCGATTTGCCTGTCGATGGCTCGCTGCTACCCGGCGCCAACGTCTCCGAATTGCAACGTGCTGCCCTCTTTATCGCTACACCCACATCATCGTTGCCGAACGTTATCATCCTTCCCGGGCATGTCGCCGTCGCCACTTCGACATCACCGATGTCTGCGCTCGCGCCGCAATCGAACGGTCTGTTCGTATCCGTCCAGACGACAGGCCAACGGTGACTGCCATGTCACTCATTTTTCTCAGTCATCGCAGCATCCTCAATCGCTGGATATGGACGCCCGGACATCGCCACCACCCAACCAACGGAGGGCGAGATAAAAGCATCCTTGGCGGATCGATGGTTGTCGTTGTGGCGCAAGGATTTAGTCGCACTCGTGGCAGAGCACCAGCCAGCTTTTCCGACCGAATACGCGCTACATTCAATGGCTTATTTGCCAGCCTCCCACGCAAATGCGCGAAGCGCTGCGATGTCTAGGCGATATGACGACTTGCGCGTCCGGCCCGGTCGCATTCGCGACAGCAATCGCGGCGCGCGCAAATCCAAGAGTTACGTTGCCCAGGTGATGCGGGCCGCGAAGAAAGCGGGCCACACGGGTTCGCGCTTCGGCGTGGGCGGCCGAAAAGGATCGCGTTCCACCTTCGGTCGAGGCCGTAAGGCGTCGTTATCCCTCTCAATGAAGTCCCCCTCGCGCCGTGTCGTCGTGAAAGCGCGCGTGGTGCGACATAGAGGCTCCAAATTCCGCTCCGCGCCGCTCGTCAAACACATCGCGTATCTGAGGCGCGAAGGCGTGACTCGCGGCGGTGAAAACGCGCGGATGTTTAGCGCGCGGCCTGATGAGGCCGATACCAAGGCGTTCGCCGAGCGCTGCGAGGATGACCGGCACCATTTCCGGTTCATCGTCTCGCCGGAAGACGCGCCTGAGATGGCAGATCTGAAGACCTTCACGCGCAAGCTGATGAAGGAAGCTGAACACGATCTCGGCACCAAGCTCGACTGGGTCGCCGTTGATCACTGGAACACCGACAATCCTCACATCCACGTCCTGGTGCGCGGCAAGCTCGCGAACGGCAAGGATCTCGTCATCAACCGCGACTACATCAGCCGCGGATTCCGGCTGCGCGCTGCGGAACTCGTCGGCCTGGAGCTTGGTCCGCGTAGCGAGCAGGAAATTCAGTCGGCGCTCGAGAACAACGTGCGTGCCGAGCGTTGGACGTCCTTCGATCGCAGCTTGCAGCGCGTCACCGACGACAATGGCGGCATTGCCGATCTTAGACCCGAAGCGCCGAACGAAGACCCTGAGTTGCGTCGGCTTCTGGTTGGCCGTGCGCAAACGCTGGAACACTTTGGCCTCGCCGAACAAGTCGCGCCCGGTCAATGGACTCTGAAGGCAGGTCTCGAGCAGACGCTGCGCGGTCTTGCGATCCGCGGCGACATCATCAAGACCATGCACCGCGCCATGTCCGGCGCAGGCCGCGAACCGGACGTGACCGGGTTTGCCCTGCATCCGGAAGCGCCAGATACGCCCATCGTAGGTCGGCTCACGGCGCGAGGTCTGCATGATGAGCTGAACGGGACTGCCTATGCGATCATCGAAGGGACTGACGGGCGCACGCATCATCTGAAGTTCTCCGACCTGGAGGTGACGGGCGATGTTCCGCCGGGCGGGATCGTCGAAACACGGGCCTACGAAGACGAGAAAGGCCGCAAGCGATTGGCGCTCGCCGTCCGGTCCGATCTTTCGATCGAGGCGCAGATTGTGGCACCGGGCGCGACCTGGATTGATCGTCAACTGCTGGCGCGCGACCTAGCGATCGGCAACGCCGGCTTTGGCGCCAACGTCCGCGCAGCGATGTTTGCCCGCACGAATCACCTCGTCGGCGAAGGCTTGGCCCGCAGGCAAGGTCAGCGCGTGATTTTCGCTCGCGATCTCCTTGCCACGTTGCGGAAGCGCGAACTTGACGATGCCGCCGGCAAACTCGCAGCCGAGCATGGTCTTGCGCATCAAGCGCTTGCCGAAGGCGAGCCGGTCGCGGGCGTCTATCGTCAACGCGTCACCCTCTCGTCGGGCCGCTTTGCCATGATCGATGATGGGTTAGGATTTCAGCTTGTCCCATGGCGGCCGGCGCTGGAGCAACATCTCGGAAAAGAAGTGCGCGGAGTCGCCACGGCCACCGGAATCGAATGGAGCTTTGGACGCAAACGTGGTCTGGGCCGTTGAACGAGCGTTGAACGACGGCAGCCGGCGGAAGTTCCATTCCCGAACACCGACGTGGCGATGCCTTTGCGCCGGCTCCCTCGCGAAAACAATGACGACATATCTGCTCAAACAGCCGTTTCGTTCGGCTTTATCCGTGGCATACGCCACCGACTGGATACACGGTACCGTGCGACAATCGCGCTTCAGAATTTAGAGGTGCGCTGTGTTCGATTCAGACGGTTCGCGAAAGCATGCGTTGGAGTGTCTCCGCCTGGAGGCAGACTGCATGCAGCTTGCGGTCGAAACCAATCGCCCGACTCTGCAGTCGCATTTTGTTCGGATGGCCGCAGTGTGGGCCGCCCTGGCGGACAGCGGACCATCCGATATCGGAACTGGAAAGCCGCATTAACCGGGTCTGCCTATAGATGCCTCTCCATGTTACGTCTTGTCCATTTGCAATGGCGTGAAGCGAGGACGGAATGTTGGAAAAACCTGTTGTACTGGTCGTCGAAGATGAACCGATCATCCGGATGGAAACCGTCCAGATGGTCAAGGACGCCGGCTACGCGGTGCTCGATGCGCCCAATACCGACGAGGCGATGACAATCCTGGAAAGGCGCAGCGATATCCGCGCAGTCTTCACGGAAATCCGCGTGCCTGGACATCGAAATGGAATGGATCTTGGGCGCGCCATTGCCAAGCGCTGGCCGCTGGTTCGCCTGGTCATGACGTCAGGTGTTCCGAAATCTGATAATTTCCCGGCTGATTGGCGCTATATTCTAAAGCCGTATGACGGCGCACAGCTCGCCGCCGCGCTGCGCGCGCCCTTCGCCCCACACCTCGCGGTTGTGAACTGACCGCGCAAATCGTCAGCGATCATCGGATTTCGCAACCTTCCTGCTTCGCCCCTTTGTATTGCCCTGAACCGCACTCGCAGGCGGCTTCAGGAAAGCATCGAAGCGCTCCTTGACGATGGCGTAGCATTCGCACGACGCCTTTTCGAGGCCGAGTCGATCGACAACTAGAATCTTTCCCCGTCGATAGGTGATGAGACCGGCCGCCTGCATCGCTTGCGCGGCGAGTGTTACCGATTTTCGATTGGCGCCCAGCATGTGCGACAGGAACTCATGCGTGTATGGCAGGGCTTCGCCTTGCGCACGGTCGTGCATCATGAGGAGCCATCGGCACATTCGCTCTTCTGTTGTATGCATGGAATTACACGCGGCCGTCTGTTGAACCTGTGACAGCTGCGTTTCCGAATAGCTGACGAAGAGATTGCGCACATGTTCGCTGTTTCGAAATTCCGATTGCAGCAAAGCAATCGGACAGCGAACCATGTCACCCTCCAGTTGAACGAGGCAGCGATTAAAGGAGACGCGACTGTACATTGCGGCGAAGAGGCCGAAGGCGCCCTCGCGCCCTATGTTTGTAGTCTCGATTGCCGAACCGTTTTCCAGAACGGTGAGCAGCGAAAGGACAGAGCCTTGCGGGAAGTAAGCGTGCTTCAGCAGCCCGCCCGCCTCGCACACGACAGCACCAAGCTTCAACGCGATGGGCTGAAGATGGGGCTCGATCCGCTTGCGGCTGGCCGGTTCCAACGCGCCGAGCAATCGATTGCTGTGGACTTCGTCCGTTTGTGCTTTGGGCATGGCGATACCGTTGAAATGTTGGTGGTGTCGAGCTCCGACCCGAAGCTTACGCTTTATCGATCACGATCCCAACCATCAAACAGCGCGGCAGCGCCGGTCGGTACCAGGTTGATCACGACCGGCCAATATCGCTATATGCAACAAGCGACCGCTGAAATCGTCCGCCTGTCCCTCCGAATTCTGCGCTATGGCGTCCGATGCCACGCATTCTGGCGTTTTGAACTTGCGATACGTCTCCGGACGCAGTTGATCCTTCGTCATCATGTCGGCGACCAAAATCCTGTGGGGCCAAGTACTCCTTGTTTGCTCCGTCGTCCTGATCTTTGTCTGGGCCGCGACGGAATGGACGGCGTGGCAACTCGCGTTCCAGCCGCAATTGGGCCGGCCCTGGTTCGCGATCTTCGGCTGGCCCTTCTATGACCCGCCTGCCTTCTTCTGGTGGTGGTTTTCGTTCGACGCATACGCGCACGAGATTTTCGTGGAAGGCGGGTTTATCGCAGGCGGTGGCGGCGTCGCCGCTTTTGCCGTCGCGGTTGCCATGTCGGTGTGGCGTGCACGGGAAGCCAAGCACACGATAACCTATGGTTCAGCTCGCTGGGCGACCGCACAGGAAATTCGCGCCGCCGATCTCCTTCGCCCCGACGGCGTAATCCTCGGCCGCTGGCACGGTGATTATCTGCGTCATGACGGGCCCGAGCATGTGCTGTGTTTCGCGCCGACCCGAAGCGGCAAAGGCGTGGGTTTGGTTGTCCCTACACTTCTCACCTGGCCGGGCTCGGCAATCGTGCATGACATCAAAGGCGAGAACTGGACCCTGACCGCAGGCTGGCGCGCGCGTTTCGGGCGCGTGTTACTGTTCGATCCGACCAATACGGCGAGCGCGGCCTACAATCCGCTGATGGAAGTGCGGCGCGGGGAACGCGAGGTACGCGATGTCCAGAATATCGCCGATGTCCTTGTCGATCCCGAAGGCGCATTGGAACGCCGCAATCACTGGGAGAAGACAAGCCATTCGCTGCTGGTCGGCGCAATTCTGCATGTTCTCTACGCGGAGCCGGACAAAACGCTCGCGGGCGTCGCCAACTTTCTCTCGGATCCGCGCCGCCCGATCGAGAAGACCTTATGGGCGATGATGTCGACACCGCATCTGGGAGCACAGGGCGCGCATCCCGTTGTAGCGAGTGCCGCCCGCGAGTTGCTCAACAAAAGCGAGAACGAACGCTCTGGCGTTCTCTCCTCGGCGATGAGCTTCTTAGGTCTTTACCGGGATCCTGTTGTGGCAGCCGTGACGCGGCGCTGCGACTGGCGCATCGCCGATCTGGTCGAAAGGAAAACTCCCTCGACCCTGTACCTGGTCGTACCGCCCTCCGACATCAGTCGCACCAAGCCGCTGATCCGGCTCATCCTCAACCAGATCGGCCGACGCCTGACTGAAGAACTCGAATCCAAGCAGCGAATGCATCGTCTGCTGTTGATGCTCGACGAGTTTCCGGCGCTCGGGCGACTGGATTTCTTCGAGTCGGCCTTGGCATTCATGGCGGGCTACGGCCTCAAAGCCTTCCTCATCGCGCAATCCCTCAATCAGATCGAGAAGGCTTACGGCCAGAACAATTCGATTCTCGACAATTGCCATGTGCGGGTGAGCTTTGCCACAAACGACGAACGCACCGCCAAGCGGGTGTCCGACGCGCTCGGCATCGCGACCGAACTGCGCGCGATGAAGAACTACGCCGGACACCGCTTGAGCCCATGGCTCGGCCATCTGATGGTCTCGCGCCAGGAGACCGCGCGCCCGCTTCTGACTGCGGGCGAGATCATGCAGCTGCCCAGTTCGGACGAACTCGTGCTAGTGTCGGGCTGCCCGCCCATCCGTGCCAAGAAGGTACGCTACTACCAGGACAGGCGCCTGCAGCGCCGTATCTTGCCGCCACCGCAAGCATCGTCGCCGCGCGGCCCTGTTCCACCCGGCAAACCTGAACTCCCGTCCGCCGATGGACCATGGATCGGCGCAATTGTTGCGCCGGCACCAAAGGCGCTCATCGACGCGGCCAACGGCGGACTGCGCCGCGAGCCCGAACTACCCGAACACGAGGCGATCGTCCCAAAACCACCCGAGCCGTCGCACGAGTTCGAATTGGACGACGAGGCCGACGACGACGGGCCGCCGCCGAGCTTCGAACAGCAAATCCGCAATGTCATACGCGTCGCACCCCTGGATCCGGGTGACGATCTCGGAATGTGAACGATGCGAACCAAGCACACCTTTCGCCTGCCGCGGGAGCTTGCGGCGAAGCTGGACGATTACGCGACCCGCAAGAGTGTGCCGCGCGTATTGATCGTGGAGACGGCGCTCGACTCGTATCTGTCGCCTGACGGTGCCGACCGGTTGGAGGCCGCACTCGCACGCCGCCTCGACCGTATGACGCGACAGCTCGAACGGCTGGAGCGCCACCTCGCAATTTCCAACGAGACGCTCGCGCTGTTCGTCCGCTTTTGGCTGACGCACACGCCACCGCTTCCCGATACCGCGCAAACGGCCGCGCAGGTCAAAGGCCGCGAACGTTATGAAGGTTTTGTCGAAGCGGTTGGACGCCGGCTTGCCCGCGGCGCCTCGCTGCTCGATGAGATTACGCGCGAGATCGAAGCAGCAAAATCTACGGACAGCGCGCGCCAATAACACGCTTCGCTCGCTTATTCCTTCGCTCTTCTACGCTGTGCTGATCATTCCCACGCTGAATCGATTCCTGCGATGAATTATCGACGCATTGCGGCAACCAGTCTCGCCCGCGCATGACCGTCGATCCCGCCGATCCTTTGTCATTCTACGCCAGCCTTCGACGCATCGTTGATGCTTGTTGCGCAGCTACGTTTACGGCCCTTTCTACTCGACCCCGACGCCGCTGCGATCTTGCGGGCATCAAATTGGGGCTCAATCCGTGAACGCTCACTCGTATCGGTCCGAAGCTTTCGCGCGCGGCGCGCGCATGCTGCGCTCGGCACTGGGGCCCGCGATCGCCCGCTATCTCGAAGACCCATCGATCGTCGAAGTGATGCTCAATCCAGATGGTAGGCTTTGGGTCGATCGGCTGTCAGGTGGGCTAGAAGACACGACCGTTCGCATTCCGCCCATGGATGCCGAGCGCATCCTGCGCCTTGTCGCACATCACGTCGGCGTCGAAGTGCATGCGGGCAATCCACGCGTTTCCGCCGAACTGCCAGAGACCGGCGAACGATTTGAGGGCCTCGTGCCGCCTGTGGTGGCGGCGTCTTGCTTCGCGATCCGCCGCCCTGCCGTCGCCGTCTTCACGCTTGGCGATTATGTCGAGGCTGGGATCATGTCGGTGGTCCAGGCCGAGCTGCTCAGGGCGGCTGTCCTGGAACGGAAGAATGTGCTGGTCGCGGGCGGCACCTCCACCGGCAAGACCACGCTGGTCAACGCGTTGCTCGCCGAGATCGCCAAGACCAACGATCGCATTGTCCTCATCGAGGATACGCGCGAGTTGCAGTGCGCGGCGCCCAATCTAGTGGCGCTGCGCACCAAGGACGGCGCGGCCTCTCTATCGGACCTGGTGCGCTCGTCTTTGCGGCTCCGCCCCGACCGCATTCCCATCGGCGAAGTGCGCGGCGCCGAAGCGCTCGATCTGCTCAAGGCCTGGGGCACCGGTCATCCCGGCGGCGTCGGAACGCTGCACGCGGGCTCCGCCATCGGGGCGCTCCGCCGTCTCGAGCAGCTGATCCAGGAAGCCGTCGTCACCGTGCCCCGCGCGCTCATCGCCGAGACCATCGACATCGTTGCGGTCCTCGCCGGTCGCGGCTCGGCTCGCCGCCTTGCCGAACTCGCTTGCGTCGATGGCCTCGCGCCCAATGGCGATTACCACGTCACACCAGCAGGAGAACAAGCATGACTTCCGTTTTTCAACATATGCGCGCGCGTCTCGCGGCGGCCACGGCATTGGCGGCGCTCACAGTCATGACCGCCCCCGCTTACGCTGCCGGCACCAACATGCCGTGGGAGCAGCCGCTCAATCAGATCCTCGAAAGCATCCAGGGTCCGGTGGCCAAGGTCGTGTCGGTCATCGTCATCATCGTCACCGGACTGACGCTCGCCTTCGGCGAGACCAGTGGAGGGTTTCGGCGCCTCATCCAGATCGTGTTCGGGCTTTCGATCGCGTTCGCCGCATCGAGCTTCTTTCTCACCTTCTTTCAGTTCGGCGGCGGAGCGCTCGTTTGATGCTGACCGACGAACCCGTGCCCGGCTTTTACGCGCCCGTCCATCGCGCGCTGACAGAGGCGATCCTCTTGGGCGGCGCGCCCCGCTCCGTTGCGATCCTCAACGGCACGCTTGCGGCTGCGATCGGATTGGGCCTCAGGCTCTGGATCGTCGGCGCCGTCATAGGGCTGCTCGGCCATATCGCGGCCGTGTGGGCTGCCAAGCGCGATGCGGAATTTGTGGACGTCGTCCGGCGGCATCTGCGCTATCCGGCGCATCTGGTCGCGTGAGGTTTTTCCGATGATGAGCCTCGCCGAATATCGCCGCACCGCGGGTCACCTCGCAGACTATCTGCCCTGGGCCGCTCTTGTCGCCAAAGGCGTCATCCTCAACAAGGACGGCTCCTTCCAGCGCACGGCAAAGTTTCGCGGTCCCGATCTCGACAGCGCGACGCCGGCCGAGCTCGTCGCTATCACGTCGCGTCTCAACAACGCGCTGCGCCGTTTGGGTTCCGGCTGGGCAGTCTTCATCGAGGCACAGCGCACACCGGCCAATCGATATCCGCGCAATCGCTTCCCCGATCCCGTGTCGCGGCTCGTCGACGAAGAGCGCCGCGCGCAGTTCGAGGAAGAAGGCGCGCATTTCGAGAGCCGGTATTTTTTGACGCTTGTCTGGCTGCCGCCGATCGAAGACGCAGCGCGCGCCGAAGGCTGGCTCTATGAGGGCCGCGATCGTCAAGGCGTCGACTGGCGGGGAGCGTTGACCGGGTTCGTGGATCGCACTGACCGTGTGCTGGCGCTCATCGAAGGTTTCATGCCGGAAGCGGGCTGGCTCGATGACACGGGCACACTCACGTATTTGCACTCCTGCATCTCGACGCGCCAGCAACGCGTGCGCCTGCCCGAGGTACCGATGTATCTGGACGCGATCCTCGTCGACCAGGATCTGACGGGCGGATTGGAGCCGCGACTTGGCTCGGCACATCTGCGCACGCTCACCGTGATGGGTTTTCCGTCTCAGACATGGCCTGGGCTGCTCGACGATCTGAACCGCCTCGCCTTTCCCTATCGCTGGACTACCCGCGCTATCTGCCTCGACAAGACCGACGCAACCAAGGTGCTGACGCGCATTCGCCGGCAATGGTTCGCCAAGCGCAAATCCATCATGGCGATCCTCAAGGAGGTGATGACCAACGAGCAATCGGTGCTGATGGACTCCGACGCGGCGAACAAGGCGCTCGATGCCGACGCCGCACTTCAGGAATTGGGCTCAGATTTGGTCGGCGAAGCATTTGTTACGGCGACCGTGACGGTGTGGGACGATAATCCGCGTGTCGCCGATGAGCGGCTGCGCCTGGTCGAGAAGACCGTGCAGGGACGCGACTTCACCTGCATGCGCGAGACCGTCAATGCGGTGGAAGCCTGGCTTGGTTCTCTGCCCGGCCATGTCTACGCCAATGTGCGCCAGCCTCCGGTCTCGACGCTTAACCTCGCTCATATGATGCCGTTTTCGGCCGTGTGGGCGGGACCCGCGCGTGACGAACATTTCGGCGCGCCGCCGCTTTTCTTTGCCCGCACGGAAGGCTCGACGCCATTTCGCTTCTCGCTTCATGTCGGCGATGTTGGACACACCCTCATCGTTGGGCCGACCGGCGCCGGCAAGAGCGTGCTGCTGGCACTGATGGCACTGCAGTTCCGCCGCTATGCCGGCGCGCAAGTGTTCGCGTTCGATTTTGGCGGCTCGATCCGCGCCGCGGCACTCGCGATGGGCGGCGACTGGCACGATCTGGGGGGCGCCCTGTCGGAGGACGTGGCCGAGCCTGTCGCGCTGCAGCCATTGTCCCGCGTCGACGAGGCCGGCGAGCGAGCCTGGGCGGCCGATTGGATCGCAGCCGTCCTGGCGCGCGAATCCGTCACCATCACGCCGGAGCTGAAAGAGCATCTGTGGTCGGCACTCACCTCGCTTGCCTCGGCGCCGGTAGCGGAACGCACCATCACCGGCCTTTCGGTGTTGCTTCAGTCGAACGCGCTCAAACAGGCCTTGCAGCCTTACACGGTTGCCGGGCCCTGGGGCCGCTTGCTGGACGCAGAACAGGAGCGGCTCGGTGAAGCCGAGATTCAGGCCTTCGAGACCGAAGGACTCTACGGCGCCAGCGCCGCGCCCGCGGTTCTTTCATATCTGTTTCACCGGATCGGCGGACGGCTGGACGGACGTCCCACCCTCATCATCATCGATGAAGGCTGGCTCGCGCTCGACGATCCAGGCTTCTCCGCCCAATTGCGCGAATGGCTGAAGACACTGCGCAAGAAGAACGCGAGCGTCATCTTTGCGGCACAGGGCCTCGCCGACATCGACGGCAGCGTGATCGCGCCCGTCATTATCGAGAGCTGCCCAACGCGATTGTTCTTGCCGAACGAGCGCGCGCTCGAACCGCAGATCGCCTCCATCTATCGCCGCTTCGGACTTAATGATCGGCAGATCGAGATCCTCTCTCGCGCGACCCCCAAGCGCGACTATTACTGCCAGTCGCGCCGCGGCAACCGGCTGTTCGAACTTGGCCTCTCGGAAGTCGCGCTCGCCTTTACCGCCGCCTCATCCAAGACCGATCAGACGGCAATCGCGAACATCTTCACCGAACACGGCCGCGCCGGATTTGCCGCCGCGTGGCTCCGCCACAGAGGCCTCGATTGGGCCCTCGAAATGCTTTTCCAGAAGGAGACTGCCACATGAAACTTCACTGCTTCTCTCGTCGCGCCTTGCGAAATGCGCTCCTTATCGGCGCCGCAGCAGCACTCGCGATCGTCACCGAACCTGCCAAGGCGCAGCTGGCGGTGTTCGATTCCGGCAACTACGTGCAGAACACACTCACGGCTGCGCGCGAGCTGCAGCAGATCACCAATGAGCTCCTGAGCCTGCAGAACCAGGCGACGTCACTGATCAATCAGGCGCGCAATCTCAGCAATCTGAACTTCTCATCGCTGAGTTCGATCGACCAGTCGCTCAATCAGACGACCTCGCTGCTGAGTCAGGCGCAGCGTGTCTCCTACGACGTGAACGGAATCAACAACACCTTCACCCAGACCTACCCCGTCAGCTATTCGAGTTCGACGTCGTCGACGCAGTTGATGGGCGATGCGCAGTCCCGCTGGCAGAACGCGCTCGCCGCTTATCAGGATGCGATGCGGATGCAGGCGGTCGTGGTGCAGAATCTCAACAGCACGCACACCCAGGTCGACGCGCTGGTGAACGCAAGCCAGTCCTCTACCGGCGCGCTGCAGGCTGCCCAATCCGGCAATCAGCTTATCGCCCTTCTGACCGAGCAGCTTGCAGATCTGACCGCCGTCATGACGGCGATCGCGCGCGCCCAGAGTCTGGACGGCGCGCGCAAGGTCGAAGACCTGGAACAGGCGCAAACGCAGAGCACCCAATTCCTGAACTACGGCGCGGGTTATGTGCCGGGTTCCGCTCAGATGTTCCACTGATGCGCGAGCGTCTCATATATTGGCCGGGCGTGTTGCGCTTCCTGGGCCTTGTCGCGATCGCGATTGCGCTCATTGCTGCCGCGGCGCTTCTGCGGCATCACGCGCGACCGCCCCTCGCATCCGTCAGGCTCGCGGCGCCGTCCACGGCAACGAGCCCGGTCATGCGCGAGCTTGTCCGCTGCCAATACCTGGGCGATCGCGCGACGGACGATCCTGAATGTCAGGCAGCATGGAGCGAGAACCGCCGCCACTTCTTCGACGACGACACCAACGGCTTGCCGCGTGCGCGAACCGACAAAGCCACAAGGAGCGCGTCGCAGCCATGAACGGCACCGGCGTCATCGACAATTTCCTGGGCACCTTCACCCAATATATCGATTCCGGCTTCGGGCTGGTTCAGGGCGACGTCCACTGGCTGGCGGGCGTGTTGATCGCCATCGACATCACCCTGGCGGGCCTCTTCTGGGCCATGGCGCCGGACGAAGACATCCTCGCCCGCCTGATCAAGAAGACCTTATATATAGGTGTCTTCGCCTTCATCATCGGCAACTTCAACAACCTCGCCCAGATCGTATTCAATTCGTTCGCGGGGTTGGGGCTCGAGGCTGGGGGCGGGTCGATGACCCAGGCCCAGCTCCTGCAGCCCGGCCACATCGCCCAGGTCGGCATCAATGCAGGCCAGCCGATCCTCACCGCCATCTCGGGCCTGATGGGCTTCACCAGCTTCTTCCAGAACTTCGTGCAGATCATGATCCTGCTGATCGCGTGGCTCATCGTCATCATCAGTTTCTTCGTGATGGCGATTCAGCTCTTCGTGAGCTTGATCGAATTCAAGCTGACCACGCTTGCAGGCTTTGTGCTCGTCCCGTTTGGGCTCTTCGGCCGCACCGCGTTCCTTGCCGAGAAGGTGCTGGGCAACGTCGTGTCGAGCGGCGTGAAGATTCTCGTACTCGCCGTGATTATCGGCATCGGCCAGCAGATTTTCGGCCAGTTCACTTCCGGCTTCAACAATCCACCCACCATCAGCGATGCGCTAACACTCATCCTTGCTAGCCTTTCGCTGCTCGGACTCTCGATCTTCGGGCCCGGCATCGCCAATGGCTTGATCGCCGGCGGCCCGCAGCTCGGCGCAGGCGCGGCAGTAGGAACTGGGCTCGCTGTCGCCGGTCTCGGCGCCGCGGGCGCAGTCGGTGCGAGCGCCGGTTTGCGCGCCGCCGGTGGCGCAATCGCCAATGTCGCGCACTCGGGAGCAAGCGTGGCCGGTGGCGCAAGCGCTGCCTATCGCAGTGGCGGAATTGCGGGCGTCGCCCAGGCAGCCGCGTCGGCCGCCGCGAGTCCGTTGCGCAGAGCAAGCTCAAGCCTTGCCGAAAGCTTTGCCGCGGGTGCGCGCTCCGCGACCGAGCGGCCGGCGCCTGGCGCGGGTCCGTCATCCGGCGATGGCGGTTCTCCACTGGCGTGGGCCGCGCGTATGCGCCGCCATCAGGCGATGACGCATGGCGCGTCCGCCGCAACCAATGCCTTGCGCTCCGGCGATCACGCGGGCGGCGGCCACAACGTCGATCTATCCGAAGGAGAATAAAATGTTTCGTCGATCAACAGTGCGATACGGCACGACGCCCGCGCCTGAAACCCCTTACCAGAAAGCCGGCCAAGTCTGGGACGAGCGCATCGGTTCTGCGCGTGTGCAAGCCAAGAACTGGCGCCTCGCGTTTTTCGGAATGCTGGCGCTGAGCGGCGGACTCGCGGCGGGCCTCGTCTGGCAATCGGCGCGTGGCACCATCACGCCCTGGGTCGTGCAGGTCGACAAGCTCGGGCAAGCGCAAGCCGTCGCACCCGCTGTTGCCGATTACCAGCCGACCGATCCGCAGATCGCCTGGCACCTGGCGCGCTTTATCGAAGAAGTGCGTCAAATTCCCGCCGACCCGATCGTGCTGCGGCAGAACTGGCTCGACGCCTACAACTACGTCACCGACAAGGGCGCGCTCTCGCTCAACGATTATGCGCGCATCGCCGATCCGTTCTCGAAGATCGGCAAACAACAAGTCGCCGTCGATGTGTCGAGCGTGATCCGCGCATCCGACGACAGCTTCCGCGTCGAATGGGTCGAACGACATTACATCGACGATGCGCTCACCTCTACCGAGCGCTGGAGCGCGATCCTCACCATCACCGTCCAAACCCAAACCGATGCCGAGCGGCTAAAGACGAATCCGCTTGGCGTGTACGTCAACGCCCTCAACTGGTCCAAGGAGCTAAACTGATGCGTATGCTCGCAACCCTTCTTCTCACGTCCGTGTCTCTTGGCGGCTGCTCCACCTGGCTGCCGCCGACAATTCGTTACGACAGCACCTCGCATCGGGCCGTTACGGAACCGGACCCGCCAAAGCCCGTTCAGATCGTCGAGGTCCCACAGCCATTGCCATTACCGGGGCAACTGAAGCCGCTACACCTCACAAAATCGCACCGCGTAGAAGCCAGCGATCCGCGCATCCGCGTCGCGGAAGCCAACAGCGCAGCACGCATCCAACCGACCCGCGCCGGTTACATCAACGCGGTGCAGGTCTATCCCTTCTCCGATGGCGCGCTCTATCAGGTCTATGCCGCGCCCGGCGAGATCACAGACATCGCTCTTGAAGCGGGCGAGCAACTCGTCGGCTCCGGACCCGTTGCCGCCGGCGACACCGTGCGCTGGGTGATCGGCGACACCGAAAGCGGAACCGGATCGGCGAAGCGTATTCATATCCTGCTAAAGCCCACGCAGCCCGACATCAGCACCAATCTCGTCATCAATACAGATCGGCGCACATATCATCTCGAGCTGCACTCAGTCGTTAGGACCTACATGGCTTCTGTATCCTGGGCTTATGCGGAGGACCAGATTATCGCGCTGCGCGCGCAGAATGCCGCCGCCGAGTCAGCGGCACCGGTCGTCTCTGGCGTAGACATCAATGAATTGAATTTCCGCTATCGCCTCGAAGGCGACAATCCGGCATGGCGACCCTTGCGCGCCTTCGATGACGGCCGCCAGGTGTTCATTGAGTTTCCATCCGGAATCGCGCAAGGGGAGATGCCTCCCTTGTGGGTCGTCGGCCCTGCGGGCGAGGGGCAACTCGTGAACTATCGCGTCCGCGGCACCTACATGATCGTCGATCGCCTGTTTGCCGCCGCCGAGTTGAAACTCGGCGGGGATCCCCAACAGATCGTCCGCATCGTACGCACCGATGGAAAGCCCTGAACCATGAGCGATTCACACGACGATCACGTCCAGTCGGCGGACAGGGACGAGCACGAGACCACCCACCCCAGCGAAATGCGGTTGCGCGCCGACCGCCCCACCGTGACTCGATTGTCGCGAAAAGTTTTGATCGGCCTCGGCAGCGTCGCGGCCATCGGCATCGCAGGCGCACTCTTCTTCGCCCTCAAGATCCATCCGCAATCGGGAAGCTCTGAACTCTTCAACACGGCCAACCGCTCGACTCCGGAAGGGTTGTCCGATTTGCCGCGCGATTATACCGGGCTGGCGCGTGCTCCCAAGCTGGGTCCGCCGCTTCCCGGCGATCTCGGCAAGCCGATTCTCAGTGCTGGCGTATCCACGCCCGGCATACCGACACAAGGCGCAACACCCGAACAGCAGCGTCTTGAACAGGAGCAAGACGCGGCTCGAACCAGCCATCTTTTCGCAACGACCGATATGGGCCAGAGCGCTGTGCCGGCCATATCCGCGGCAATTCCGACCGCTCTGGCGCAAGCGGCTTCAGCTTCCACTAACCCCGCCAGCTCCGATAAGCCTGCCGATCACAAGCTCGCCTTCCTCGACGCGACCACGGATCGCAAGACACAGAGCCCGGACCGCATCGAGGCCGCGCCCAGCCCGAATATGTTGCAAGCAGGCGCGATCATCCCCGCTGCACTGATTACCGGACTGCGCTCCGACCTTCCCGGCGAAGTGATCGCTCAGGTGACGCAGGATGTCTGGGACAGTCCGACGGGAAAGATTCTCCTGATCCCGCAAGGCGCCAAGCTCATCGGCCAGTACGACGCGCAGATTAGTTTCGGGCAATCGCGCGCGCTGCTCGTATGGAACAGGCTTATCATGCCCAATGGACATTCGATCATGCTGGAGCGCCAGCCGGGCACGGACACCGAAGGCTATGCCGGTCTCGAAGATGAAGTCGACAACCATTGGGGCGCGCTGTTCGAGGCTGCCGCGCTTTCTACGATCCTGAGCGTTGGCTCGGAAGCAGGGACAAGCGACAGCGAAAACAATCTCGCCCAAGCCATTCGACAAGGCGCGTCCCAGAGCTTCAATCAGACCGGGGAACAGGTGGTCGGACGATCATTGAACGTTCAGCCCACCATAACTATTCGTCCGGGATTCCTCGTCAACGTGTTGGTGACGCACGACCTAATTCTCGAACCGTATCTCGGATGACGGAGACGAAGATGGCCAAACTGAAAATTGGCACAATCGAGAGCGACAAGCCGGTCCGGATGACGGTCGAGCTGCCGGCGGCCGTGCATCGCGATCTCCTCGCCTACGCCGACGCACACGCGCGCGAGACCGGGCAAATGACGCCGGATCCAGCCAAGCTCATCGCGCCAATGCTCGCGCGTTTCATGGCTACAGATCGAGGATTCGCGAAGTCGCGGCGAAAGCAAACGACGTCAAATGAAACCCCGAGCGCGTGACTCGTCGCGCATGAATGCCACGAAACGGCCCACGACAGGATCTTCACTCTCCGGGAGCCATACGAGCCCAAAGTCCAGCCATGCGTTTTCCTCGTTGATGGGTCTGAACACCACGTCCGGAAATGTCACTTCGGACTGACTTTCCGTCGCCAAAGCAATTCCCGCGCCGATGCTCACCAGCGCCAGGATTGTCTGCTTGCTCGCCCTATGCACGGCAAAGCGTGCGCCGCTGCCCAAGAGCGTAGCATAGAACTCACGCTGTGCTTGGTTGTCGTCCCACCCCTGTACCAAGATGGTCTCATGTCTTAACGATGCCCAATTAAGCGTCTGACGAACAGCCAGAGCATGTTTTGCCGGTATCGCCGCGACCAACCTCTCCCGAAATAATGGCGCCGCTGCAACCTGCGCCCACATCGTATGACCAGTCACAAGCACGACATCCAAGCGATGCTCCATCAATCCTAAAGCAAGCTCGCGTTGATTTCCCTCGGTGATCGTGAGCGTCACTTCCGGACACGCGGCTCGCCAACTCGCGAGAAGGTCACGCGCGGCCCCAGCTATCGGAGGATTGCGAACCCCAAGCCGGATTTCGCCGGAAGTACCGGACGCGAATTGCTGGCCAATACGTTTGAGCTCATCGATATGAAATAAGACGCGGCGCGCACAGCGAATGATTGAATGCCCTCCGCGCGTGAGACGGATGCCGGAATGATCGCGCTCGAATAGCGATAGTCCAAGCTCGTCCTCGAGATTGCCGACCCGCCGACTGATGGTCGACGTGTCGATGCCAAGACTTTTCGCGGCCGATGCGAACGTTCCCGCATCTGCCGCGACGATTAAGTAGTGAAGGTCGAGTATCTCCATGCTATCGGCCACATGTGAATTCCCTCGAACTAGAAAGGGCGCTGCCCGGGAGCATCAACTCCCGGGCAGCGAAGTCGAGCGCACCAAGGGGAGTACATCGCGCTCGTCAGTGCATTTGCGGTCATGCAAGCGTCTTCGATCTTGGCGAACATGTCGGTTCATGGGAGATTTCAATCGTGCCCAATCTCTCCGAAGGGAAGGTTGAAAAGAGCTGCCGGGGCTGGGCCCCGGCAGTCAGTCATGAGCGCACCCAAGGGAGTAGCCGTTGCGCCCCGCGCAGGGACGGTGTATCGCGCCCCGAACGCCAATGAGAAACACCTAAATCGGTAAGATCCGCCCAAAGTTGAGATGGCACGATGAGTGGTTTCCGACACCGACCTCGCGGCCGATACGTTCTTAATGGAAGTCTCGGAAGGGTCATCCGATGCGCGTGAGTAAATCCTCCGTGCGTCCATCATCTTTTTTGGAAGCCCGCTATCAGAAGCCATTCGGTCGTCTTGTCTGGGGACCAGATCGGCAAAACGACAACTTCCATTTCCAAGACCACTTGGCTGGCTTGCCTCACGCGCATCCTACCAATGAGGGGCGAGTGGGTTTCGAGAACTGTGGCGGCGTCGTTGCGGTACCATGTATTCAATGGCAAAGACAATTCCGAGATCAGGCTACCCGACGAGTCGCGTCCAAATCGTGTTACAGACTCCGACGATGCCAAGCGAACGCGAAATTCTGTACGATCACACTCTGGTTCGACGACGGATAGGGCGCCCATCAGACTAGCAAGTTCGCGACAAGGAATATCCTGGTTCATCATCATTCCGCCACGTCCTCGACATTCGTGCCAAAACGCGCAAAGCTTTTTGCTAAGGGCATGCTCTGGCTCACCAAGAATCTCAAATTCTTCGTTGAACTCTTCGGATGGCCCCAACGTAACGCGACCGAGAATTTGTGTGACGAGCGGCGAATTCATGCGGCAATCTCTCCAAAGTAGTTTCCCAAACATCGATTCCAATGCAGACGCTAGCGGGCTTGCTTAGCTTGCGAACAGCTACGGCGCTTTCAGACCTCGTCGCTCCACGCGCCTCTCCGTCTCAGGTTCAGTCGATGAGCGACCGCTCTGGCGCAGGCCAAACGGAGCCGGAGAGCGAGCACTGCACCGCTCCCCACCCCGCTCCCCGCCGCTTCAATATCGATATGTCCATTCGGTGTCGTACCGTATTGCCCCCTCGCGCTGCCGGGCTTCGTCGCTGACAAAATCGGCGCGACACACAACTCGGAATGATCCCAGTCAAGGTTGCCGCAGGGGCAGCGTCCCTCAAAGCGGACAGACTGGTATCGTCCTCAGACTAATTGGTAGGTTTTGTGAGGGTGGCGCTCGCGCTGCTCGTCCGCTCGCAAATTTTCGACACGGTTCGAAGATCGGCTCCGGCCGAGTCGGATTCTTCCAAGAGATCCTTGGCGAATGGTCGCAAGAACTAGGCGCGCTGCTTGAACTTCGGCGATCCATGCCGTCCCGCAAAGGGGTCGGAGAATCGCGGAATCGCTATCTTTCCTGAGCGGTCACAGGGGAAAGCATTAACTATGCTGCCACAACGCTTTGTCACCTATGTCGCCGGAGAACGCGCAGACTTCGCGGTGACGGGCCCAACACAGCTAACGTTCGTTTAAGAAATCGTAGCCTACGTGCTGCTTCATTTCGCATTTGGGAAAACTCACTCTGCTGTGGCTCAGGCCGTTCTGGATAAGAGTCGCGGCGACTGACACGGTTGTGGGCATGCATTCAATCACTAATGCTTCGGCTCCGTCCTTCTCCGCCCGTTCGGCTGCGGCGATCATTCCAGGGACGGCGAACGCCTCGTTGACACGAGATTCGATTGGGGGCGGGCCACCCCAACAGGGGACGCCTGAGACTTTCAGCCCGTTCCGGCAGAGGCTTCTCAGCTCATCGTCACTGTGGAGATCCTCGGTGGTGATTGGCGAGATGACCGAAACACGCATCGTGTGCTGCTCCTTGCGAAAAGGATCAATTTTCCGCTTCAGAGACACAATCTTTCAATCGGGGAGGTCACATCGTTCGCTTGGCAAGTTTTGGTGTTTGGTTAAACAATCCCAATGTCGAAAGTTAGCTATTTCGGTCTGTGATGACTTACGGCGGAACTTCGATCATGGACTCCCAACTTGCGGTATATGTTCTTGAGATGAAACCGCACAGCGTACTCCGTCACTTGCAGCTGCCTGGCGATTCCCTTGTCAGAGCCGCCGCTGGTCAAGAGTTCGAGGATTTGTGCTTCACGCCGCGTCAGCGCGCACTCCGTCCGATTGGACGAAGAAGCCGCCAGAAGGCTGTCCAAGCCTTTTGCGAAGACTGAGAACCGCTTCGGCACTCCGGCGGCCAGTCGGGCTTCGACTGTGTCCGTCCCAAATTCAAGAAATGCCTGGCGCATGCCCGTCCGCGCGCCAATTTCCAGCGCAGCATAAAAATCCGAGGTGGCCGATTTGGTATCTCCCAAAAGATCCTTGGCGGCGTGTCGCAACAACAATCCCCGTAGCTTGGTCCGCAACAATCCATGCTGTTCGGCAAAGGCGACAAGGGAATCCAGCACACGTCGGGAGTCGTTAGGTCTGTGGTTGGCCAAGGCGGCGTAGGCCGAGGCAAGGAGCCGGAATTCTTTTTCCTGCCAAGACTCCAAGACGCCGTTCGGGACGTCGTCGTCCATTGAAAGGACCATGCCTTTGCGCCCCCTGAGGATGTCCTCGCCGATCAGGCACATACCAATATTGCGCAGGCCCGTTGCAATTCTGTCCAGACCTGCCTCTTGCAGTTGGCTTTGTGAGCGATCGATCGCCGCCAACGCCGTCGGCAACCCCTGTTCTCGCGCGAGCAACCGGAACATCGGTTCATATCCAGCAAAGTAGATATCCAGCCAAGCCTCCGAGTGGGCCAAGCGGTGCCCAACTTGTCCGATCAGCTGCCTCGCCTGACCGATGTATCCGCGCTCAAACGCCAATTGAGCCCCGAGGGAGAGCATCACCGATTCAGCCCCACGCTCGTTGGGAAATTCCGCGCGCCAGCGCAGGCGCGCCTTAGAAAGATGAGTCCGCGCATCTTCGAGATTGCCGCAGGCGAGAGCCACAACCGCGGAATGGAAGTCGAGGAACAACAAGTTGTATGTCACGCCAGCTTCGCGTGCGTATGCCCGCGCGACAGAGATCGCCGCAGTTGCAGCGCCAAAATCGCCTTGTTGCGAATGCATGATCGCCAAAATGGTCGGCGCTACTGCCCTATAGGCCGGATCCCTATCGAAACTGCGAATTGCAAGTTTTACTTCAGCGTCGCTCATCATCGCCAACTGGCAGCCATAGATCATGAGCGACACGCGTGCGAATGCAGCATCCTGTTCGGCGTCCGAAGGCAAATCAGGGACAGCTTCCTGATAAAGGCGCATGGCCTCTCTGACGCGTCCATCTTTGAGCAAAACCACGCATTGCAGCAATTTCAAAATCGGCTCTTCAGCGATCAGCGCCTCACCTGCGGCCGTTACGACAGCCCGTAGATCGTCATGGCCTTTGGTGATCCATATCCTCAGACCGCCTGCCTTGGTGACATACTCGACAATTCTCTGACGGTCTCCAGCCCGGGCTGCCAGATTTCCCGCCGAAACCACGTCGCCTTGGGCCGAAGCCCAATCTGCAACGCGGCGAAGCGCCTGGGAACGCGTGTTGTCCGGCAAACTCGCGAAAACTTGTTGCAGATAGACCGAGAGCGCCCGATTGTAAGCGACCCGCGCGCCGCTGCCCTGATAGTTGCAGAGTCCCGGGAGCCGGCCAACCAACTCGTCGCAAGTAAGCGCGGAATTCTGCGCAAGCCGATTGATCAAGGCGTCGTCAAAGGCGTCGATCAGGCTGGTCATCGATAACAGGGGTAGATCGCTGGACTTGAAAGTCGCCAAGACCTCCGTGCGAATGTAGTCCGCCGCCAGGCTGGCGTTCAGAAACACGGCCTCCGCTAGGGGATCCCCTCCCTTGATGATGAAGCGTGCAAGCAGCTGACTGATGGCAGGCCAACCCTGAGCGATCCCATCGATGAAATTGATCTGCTTTGCAGTCAGGCGGTTTTGCCATAGCTCTGACAATTGGCGTCGCCGCCAACGCAATGTATCGGCCTGAATCAGTTGAACCGCACCGTCAGCGAGCAAGCGAGCCAATCCCAAGTCATCAAGCGACCTGGTCGCCAATCCGATCTTGCGAAGTGGTGCTGTCAGGACAAAGGCCTGGAGAAGAGCCCTTCGTTGTTCCGGCGAGAGGACTTCCAAGTCGTCGATGAAGACGGTCTCAGCCCCGGCAAAAAGTTCGAAGAACTGACGAATCCCATCGAGAATGTTGCTTGAAGGAAGGGCTAAGGCGGCGCAGGAAAGCCAGGCTACGGATTCCCCCTCACCCCGAAGCTTCTCGCAAGCCTCGGCCATCGCGTAGGTCTTGCCGAATCCCGCCGCAGCAAAAAACACCGTTATCCTGGCGGAGATATGCACCTTCGTTCGCAAGAGCGGGCTGTGAAGCTTCTCGGAAGCCGCAGCCAGAAGTTCAGGGGCCGAGTGAATCATGACTGCCAATGGGTTGAGGTCGCTTCATGATAACGCCGGACTTTCGGCAAACCAGCTGGCGCCGAGATGCATCGACGAGATCGAGTTTACCACGAGCTGCGTCGATGTTTTTGGTCGACCGACTCCGTGGGGAATCTTTTTTCCAAATCCGGGACCCGATCGCAAACGTCCTTCAGGCCCTAGTAAATTCCCAGAGTCACACATTGCCAGAAGCCTGTCCTTGATCATCTGCAGCGCACCTTCGGGCCATTACCTCGGGTCGATCAGGGCGTAATCTCGACTGCGCCGAGACGTCGCAGACCTCACGGACGAGCCGGCGAGTAATCGTCGTCAATCCCGTATCCACCAAAAGTTCAAGGTGAGATCGGTTAAAGTACCGCCGAGTTCAAGCTAAGTCGAAACGTCATAAGCCACTCCATTACTAAGTCACGTTGTCGCTTTAATCTGATTATTGATTAGAGATGACCCCTTCTAAGCGTTATTTTTCGTGGCTATTGCAGTCTGGAAGTTCGTCTGGCCTGTCGCGAATCGGATAGCTCCGTAGGCGCATGCCGACACCAGCAGCGTGTCGATCGCCGTGACCGAGCTGAGGGTGAAATGCCACCAGACTTCCAGGCCCGCCACACCGGAACCGAGAACCCAGCTCGCAAGCGCCGTCGCGCTCCAGGCATTCGCTGCGCCCGCTCTACCGCCGTCATGGCTAAAATAGAAGTGCATCAGGTAAACCCCAGCCACGGGCGGTACCCCTATGCTGAGCATGCTGAGGAAGGGCACAAGATGCTGTGAAATGCCCGAAAGGCCGACGAACGCGCCAAGCACGCCGGCGGCGACGGCGAGACGAGCGTGGGTTTGCTTGGGGGCCAACGTGGCAAATATGAGCGAGGTCGAATAAAGATTTTGGGCGTTCATGGACCAGGCAGCCAGCGCTACGATCAACAGCGCCGGCAGCCCGAGCCCAAGACTAATCATGATCAGCACGATGTCGCGCTGGCCACTCATTTGGGCTGGAATCGCCGCAACGCTCAATACGAGGGGAAAGCCCAGACCAAAGGCGATCCCGCATCCGATCGCAGCCTGCATAGCACTCCGCGCAAAACGACAGATGTCGGGCGTTAGCAAGGCGCCGGCGATCATCCCTCCCGCCGCCAATGAGGTGGCTGATACAAGAGACATCTTGGGAACGACAGGCACCTGCCATAACGACGCCCCGGCGTGCGATCCCAGCGCGGCCAACGCGGCCCAGAACAGAAGTATGAATTTCAGCGGGGCCGATATCCGCGCGACCGCTTCCAAGGCGCGAAACCCGATCAAGGCCGTTATCGTCATCGCGGCGGAGCCCGCGAGCGCCCACAGTAGGGATGGGGATCGCAATTCAAGACTCGCAAGTCCCTGGGTCGCTGAACTCGCAAACATCATCAAGGTGACGCCGAACCATCCCAGCAGGACGGCGGCGAGGATGAAGTTTACCAGTTTCCCCCCTTGGATTCCGAAGGCATTGATGATCAAGGCATAAGTGCTAAGTCCAGAGCGGGCGCCCGCGATCGCGGCTAGAACAGCCACAGAAGCGAGGATGGCTCCGCCCCCAAGACTCGCCTCGATTACCCCTTTGACGCCAAGGGCGGCATCAAGCTCTGCGCCAATCGCGAAGGCCGGAAGGGCCACGAGACCTGCCACGATCACCAAAGCAATTCGGACTGCGCCTGGCGGGACCGTTCCGCCAAGGCCCGCTTCCGCCTTAAGGCCGTCTCCGCGCTCTATCGCTTCTTCGGCGCGCACGCGTGTCAATGAGGGCGTTGGCAATCTCGGGACCCTGTTCGCGTCTGGATTAAAGGATTGGAACTCGCCTCAAGATTACACCCAAGCGCGCAGAACCGATTGACCTCATATGAGACACGACGATTCATGTTTTCTTCCCTTTTGTAGAGCTTCATCACTATTCAAATGGTCGATAAGGATGGGGCAGTCCGAAGGCTGCCGGCCCCATGACGGCAAGCGCCGCAGGTGTGCACAATTGCGGCGGCGCGCAGCAGGCGATGACCGCCACGCGCTGCCCATACCGGAGGGTTTCTGTCGTAATGGCGCGTGCGGTATCAAAGTCGACGATGGTAATGAGATCGGGCACGATCACGACCACCGCGCCGTCAATCTCAATGACGAGGTTTTCGTTCTGGAACTCGATGACTGCGTGGCTTTGGCGATCAAGACTTTCGATTTCGCAACGACCGAGGACCCAACCGCGAGTAGTGTCGCGAGAAAGCGCCACGATCTTGCCGCGAAAAACTTGGCGGGCTCGGCGATAAAGCGGCACGCTCTCAAGTGCGTCGATGAGGCGTGTGACGGGGGCTTTGTTCGTGGCAGCGTTACGCCCGATAGCCTCGCCGATGGTTCGAGCCGCGGAAATCGTACCCGGGACAGCCGCGCTCTTCGCTTGCGCTCCGGTCATCGCGAAGCAGGACAGGGCAACGCTGGCGCCCATGGCGGTTACAACAGGACGGGCGAGTTTCTCGGCAACCTCGTCGGATTGCGACTCGACCATGACGGTATTGCCGAATTCGTCGGCAAGGGCGACCGGCGCGCAGGCGATTCCGGCCACGCTGAATACGTTCATTTGCAACGCGGGAAACGCTCTTCCCATCCCATCCGCGTCGACAAGCGGCAGCCCCCGCAAGGCTGCGTAAGCAATCGGGATGATTGCATTCATGCCGCCAATCTCACCAGCGATTATGGCCGTCGCCCTGCGGCCGACACGCCGCTCCAGAGCCCGGACCGCACAATCGGCGTCTTCCAACGACATAAGCTTTTCGATCAGAACCGTTGGGGCTCCCATCGCGGCCGCCATGAAGACGGCGTCATCGTCATGGAGAGTGGAGAGCGGCACAAGACTCACTGGGCCGAAACGATCCAGCGCTTCGCGGCCCAGCAAGGTTGCAATATAAGGATCGCCACCACCTCCCGTCCCGAGAAAGGCTGCACCGGCGGCGATATCGCCGATCATCTCCGAATCGATGAAAATCTTCTTACCCATGGCTGCCGACTCCGATGGCTGCGAGATCGCCGATCGCCCGGCAGACAATTCGCCGGGCGCCGCCCGGCAAGTACTGGAGGGGTATGTCCTCCATCTCGATAACTGTAACGCTCGATGGGTCGGCGCCTGCATCGATCGCAGCCCGAATGGCGCGCGAGCGCGCGTCCTCGATCGCTGCGCCTCGTCCATTCTCGCCGCAATTATAGGTTCGATCGACATCGCCGCTCACCTGGCCGATCGCCGCGCCGACGGCATTGGCGACGTCGGCGTGATCGGGGCGAATGACATCGGGAATTCCGGGCAACTCTTGCCCGACCAGTGAAGCGCCGCCGCCGACCAGCAAAAGAGGCAGGTTCACTGGCCCTGTCTTCATACGATCGATCATGTCCGCCAAGCGCCAATGGAATTTGTCGACACCGCGGCGGACTATGGTCGAATCGAGACCGCTGACGGCTTTTGGGTCACCAAGCCGCATGTAGCCGGCGGCAACGGCCAGGTCCGTCGCAGTAAGGACCGCGCCGCCAAACACCAATGACTCCGTTGTCAGCCGATAGCCGACGGAGGTCGGGCCAATCGCAATCCCGTCGTCCGATTGCGTGACTCTGCTCCCACCTCCTAATCCAATCGACAGGATGTCCGGCATCCGGAAATTGGTTCGTATGCCGCCGACATCGACATGCGTGCTAGACTGGCGGGGAAAGCCGGAAAGGATTACGCCGACATCTGTCGTCGTACCTCCAACGTCCGCGACCAAAGCGTTGTCAACTCCTGTCAGGAAGTAGGCGCCACGCAGAGAATTCGTGGGGCCTGCGGCAAAGGTGAGCACCGGCATATCCAGCAGATGGGTAGACGACATGAGCGTGCCATCGTTCTGGCTAACGAAGAACGGCGCGTTGATGCCGATATCCGCGAGAGCCCTGCCAATCGCGGCCGCAACTTTGGCGGCAAGCGGCCGAAGACTCGCATTCATAATTGCCGCATTTTCCCTTTCGATCAGGCCATGCCGCCCCACGCGACTTGATAAGGTGATGCTTGCGCCCGACAATTCGTCCCGAAGGATATTCGCGGCGCGCTCCTCTTGTTCGCTGTTGAGCTGAGCGAAGATCGAGGTCAACGCGATTTCGCGGATTCCCTTGTCGGCGATCTCGCGCGCAGCTTCCCGCAGGCTCGTTTCGTTCAGAGGCGTGATGGGGCTGCCATCGAACTGGAAGCCTCCCTCAAGGATGGCCTCATATCCCATCACTGCCTTTCGCAGCCGAGCCGGCCAGGTGGCGAACGGCCTGATGCTCCGGCTCGCCGGAAAACCCATCCGAATTGCGGCCACGGGCGCCAAGCCCTGTGCTTGGATGAAGGCATTGACGAAATGCGTGGTACCGATCATCACCGCATCGAATGATGAAGGCTGAACGTCGAGTTGGTTGATAACGGCGCGAATGGCCTCTTGAATGCCGCAACTTACATCTTCTGAAGTTGGCCGCTTTGTCGCCGCCAGTACACGGTTGCCGTCCATAATCACGGCATCCGTATTTGTGCCCCCAACATCCACACCAATTCGCACGAGACGTCTCCCAAAATCTTCCGACCTAAAGAGGCCTAAGGTGACTACGTTTCCACTACAACGAGCCGGATTGGTAGGGCAAGTGAACCTACTTAGTAGGTTGATACGTTTGCTGCCAATAACCGATCCAAGAAATTCAATGAAATAAGTTATGGATCGCAACGATCGCGAGTTTCCGGCTTCTGTCGCCGGATCAGGCTCATAAGCTGCATATCGTTGATGCGCGACAATGTGAAAATGGAAATGGCTCTAGCTAAATCCACCTGCACACTGCTCCAGATTTTCATTCTCGCTTCATAAGCAAGTACACCTAAACGCCGACATCACTCTACTCAGTGATGTCGGCATCTAGCTGGCGTCGTAAACTAGCGCCCGGGTTAGACCTACGGTGTTTCCATCACCGTAGCGATCGAGGTCCTTTGGATGATGCGGGGCTCCGCACCATTCGTGGCACGCAATCCGTCAACCACCCAGTGGCATACACCCGATTAGAAATGCGCAATCAGTTCGACGCCATATGTTGCAGGTTCATTGACCATCTCGAAGGACACGCCGGGACCCTCATCATTTGGACCGAACGATATCGGTTCCCGGACGCTCAGGATGTTTTTGCCCCATACGGCGAATGTATACCGATCGTTCTCCACGCCGACGCGTACGTTCAAAAAGCCGACAGGATGGTAGCAGTACTGGTTCGCCGAATCGTAACATATCGGGCCCTTGTAGTCGTAGTCGACCCGGTACAGCGCGTCATAGTCGCTCCACAGGGGATGCCTGTATTCAGCAGAGACATCCGCCGTGTACTTGTTGGCCTCAGGAGATTGCTTGCCCTGGTCATTCTGGTCGAGATCATCGGAATTAATGTTCGAGGCAGCCACGCCGAGCGAGCCGTTCAGAGTGAGACCTTCAATCGGCAAATAGGTCACCTCCAACTCGCCGCCGTTGAATGTCACCGATTTTATCGTCACAACGTCGCGCGAGGGCGGAGTTACGTTGACCAGATAATACTGTTCGTTGTTGAAGTCGGTGAGAAAGACGTCGGCGTTGATCGTCAGATGATTGTCCAGGAATTCGCTTTTGACACCGGCTTCGTAGTTCAGGTCGGTTTCCTCTGGAAATTCGCGTGGCACCAACAAGCCGCTCGCGACTGAGTCTGTGTAGGCATTAAATCCGCCACTGCGAAACCCTCTGCCGACCGTGAAGTAGGCCATCAGATCAGGCGTGAACTGTTCCGACAGTGTCCCACTGGGCTGGAACGCCTGAAATGTATGCGAGATCGCGTTTGTGGAGCTTGCGGGGATCGAAAGATCCTGGTCGAAACGCTTATCGGAGTCGTAGCGCAGTGCGGCGTTGAACTTGAGGTTTGCGGGCAGATCGACGGTCGCCTGACCATAGACCGCCCAGGCTGCGCTTTTGTTATGATCGTCGTCGAGTGCGGCCTGTGGTTGTCCGGTACCAACCGGGCCGCCGGCGCAGCCGCAAAAAGGATTGCCGCCTGGGTCCTGTTGGAAGAAGACATCCAGATTGTTCTCGGTCTGCCGCAATTGATAGAATCCGCCGACCAGCCACTGGATGGTCTGGTCTGTGGGGGACGCCAAACGCAAGTCTTCGTTGACCGCTTTGACACCCACGGAATTCCACTGGACGACGATCGGCAACGGCGTCCAATCCGCATCGCCCTGAACGAGCGATGTGGTATTGGCATATTGGGAGATCGAGGTGAGCGTACCGAGCGGAGTCAGCTGATCTATTTTGGCACTGTAGGTGTTGATGTATCGATGATCACTGATGGGAAGATTAAAGTCCGGTTGGAATGTTTTAAAATCGCCCACCGTATAACCGTACACGAATGCGTTCCAGGAAGCGCCGTCTATCGCTTGAGTATGCGAATAGGTGAGATCAACCGTCGTCGTGGAAGTGGGCTTGGCGAGAATCTCGGCTCGACCGGCAAACTCTTTGGTCCAGTCGACAGGCTTTTGCGTATCGACGTTATGAATCAGACCGCCGAAATCTTTATCTTCTAGGGTCACTTTTGCCCAAAGCCTGTCAGCTATCAGCGGCGCTGACATGGTGTCGACCGCGCGGAAAAAGTCGCCGTTGCCACCGTCGATCGTCAGAGTATCCTGAAACTCGTCGGTCGGCTTTTGTGTGTCGATCACGACGGCGCCGCCGATGGCGTCACGGCCGTAGATGGCACCTTGCGGGCCGCGCAAGACCTGAATGTCGGCGATATCGAGCAAATCCTGGTTAACGAAGTCCAGGGCCGGCACTTGAACGCCATCGACGACGAAGGCGGCCGGCGGGTCGCCGCCCTGCACCGTAGGAATGCCGCGAAGCGAGATATTCGGCACACCGGCGCGGTAGCCGTCCGTAAATTCCAGATTCGGTATCAGATGACCGACATCGCCCAAGTTCTGCACACCGGCCGTCTCGATACTCTCGGCCGTCAGGACGGACACCGAGGCAGGCGTCTTTTGCAATGGTTCCGCTCTGCGCTGAGCAGTGACGGTAACTGTCTCGATTTGAGTCGGATCATCGGCATACGCAGGAACGACTGCGATGGTCGTGGCCATCATAGTCGATGCAAGCAGAAGTGTTTTGTACGCGTTCATGTTCAGTCCCCCTTCGTTATGTTCCCCCAATGCTGACCCTAGCGGTTGGGATTACGTTTGATTTCGTCAAGCGGCTTCCAATTCCCCGACCCGAATGAACGGGCGGATAAGTCCGAGTGCTTTGGGTCCGAAAACTTCCAACACCTCCGGCGTACACATTTTGGATGCGGCGCTTGCGCCGATCACTTTGACGCGCGGCCCACAGCACAATTCTTTTGTCGCGATCGACTCGGCAGTTTCACGGTCGATGATCGCGATGAGATCAGGGACAATGGCGGGGCGTCCATTCTTCCGGCGTGGAAATGCTTGTTCTGGAATTGAATTTTATTGTGGGTGTCCGCGGCGGCGACATCGAATGTCGAAGACCGAACGGCGAGTTGGTCGATGACGGCGCGAATAGCCTCTTGAATGCGGTGACTAAAATCTTCCGGGTTCGGCCATTTTGTCGTGGTAGGGACACGGACGCCGTTTATGATCACGACGTCCGTACCTGAGCCCTCGGCGCCCGCCCTAACCCGCACTAATTTAACCCCCTGAAACTCGTCACAAAACTGGAATACAGGGTGCGAATATCGAGATTTGAATGCAATGAGCTAGGTTGGTAGGGCGAAGAACCTCCTTAGTAGGTTTTTGGGAGCCTTTATTTTACAGATAGGGCGGCAGGCAGCTGATAAGCCGCGGGATGTTTTCAACCGTCAACCCAACGATATTAATGCGTCCGTTGGCGGGCATGTAGATGCCGTGATCAACCCGCGAAGCCGCGACCTGTTGTGGGCTAACAGGAAGCACTGCGAACATGCCACGCAGCAATCGGATCGGCTGCAATCTCAAACGGGCGGCAGATAGAAGTTCGCGCATTTCGTTTATGCGCCCGCGCATATCGTCCAATTCGCTGCACCACTCAGCTTGGAGCCACCGATCTTGCAAAATAAGTCGCACAACTGCGGCGCCGTGATCCGGCGGCATCGACCATAGGGTGCGAGCGCGCGACAACAGGTTGCCTCGAATGATGTTGGCCAGTGTTACGCGCGCAGCTTGAACCCAAAGTGCGCCCACCCTGTCGCGATAGAGGCCAAGATTTTTATCGCAACTATACGCTTCATCATTGATTTTGCTTTGTAGCCGTAGAGCAGCGTGGCGATCGACTCATCGCCAATGATTGGTAGATCCAACTATCCAGTGGGAGGTTCGCGGCGCCAGGAGCATGAAGTGCGCTCCTTCAGGTTGAGCGCGATGCGCGCCCGCCCATGGCGGGGCGAAGCGAGTTCATTTTGTCATCCAGCTCTCGGCATAGCCTCTGTACACTCCGCAGGCAGACCAAATGCGCGACTAGTCACACATCGATCGTCTCCCGAATGGCATCAAGGAGCGCGCCAGCCATACTCCGGAATACCTGTTCACCCTCTGCAGAGGTGGCGCTACGAGGATCGCCGAAATACGCGCTTGGTCCACCAGCTTCTGCAAATGTCTTCGCACCCCTTGCAAAGGCCGCCGTAAGACTGACGGGATTGGCCTCAAGCGCGCTTCGCGCTGCATCGTTCACGAGATCGGGCCTGTCGACCATAACAAGGCTTGTTTCGAATTGACCGGCATGGCAGGCGCCGGACATAAATTCCGCGGTGAGTGTCTGCGCCAATGCCCGACGCGTAAAGTCGGGAAACGCAACCGGCAGGCCGAGCCCCCGAATCTCGTCGCTGGCTTCGCGAAGTACGGCAACATTGGTTGGGTCAAAGTGGCTGTTGGCAATCGCAAGGCACGCAAACCCCTGTGCCTTCAGACACCGCGCTATGTCCACCAACACTAGCTTCATAGCTTCGAAGCTTATACTGATCGTGCCCGCAAACGCTGCAGCGTATACGGCCGGCGCGTAAGCCAAGGCCGGCAGAACCAGCGCGCATGCGGCGCCCTGATTGAGCATAGCCGCTGCGCGCCGAGCCATTCCCTCGCTAATGACGACGTCGGTGTTGAGCGGAAGGTGTGGGCCATGCGCTTCAGTTGCGCCGCAGGGCAAGATCGCCGCAACCGGGCGACCGCTGGCAAGCGCGTCACGTACCGATGTCCATGATTGCTCGGAAAAATTCATGCGTGCCGAGCCCGCAGAGATTTTCTATCGATCTTGTCACGATCGTTGCGTGGGAGAGTCGTTTCGGAGAATGCGATCCAGTGAGGTGCTTTGTAGCGAGCCAGACGCTGTTTCACAAAATCGACGAGTTCCACCTCGAGTGCCTGCGAAGGCACAAAATTATCCCTCAGGACGATTACGGCGAGAGGCTTTTCGAGTCCGGCGCTGTCCTTTCTTGCGATCACGCAACACTCGCTCACCGCATCGTGTTGGATAAGGCAATTCTCCACTTCGAAGGGACTCACGTAAATGCCGCCGCTTTTGATAAGATCATCGCCTCGTCCTTCGTAATACCAATAACCGTCTGGATCTTGCCGAAACTTGTCGCCGCTGACGATCCAGCCGCCTCGCAGGTGTTCCTTCGATTTCTCATAGGCACCGTGATAATAGAGCGCTGCCGAATCCCCCTTCAGCCAAAGCGTCCCCACATCGCCTTGATCGACCGGGCCACCCGAATCGTTGAGGAGCCGTGCCTCATAGCCGGGAACAAGCTTCCCCAAGCTACCGGGACGAATGTCGCCAAGTCTGTTGCTGATGTAAATGTGAAAGCTCTCCGCGCTACCGATGCCGTCAATAATCGGTACCCCAAACTTACGGCTCCATCGCTCGTGCAGATCGAGCGGCAGCGCTTCTCCTGCACTCCACATGAAACGCAAGCTCGACAGGTCCGCCTTCGCAGTGGTCGAAGCCTCGAGCATCTTGTTGATTAACGTGGGAACGCTTGTAAGAACCGTGGGCCGATGTTTTTCAATAAGACCGAACAAAAGCTCCGCTGTCGGCTGCTCGCGGAACAAAATTGTAGTCGCGCCGACAGCAAACGGAAACATCAGATTTGTACCCGTCGCATAACCAAAGAAAAGACGCGCGCCCGAAATTGTCAGATCGCCTTCGTTCATGCCGATGAAGTTCTTGGCGTAAACTTCGGTGTTGTATGGAAAGTGAAAATGACTATGGACCGCCCCTTTGCTCTGGCCTGTTGTGCCACTGGTGAACAGCCAGACTGCTGGGTCATCCCTACGGGTCGGCCATGGATCGAGACCGGTCTTCGGTGCTTCGGCTAGCCACACGTCAAACGGCTTGTGCGCACTGGCGCTACCAACACAGACAACGTTCGACCCTGCGCCGCAATGACGGGATTTGCTTAGGGCGGTATCAAACGCGGTGGCGCTCGCGTCATCGATGAATGCAAACTGAGGCTTAACATAAGCGAGATAGTATTCGTAGTCGCTCTGCGGCAAGAACGGATTCACCTGGGTCACCACCGCTCCGGCTTTTAGCGCTCCGAACCAGGCATAGACGAATTCCGGGCAATCGCGCATGCAGAGGAGCACCCGCTGCTCCGGCAAGAGGCCACTTCCTATTAGACATTCCGCGACACGCAACACGTTGCGTGCCACTTCGTTGTAGCTGATCGCGCGCCCTTCGAAAATGATGGCCGTTTTGTCGCCGCGCCCCGCAGCCACATTGGAAAACACGAAGTAGTCCGCCATGTTGAAATCATCCGGGAATGTCGGTTGCTCGAACTCCATGATTCCTGCTCCTTCACGATGGCGCGCTAACTCGATGCTTGCTGATAATGGCGGCGGTTGGGGCGCGCCTTGGCAATCAGCTCCGCATTTTTTTCATTCACCTTTTCCGCTTCGCGATAGAGCTGATATTCGCCGGAGCGAAGCTGCTCGGGCCAACCCAACGACTCGCCGCAAGCCGAACGGACGCCGTAATGACCTGCGGCCTGGCGTCCAAAAAATGGATTGTTGAGCATGGGGCGCGCCAGCGCGCAAAGATCCGCGCGTCCGGCGGCGATGATCGTATTGATTTGTTCCGGCAGCGTGATGTCGCCCACGGCTATTGTGGGAATGCCTGCGGCAAGGCGAATATATTCGGCGAACGGGGTCTGCCACATGCGCCCGTACACCGGCTTCTGCCAGGGAACGGTTTGTCCGGATGAGGCGTGGATAATATCCACGCCCACATCTTTGAATGCGCGCGCAATGACCGCCAGATCGTCCAAGGTCATCCCACCATCCGCCCAATCGCTGCACGAAAGCCGGACTGACATAGGCTTCTCCGCCGGCCAGACTTCGCGGATTGCGGCGAACACCTCGAGCGGAAAGCGAGCGCGACGATGTGGACCGCCGCCATAGGCATCTCGTCGGAGGTTGGTGAGCGGCGAAAGAAAGCTCGCCAATAGATAACCATGCGCACAATGGAGTTCGAGCATGTCGAACCCCGCGCACAGGCCCCGCCGCGCGGCCGCAACGAAGTCCCCCAGGATTTCGTCCATCTTGTTGCGATCGAGCTCGATCGGCGTAGGCGAGCGCTCTTCGAAGTACGGAATTGGCGAAGCGGAAAAGATCGACCAATTGTCGCGCACCATCGGCAGATCGGCCCCGAGAGCCGGCACATCGGTCGATCCCTTGCGGCCTGCATGGCCCAACTGCAACGCGACCTTGGCGGGCGTCGCAGCGTGGATGAAGTCGACGATCCGCTTCCAGTCGGATTCCTGCCTCGCGCTCCAGAGCCCGGTGCAGCCGGTAGTTATCCGCGCGTCCGGCGTCGGACAAGTCATCTCCGTAAAGATGAGCCCCGCCCCGCCTAGAGCGCGCACCGTGTAGTGCACAAAATGCCAATCCGTCGGGTCACCTTCTACCGCGCAATATTGCGCCATCGGCGCCATGACAATGCGGTTGGGTAGCGTCAATCCCCGCAGATCGAACGGCGTGAACATGGGGGTAGGACGTTCGGCGACAGCGCGCCCTGTCTCACGCGTATAGCGCGCATAAAATTCGTCCTCCGCCTTTGCCAGAAATCGCTTATCGCGCAGCGCAATGTTGTCCCAGGTCACTGATTTCGCACGCGACATGAGCGAAAACGCAAACTCGTAACGTTCTTTCGTCCAATGGCTTGGCATGTCTTCGAACCACCGCAGCGAGACTTGCGCGTTGTGCTGCGTGATTTCGACCGGCGTCCGCCGCTTACGTTCATATTCGGCGGCGACCGCATCGATGTTGCGCCCGTGGCTTACGACCGCGTCGGAGAGTGCAATCGCGCATTCCATGGCGAGCTTGGTACCCGAACCAATGGACCAATGGGCCGTCGCCTTCGTATCGCCCAGCAACACCATCTTGCCATGGCGCCAGGAGGAGCAAGTGATGGTTGGAAAACTACGCCAGATCGAGCGGTTCGTGGTCAGACGGTGCCCGTTCAAAGATGTCGAAAATATTTCTTCAATATATGCCGCGCTTTCGTTCTCGCTCATGCGTTCAAACCCGCAAGCGCTCCAGCATTCCGGCGTCGTTTCAATCACCCAGGTCGAATAGCCAGGTTCGTATTGATAGGTATGTGCGCAAAAATGCCCTTTATCCGTTTCGCGGAAGAAAAAAGTGAAGGCATCAAGAGGGCGTGTCGAACCCAACCAGCAGAATTTGTTGCGCGCTTCGACGATGTTTTGGCCGAATGCGTCGGCGTATTTGCCGCGAATGGGGCTATTTATGCCTTGCGCCACGACTACAAGGTCGCAATCGGCGAAGCGCTCATCAATTTGTTCGGGATCGATCACCGTCGAGAAATGAATATTGACGCCGAGCGCGAAACAATGTGCCTGAAGAAGGCCCAAAAGCGTCTTGCGCGAGCAGCCCGCAAAGCCATTTCCGCCTATAACGGTTCGCGCGCCTTCGTGCTCGATGACGATATCGCTCCAATAAGCGAAACTCGCACGTACCGCTTCATAGGACTCCGGATCGGCGACGAGAAATTCATCCATCGTCTCATCCGAGAAAACGACACCGAATCCGAATGTATCGTCGGCCCGGTTCTGCTCGTAAACGTCGATGATGCAGTCGGGCATACGCTTCTTGGTGAGGAGCGCGAAATAGAGCCCGCCCGGACCTCCGCCCACAACGGCGATCTTCATGCCGTTCGTCATGAGACCGTCTCGTCGGGGACGACCGCAGTCGTTTCCAATTCGACTTTGGCGTCCTCTTCCACCAAGCCGGATACTTCGACGACAGTCATGCAGGGGAATACTTTGCCGAATACATCGCGCCAGGCTGCACCAATATCTGCGCGCTGTGCCCGATATTCGCGGCGGTCGACGACATAACAGGTGATGCGCACGATATCGGCCGGTGCTGCCCCACCTTCGGCCAAAATGGCGCGCGTGTTGAGAAGGGCCTGCCGGAATTGACCTGCGAGGTCACTGCGTTCGAATATTTCCCGCTCGTTCCATCCGACCACGCCCGCCGTGAACACAAATCGGCCGGACACTGCGATGCCGTTCGCATACCCTTTCGGGCGCGGCCAAAGCGGCGGCTGCAAGATTTTTCTCGTCATTCGCTCAATTCCAAGTCCATGAACGTCTGGCTATCCGGCTCGGCCGTTAGTCGCCCAGGAAGACCGGCTTTTGTTTCGCCACGAAGGCATGATAGGCGCGCTGAAAATCTTTCGTTTGCATGCAAAGCGCCTGTGCCTGGGCCTCCGCTTCGATAGCGGTCTCGAGGCTCATGTCCCATTCCATATTCAGCTGGTTCTTCGTGATGCCGTTGGCGAATGTCGGACCTGCGGCTAGCCGATGTGCCGCGTCCATGGCATGCTCGTCGAGCTTGTCCGCCGGAATGATCTCATTGAAGAACCCCCAGCTCTTGCCTTCTTCGGCGGTCATGGCACGGCCGAACAGCAAGAGCTCGCTGGCGCGGCCTTGACCGATGATGCGGGGCAAAATCGCGCACGCGCCCATATCGCAGCCGGCCAAACCGACTCGATTGAAAAGAAAGGCCGTCTTCGCATCGGGCGTCGCGTAGCGGATGTCCGAGGCCATCGAGATGATGGCGCCCGCGCCCGCGCTTATTCCATCGATCGCGGCGATAATGGGTTGCGGACAGGCGCGCATGGCCTTGACCAGGTCGCCTGTCATGCGCGTGAAATCGAGCAATTCCGGGGTGGTCATTTTGGTCAATGGCGCGATGATGTCGTGCACGTCGCCGCCGGAACAGAAATTCCCCTCGCGGCTTCCAAAGACAACCGCTTTCACTCCCTTGGCATAGACGAGAGCGCGAAACGCATCGCGCAACTCGGCGTAGGAGTCGAAGGTCAGCGGATTTTTGCGCTCCGGACGATTTAGCGTGATTCGCGCAACGCCCTTGGCGAATTCCCAAATGAAATGCTGGGCCACGAATGATTCCGGGTTCATGCCGCTTCGTCCTCCAATCGACTTGCCGGATGATTGAGTGCGTTTAGAAGAGTCCGAAGAGTCGAAATTTGCGTGGGGGTAAGGGGGGACAAGGCTTCCGCGACCCATTGACGGTTTGCCTTGGCCATCTCGAAAAATACTTGCTCGCCCTTTTTAGTAAGTTGGAAAATGGCGACGCGTCCGTCGTCTGCACTCGCTCTGCGTCGAATGAGGCCATCATTCACGAGGGGCGCCGTCACCTGAGTTGTATTGCCCTCCGTGACCTTGAGATGTGTCGACAATGCGCCGGCTGTCAGCCCGTCTTCGCCAGCTCTGTCGAGTGCCGCCAGCACGTCAAAACGAGATATCGAAAGACCAAATTGCCGCCGCATGCGTGCGTCAATGTCCTTTTTTATCGCGTTGGAAGCTGACAGCAATGCTAGCCACGCACGTAGCGGATCACGACCATCTTTCACGCGGTTTCTCCCCCATCGATGGCAATCGCCTGACCATTGACGGCAGCGGCGGCTTCGCTTGCAAGCCAGAGAGCCGCAAACGCGACCTCTTCGGGCCGAACAAGCCGCCGCATGGGATTGACTCCGGTGAACGTGGAAGCGGCCTCCTTGCGAGTTCGGCCGGTTTTAGAAGCGATCGCATCGATCGCATTGGAGACCAGCGGCGTGTCGGTGTACCCGGGGCAGAGGAGGTTTGCTGTGACGCCAGTTTGCGCCAATTCCAAGGCGAGCGATCGGACAAAACCCAACGCACCGTGCTTTGCGGCGGCATAGGCACTCACGTATCGGTAACCTTTGAGTGACGCGGTCGAACCTACGACGATAAAGCGGCCCCAACCTCTTTTTTCCATCGCGGGCAAGACTGCTTGGGCGCAGTGAAATACGCTCGTCAGGTTAAGCGCGATTGCTCGATCCCATACGTCACGTGGCGTTTTGAGCGCGGCAGCGGTCTCGGCACCGCCGGCATTCGCAACAAAAACGTCAATCGAGCCGGCCCCCCGGAGGCCTTCACCGATAGCGTCCGGATCGCACACATCCATGATGACGAACGGCAGACCGACGTCGCGCAGGCGGCGCTCATTTCGACCCGCAATCACCACGTCGTGACCAGCACCATGAAAGGCTTTAGCGATTGCCAATCCGATGCCGGATGCACCTCCCGTCACCAATACGCGAGAAAGAGTATGTTTCATTGACTGTGATGATAAACTGTTTTAGTGCTAAAGCAAGCATCGCGTCGGTATTTTTGTGGCTCGGCTAATTGGGGCCGACTTGATCAGCCATCGGACTTGCGGAGGCTAGACTTATGAGTTCGACGCCAAGTATCACCTACGGCAGTTACCTGCACTTGCCCGAGCTTCTTGCCTGCCAACAGCCCCGCAGTGCGCGACATGACGAGTTACTTTTCATAATCCTGCACCAGACGATGGAGCTCTGGATGAAGCAGGTACTTTACGAGATCGACGCTGCGCAGGAGACAATCGCGCAGGGAGATTTGGTTCCCGCCTACAAGGGGCTGGCGCGCATTTCACGCATCCAGGCGGTGATGACGCAGGCTTGGGACATCCTCGCGACCATGACGCCGGCGGATTATCTCGGTTTTCGTTCCGTGTTGGGTACAAGTTCTGGCTTTCAGTCAGCGCAGTTCCGCACTCTAGAATACCGCCTGGGACTGAAGGACGAAGCCTTCCTCAAGTTTCAAGAAGAGGGATCGGCCGAGAAACGTGCGATGGAGCAAGCGCTCGATAGGCCCAGCCTCTATGATGAGACGCTGGTTCAGCTTTCCAAGGCGGGATTTGCAGTTCCAGCCGATGTGCTGCAACGGCCACGACGGTCACCCTATGCGGCAAACGAAACCGTGGAGGCCGTCTGGATTGCGGTGTATCGCGACACCGAGAAACATTGGCCCTTCTACCAACTTGCTGAAAAGCTGCTCGATCTCGACGACGCGCTCCTGACTTGGCGCAGCAAACATGCCCTGACGATCGAGCGTGTTATCGGCATGAAGCGCGGAACGGGCGGTACGGATGGCGTAGCATATCTTCAAAAGACGCTGACGCGGCGCTGCTTTCCTGAAATCTGGTCTATGAGGACCAAACTGTGAAATCCTACAAGCGGCTGTTTTCACGGGCGCTTGGGGCGGCGCCGGGTAGGCTCCACTTCGCGGCCCATTCACATCATCTTTGGCCCGATGCGTCTTACGTGGGCCACGTTCAGGCGTGGGATGATGCGGCTGGGCTTGCGGATCACAAGTGGGAGAAGGTGTTTGGAGAAGTGATTCCCGCGGCGCAACGCCACGTAGCCCGTGAACTCAATTTACCCGATCCCAGTACCATCGCCTTCGGTCCCAACACGCACGAACTCGTGCAGCGGCTCTTTTCGGCCAAGTTCGAACAGTCACCACTCGACGTGCTTACGAGCGATGGGGAATTCCATTCCTTCCGCCGCCAGATTGCGCGCTGGGAGGAGCAAGGCATGGTCCGACGGCGCATCGTGCCCTGTGAGCCGTTCGAAACCTTTACGGACCGCTATCTTTCGGCAGTCGCGGAAGGAGCGCCGGACATCGCGTTTGTAAGCCATGTGATGTACCAAACGGGACTGCGCTTTGGAGGTATCGACACGCTCGCATCCTTTGCGCAACCCAACGGGACTTGGGTAGTAATCGACGGCTACCACGCGTTCATGGCCTTCCCGGTCGATCTGAGTCGCGTGTGTGATCGGGTATTCTACATCGCGGGCGGTTACAAATACGCGATGGCAGGTGAGGGCGTTGGTTTTCTCCACGCTCCGCCAGGCTTTGCTCCGCGGCCAGTGAATACCGGATGGTTTGCGGAGTTCGCGAACATCGAGGCGCATACAACTGGCGTGCCCTACTCTCGCGACGGCGCTCGTTTCATGGGCGCGACCTTTGATCCCAGTGCGATCTATCGGTTCAACGCAGTTCGCGACATGCTGGAAGCTGAGGGGCTAAACACAGCAGCAATTTATAGCAGAACAAAAGCATTGAGAGACAAACTCGAGGCGGCATTTTCTGAGGACGCCGCAAGCATGCTGGGTCACGCGATCATCTTGCGGCCAAATTTCGCGGGACCACGACCGCGGTACATTTCGCTCCGCGACGATCGAGCAATGGAGTGGAAGATCAAGCTGCTTGAACACAATGTCATTACCGACGCGCGCGGCGACGTACTACGGATCGGGTTGGGACTTTATCACGATGAAACCGACGTCATCGCCCTATGCGATAAAATCGCGCGGGCGGAGTTTGAGAATAAGAAGTCGTCATAACGCTACAGGCGCAGCGCTAGCAGTACCTCAAAGGCCATTTCTCCAACGGTCTGTGTAACAGTCTACCAGGCTGCTATGCGGCCGGTGATCTGCCCAGCCGCGCGATCGCGACATTAAGACAGAGCTACAAGCCAAAAACTGACTGCGTGGCCACGAATTCAATTGGGACTTGTCATTGCAGAAACTTGCCGTATATTTTAGCTCTAAACTACATGAGCAAGGCGGCCTGGTTATGAAGATCAGTCTTTTCGACTCGATTTTTTCGATTCCCGAAGCGTGCGCGATTGGACCGAAGTTGAACGGCCAACCGTTTCTAGCACACATGATGCTCCGGCGTTGCCTCGACCGCGAACGTGCTCCGGTCCCGAGGCCTGCGATCGAAATGGGGATGAGCGCCCGGGACAACCGAATCCAACCCACAAAATTCGACTTCGCCTTAACAGCGTGAGAAAACCTTTTGTTTGGGGGCATTGAAATTGGCTGACTCATCTTTTCTTGATTGGCCATTTTTCACAACGGAGCATAAGAGCTTCGCCGAAGAGCTAGACCGCTGGGCCGAGCAGAACCTTTGTGCAGATGAGCCGACCGACGTCGACACCGTCTGCAGAGCATTAGTCCGCAAACTCGGCGGCGCAGGGTGGCTTAACTGGTGTGTGGACGGTAACTATGTTGGACGCGCGTCCGGATTGGACGTTCGCAGCCTTTGCCTAGCGCGTGAAATACTGGCACGCCATTCTGCTCTCGCGGATTTTACGTTCGCGATGCAGGGATTGGGCTCAGGCGCGATCTCGCTGTTTGGAACAGAAAAACAAAAAGCTAAATGGCTGCCAAAAGTTGCCCGAGGCGATGCCATCGCGGCCTTTGCGCTCTCGGAAATGGAAGCAGGTTCCGATGTGGCCGCCATTAGCATGCGCGCCGAGCAATTCAACGGCGGCTTTCGCCTAAACGGCTCCAAAACGTGGATCTCAAACGGCGGCATTGCGGATTTATACGTTGTGTTTGCGCGAAGTGGGGAAGCAGAAGGTGCGCGCGGGCTTTCTGCCTTTATCGTTACGCCCGATACGCCGGGCTTTCTCATCCAGTCGCGCATAGAAGTCGTTGCACCCCACCCGCTGGCTACGTTGAATTTTTCCGACGTCTGCGTGCCCGAATGTTCCCGAATCGGTGAGGGCGGACAAGGGTTCCGAATCGCCATGAGTGTACTCGACACATTTCGTTCAACGGTTGGTGCGGCAGCGCTTGGGCTCGCTCGTGCTGCACTTGAATTGGCGGTGCAAAGAGCAAAAAGGCGCAAACTCTTCGGTGCCACTTTAGGCGATCTTCAGCTTGTTCAGGCGCTCATAGCGGATATGGCCGTGTCCATCGATTCGGCAGCCTTACTCGTGTATCGCGCCGCTTGGGCCAAAGACCGAGGCGCAGCACGTATTACGCGCGAAGCGGCTATAGCAAAGCTCTATGCGACCGAAGCTGCTCAGTCCTGTGCCGATGCCGCAGTCCAGATCTGGGGCGGACTAGGAGTCACCAAAGGCCAGCGGGCGGAAGCGCTTTATCGCGAAGTACGCGCCCTTCGCATTTACGAGGGTGCATCAGAAGTTCAAAAGGTAATAATCGCTCGCCAGACTCTAGGTTGACCATGGGACGCATTTTTCGGTCTGCCGCGATTGTGCGCTTTGCACATTGCGATTCTGCCGGACTCATTTTTTATCCTCGCGCGCTCGAGCTCGTAAACGGAGTAGTCGAAGATTGGTTTGCTGACGGACTGGGAATGTCATTCAGGGCATTGCACTTACATGAGGGATTCGGAATTCCTGCAGTTCGGCTTGAAACGACTTTTTATTCCGCTGCCGAGTTGGGTGATTTGCTCGAGTTCGAACTGATTGTCGCCGCGCTTGGGCAGTCCTCCGTCGATATTGAGATCGCGGCAACAACAAAAGAGATCGAGCGGTTTTTGACTCGCCTACGAGTGGTTTTCATTAGGCTGTCGGAACGGAAATCGGTTCCGATCCCGGGCGATCTGCGAACCGCAATACAACCCTACCTGAAGGACAATTCATGATCGGAAGCTGTCGAGCCGGCGGCCGGTCCAAGTCCGCGATTTGCCCCAATGGGACCATCGCTGCGCGCTACCTTCTTCGGATGATTTGCAGCCCTGATCCCCGCTCGCGCGAATTAAGGCAGGAACTCGTGTCGAGTAGGTACGACGCTGAGTCCATTTCTCAGGAGGGCAGTCAATGATCGTTGGCACGGTTCGCGAAGTTAAGAATCACGAATATCGCGTTGGGCTAACGCCTGAAAGCGTCAATGAATTGATAGCACATGGTCACGCCGTTGTCGTGGAATCAGGAGCAGGTGACGGTATTGGGGCGAGTGATGAGGATTATTGCGGCGCCGGAGCAACGATTGTTGCCCTGGCGAGGGAAGTTTTTGAGCGCGCGGAACTCGTAGTAAAAGTCAAAGAGCCTCAAGAACGAGAACGCAAAATGCTGCATGAGGGGCAGGTGCTGTTTGCCTATCTTCACCTTGCTCCCGATCCTCAGCAGACCGCAGACTTGATCGCTTCGGGCGCGATCGGCATCGCATACGAGACAGTGACGGACGCAAATGGCGGTTTGCCGCTCCTGAAACCCATGAGTCAAGTTGCAGGACGCATGTCGATCCAAGCTGGTGCAACCGCGTTAGAGAAGGCGAACGGCGGTCGCGGCGTACTTTTGGGCGGCGTGCCTGGTGTGTTGCCCGCCAAGGTGACGATAATCGGCGGCGGCATTGTTGGGCTTAATGCGGCCCAAATGGCTTCCGGTCTAGGTGCCGATGTCACCATACTGGATCGCAATCCGGATGTTCTCGAAAGACTCTGCCTCCATTTCGAGGCCCGGGCGAAAACGCGCTTCTCCAATAGATCCAATATCGCTGAGACTGTCGCCGAAGCGGACCTGGTCATAGGAGCGGTGCTCATCCCCGGCGCGGCAGCACCGAAATTAGTGACCACCGATATGCTCGAGACGATGAAAAGAGGAGCGGTTTTGGTAGACGTCGCTATTGATGACGGGCGAGACGCTCCAAATGACTATGACCCGACTAAATTTAATTCAGGCGATATCTACATATTTGCTCACTCGATTGCCTTTTGCGCGCAATGTATTCGGAATGCGTTCGCGGAAACGCCGGCCCCCAATGGCGACCCTCAAGACACCGAACAAACAAGATTCCTTATAACAGAAGGAATGAAAGGCGGCCGTGGTGGATTGGGATCAATGGAGCCTTGCCCATATGTGGAGGGTTCACCGGCCACTCCTTCTGGCTTTTACCTCGCGTGCCCTTCTCCTAGGCCGAGCTTGGCGGGCGGGCTCTCCGGTCGCCCTGGACGTGGCGGAGACGCCGGAAGTATTTTCGTCTATTTCGTCGGAAATCGTGACGCAGCCAACAAAGAGCTTTTGGCGCAGCATACACTTTCGCTATGTCCCTCGGTCTGCCCCGGCGCAAATTTTGGACCAACATTGGGCTCAAGTATAGCGGCGTTGTCCAATTTCGATGGCGGTCGGCCGTCGCACCTCGCCAAGCTCCGAACGCCATCCTATAACGCGCTTGAAGGAGCGCCTAACCGAACGAGCTTTCTGCCCGAGGGCGCGTCGGCTGATCCGGCGACTCTCACTGGTCAGGCCGGCGCACTCACTATTCAAAATGTGCGTGCGGACCAAGCCCTTAGCGTGATTGGCAGCCTACTGACAAAAATCGACAGTTCTGACCAATACGATCTCTGCGCGTTTGCGCTGCACCAAATCTACAAGCCGGCAAAGTCAGGAACACCGCCGGGGTCTTGTCCAGGTTCGGTATCTAGCGAATCTTTTGACGACCTTCCCGACCCTTCAGGGGGGAGCCTTGTAGCGCGAGATTATGTTCGCGATTTCATGTACGACGGATTGCGTCGACGTGAGGTTGCTCTCACTCGTCAGACGCCCGCACTCTTGTTCGGACATAGCCCCACAGCGAATATCGATGATGGTTTTTTTCAGACACTCGTCTGTAACGATCAAACGCTAGCCACGCTCACTTCTATAGAATCCGGAATTGCATTGGGAATTTGTGACTTTCACAGCGTAGGCCCATCGCAGAACGCCTTGCAGTCTTACTTCTACCATGCAGGTTTCGAATTATCGAGTGGTACAGGAGGACTTCGCCCCTGAACTATGCTCCGAACCTTCCAGAAACGTGGAGCAGAGATCGCGACAATCTCAATCAAAAAAAGTTGCCGTCTTGGGTTCGATCCCAGGCGGCAAGTATGAATGTGCTCGGGGAACCGGACACACTCAGATCGATCAACGCATGGTTGGAATGTTGAAGTCCGGATTTTCGCGGACCCCGCCCTTGGGCCAGCGTTGCGTGACGGTCTTGATGCGCGTGTAGAAGCGCACGCCTTCCGGCCCGTGCTGGTTGATGTCGCCGAAAGCCGAACGCTTCCAGCCGCCGAAGGTGTGATAGGCGAGCGGCACCGGAATCGGGATATTGATGCCCACCATGCCGACGCGCACGCGCGCCGCGAACTCGCGGGCCGCGTCGCCGTCGCGGGTGAAGATGGCGACGCCGTTGCCATATTGGTGGTTCGACGGAAGCGCGATGGCGTGATCGAAATCGTCGGCACGCGCGATCTGCAGGACGGGCCCGAAGATCTCGTCCTGGTAGGTTTTCATCTGCGGCGTGACCCGATCGAACAACGAACCGCCCAGATAGAAACCATTTTCGTAGCCTTGCATCGTGAAGCCGCGACCGTCGACGACGAGCTCGGCGCCTTCCGTCACGCCCTGATCGATGTAGTCCATCACCTTGCGGCGATGGGCATCGGTGACGAGCGGGCCATAGGCCGCGTCGGGATCGGTGGGAGGTGCCACCTTCAATGATTCAACGCGAGGCTTCAGCCGCGACACGAGCGCGTCCGCGATTTTGTCCGTCACCGGAACTGCGACCGAGATCGCCATGCAGCGTTCCCCGGCGGAGCCGTAACCCGCTCCGATCAGTTCGTTTGTAACCTGGTCGAGATCGGCGTCAGGCATGATGATGGCGTGGTTCTTGGCCGCGCCCATGGCCTGCACGCGTTTGCCGTGCGCCGTGCCGCGCGAATAGACATACTCGGCAATCGCCGATGAGCCGACGAAGCTCACCGCCTGGATGTCGGGATCCTCGAGGATCGCATCAACTGCTTCCTTGTCGCCGACAACAACATTCAGTACGCCGGCCGGCGCGCCTGCCTCCATCATCAATTCCGCCAGCCGGAGCGGAACACCTGGATCCTTCTCTGACGGCTTGCAGATGAAGGTATTGCCGCACGCAATGGCGACGCCGAACATCCACATGGGAATCATCGCGGGAAAATTGAACGGCGTGATACCGGCGACAACGCCCAGCGGTTGGCGCAACGAATAGATGTCGATGCCAGGGCCGGCGCCTTCGGTGTATTCGCCTTTCAGCAGATGCGGGATGCCGCAGGCGAATTCGATCACTTCCAGCCCGCGCTGGATGTCTCCCTTCGAATCCGCAATCACCTTGCCGTGCTCGCTCGACAGGAGATGCGCGAGCTCCTCCATGTTCTTTTCGACCAGCGCCTTGAAGTTGAAGAGCACGCGGGCGCGACGCTGGGGATTGATGCTCGACCATTCGGGGAAGGCCTTGACCGCCGCCTCGACCGCCTTGCGCATTTCCGCCCGCGAGGCGAAGGGCGCGCGGGCCTGAACTTCGCCCGTCGCCGGGTTGAACACATCGCCGAAGCGGCCTGAGGTTCCCGCGACTGCCCGACCGGCGACGAAATGCGAGTATTCCTTCACGAGGTACACCGAGTAGCGGAAACGATAAGGGCGCACTTCAACAATCATTTTTCAATCAACAATTTCAGTCCATCTAAAAGCGTCCGCTGTTATTCCGTATTGAATCCCCGTCAACGCTTCATACAGCTTTTCCGAAAGACTATCGTGATCAATCTGCGGAACGATCAATTGTCGATTGCGATAAGCAATTTCTCCGATTGGAGACACCACAGCTGCGGTACCGGTTCCCCATATCTCCCTCAAATTACCAGCCCGGACCGCGTCAAATAACTCGGTGATTGCGAGAGGCCGCTCAGACACGTTAACGCTCCAGCTTCGAAGCAACGCCAAAGCAGAATCCCTCGTAATACCCGGAAGGATGGAGTCCGACAGCGGCGGGGTTACAACTTCATTTTCGAGCCGTACCATAATGTTCATGGTTCCGACTTCATCGATGTATTTTCGGTGCACACCATCAAGCCACAATACCTGCGAATACCCCAGTCTGTGCGCCTCAGTCGCTGCAAAGAGGCTTGCAGCATAATTTCCCGCCGTTTTGGCAGAGCCGATTCCGCCCTCAACTGCGCGCACATACTTATCCGTAGCGAAGATCCGCAAGGGTTTGCGGCCGCCAGAATAGTATGAGCCAACCGGTGAAAGGATAAGGAAGTACGTGTATTTCTTTGCCGGGCGCACTCCAAGAAACGGCTCAGTGGCAATAATAGCTGGTCGCAGATAGAGCGACCTTCCGATCCCCTCCGGAACCCATGAAGCATCAACCCGAAGAAGCTGGCGAAATGACCACACCAGCAATTCAGGATCGATCCGCGGAATGCATAGACGGTCGCAAGATCGATTTAAGCGATCGGCGTGGTCTACCGGCCTAAACAGACGAATCGAACCATCAGTCCCACGAAAGGCTTTGAGCCCGTCAAAGACTGCTTGGGCGTAGTGAAGCACTGCGGCGGCAGGTTCCAATTTCAACGGCCCGTAGGGAACGATGCGCGGTCGCGACCACCCTCCTTCTTCGTCATAGTCCATCAAAAACATATGGTCGGTGAACTGTTCGCCAAAACCAAGCTGTTCAAATGACGGAGGCCTTCTGGATTGAGTCACTCGCTGGATCTTCAGTTCACTCATTTTCCTGCTCGCTGTCGGAACCAGATGCCATGAAAACGGAAAAATCGCTTGAGAACCGATTACCCTCGAGCGACAAGTTACGTGCTGCAACAGGGAGTACCGACGCACAGCACGAGCCCTTTAACGTCGTAAATTGCATGTTATTTTTCGGTTCCAACCCTCTGACAATCTGAAACCTCCGCACGCCGTACCGCAGGCGGCCTGCAGCTAGTCCCGCGACGGGCATCAAACCGCTTCGACAGGTTTTTCGCAGCAACGCTGTCCGCAAACCGAATCCTGACACTATGTACGCATGGCATCTGCTTAAGGCGTTCAACCAAGAGCGTCGCCCGTTGATCGTCGAGCCCTTCGAACTCTACGGCCGCAAAGGCGGAGCCCTCATCATTTTGACGCAAAATCAGGGCAGATGGCGGCAGCCCTATTACAACGAACGGCTCCAATATCCTGGCGAGCACGCCAGGAGCGGATTCCATGCGCACAAAGAATGCTATCGCGGACTTAGAGCGAACCATGCTCGTAGAGTAAGCCCAATTAGAAACGGTTTCCTTGCGATATAGCCAAGAAATGGCCATAATATGCAGCGTTCATGCACTATGTTGACATTAAGCGGTATTTTCATGCACACCTCTCTCGATCGCATCGATCTTCGAATTCTCGGTTGCCTTCAGGTCGACGCCTCATTGTCGGCCGCCGATCTCGCAGACAAGGTCGGAATTTCTCAGTCGCCGTGTTGGCGCCGGATTCAACGCCTCAAAGATGAGGGCTACATAAGGCGAGAAGTAGCGCTTCTCGACCGCAAGATGCTCGGTCTCAACGCACATGTTTTTGCGCAAATAAGGTTGACAGCCCACGGTCGCGCGCATCTCGCAGAATTTTCAAAAGCTGTCCAAGCGTTTCCCGAAGTGCTTGAATGCTACGTCCTTATGGGCCAAGTGGATTTTCTTCTGCGGATTGTCACAAAAGATGTCGAATCCTATGAACAATTCTTTTTTGAGCGGCTTTCGAAATTGCCTGGTATTCAGGAAATCAACTCGAGCGTTGCGCTATCGGAAATCAAATTTTCGACGGCCCTGCCATTGGATCACTTAGGAGGAACAACTGAAATCAAGCGCAAGCGGCGTAGAGGCTCGTCGAGCTGACCAATTCCTCCGCCTGCACGATCCCTGGGAAGCACTCTGCCGGGCGTTTTCGGCCGCTGACAATGGCGCGGCCAACGGCGGGAGCTCAGCGTTGACGTCAGAGAAGCCCCGAGAGACGGAGATGTAGGGGAAACTGCCGCGAAAATTCCCTGATATTGGGCTTTCGTCGGCCGAACGGAGACTGCGGAGAAAGCAAATATGGGCCCATATCCGATGGTTGCACCGAACTACTCTGTGCTGCCGTCGACAGTTGCCAAACAATTTGGACTTGGAAGGCGGACGGTTAAACCCAAAATTCAATCAAGGAAGCGTTCAATCTGAACCGCGCTTTCCGTCGACCAGCAATAATTGCTAGTTATGGTCGGATCAGTCGGGCTCGCATAGCGCATGCGCTTGCGGCAATTCAGTTCCAACTCTACTCACCGGAGTGGGATTGGACGGGAGCAGCACCGCGAGCCCAAGCGATCGCTTGGGTACGACGTTCGACCTTCAGCTTAGCGAATATATTCTTCAGGTGGAATTTGACAGTGTTCTCTGTCATATCGAGAGCTCGGGCGATTTCTTTGTTGGAGTGGCCGTTTGCGAGCGCATCGAGCACTTCCTGCTCCCGTGGACTGAGATGCGTCTGTCCAGCGAGCATCCCTTCAGCCACATTTTGAGCTGTACTCCTTGCCAATAGATCATTGGCAAAGCTGATCACTAAGATGTCGACATACTCTTCCTTCGACGCCTTTATGACTGCTCGCAGCAATGGGACAATTTCGCGGGACCTCTCGAACGGGAGTGCAATTCGATCCGGAGCCGCCATCGAAAGGGCCTCGATCAAATCCGCAAGTGCGCCTGCCCTATCTCCAGATCGATCGAGTACCAACGCGCGGAACGCCAGCGCATCGATAAGATAGATCACGGCCCCGGTGAAGCGGCAGCACTCCATGGCCTCGTCAAGAGCTAGGATCGCTGCGACGCGATCGCGATCGAGCAAGTGCCTGGCCATAGCCAGGCGGCTCTCGACATAAGGGCGCCACAAGAACGGCTCACGACGCCAGACCCCGTCTGGCAGGGCCAGCTTCAGTTGGTGGGCAATCGAATAATCACCTCGGCCCGAACCGTGACGAAGCGATTGGGCGTCGGCCAAAAGCTCGAGGCGACGCAGGCCGCGCTCGGAAGCTATACGGCGCGCCCTGGCGATCGCCGGCGCGGGCGAATCGTGCTGGGCGCATTCAACCTCGAGTCCATTGGCGTATAGCTCGAACCAACCGTCGTAGGACTCGACGTGTTCGGCGTCCGCAAGAAATTCCGCCCGTTGATCCGCTGTTAGCGGTCCGCGCCAATGATGCAGGACGATCATGAGAAAATTTGAGAGCGATTTGAGGCCAGGGTCGGACGCGAAATTGTCGACGGCCATTCTGTGGGCGACACCAAAATGTGCCTCTGCAATTTGGAAACGCCCCTGATAAAAGGCCGCGAGTCCTGCGTGCAGGAAGCAGTAATTGAGTCCCAACACTGTTCTGGCGCGGCGCATGCTCCGCATCGCTTCCTGCGCCCGCATTTCCGCCTCCGCTATGCGACCCAATGCCAAGGCACCCAAGATCTGCTGACAGGTCAAAATAGCGATCGTAAGCGGATCCGAAGGCGGCTGCTTTGTGATAGTCGCGCGCAGATGGTCAAAATCTGTCGGACGCATTGGCTGATCTTCATAAACATTCAACAATGCGCCGATGTTGAGCAGATCGCGGGTTAGTTTCGAGGTCGGCAGCGCTCCGATCGCGGCCTCATTGGCCGCATCATACAAGGCGCGCGCGTCAGACAAGCGCCCATCTTTGACATGCAAATAGGCCTGAGCAATCTGAATTCTTGGAAATTCCATCATCATCGATTCAGGAATATTTCTGAGCAGATTGCGCAGGTACCCGATGCCACCAAACAGGATCAGCTCCCATCCACCAGCCTGTTCGACCAACGCGGCGCAGCGTCCGAAATCATCGGCTTCACGTGCGTGCCGCACTGCTTCAGCGAGATCGCCGTTCTGTTCGAACCAGTCAGACGCATTTTGATGCAATCTATGAACCTCGTTGCCAAACTGGCGGCGAAGCTGGTCTTGTAGGTATTCGGCGAAGAGATGGTGATAGCGAAACCATCCGTTAGGCTCGCTAAGCGGGACCAACAGAGCGTTGAGGTGCTCAAGATGAGCGAGCATCTCCCGGCTATCGGTGCGCTCGATCACTGCGTCTGCCAGGGCCGCGTCAAATCGCTCTAGCACGGAGGTCTTCAGAAGGAATGACCTTTGGTCGTCGGTTACGCTGCACAACACCTGATCAGTGAGATAGGCCGCGATGTGTCCGGAATCGCCTTTGAATTTCTCCAGAAAAGCGAGTCCTTCATCGTCTGATCGGAGTAAGAACCTCGCCAGCTGGAGAGCAACCGGCCAACCTTCCGTCTTCGCGTAAAGCAGGTCGAGCGCCGCGGGTTCCATAGGCCGGTCGAGAGCCTTCTCGATATCCGCGCGCGAAATGCGGAGTGGATCCGCGTCGATTTCGGCGGCTACTCCAGCGGCGAGTAGTCGCGAAAGATCGAGATGGGGTCTAACTCGACTTGTAAGCACGATCGTAAAATTGTGTGGCGCTGTACTGATGATGCTGCTCAGAACATTATCGACGGCGGGGGCGCTGACGCGGTGATAGTCGTCCAGAATAAGAACGACCGGCGATTGCGATTTGGCAATCGCTTTCAGCATTCCGGAGGTCGCAGTGCGAAGGGCACTGTCCATAAGACCTTGCTCGGCGAGCGGAACCAACCACCCTAGGTCGATACCGCTCTCGCTTAACGCAAGAATCAAATAAGAGAAAAATTGCAGCGGCTCGGAATCCGCTTCATCGAGCGAAAGCCAAGCGACGTGCAGGCCGCTCTGCCTCTTCCGTTCGCGCCATTGCGACACGAGAGTTGATTTTCCAAATCCGGCTGGCGCCACGACAAGTCCCAGTCGCTTGCCCAGGAACAGATCGAGCCGCTCAAACAAATGGTCGCGCTCGACAAGGCGAACTTCATGCTTTGGCGCGTCGAACTTGGCGCGTGTTAGCCAGCGTTGGCTTTGGCCATCTTCGGTCGCGCTCGCCATCGTTCCTCGTTCTGCGCCATAAATTGCGCCGAATTCATGAGCGTCTCAAAAGAAGCTGTCGCGTTCAACTATGAACTATCTTCCATACGGATAAATGGCGAGTTTGAATGAGGTTTCTTTTGTTGCCTAGTCTAGATCTAGCCGGCCTCAACGCGTGTCACCACGTAAGTTTCCGGATTCGTAGGCATTTCAGGAGCTACCTCGATACGACCGCGCCCCCCTTCCAGACGGCTCGGATCGCTGAGTCCGGACGATACAGGAGCGACAGGTCCTCAAGCGGATTTCCGTCCACGACGACGAAATCCGCAAAGGCGCCCTCCGCTATGGAACCAAGCTTACCGGACATGTTGATCAACTCGGCGTTGACCGAGGTCGCCGAGATCAGAACCTGAACGGGAGTCTCGACCTCGCCACGCAGCCTGAACTCTTCGCATTGGTGGGAATGCAAAGCGCCTAGCAAGTCGGTGCCAAAACCCAGCTTCACCCCTGCTGCCCGACAGCGTTCGATCGCGCGCATGCCGTCGGCGCGCACGGTCTCGAGCTTATCGAGCAGGTGCGCAGCGGCGCCCGCGGACCGACCATATCGGTGCAAACTGTCGTAGGTGACCAAAGTAGGCACGACGAAGGCACCGTGTTGGACGACTTGAGCCGCCGCTGCATCATCGATCAGATTGCCGTGCTCGATCGATCTGACTCCGAGCCTGACAGCTCTGGTGATTGTCTCTGCGGTGTAGGCGTGGGCGACGACGTAAGCGCGCCGGCGTTCAGCTTCGTCGACTACCGCCGCAATTTCTTGTTCAGAGAACTGCAGCATCCAAATCGGATCGCTTGGCGAAGCGATGCCGCCCGAGACAAAAATCTTCAGGTGGTGGGCCCCCTGCCTCAGTGCCTCTCGCGCGGACTTGCGGAGGTTGTCCACTCCGTCGACTACTTCCGCCAAGATACCCTTGGGCGAGCAGCCGCAGGCCTGCCATTCGAGGTGCGGCGCCCTGATATCGCCGTGCCCTCCGGACTGGCTGAAAGCGCGACCGCAATAGAACAGTCTCGGGCCGACAACATACCCTTCTTCGATCGCTCTCCACAGGCCGTAATCCGCTCCACCGACGTCACGGACTGTCGTGAAGCCGCGACGCAGCGCCTGTTCCATCAGGTGACGGCCTCGCTGCGCCACGTAGGTGGCAGGCATAGCCTCGAGGCGCACAAAATCGAGATCGACCGCGTAAGCATGAAAATGAGCGTCGATAAATCCAGGTAAAATCACGTTGCCCTTTAAGTCGACGATTTCGTCAAACGGCCCATCAGGCGCCTCGTCGGTCACACTAGAAATGACCCCGTCCCGAACCGTGATGTATCGGTCCGCTATGAGTTCGGGCTGCTGTCCATCGAAAATGAGGCCATTCTGAAAGAGCGTACGCGTCATGTCCTTACTCCCGTGCCGCGATCGGCAGGCTCCGCGATCAAGCTTTGACGCGGTTGAGGGCGGGAGGTGTCTGGAAGAGGCCGAACTTACGGAGCTCCGCTTCCGGAGGCGGTTCGCAACTCCAAACTCGGCTCGGCGCCCACCCAAATTGCCGCTTCAAGCGGGCCAGATGCTCAGCTTGTTTGAATGGTGCCACTACAGCGTCGATTACCGGAACGCCCACCTCACGCTGGACTTCGGCAAAAAAGCCGAACTCGATCGTGCATCCTAAAATTATCGCCTCGGCGTGGTCCTCTTCGACGGCGCGACGCGCCTCTTCGATAATGCGCGACCGGGTGGCCGAATGGTCCCTTTGGAACTCATCTACGCCAATACCCAAGCTACGAAACGATGCCAAGCGGTTCCCGAGGCCATAATGGTCGACCCGCCCTTGCATCTGTTCGATCCACTTGTGTCGTCCGACCAAAATCGAGAACCTGTTGGCGAGCGAACTGGCAATGGTTAAACAGGATTCGCAAGGAGCAACCACTATGGTCTCTCCGGAGATCTCCCTGGCGTCCTCGAGTGCTGGATCATAGAAGCAGCCAATCACCATGGCATCGACTCCGTTGACCGCGGAATCTCTGGCACACGCAACAATGCGTTCGACCATCAACGCCTCGTAGCTCCGATATTCTAAGTGCGTTGGACTTTGCGGCATGTCGAAGGAGACTACTTCGACCTCCGTGCTATTCTGACGAATTCCAGCAAGAAGTTCGGCGATTGGCCCGTCATAGCTCGCGAATCCGAGCGGGTTGACCCAGCGAACACGGATCGGTTGCTCATTGTGGCTGGACAGACTTGCCATTCTGCTCCCTTCCGATTCCTATGAACTTAGTTTGGTTGATAACCATAGATCTCAATTGCCTGATCGCGCGAGATGAAGCCGTTTTTCAAATCGGCTTTCACTTTTTCGCGGGGACGGTCCGCAGCATTGCCATAGCCGCCGCCGGTACCCGAGTAGATCCGAATGACCTCGTCACGCTCGACTGGGATCGTGGTACACATGTTGTGCCGCTCGACTGAGCCATCACGGCGATGAATTTCAGCGTAGTTATTGGAACCTTCTTGGCCAGCGGCCAATCCCCAAGGACGAGAGCTGGTGCGCGATGCTGCGTAAGTCAGAAACGCACGATCGCAAGTGACACGATAGTCGAGGACAACACCCTTGCCGCCTCGAAACCGCCCCGCGCCGCCGTCCTGGTTGTGAAAAGCATATTGGGTGACCTGGAGCCCATAGCGGGTCTCGAATAACTCGCAGGGGATATTATAGGTTTCGCCGTTTGCGCAGCAAAATTGACCATTGTCACCGTCTGCGGCATCCGATGCGCCCCAGCCGCCCACCAATGGTTCGCCCATGACGAAAAGCTCGCCTGTGTCAGGATGCAGGCCCGAGATAAATGTGGCACCGACAGAGCGCTGATGGCCGGCAGGCAATCGATCCGGAAGTATCGGAGCCAATGCTTTCCAAAACACGTCAATCGCGGCGGTCAACGGCTCGTAATAGAGTGATACGGGCGCCGGAGCGACGGCACTGATGATCGTGCCGGGAGGGCAGATTACTTCGAGCATGCGGAAACATCCGCCATTGGCTGGAATTTCGGCGTTGGTGATGGCCTTGAATAGGCAGCGTGCTCCGGTTACGAGGCCAGTGTAGGAGCAGTTAATTGGACCCGGCACTTGCGGGGCAGACCCGGTGTAATCGGCGATCAGTTTATCGGGAGTGATGGTAACCTTGACCTTGATAGTGAAGGGGCCATTGCCGAGTCCATCGTCTTCGACGACGTCTTCGGCTTCGTAAACGCCCTGCGGTAGCTTCGACAAAGCATCGCGGGTCATTCGTTCCCCGTAGTCGAGCAATTCGTCCATCGCTTTGAGAACGGAACCGCGGCCGTATCGCGAGACCAGTTCGAGAATCCGCTTTTCGCCAACCCGAGCAGCCGCCACCCCCGCGTGCATGTCGCCGATCGTGGAGTCTGGCAGCCGTACATTGTCGCGAATAATTTGCATAAGCGGTTGGTTGAGTTTTCCTTGGTCGTAGAGTTTGACGAATGTGAAGCGAAGCCCTTCCTGATATATCTCGGTTGCGTTCGTGGATACGCTGCCAGGCTGCGCTCCTCCAACCTCGGTCCAGTGAGCCTTGTTCACCGTCCATGCGACCAACACGTCGTCGTGAAACACGGGGATGAGGATCACAACATCAGAAAGGTGAGTTCCTCCGCCCTCATAGGGAGTGTTGGTGATGAAGACATCTCCTGGGCGAATTTCGCTGCTTTCATAATGTTGCAGCGTCGATGCCACTGCTGTGTCGAGTGTCGCAAGAAAGGCGGTAACGCCGTTGCCTTGGGCGAGCAGATTGCCCAATGCATCGGTAGCGCCGACCGCAAAATCCGTGGTTTCGTAGATGATCGGGCTCATGCTGGTCCGGATCATGGCATTAAACATCTCGTCGCCCAGCGCGACGAGCGAGTCCTTGATAATCTCAAGCGTAAAGATGTTGGCGGTCATGATCAGTCCTCCCCGCCGAATGAAAGGCGGATATGGTAATTACCGAAATCGTCAATACTGACGCGGTGACTTGGGGGGATGACGCAAGTAACTGCCGGTTCCTGAATCACCGCAGGCCCAACGAATTCCATGCCAGGTTCAAGGCGTAGGCCATCGTAGATGGTAGAATTGTGGATGCCGCGCTCGTCGAAGTCGACTTGCCGGCGAGCCTTCACGGCGTCCGCGAGCGCCCTGCCAGTCTTCTGCTTTTTGGCAAGCGACGGCTTAGGCACCGCCAGCTTTGCTACGAGATGGAAATTGACCAACTCGATGGCATTGTCGAGACGATAAGTGAACCGCTTCTCATGAGCTTCGTGGAAAGCGTTCGCGGTCGCCTGAATGTCCGGCCTGTGTGTCGCCGCACCGATGCAGGGCACTTTGACGGTGTGTTCCTGTCCCAGATACCGCATATCGACGAAGTAGTCGAAAACAAGATTCAGCTCATCGAGCGCGGTATCGTCACTGACGTAGTCGTTGCGCGCCTCGGCTTCGAGTGATCCGAAAACGTCGACCACGGTTGGACCGGAGGAACTCAAGAAGGGAATCAGGTTCGTGCGCAGGTAGTCCCGCCGCAGATCGGTGAGCAGCATTCCCCAGGCAGAGAACACTGACGAGTTGACCGGGATAATGACATGCGGAACTTTGAGCTCCTCCGCCAGGGCGACAGCATGCATGGCGCCGCCGCCACCGAAAGCCATCAATGCAAAATCTCGGGGATCATATCCCTTGTTGGTCGACACGAGCCGAAGGGCGCGAGTCATGTTGGCGTTGGCGATCCGGATGATGCCGCGAGCCACCTCCTCTTGAGACATCCTCAATTCCGCTTGCAAGGGTGCAAACGCAGCCTTGATGGCGCGCCAAGCTGGCTCGCGTTCGCCGCCAACAAAACTCTCGGGATCGATCCGTCCGAGAACTAGGCTTGCGTCGGTGGTCGTCGCATTGGTTCCACCACGACCGTAGGCAGCAGGGCCCGGCCGGGCGCCAGCCGACTGAGGACCGACATGAAGCTTGCCTCCCGCATCGACCCAGGCGATCGAACCGCCACCGTTGCCAATTTCAACAATTTCAGAAACCGGCGTCTGGATCGGATAGCCGGGATTTCTATGGTCTTTTTCTATGTGGTACTCGGTAGAAACCTTGACTTCCCCTTGTTCAATCAGAGCGCATTTGGCCGTGGTGCCTCCGATGTCGAGAACGATCAGATTCTTGAATCCGATGGCGCCGCCCAGATATGCGGCGGCAAAGATGCCGCTCGCTGGCCCGGATTCAACCATAGCGATGGGATTTTCCTTCGCAGCTTTTGCTGTCGCGATTCCACCGTTCGACTGCATCATATACGGCTTGCCTGAAAACCCAGCGGCCGCCAATTTTGCCTCTAGAGATTCGATATATTTTTCTGCGATCGGGTGAACGTATGCGGAGAGAACAGTCGTATTGGTCCGCTCATACTCTCGCCATTCACGACTGACCGCATGAGAAGCAAGAACCGAAACGTCTGGCCACAATTCCTTTATGCGCGCAACCACGACCTGTTCATTGGTCGGATTCATATAGGAATTGAGGAAAGCTACAGCGATCGCTTTCACGCCTTCGGCCCGGAAATAATCCAGCATCTGAGACAATGGATTCAAAAGCACGGCCCGTTCGATCACTCCCTTGTGCGACGTACGTTCTACCAACTCCTTGCGCAGGTGCCGCTCAACGAATGGCTTGGGCTTATGAAACGCAAAGTTGAATAAGTCGGGTCGGTTGCCGCGCGCGATCTCGAGCACATCCCGGAAGCCGGCAGTCGTGATGAGAGCGGTTTTCACACCTTTACGCTCGGTTACAGCATTGATGACCACAGTGGCGCCGTGCGCGAAAAAACTTAGCGAAGCAGGCGGCAGCCCTGCCTTGGTCAGCGAATCGATCACTCCTTCCTCAAAATTTGGGGGCGTGGTGTCGACTTTGGCGATCTTAACTTCGCCGCATTGGCCGGTTTTCTGATCGACCTCGTAGTAGACGAGATCCGTGAAAGTGCCGCCGACGTCCGTGGCTGCGCGCATGATTGCTACTTCGCTTCGCTTTCAAGAAGAAGATAAAACACCCGGGAATTGACCAATGCCGTAGTGGCGTGCCCCTCGCCTGCCGGAATTGTAACTATGCTGTTTGCATCCACTCTTTGGATTCCGCTTTCCGTCTCGATGGAAAACGCACCTTCCAAGATCAGCGAGATTTCGAGCCCAGCATGCCGCGACATTCCCTCAACGGGGTGACGTTTACCGGTCGGGAAAGTTGCCATGCCCCACTGCAGCTTTGCGTTACGGAGGTTGATAATTTCGCCTAGGGGGTCGATGGCAAGCTCGCCATCCTTCCAAGTGATCTTCTCGACATCCATCTCTGCTCTCATAAACAGTCAAAAAGCGGAGGTGGATGCGCGCGACACCCACCTCGGCCCAAGACATTCATCCCTATTCCCCGAACGGGTCGATGATCTGATCGAGCGCCGCCTAGAAATTGTAACGTACGTTGCCGAGAATAACGCGAGGAGGGGCAGGTTCCGTGAATCCACCGTCGACGAATTCGGCGTTATATTTCGTGTCAAAAAGGTTGCTGGCCTTGACCGAGGCGCTCCACACACCTTTGTCGTCCTCGAGGCCGATGGACAGGTCAACCAAATTGACCGTGTTACGGGGAGTGCTGTCCTCGGGATCCCAATACTGTTTGCCGAGCAAGCGGTAATCGACGCGAGCGACTATCGAGACCGTATCTTTGATGACATCGGTGCGATACTGGGCACCGGCGTTGAAGGTCATGTTAGGCACATAGGGAGCCCAGTGACCAACATCGGCCGGGTTCAACAGGTACTCCTGGATCGAGCTGGAACTGAAGCCGATCGAACTATACACGTCCAAACCGGGGGCCAGCAAAGCTTGCGCCTCCAGCTCGCCACCCTGGATTAGCACTTTCTGGATCGGTATCAGAACCTGCGCGCCGACGGCATCCTCGAAGACAAAATATTCCTGATTTTGAACATTGGTCCGGAAGACATCCGCGCTCACTTTCAGATGGTCATCAAACCAGCTGCTTTTGAATCCAACCTCCGCGGTGGTTGCCGACTCCTGCGGCACCTTATCCGAAGCGCCCGTTCCTAGGATCGCCGCGATACCGTTCTGGTTGAACTCGCCGCTTCGGAAGCCGACGCCCCATGAGCCATAGAAAGTGAGGTCTGGATCCGCCTTGTACGTCGCGGTGAATTTCGGCTGGCCCAGCCCGAAGGTAGCCCTGTTGACGATTCCCGGATGGGTCGTTGCCGCGAGCCCTGTGTTTTGGTAGGGCGACACCACCTGAACGCGTATGTCCTGATCGTAACGATAGGCCGCCGACAGTTGAAGCTGCGGCAGAATATCGTAGTCGACATTCGCGAAACCGGCCCAGGCGTTATTGTGATTGTTATCGGCAAGGAAGCTTTCGGTGGCAGCTACGGGAGCGTGTTCGATCATCGCCATGCCCGTACCGTTATTGGTGTCGACAGTCGTCGAGATGAAGCGATCCGTCGCAAGATAATATACGCCGCCCATCCACCGCAGACGTTGATCGCTGTTCGACGTCAGGCGCAACTCCTCACTGGTGGCGTTAACATCGAGATACTGAGTCTGGTAATTGTCTAAGCCGCCAGTCGCGGGAATTGAGGTGGTGTTTTCGTACGGGTACCCCATTCCACCGAGCCAATCTGTGAGTTGGTTCCAGCCGGTGATCGATCTCAGATCCGCGAAGCCCAGATCGTAGTCAAGCTTCAGCGAGATTTCGTCTATATCTCGATGGTCTGATCCGCGGTAATAGGAGTTGAATTGATCATTTACATAGTTTGCATCAGGGGGATTCCCGTTGAAGGTGCCATTCCAAAGGCCGGCTGAAGTCAGATTTGAAGGCGCATTCGCGGCCTCCAAATGGTAGTCGACCGCCCCGCTATTCGTCGCCGAACGGGAAATCCTGAGATCCGCCGTGAACTTGCTGGTCGGCGTCCATTTTAAAAGACCTTGGAAGTTTTCGTCATGAAACGGATCCTCCTTCTGGCCGAGAAAGACGTTCTGGAAATAGCCGTCGCGGTTGACATAGTTGAAACCCACGCGGAAAAACAACTGGTCCTCGATGATCGGACCGCTCACCACACCTTGCGTATCAATCTCCCCTCCGGTACCGCCGCCGACGTCGATATGCCCCTCAAACTGATTGGTCGGCTGCTGGGTGGTGATCAGGATCGCCCCGCCTTCCGCGTCGCGCCCGTATAGGGCGCCCTGCGGGCCCTTCAGCACTTCGATGCTCTCGAGATCGAAGAGCTCCTGGGGAAACTGATAGGGATTAACCTCCTCAACCCCGTCGACTATCACGGCGACCGGCGACTCGCCGTTGCGGGACTGGGTGATGCCGCGGATGGTTGTGGAGCTATACCCGGAGCTTTGCGCCTGAACGATCGTCACGTTGGGCGTCAGATTTATGAAATCGCCCACCTCATGGATGTGAGCATCCTCGATTTGCTGCTCCGAGAATGCGGTATCCGCAATCGGAACGTTTTGAAGCTGCTCCGCACGACCACGAGCGGTGACGACTACTTCCTCAATCGGTTCCTGTTGCTGGGCTGAGGAAGGAGCCTGCTGGGCCGAGCTGGGTGCCTGCTGCGCGACAGACGGCCCGCCCCAAAGCAGTGCGCTCCCCAACGCCGTGCCCAGAAATAGCGAGATCTTCAGACTGGATTTTGTGCTCATCTTTGCCCCCAACTCCATAATACAGTCGCCCCCTAATGTCGTAACGCGACGCCCACGCCGCATTAGAATCTATTGAAGCTCCAATGTATCCGGACACTCCTCGCGATCGAATGCGGGGAAGCGGGTGGGTCGCGCCAGCAAGCGGGTGGGCATTCCAAGATGGGTACCGTTTCCCACCCGTTCGGGTAGGCATGCGGGTCAGTCGCGGAATTCGAATTGCGGGGCCTAATCCAAAAGTTGGGCGAGAGCTTAGGCATGGGAGCGGTCGTGCCCGGTGCGAAAGGTAAATCGACGGGTAGTTCTTCGGTTACGAAAGCGCGACCGCCACTATATTATGCATGAAAGCGCACATCGATCAGACCGGGCATGAGCTTTACGCCCTTAAGATCGGCAATTGGATCGAATGGCCCCGAGGGGGCAGGTGATATCTCAGCTATGACTCGGTTTTCGAAAACGACGTCATGACCCGCCAAGAGTCCCAGGCGAAGGCCATCGAATATCAGGCCGTTCGTGAGCAGGGAGCGATTCATCGCCCGGTCTCTTGGCAGAGGACCGTGAAAATCAGAAATTGTAGCGCAAGGTACCTCGAATGACACGACCTATGGCCGGCTCGGAGTAGCCAGGCCCGTTTGAGGGCGTGGTGTCGCCACCGGACACGTACTCGGCGTTGTATTTCGTGTCGAACAGATTGTCGGCCCTGACCGAGGCACTCCACACTCCGTCCTCGCTCTCAAGTCCCAAGGACAGAGCAACGAGATTGACGGGATCGCGGGGAGTAAAGTTTTCGGTGTCCCAGTATTGCTTGCCCAGCAGGCGATATTCGACGCGTGTGACCAAGCCAATGTAGTTCGTGATCGGAGTCCGGTACTGCAGGCCGGCATTGACAGTCATGTTTGGAACGTAGGGCGCCCAGTTTCCGACATCGGCGGGATCGCCCGCATATGAATTGATCCGGCTGTCAGTAATTCCCAGTCCGCCGAAAGCATCCAAACCCTTTAGGAGCTTAGCCTGGGCCTCCAACTCGCCGCCACGGAGCTGAACTCTGTTGATCGGCACCAAGATTTGCTGAGCAAGGGCACCGATGAACAGGAAATACTGCTGATCGTCGACGTTCGTTTGATAGATGTCCCCGCTATTGATCAAGGCGGCTGTTTTGAAACATCTCACGCAACAACCCATGATGACCCGACCTATGTGGTGGATGGTGTCGTCCATTACTGTGTGGCGAATATGCCTGGCGCGGTTGCTCGCACTAGCACATATGCGCTCAACAACGTCACCCTTCCTCACGTGCTTCGTATCACCGACCTGGGCTGGAGGGAGGCTTTGCGACACGACCCCCGCTTGCTGAACGGCCTCAATGTCTGGAATAAAAAAATCACCTGCCGACCGGTTGCTTCCGAGCTTGGATACGACTTCACGCCCGCTGAGCACGCCATCGCTTAACACGGTTCAATCCAACGCAACCCTATTTTGACGTGGCTGCCTCGCACAGTCACGGCGATTGCGCGGCAAAATGCGGCATGCGATTACGCCCGGCTGTCGCGTTGACGGACGTACCGAGCATTCGAAGAAATCGGCCCGCAATGCCCACCCCCGGATGCCAAATTCTGTTGGACGACGGGCGTCCTGAGCACCCCGCGCTGCGCCGCTTCGCCAACCCCAAAGGGGTAATCGAGACTTATAGGCAAGCCGACGTGCCCGTAGCGCTCGCCGATCTAGACCGCGCCGTTCGCGCCGGACATTAAACCCGGCTCAAAATGCGACACGCCCGCCTTCCATACGAAATTTTTTTGGCGGTATTTTTGACGGTACTGGGTTATTTTATGTAATGAAATCAATGGCTGTGAATCCTAGTCCCCCAGCCAATTAATTTTTTCTTTATCGATCAATGACTTAGTACTGATGACTCTCTGGAATGAGGCCACCAAATGTGGCCGATTCCTTTGACAGCGCGAACAGGCGATCCATGCGC
>Ga0302325_10000502_pt1 | contig 109380 bp, 87 predicted proteins | sample Palsa_T0_2_FD_201948 | JGI IMG/M metagenome (GOLD analysis project Ga0302325, IMG submission 201948) | Peat permafrost microbial communities from Stordalen Mire near Abisko, Sweden - Palsa_T0_2 | ecosystem: Environmental > Terrestrial > Soil > Palsa > Peat permafrost | place: Sweden: Abisko...
GCTTTTCTAGGTAACCGGACCAAATGATTGGAACCACCATCTCTCACTACCAGATCGTCGAGAAGCTCGGCGAAGGCGGCATGGGGGTGGTCTACAAGGCGCGTGACCTACGTCTCGACCGGTTCGTCTGCATCAAGATTCTGCGCCCCGAACAAGTGAAAGACGAATCGCGCAAGCAGCGCTTCATCCAGGAGGCCAAAGCCGCATCATCGCTAAACCACCCCAACATCGTCACCATCCACGAAATCGACTGGGCCGACGGGACCGACTTCATGGTGATGGAGTTTGTGGCTGGGAAGACGCTCCAGCAGTTGATTCCCGGCGGCGGCATGCCGATCGCAGACGTCTTCAAGTACGCCATTCCCATCGCCCGGGCGCTGGCAGCAGCCAACGCGGCGGGCATCATCCATCGCGACGTCAAGCCGGGCAACATCATAGTCGGCGCGAACGGCATCGTCAAAGTGCTCGATTTCGGCCTCGCCAAGCTTACTGCGCCCGAAACGAGCGCCGCGGACGAGACCCAAACCCAGACGGCACACACCGAAGAAGGCACTATTATGGGCACCGCCGCCTACATGTCGCCTGAGCAGGCGCAAGGGAAGCCGGTGGACGCGCGTTCCGACATCTTCTCGTTCGGAGCCATGCTGTACGAGATGATCGGCGGCCGCCGCGCTTTCCAGGGCGCCAACACCATGTCCACGCTGGCCGCGATTCTCGAAAAGGAGCCGGCACCGCTCGCCGAACGCGATTCCCGCATCCCGCGCGAACTCGAGCGCATGGTCATGCGCTGCTTGCGGAAGGATCCGGAGCGCCGTTTCCAGAGCATGGCCGATTTGCGCGTCGAGCTGGAAGATCTCAAGGAGGAATCCGATTCGGGGAAATTGACCCCTGTGCTGCAGCCTTCTCAGGTGAGTCGTGGCCGGCCGTGGCTGATATACGGCTTGGCCGCGGCGCTGGTGCTTCTGGCTGCGGCTGTCGGCTGGGTATTGTGGCATCCCCAGCCGGCGAAAACCGTGGCGCACCCGTTTACGCGCCTGACTTATACCGGCGCGGCAGTCTTCCCGGCGATTTCTCGCGACGGAAAACTGCTGGCGTATCAGGCAGCCATCGACGAGCCTAATCCCGACATCTGGGTTCAACAAATCGGCGGCGGCAAGGCCATTCAGATTACGCACGAAAAAGAAGGGGCAGCCCTGCCGGCCTTTTCTCCCGATGGGACACAGATCGCGTACCAAAGATTGAATGGCGGCATTTATGAAGTTCCGGCGCTAGGAGGCGATGCGCGGTTGATCGACAACAACGGTTACCGTCCGGTCTACGCTGCTGGAGGGTCGACGATCGTTTTCCAGCGCACGGTCGGCACGGATGACCATCTTTTCAGGGTCGCGCGTATCGGAGGAACTCCCGTCGCGATCCAACCCGAGCTGAGCTACGAATACGGCGCCGTCTCCCCGGATGGAAGCAAGCTTCTCGCGCTGGCATATCGTAAGAATAAATCGGAGCAGGATATTAAGCGGTGGTGGTTGATCCCAATCTCCGCAGGAAAGCTCGAGGACGTCGCTCCACCCTCGCTGTTGCCGGGTGAAAGCCACGCTCCCATCCCGTTTGCCTGGACCATGCCGGACGGTGGTTCTGGCCGGCAATGGACCATATTCTCCCGGCAGATTGGTGACACCAATAACCTCTTCCGCGCGGCGATAACGGGCGATGGGAAAGTAACGTCCGATCCCGAACAACTCACCTTCACCTCCAATTCGTTTGCTCCCACTATATCCGAGAACGGGCGCATGGTCTTTCTCAACGCGGAGGTTAGTACAAACCTCTGGAGCATACCGACTGACACCAATCGCGCGCGGTTAACTGGCGAACGGCAGAGCTTGACCCGAGTGGAGGGCGTCCGTGACAAGTCTCCCGCGGTCTCCCATGACGGCAAGAAGGTGGCTTTCTTCTCCGGCAGCAACCTCATCGTCAAAGACCTGGTGACGGGACACGAAACGCAACTGGCTCAGGATGTGCGCGTGAATGGTGGGACCGGCCCCAGCATTTCGCCGGATGGTTCGTTTGTAATCTACTACGACTTTAATAAGGGCGCAAACGAGTTTGATCTCTACTCGATTTCGACTGCCGGGGGTCAGGCGCGCCTGGTGTGCCGGGCCTGTGGGCAGCCGAAGGGCTTTTCATCCGACGGCACGCACTTGCTGACGCAGGAGGGCTATCGTGCCAGTGGCCGCGGTAAGATTGCGCTGGTTGAGATAGCCACCGGGAAAATGACAGTAGTGTTGGACGATCCCCAGCACACCCTTTGGAATGCTTTCTATTCCTGGGATGACAAATGGATGGTGTTTCTGATGCAGATTCAGACCGGCGTTACCTATCGCGTGTACATCACACCGGTGGAGAACCTCGTTCCAGCCGGGCCTGACCGGTGGATCCAACTCACCAGCGGCGAACACCATGACGATAAGCCGCAGTTTTCTCCGGATGGCAACACCATGTATTTCACTTCGAACCGCGACGGCTTTATCTGCATGTGGGCGCTCCGCCTGGATCCGAAAACCAAGCATCCCGTGGGCGATCCGTTTCCGGTTCAGCACTTTCACGGCAGCCAGCGCATCTACGCGGGCATATCCAATCCGGCCGACATCGAACTGAGTGTGGCCAACGATAAGATCCTAACCTGCCTCGACGAGTTTCATTCCGATATCTGGATGACGGAATTAGATCCTGGAAAGTGAACGGTGGCTTCGTGAAAGCCTGGGCGCCCGCCGAAGATACTTTCCGCCAATCATCGCGGCATCTTTGACAGCGAAGGCCGGCCAGGCGGAGTGCTTGCCCAGGAGGGCCGCTTTCAGGAGACGGAACTGTTGCTGCTGAGCGCCTGGCATGGGATGGAGAATACTTCCGCCGCGCAGCTACCGCGCAAGCGTGTGGTGCTGGAGAAGATCGATGGGATATACGCGGCGTGGAATCGCCGCGTGCCCAATGCCGGCAAAGCAAAACGGCCAGCCGACTGAAAGGTACTCGCGTCGCGGACCAAATAAGGTGCTCGGGCTCGGGCAGCATGCGCCGCACCCTGCCGCCGTGGCGAGAGTTTGCCCGTGGTGCGGTAAGCGTCGCCCACGCCCTGCACCGATGAGCCGAGGCTGGATTTCTCCCGGGAAACGCCGTTCACTGCTCGCTGGCAAACTACCGCACAGGAGGATGGATCAGGGGGATGGTCTCCCGGCGGCCGCGGCGGTACACGCGGAAGTCGGCCAGATCCGTGGTGATCACCGGGTACCGCGGATGTAATTCGCTAAGACGAATCAGGCAAAGATCCGCCAGATCCGGCTTGCGATCCGCGTAGCGTGCCGCCAACTCCGCCAATCGCGAAATGTGTTCGCTCAACACAAATGCGGGCCGCACTAAGCCGTCGTGCAACAACGCCAGAACCAGGGCGCTGCTACCGAGATGAAAGGCGGTTTCGGCCAACACTGCTTCACACGTCACCAGCGGTTCGGTGACCCGTTCAGCAATCCCGACCGCCCACCCATGATGGTAATCTTTCCGGTTCCCGAACGCGACAAGAAAACCCGTGTCCGCGATCGCCTTCATTTACGAGAGAAGCCTTTGCGCATCGAGAGGTCGCTTGGTCCAGCAATCGCACCAGCCCAGCGAAGGAACGGACGCTTGGCAGCGTTTCGGGCCTTCTCGAGTTCTTCTCGCACGATGCGACCCTTAGGAACACCCGTTTTGCGCGCTGCAGTTTCCAGCCACTCCGCCAGATCCTCCGGCAGCCGAACAGTGATTGTATTACCCATATGCCCAAGTGTAACACATACTGCCACGCTACGAGATCATCGGGAACCTCGTTCCGGCATGCCGCAGGCGAAATTTGCGGCGTCGTCCGTGCTGCCGGTTCCCTTCCAATGAGCCACCTGCGGATAGGGGCACAGCGGGCGCGTGCGTAGCGCCCCATCGCTGGGATTGGACGGGTTCTTGTATTTGGTGGCCACGATTTCCTGAGGGGCGGCGCCGTTCTCGACCCAACGCTCCAGATCCGTCGCCACGTCGTGCTGCGGGTCGCCCTGGGCTACGCTGAACTGGCCGAAAAAGTCGAGGCCGCCGCCGCAGTGCTCCATTCCCTTAGTACTCCATCGCAGACCAAGTGACAGCCGCAAAGTAGATGCGGTTGCAAAAATTTGTTCTATTATCTATTGAGAACAGATAAGAAAACCTGCTAGGATGATGGCACATGACAACCGTCACCATCTCGCTACCAGAATCCCTGAAGACGTTCATCGACAGCCAGCTCGCCACCAAGGGCTACGGCAATGTGAGCGAGTATTTCCGATCGCTCTTGCGCGAGGCGCAGCAGGCGGAGGAGGACGCCCGTCTGGAGGCGCTGTTGCTCGAAGGGCTGGCGGGAGGCGAGGATATTCCGCTGACGCGGGAGTTCTGGAAGGAGCTCAAAACCGAAGCGCGGCAGATCGCCGCCAAGCACAGACCGCGGAAGCGGCGGCCGTGAATTCCGTCATCCGACCGCGGGCGCGCGACGACATCATCCGGCAGTTCCGCTGGTATCTGATCAACCAGGAGGCGCCCGAAGCCGCGTTGCGGTTTCTCGAGGCGGTCGAGGTGTCGGTCGAGCGACTCGTGCGCATGCCAGATATGGGCGCGCCGAAAACGCTGCGTAATCCCGCCCTCGCAGGCCTGCGCGCCTGGCCGGTGAAAGGCTTTGAGGATATCCGCATCTTTTACCAAGTAGAGGGGCAGACGCTGAGGGTACTGCGCATCCTGCACGGCAAGCGCGACATAAACCGAATCCTGGAAGGCGAGTCCGGCAAGGAGGACATGCGCCATTGAGCGTGCCGCGCGCGGCTCGGAAACACGGACGCTTATCGCGACCCATGCTCCGGCATTCCGCAGACGAAGTTAGCAGCATCGTCCGTACTGCCGGTTCCCTTCCAGCGAGCCACCTGGGGATAGGGGCAGAGCGGACGCGTGCGCAGCGCCCCATCGCCGGGATTTGACGGGTTCTTGTATTTGGTGGCCACGATTTCCCGAGGGGCGGCGCCGTTCTCGACCCAACGCTCCAGATCCGTCGCCACGTCGTGTTGGGGGTCGCCTTGGGCAACGCCGAACTGTCCGAAAACGTCGGGGCCGGCGCCGCCGCCGCAGTGCTCCATTCCCGGCACCATGTACAGGCGAACGAACGCCGCGGTGTTCTGCGCGCCCATAGTGGCAACCACGCTCTGGTAGTAGTCGATGGCGTTCTCGGCCGGGATGGCGGCGTCGCTCCATCCGTGGTACAGGATGAGCTTTCCGCCGCGTTCTTTGAAGGGCTGGAGGTTCGGGTCGGTGGCGTTCAGGATGCGGGCTGCCTTGTCGTCGGCAGCCTTGGCGTCGCGGTCCACGATGAACGTGTGATAATCCCAAGCCGCGTTGTCGAACACCATGTTCTTAAAGAACTGAGTTCCGAAGGCGAACATCAACGCTTTTTCGGGCGCGGTACCGGTAATCCATACTGCCCATCCGCCGCGTTCGGCTTCTCCGCCTGGAGAGTAGCCGGGAAAAACCTGCCGATGCCTGGAGTCACTCGCGCCGGCGTAGATTTTCTTGAGTGCGGTTACCTGCGGCGCAGTAAGACACTTGTCGGACTCCGGGCCGTTGCAGAGGAGCTTGGACGGATCGAAGTGACATTGTGTAGGGTCTTCGATGACGCCGTCTTTGACGCCATCGAGCGCGTCGCAGGCATCGAGCGCCGCGGCTTCGATGGCCGGCAGTTTGCTCGCGGGAATGTAGGAAGCCGGATTGCCCAGGGTTGCCTGCATATCCCAAACGGCGGTAGTCAGTAGATGGGTCCAGAAGTTGGCGGGCGCTCCGGCGATGATGCCGTCATAGTCCGCCGGAAAGCGCTGCGCCTCCATGAGCGCCTGGCGGCCGCCGTTCGAGCAGGAGCTGAAGTAGGAGCGGCGGGGCGCTTCACCATAAAAGGCGCGGATGATGGTCTTGGCCTTCTCGGCGGTTTCGTGAATCGCGCGATATCCGAAATCGACGATCTTTTCCGGATGGTCAAGGGCCCAGGTCGCGTCCGTTCCGCCTGCGTGGTGGCCGGTATCGGTGGAGGCGGTCGCGTAACCGTGCGCCACCGCGCCCGCCATCCCGCTGAAACTGATGTCACCGGCGAAACCGCCGTTGCCGATGCCTTGGAATTTTCCGTTCCAGCCGGAGCTGGGCATCCACACTTCGAACTGTATGTTCGAATCGGCTGACGGCTTGATGACTCCAGCTACCCGGCAGAAGGCGGGCAGGTTGGGGAGGGCATGGCCGTCCGGCGGGGTGTAGCTGCCGGCCGGCACGGACTGGGCGGTAGAGACCGAGGTGTTGGGCAGGGTGAGCTTGGCCAGGTCTTCGCAAGTCGCGGCGGCGGCCATGCACGGGAACGCGAGTAGCCAGGTTGCGCAATAGTATCTCATGACTTTCCTATTATGTGACAAGACGGCTCCCTGAGCGGCCACGGCTCGGTGTGCGGCTAATCTTTGTGGTGCGATACTCTAGGAGGAAAAGCACTCCGATGAAATCCGTCGTTATAGAAGGGCCGGGCGCCGTGCGTATCAAGGTCGCGGCTTGCGGTGTCTGCCACAGCGACAGTTTTATTCAAGAAGGGCACTGGGTGGGCATTGGCTGGCACGGCGATCACTGCGGCGTGTGCGACCCGTGCCGCCGCGGCGACTTCGTCTATTGCGTCCGCCTGCAGATCACCGGCTTCAGTTTCGACGGCGGATACCAGCAGTACATGATCGCGCCGGTACACGGCCTGGCGCGCATCCCGGAGGCTTTGAGTTTCGCCGAAGCAGGGCCGTTGGTGTGCGCGGGCGTGACCACGTTCAACTCCCTGCGACACAGCCGCGCGATGCCGGGCGATATAGTGGCCATTCATGGCATCGGCGGCCTGGGTCTCCTGGGCGTACGGTTCGCGCGCCACTTTGGATTCCATGTGATCGCCATTTCGCGGGGCAAAGACAAAGAGGAGCTGGCTTTGAAGCTGGGTGCGCACCGGTATCTGGATAGCGAAACGCTTGACGCGGCGAAGGAACTGGCCCGGCTCGGCGGCGCCAAGGTGATCCTGGCCACTGCCCCAAACAGCCAAGCAATTTCGGAGCTGGCGAATGGCTTGGCGATTGATGGAATGCTGCTGACGATCGCCGGAACGATGGAGCCGATGGCTATCTCTCGAGGTCAATTGATTGGCGGCCGCCAGTCCGTCCAAGGGTGGGCTTCGGGGTCGTCGAAGGATTCCGAAGATACTCTGAACTTCTGCGCGCTGACGGGGATTCGACCCATGATTGAAGAGTTTGCGCTGGAAGACGCGGCCAAAGGGTACGAGCGCATGATGACCAATCGAGCGCGCTTTCGGGCAGTGCTGGTCAGCCGGTGATGTATGCGGATTATTCTGTTGGTCCTATCGGGTGCGCTCTTGGCGGTGACGGGTTGGGGACAGGAATACGACGTGGTTCTGGCGAACGGCCGCGTGCTGGACCCTGCCACGGGCCTCGACGGCATCCGCCACATCGGCATTCGCGGCGCGAAAATCGCCGCGGTTTCGCCGACTCCATTGCTGGGCCGCACGATGGTGGACGCCACCGGATTGGTGGTCGCGCCGGGCTTCATCGATCTGCATTCGCATGGGCAGACGCCGGAGAACTATCGCTTCAAAGCCCGGGACGGAGTGACCACGGCACTCGAAATGGAAGTGGGAGTTTCGCCGGTCCCGGAATGGTATGCCGCGCGCGAAGGCAAGGCGCTCATTAACTTTGGGGCGACCTCCGGACACATTCCGGCGCGCATGGCGGTGATGCACGATAGCGGCACGCTGCTGCCCCGCGATGCCGCGAAAGGCGCCGCCACTCCGGAGCAGCGCGTCCAGGTCCTCAACCTGGTGCGCGCGGGATTGGACGAAGGCGCGCTGGGCATCGGCCTGGGGATCGCGTACGTTCCGCTGGCAACCCGCGAGGAGATCCTGGAGTTGTTTGCTCTGGCGGCGCAGCGCAAGACCGCGATCTACGTTCACATGCGTAATGGCGGACCCGTGGAGCCGGGCGTGATCGATGCGCTGCAGGAAGTGATCGCCGACGCGGCCGCCACGGGCGCGTCCCTGCACGTGGTTCACATCACCAGCATGGGCATTCGCGAAACGCCGCTCTGCTTGAAGATGATCGAGGGCGCCCGGCAGCGCAAGCTGGACGTGACCACGGAAATGTATCCATACACGGCGGGCATGACCGACATCAGCTCGGCGGTTTTCGACGAAGGGTGGCAGGGTAAGCAAGGCGGGATCAGCTACGGCGATCTGCAGTGGGCGCTCACCGGCGAGCGGTTGACTGCCGAATCGTTTGCCATTTACCGCAAGCAAGGCGGCATGGTGGCCGTCCATTCGATTCCCGAAGATATTGTCCGCCTGGCGATATCGAATCCGCTGACCATGATCGCGAGCGACGGAATTTTGCAGGACGGCAAGGGGCATCCGCGCGCGGCGGGAACTTATGCGCGCGTGCTGGGCCGGTATGTGCGGGAGCTGCATGCGCTGACGCTGATGGAGGCGGTCCGCAAGATGACCGTAATGCCGGCCGACCGCCTGGGGATGGAGACCAAAGGCCGCCTGGCCGTGGGCGCCGACGCCGACATCACGGTGTTCGATCCGGCCCGCGTCATCGATAAGGCCACGTTTGAAAATCCGGCGCAGAACTCCGAAGGCATTCCTTACGTGCTGGTGAATGGAGCCTTTGTGGTGAATCATGGAGAACTGGTGGAGGGCATCGCTCCGGGCGTGGCGGTACGAAGGCCCACGGTGCGCTAGCAGGCCCGGGCTCGGATCGGGATGCTGGAAGCCAAAACGCTGAAGAAGAGTTACGGCAGCGTGGTTGCCCTGGATGGGGTCAGCCTGCGGGCAGCCGCGGGGAGTGATCTGGAAGATCGTGCCATAACCGCCGGCCCCGCCACCGTTTCCCGCCATCCCGTAGAAGTTCCCTATTGGCGGCATCTTCGCCGATGGCGTGCCGCATCGGCTTCGTCGCCGACACGATCGACGCCGATGCGGGGAACATTCAGGAGGCAGTTCGGACGCACCAAATCAGTGTATTTCATAAGAATTGGTTTGTGCCATGTGACACACCCTCAGCGGCCGCCCGCTGACCTTTCCTCCCGTGTCGCGTAGACTTGTCTAATGGGCCGGTTTTTTTCCGATATCAAATTCGCGTTGCGGAACCTCCGCCGCAGTCCGCTGTTTACCGTAGTAGCCGTAGCTTCGCTGGCCCTGGGTATCGGCGCAAATACCGCTATCTTTACGCTTGTCGATCAATTGCTCCTGCGCCTGCTGCCGGTGAAAAACCCGGAGCAACTGGTGATGATCTCTTCCACCGGTCCGCACATGGGAAGCAACCGCGGGCCGCGGGCGTCCTCCTATCCGATGTACCAGGATTTCCAGCGGAAGGCCCCCGCCTTCTCGTATGTCTTCTGCCGCTACGGTACCCCGCTGTCCGTCAGCTTCAGCGGGCAAACCGAGCGCGTCAATGGGGAACTCGTCTCTGGAAACTATTTCCAGGCGCTCGGCGTGAGGCCCGCCATCGGCCGCGTATTCTCGCCGGAACAGGACGACCGCATTTACGAGGGACACCCCTACGCGGTGCTGAGCTACCAGTATTGGGCCACGCGATTCGCGTCCAACCCCGCCGTCGTCGGGCAAAAGATCCTGATCAACAATTACCCCATGACCGTCGTCGGCGTCTCCGCGCCTGGATTCCTAGGCCTTGATCCCGCCAATTCTCCCCAGATCCGCGTGCCCATTCAGATGAAGCCGCTTATGACGCCCGGCTCGGACGATATGGGCGACCGCCGCAGCCAGTGGATCCAGGTCTTCGCGCGCATGAAGCCCGGCTTCACCGTACAGTCGGCGAAGGCATCGCTGCAGCCGCTGTTCAGTCAGATTCTGCGCGATGAGCTGACCAGGCCGGAGATGAGCGACATCTCGCCGTACAATCGCAAGCTCTTTCTGGCCCGCACTATACGCTTGGAGCCAGCCGCCAGCGGCTATTCTCAAGTGCGTGAGAGCTACTCGACAGCCCTCATCGTGCTGATGTGCATGGTGGGTCTGGTGCTGCTCATCGCCTGCTTCAACGTGGCCAATCTGTTGCTTGCGCGCGCCATCGCGCGGCAGAAAGAGATCGCGGTACGGCTGGCAGTGGGCGCTTCCCGCAGCCAGTTGCTCGTACAATTATTGGTTGAAAGCCTCATCCTCGCGATCGCCGGGGCGGCGGCGGGGCTGTTTCTGTCCGTCACCATCGTGCAAGCTCTGCTGGCCTTCTTACCCACGGATGGCGCTCCCCTCATGCTGCGCGCCGATCCCGACCTCCGCATTCTCGCTTTCAATGCGGCGCTGGCGTTGATCACCGGCCTGCTCTTCGGCCTGGCGCCGGCGCTGCAAGCCATGCGCCTGGATTTGTGGAGCACTCTGAAAGATGTCGTCGGAGCGGTGACGGGAACCGGCGGCTCGGTGAGACTGCGCAAAGGCCTGGTAATCGCGCAGGTCGCGTTTTCCTTTCTCCTCCTGGTAGGCGCCGGACTCTTCGTCAAGACTTTGGCGAACCTGAAGCGCACCAAATCCGGTTTCAAGAACATCGATCGGCTGGTGACTCTGCAGATAGATGCCGCCCTCAACGGCTACTCGGTGCCGCGCTTGCAAGCTTTCTACAACCAGGTGCTCGACAGCCTGCGCTCGGTGCCCGGCGTGCAGGCGGCCAGCTTCGCGTTCGTCCCGGTGCTGGCGGGAGGTGAGTGGGATTCCAGTATGTCCGTCGAAGGCCACACCAATGGCGATGGGGAAGACGCGCAAGCCTTCATGAACGCCATATCCCCCGGCTACTGGAAAGCCATGGGCACAACCCTGCTCGAAGGCCGCGATTTCGATCAGCGTGATGTCGGACACGACCTCTCGGTAGCGATCGTGAACCGCGCCTTCGCCACCCATTACTTTGGCGACAAGAGTCCCATCGGCCGCCATGTCGGATTCGGCGGCGGACCCAAAACGAAACTGAAGATGCAGATCATTGGCGTCACCGCCGATTCGCTCTACGAAGGCCCGCGCGAAGGCGTGCATCGCCAGGTTTTCGTGCCCTTCGACCAGTTCAATGTTCCCGGCTCGGTTTCCTTCTACGTACGCACCTCGTCGGATCCCAACCTGACGTTCGCCTCGATCCGCCGCAAAATAGCGGAGTTGGATCCCGCCATGCCGGTTTATCAGATGAAGACGCTGGAGCGACAGCTTGACGACACTCTCAGCACCGAGCGCCTGATTGCTCTGCTCTCGGGCGCGTTCGGCGTTCTGGCAACTCTTCTGGCAGCCATGGGCCTCTACGGCGTGATGGCCTTCGTGGTGGCGCGGCGCACCAAGGAAATCGGCCTCCGTATGGCTCTGGGCGCGCAGCGCTCCGAGGTGGTTTGGATGGTGATGAAGGAAGCCCTGGCGCTGGTAGGGCTGGGTCTCGCCGTGGGAATTCCATGCGCGTATTTTCTAAGCCGCTACGTCAGCTCGCAGCTCTTCAGCGTGACCCCCACGGACCTCTGGACCGCCCTGTCCGCGCTGGCCATCCTCGCAGCCGTAGCAGCGGGCGCCGGGCTCCTTCCCGCGCGCCGGGCCAGCGGCATCGACCCCATCCGCGCTCTGCGCTACGAGTAGGAATTCACTACGCTGCAAAACCGCGCACACCGCTGCCGCTATTCCAGATCCACAGTCACCGACTCGATCTTCCCAGTGAACGCAAACGGGCTTGCATAACTCGGGCTCACCGGCGAACCAAGATCCGAACCAATATCCAGCGTTTCCCCAAAGTATCCGCCGAAATTGGCGATGGGCGCCTCCCCGGCAGGCTTGCCGTTGATCGACAGACGCGCTACGCCGGGCCCAATCGATCGTCCGGGCATAGGGTCTTTCTGCAGGCGGGCCTGGTCCGGAGTGAAATCGAGCACATGCGCGCCTTACCCGCTTCAAGCGGCGCGGAAGCAACGATGCTGCCCATTGAGAACTCGCCGCCGCGAATCCAGACCATCTTGGGACCCGTCTTGGAGGAGCCAGAGCGCCCGCGGCGGGCCGCCGAAATGCCGCTATCGCAGTGTTCGGCGGCTACCAACGGGATTGCGGCGGCAAGGGCCACCGGAGCAATGACAGCAAGGATTCGCAGCATGGGAATCACGCCAGTCTACGTTAGTCGGGTGGCGCGTGTCGAGTTTGCCTATCGATTTAGTGTACATATCTAACCGCCAAGCCAGCGACGACCCACACGAGCGACCCGACGATGGCTATCCAATTGATCCAGCGGGCCGCCTGCATTTCGATGCCGCCGTCGTAATGGAGGCTGATCGTGCAATCCCCGGTACAGTTCGGAACCACAGTCAGAAATCCCAGTTTGTCCTTGAACACCGTGCGGGGCGAGTGGTTCACCATAGCATGCCAACCGGCATGCGCCATCACCTGGACGCTCACCAGTTTGCCGGGTTTCAGATTGCCGGAGATGACGGCTGTCTCATTGTCGAGCCAGCGCATCTGCAACGTAGCTCCCGGCATCTCGATGGCGGCGACGTAGGGAATGAGAGGCGCGGTATCCACGCCGTTCCGCGGAGTGCGTTCCACCAGGTCGCTCCGTTCGACCGCGTGCGCAAGCGAATAGGACGGCTCGGGCACCTGGTAGATCACGTCGTCTCCCTCGCGCCACAGCACGGGCAAGCGGCCTTCGAACTTGTGGGGATGATAAAACGGCTTGTACACTTCGGTGCTGCGCGGACCTGAAACCGCCACCGCGCGCACTCCCAGCGCTTTGAACCAAAGCAGAGTGTTCTCGAAGGCGCGATTCTCAGCCGTAAGGTCGGTGTTGATTCCATAGTCCGCAATGCGTATGGTCTGGTCTAGGACGCCCTGCTGGCAGCATCCGGTCAATTGCGGCGTGTCGGTGAAAGCGTTCAACCAGAAACTGGTCGAGCCCGGCACCATTACCCGGCTGTCTCGCATGTGCTCGTCGAACCAGTGGGCGGTCTTGTATTCGCTGGTCTGCAGCATGTCGATGGGTCGGATCAATTGCCGCGCGTAAGTTCTGTAGTGAACGAACTGGAAGACACACAGTATTGCGAAGGCTGCCGCAACAGGTTTCCCGAGCGCAGGCGAGCGCAGCAGCAACAACCGCGCCGCAAACACCAGGCTCAGGATGCAGCCCATCTCCATGGCCAGGTGGAATCGATGCGGCTGCGCCAGCAGCGTCACACCCAGCCAATAATGGCCCAACGTAATGGCGGCCATGTAGAAGAAGAACAGAAGAAAGAAGCGCAGATAACCGGGCACGCGCACGGCCGCGAAGACTCGCAGCAGAATCAGAGTGCAGACCACCAGAACCACGGCGTAGACCAGGTGGTGCGACACGAATTGGCTGCCCGGCTCAATTTTCTGGGCATCGGCCACTGTCATCAGGATGGTCGAAGGCGGCGCCCAGGGCAACGCGAAACCGTACCCCAGCGCGCTGATAGCGATGACCCGCGACCATCGACCAAGCCAGTTGCCCCAACCCGTTGAGAGCCCATAGGCAATCACCGCGAAGGCCAGGACGATGGCGCCCGGCCAATTTGTCAATGGGACGGCCGCCAGGGCGAGCGCGGCGGCCACATAATAGATCGGGCGTCTTTTCTCGAGCGCCAGATCCAGGGCCAGAATCGCCAGTGGGATGAGCGTGAGAGACGAGACGTGCGGACTATCCGCGTAGCCCACCAGCGTGTGCAGCCGTTGCGCATCGAACAGGCTGCCAAGGTCCCGCCGGATTTCACCCACCAGGAAAGCGGATGGCGATATCAGCGAGTACGCGAGACCCGCGTAGAAACTCCAGCTAGCCGCATGAGTCAGCCGGTAACTCATCCAAAAAAACGTGACGGGACCCAGGCAGTAGAGCAGAGCGACGACGAAATGGAAGGCCGAGCCGGCACTTACGTGGGCCATGGCGGATACGGCCGCGACGGTGAGGTGCAGGGCAGGCTCGTAGGCATTTGGAAACGGCAGGCCGGCATACCAGATGCGGCACCAATCGAGGTCCGGCCAGTGATCGCGGGCATAGCGCGCATAGGCGATGAAAACGCCTTCCACTGTGCCGGTTTGCGACACGTATTCGGTATGAAACAATCTCCAGGCGATCGCGGCGTTCGCCAGGAACAGGGCGAGGGACAGCCATGGCAGAGGGTGCTGCGCGATACGCCGATGACGGACTGATAGCAAGGTACCAGCGTATCAGTCTGTCTCTAAGCCGCAGCGAGTCTGCGGCAGGCTATAATTCTTATTGACAGCATGGCTACTACGACAACTCCAATCCATTCCACTGGTGTGCCCTGGTACGTGTGGTGTTCCATTCTGGCCGTCTCATCGGCCATGATCGGGGGCCAGTGGGATATTTCCTGGCACCGCTCGATCGGACGCGACACATTCTGGACACCCGCGCACATGGCCATCTATCTTTGCGGCGTGCTGGCCGGCATCGCGTGCGGCTACCTGATTCTGGCGACCACCGTCGGTAACTTCTCACAACTGCGCAGCACCTCGGTGACGTTGTGGGGATTCCGCGGACCGCTGGGGGCTTTCATCGCCGCCTGGGGCGGGGTTGCGATGCTTACTTCAGCGCCGTTCGACAACTGGTGGCACAGCGCTTACGGACTCGACGTAAAGATCGTGAGCCCGCCGCACGTGCTGCTGATCAGCGGCACGCTGGCGGTGGAAGTAGGCACTCTGATCCTGATTCTGGGGATGATGAACCGCGCGCGGGATCGCTTTCGCGACAGGCTCAACTGGCTGTTCCTCTACGTCGGCGGCATGATCGTCATGGTGCTGATGACGCTCATCATGGAATTCTCCAATCGCGCGTCGATGCACAATGCGTTGTTTTACAGGGTGGTGTGCATGTTCGTACCGATGGTGCTGACCGGCGTGGCGCGGGCGTCGGAGAAGCGCTGGGCGGCGACCACGGTGGCCGCGGTCTACACGCTTGTCTGGGGTGGCATGGGCTTGATCCTGCCGCTGTTTCCAGCGGAGCCGAAGCTGGGGCCGGTCTATACCAACGTGACGCAATTCGTTCCGCCGGATTTCCCGCTGCTGCTGATCGTGCCGGCGTTCGCGCTGGATATTTTCTGGCGTCGCACGCGCGGGTGGAACGCGTGGAAGCAAGCTGCCGTTTCGGGCCTCCTGTTCCTGGGTGTGTTCATGGCCGTGCAATGGCCGTTCGCCGCTTTCCTGCAATCGCCTCTGGCGCGAAACTGGTTTTTCCACACCAATATTTACGACTATGCAGCGCGTCCGCAGTGGGCGAATGTGCGGAATGTCTTTGTACGGCCGGATGCGTCTTCCGTCTTCTGGACGCAGCTGTCCATCGCAGCCGCTGCCGCCATTGTGACTACGCGCGTGGGAATGGCTTGGGGAGATTGGATGCGGCGTGTCCGCCGTTAATTGTATGCGGCGCTCCGTCCTGCTGGGCCTGCTGGCCGCGGCGAGCGGTCTTGCGCATGTAGGCAGCCCCGACGTTTTCTACGACGGACAGGCGGGGCCTTACCGTCTGCTGGTCACCATTCGCACACCCACGGTGATTCCGGGAGTGGCGGAAATCGAAGTGCGCAGCGCGGCCAACGACATCGACCAAATGCACATCGTGCCAACGCCGCTGACCGGGCCGGGGGCGAAGTTCGCGCCGGTGCCGGATGTGGCAGTACGCTCCAAGGACGATCCACAGTTCTTCACCGGATCGCTTTGGATGATGACTTCGGGCTCCTGGCAGGTGCGTATCACGGCCGAAGGCCCGCACGGGAAGGGCGAGCTTTCGGTGCCCGTTCCGGCCCTGGCATCCAGCACTAAAACCATGCAGGGATCCATGGGCGCCGTGCTCGCGGTTTTGGGACTGGTACTGGCAGTGGGAGCCATCAGCATCGTGGGCGCCAGCGTGCGCGAAGGCCAACTGGAGCCGGGTCTGGCCCCGGATGCGGCCCGTGTGCGCAGCTCGCGATGGGTGATGGTGGTGACGGCGGCGATCGTAGTCGCGGCGGTTTGGGGGGGCAACCGTTGGTGGAATTCGGAAGCGGGTAACTATGGCCGCTACATCTTCAAGCCCTTGCAGATGTCGGCCACCGTCGAGAACGGCGGCAGGCTGATGCTGCGCCTGACCGACCCGGGCTGGCTGTCTTGGCGAAAAGTGGACGATCTGATTCCGGACCACAATCACCTGATGCATCTATATGTAATCAGCCTGCCGGGAATGGACCATGTGTGGCACCTGCATCCGGACCAGGTCGAGCCAGGAACCTTCGCCAAGGACCTGCCGCCGATGCCGGCCGGGCGCTACGCCCTGTACGCGGACATCGTACACGCGAACGGCTTGCCGGAGACACCGGTGGCCGAGATCGATCTGCCGGCGATTGCGGGCAAGCCGCTCGAAGGCGACGATGCGGCGGGGTCGGGTCCGCCTATTTCTCAAGCGGATTTCAATCGCACGGTGGCGCAATTGCCGGACGGCTCGCGGATGGTCTGGGAGCGCGATGCCGGACCGCTGCACGCCAGGCGCGCTATGTTTTTCCGCTTCAAGCTGGAAGATGCGGACGGCAAACCCGCCCAGGATGTGGAACTGTACATGGGAATGCCGGTCCATGCGGCTTTTGTGCGGTCGGACCGCAGCGTATTCGCGCATGTGCATGCTTCCGGATCCGTGCCCATGGCCTCGCTGGGACTCACGCAGAACGCCGGCGACGGGGCAGGGGCAATGGCGGGGATGAGCGAGATGCACCACTCCATGGTGATGGCCCTGCCTGCCGAAGTTTCCTTTCCATACGGCTTCCCCAAGCCCGGCGATTACCGCATTTACGTGCAGGCAAAGCGCGGCGGCAAAGTCGAGACCGGAGTATTCGATGCGCACGTGGAGAACTAGCGCTTGCGACCCGTCCCACTCCAAAAGGATCAGGTAGTGCTGATTACGGGCGCGGGCCGCGGTATTGGCAAGCGGCTGGCGATAGGTTTTGCGGCGGAAGGCGCGCGCGTGGGATTGCTGGCGCGCAGCCAGGCGGAGCTGGACCTGGCGAAACTGGAGATTGAGCACGCCGGCGGGACGGCGCTGCGCCTACGGGCCGACGTGCGCGACTACGACCAGATGTCCGCCGCGGTGGAGCGTATGCGGGCGGCGTTCGGCGGCGTGCAGATGCTGATCGCGGCGGCCGCGGTGCAGGGGCCTATCGGGCCGCTGGTGGAAGTGAAGCTGCGGGCCTGGGCGGAGACCATCGAGACCAATCTTACCGGCGTGATGCACGCCTGCCGGGCAGTACTGCCGCAGATGATCGAGAAGCGGCGGGGCAAGATCCTGGTAATAGGCGGCGGAGGGGCAGCCTCGCCGCGGCCGCGGTTTTCGGCATACGCGGCTTCCAAGGCGGCCGTGGTGCGCTTTGTCGAGACGCTCGCCGAGGAGGTGCGCGACTATAACGTGCAGGCGAACTGCATGGCGCCGGGCGCCACTTACACGCACATGACCGACGAAATCCTGCACTCGGGAGAGCGGGCCGGGAGCAAGGAGATCGAGCAGGCCGAGGAGGTGCGGCTGACCGGCGGCATGAATCCGGAAAAACAGATTCATCTTGCGTTGTTCCTGGCGTCGGAGCGTTCCAATCACATCAGCGGCAAGCTGATTCACGTCAACGACGATTGGAAGAAGCTGGAGCGCGAGAACATGAATCCGGAAGCCTTTACGTTGCGGCGATTATCTAAGATGTAGGTATGCAGATCTCCACCCGCGAAGCCGGAGAAGTGACCATCGTGGAAGTGGATGGGAATGTCGATCTCAGCACTTCCGCGGCTCTCCGCCGCTCTCTGTTCGCCATCCTGGTCGACACGCCCAAGCTGGCTCTCAACCTGGCCGCCATCCGGTACATCGACAGTTCCGGAATCGCGATCCTGATCGAGGTGCTCAAGGACGCGCAGCGGCTGAACAAGAAATTCGTGCTGTTCGGGCTGAGCTCCGCCGTGGAGCAGGTTTTCCGGCTCACGCACGTCATGCGGATCTTCCAGGTTTTCGATACCGAGCAGCAAGCTACAGGAAGCGGGTGATGCCATTCGTTGCGGAGGTGGGCGCCGCGACCGAGCGAAGCGTAGCGTACGTGGGCGGCCTGGCGCAGCTCTTTGGGAAATCTCTGTGGCTGCTGTTCATGTCTCCATTGAAGCGCGGCCGCATTCTGCAGCGTGCGGTGCATGAAGCCATGGTCGCCGGCGTGGGCGCCCTCCCCATCATTTCGCTGATCACTTTCTTCGTTGGGGTCATCATCGCGCTGCAGGGCGCGTACGAGTTGCAGCGGCTGGGAGCCATGCAGTTGGTGGCCAGCCTGGTATCCATCTCCATTACTCGGGAGCTTGGGCCGCTGGTGACGGCCATCGTCGTGATAGGAAGATCCGGCTCCGCCTTCGCGGCTGAGATAGGAACCATGCGGGTGACTGAAGAGCTGGATGCGCTCGAAACTATGGCGCTCGATCCGGTCGCGTTCCTGGTGGTGCCGAAGTTCCTGGCCATGGCCGTGATGCTGCCGTGTCTCGCAATCTGGGCGGACTTTATGGGGGTGCTGGGCGGCTGCGTATTTGGAATCATCGGAGCTAACTTTACGTTCGGCAGCTACCTCATTGCCACGCGGGACGCCCTGCTCATGCGCGACGTCACCACTGGAGTTGTCAAGAGCCTGGTCTTCGGCCTGGTCATCACCGCGGTCGGCTGCCAGGAGGGCTTCTCCACAGGCATCGGCGCTGAGGGGGTGGGGCGCTCGACCACCTCGGCCGTGGTCGTCTCCATTCTCCTGGTAATTCTGATCGATCTGGTCTTCACCACGTTGTTCTACGCAGCGCGGGGGGTCGCGTAGCAATCATGGCTGCGCCCGACACTCTTGTTCCGGCCATTTCGGCGAACGACCTGCGCCTGCGATACGGCGACCGGGAGGTTCTGCACGGCATCACCTTCGAGGTTCGCCATGGCGAGACTGTGGTGGTGATTGGCGGCTCCGGCTCGGGTAAGAGCACCCTGCTCAGGACCCTGGTCGGCCTGGAGAAACCGTCTTCCGGGGAAGTGCGCATCAACGGGGTGGACATCACTAAAGCGAATACCCGCGAAATGGATGCCATCCGCAAGAAAATCGGCTTGGCCTTCCAGGGCGGGGCATTGATCGGCTCCCTGTCGGTAGGCGAGAATATCGCGCTGCCGCTCGTCGAACACACCGATCTCGAACCAACCACGATCGAGGTGATGGTGCGCATCAAGCTGGAGCAGGTGGGGCTGAGCGGCTTCGAGAACTACAGCCCCGCGGAGCTCAGCGGAGGCATGAAGAAGCGCGCCGCTTTCGCCCGTGCCCTGGCCATGGAACCCGAAATCCTGTTCTTCGATGAACCTTCGGCGGGCCTCGACCCGATCACCGCGGCCGGTATCGACGATCTGATCCTGAACCTCAAAAAGACATACGCCAGGAGCATCGTGGTGGTGACCCACGAATTGGCCAGCGCGTTCCTGATCGCCGACCGGATCATTCTGATTAACCGCGGCAACATCGTGGCGATGGGATCGGTCCAGGAGATCCAAAACAGCCAGAATCCGCTCGTCCGCCAGTTTCTCGACCGCGTTGCGGATTCCGACCAGGACGATCAGGTGGACCACATGAAAATGTACACAGAAGGGATTGAGTGAAGCTATGCAAGCGATGCGCGAGCGGACTCTCGTGGGATTGTTTGTTCTGATTGCGGGCGGCCTGTTGTTCGGGACGATGCTGGTGGTCTCCGGCGGCATTGGCACTTCTATCGTCTCGCATCGAGCCTATTTCAAGTTTGCGGGCGGTGTGCAGGCGGGAGCGCCGGTGCGCTACGGCGGCCTCACCGTCGGCAAAGTCGAGCGGGTGCGCGTGGATCCCGGAGATTCTACGCGTATCGAAATCCAGCTTGCCGTTGACCGGGATGCGCCGGTGAAGACCGACAGCGTGGCCAAGATTTCCGCGCTCGGACCGTTGACCGACAACTACATCGAGGTTTCGACAGGCACCCAGCGCGCGCCACTGGCGCCCCCGGGTTCGGTGCTGCCATCGGCGGAGGCTTTCGGCCTGCCTCAGTTGGGCGACGCCGCGCAGGCCCTGATGCCCGACGTGCAAAAGGCGCTCGCCACTCTGAACCACAACCTCGACGACCTGCAGGTCACTATCGCCCGCGCCAACGATCTGCTCAACGACCGCAACCGTGCCAGCATCGGGAGCTCGCTGAATAACATCGATCGTCTGGTTGCCGACGCGCGGCCCAAGGTGACGGAGTCTCTCAACAACTTGAATGGCCTGCTCGACGACGCGCGTCCCAAGGTCTCAACTACTCTGACCAACGTGCGGGAACTTACTGCCAAACTGTCTCCGCTTCTGGATGACGTCAAAACCACCACTGCCCGCGCCAATGATACGCTGGCCCATGTGGATGCCACGCTGGTGGATAATCGCCCCGACATTCGAGCGTCCGTTATCGGATTGCGCGATACGCTGACTAAGTCCACGGCGCTGCTCGACCAGTTGAATCAGACGCTCGATCAGAACTCCGCTAATATCGACGAGTTACTGGATAACATCCGCATGTCTACCGAGAATCTGAGGTCTTTAACCGAAACCCTGAAACAGGCGCCGGCCAGCCTCATCCGTGGCATGAAGGTGGCAGAGCGTAAGCCTGGCGACATTCGGGAATAGAAATATGCGTTCCATCATTTCAATCGGCTTGATTGCGACGGCTTGTTGGTTGGGCGCGAGTTGCGCCGGTACCCGGCCGGTTCACTATTACACCCTCGAACCGGCTTCGGCCGCGGCCAATCCGGGCAATCCGGATGGCGCCACCATTCTGGTGGGAAACATCGCCACCCCGGAGGCCTTGCAGGACGATCGAATCGACTATCGCGTGGGGGCCAACGAGGTGGGCGCTTATGAATACCATCGCTGGGTGGAAAGGCCCGGCGCCATGGTACGAGACTCGTTGGTGCGCGCGCTACGCTCGTCGGGTAAGTACCAGCGCGTGATCGAGTCATCCAGCTCGGCCATCGGCGATTACCTGATTCACGGCAAGCTCTATGAATTTGACGAGATGGATACGCCGGCCATTCAAACCAGGATATCTCTCCACCTCGAACTGGTCGATAAGAAAACCAACCGCAACGTTTGGGACAGTCACTTCGAGCGCGCAGAGCCGGCCAGCGGCAAGAGTATCAAGGATGTGGTCGAATCCATGGACCGGAACCTGCGACAAGTGGTGAGCGAGGCAGCCGCGGAGATTGACAAATTCCTGGCTGCCCGGCGATGAATATCAGAGGTCTGTTCGCTCTGTCACTTGCCGCCGTTCGTGGTGTGAATCGCCAGCGTGTCGAGGGCGTCCTCCGATCCCACGATCCATACGTTGCCCGGCGACGGCACAACTCCGGCAAACAGAACGTCGGCCAGAAAGCTTTGGTTTGTTGGATTCGGACTGGAAGCGATGCTCCAGGCAGTGCCGTTCCAGTGCAGCAGCAGGGTCATCTGGTTGCCGGAGCCGTCGACGGCGAAAAAGGATCCGAACGCCCAGATATCCGTGGGCGATACGGCTGTGATTCCAAACAGACGGTTCGATTGAAACATGCTGTTCGGCCCCACGTTGGGGCTGGGCACTACCGACCACTGACTGCCATCGTAGTGTTCGATCAGGGTCAGCGTGGGATCGTGCGTGGCCGCAACTGAGGAGCCGACTGCCCAAACGTTGTTGGGGGCCAGCGCCACGACCGCGTTGAACGTGGAGTTGACGCCTACGTTCGGGCTTGGCACGGTCTGCCAGGTCGTACCATTGAAGTGGGCCACCAGGGTCTCGCCTTCGATGCCCGAGGGGCCTGAGAAACCCACCGCCCAGACGTCGTTGGCGGCATCGGAGGAAGCTGCGATCAGAAGGCCGCCGATGGGGATGGTGGTGGCAGTCCAGGCCGTACCGTCCCAGTGTTCGAAGTTGTCGCCGCCGAGAGCCCAGATATCGTTCGCGGAGATAGCGGTTATGGCGAACAGTTGGGCTGAGCATCCAGGCGCTGAAAACACGTTCCACTGCGTGCCATCCCAACGCTCAATCAACGGACCCGTGTGCGGCCCTCCGGTTATATTGCTGTCCACGTTGTGCCGTCGAAATGGATGGTTGACTGGCCCACCGCCCATATGTCGCTCGGAGAAGACGCAGAGACTGCGAACAGGCCGTTGTTGAAATTCTCATTGGGAGTCGGGACCACTTGAAAAATCGATTGACCGGCGGCGGCTGGCAGATATGGCGCCGCTATTGCCGCCAGCAACAACACTCTAGTTACACTTCGATTACTTACTCTCATCATTCATCCTTTTTGATTTGTCTTATTTGAAAACTTGTCTGACTATTCCAAGTTAGCGAGCGGGAACGCGGATTGAGTGAAGGCGAAGTAAACAGTTTGTAAAAAGGCGCTGGATTGGAGTTACTGAGACAGGCCGGGAGGCCTGTGCTACTGTCAGAACTCCAGTTCCACCTCGTCGATAAAGCACCAGCCCCAATCTTCGCCCGGCTCAATAGAGCGCATGATGGGGTGTTTGGTGTGGTGAAAGTGCTTGGTGGCGTGTCTGTTCATCGACGAATCGCAGCAGCCCACGTGGCCGCAGGTGAGGCAGAGCCGCAGGTGGACCCAGGTATCGCCGCTCTTAAGGCATTCCTCGCAGCCGTGCGTGTTCGGCTTGACGGGGCGTATCTGATCGGTGTGCGTGCATTTCTTCATGATGACGTTGCTCCTGAATGTCGCGCGAATGGCAGGCGGATTTGAAAGCGCGTATCGCCTGGGGCGGATTCGACGGTAATCTCACCTCCATGAGCGCGCACGATGCGGGAGGCGGTTTCGAGGCCCAGCCCGGTGCCTTGTCCGACACCCTTGGTGGTGAAGAATGGCTCGAAGAGGCGCTCGCGAACTTCCGCCGGGATGCCCGGTCCATTGTCGCCGATTTCGATCAGCAGGCGGTCCAGCTCGCGCGCCGTGCGGACACGCAACTCGCCCGTTCCCTGCATGGCGTCGATAGCGTTGTCGATGAGGTTAGTCCAGACCTGGTTCAACTCGCTGCCACGGGCGCAAATCATGGGCAAGGTGCGGTCGAAATCGAGCTTCGTAGTGATGCCGTGTTTCATGCGGTGCCGCAGCATGAGCAGCGTGCTTTCGAGACCCTGGTGGATATCCACCTCCTGCTCGGGTCCCTGGTCCATATAAGTGTACTCTTTAATCGCGCGGACCAGCTCGGAGATGCGGCCGCTGGAGTTTTCGATTTCACTCAGAAGGCTGCAGATGGTGAGCGAAGCGGTGATGCGCGCGAGGAGATCCGGGAGGGCCTCGGCCGGGAATTGAGCGAAGACACGATTGAACCAGGCAGCCTCGCAGCCGGCATCCACCAGGGCCGGCGCCATTTCCCAGGCGCGTGCGACTCCATGGCGTTCCAGGCACGCGGCTACCGCCTCTTCGCAATCGCTGCGCTCGAGCGAATCGAGGTTGGCGGTCGCCGCGGCGCGCTCCGCCAGTTCGCGTTCCACCACCGGGACCGCGGCCCTCTGCTCGACGGACAAGGCCTGCTCGTCCAGCCGGGCCGCCGCCGCGCGAAACGTTTGAAACGCCTCGCGCAGGCTGGCAACAGCGCGGCGCGCGGCTGCCGCCGGGTTATTGAGCTCATGCGCCAGGCCGGCCGAAATCTTGCCGAGTGCCGCTAGTTTTTCATTCTGGTCCTGTATCTGCGTGGCTCGGCGCACCCGATCGGTCAGCACGCCGACCAGCCTCGGCCGCAGCATGGGCAGCCGCTCGAGCATTTCGGGGAAGCGCTCCACCGGCAGCACGGCGGCGCGCGTGGCGACTACGGCGCGACTCGTGCCGGGAAAGTGCGTCATGCGGGAATACGGCAGCATCCCAGTGACGTCAGGAGCGCGGACCACCCACCGCGGCAACATCGGATTACTCGGTTGAGCCCGCACCTCGCCCTCCAGAACGACAAACATGCGATCGGCAGGGCTGCCCTCGCGAAGGAAAACTTCGCCTGGCGCGAGCCGCACCTCGGTCATTTGCGAGGCCAGCCATTCCAGGCCATCCGGCGGCAGATCGGCGAATATGGGAACCGCGCGCAACTCTTCAGCCAGCGTCATATCACCTTGCTCAGATACTGATGTACGAACTGAATGGCGATGGAGCCTTCCCCCACGCCAGAGGCTACGCGCTTCACCGATCCGTGGCGCACGTCGCCGACGGCGAAAATGCCGGGCACACTGGTTTCGAGCAGGCCGGGGTCCCGTTCGAGCGTCCAGCTCTTGGGCGGTTTGCCATCGCGTATCAGGTCGGGGCCAGTCAGGATGAAGCCGTACTTGTCGCGTTCGACTATGCCATCCAGCCAGTCGGTGCGGGGCTGCGCGCCGATGAAGACGTACAGCGAGGTCGCTTCCACGGTCTCGCGCGCGCCGGTTCCCCGGCACTCGACAGTGATCGCCTCCAGGTGGTCCTGGCCGTGCACCTCCAGGATCTGCGACTGGCATTCCACCTGAATGTTGGACGTGCGGCCGATGTCATCGATCAGATATTTCGACATGGAGGCGGCCAGCGATTCGCCGCGCACCATCATGATCACCCGTCGCGCATACCTCGAGAAGTTGAGCGCCGCCTGACCCGCCGAATTCGCGCCTCCCACGATGTAGACATCGTCATCGCGGCAGGAGAGCGCTTCGGTAGACCCCGCTCCGTAGTACACGCCTGCGCCGGTCAAACGGTCCGTGCCAGGCACGTCCAGCTTGCGCCATTGGACTCCGCTGGCGATCACCAGCGCCTCGGTGGAAATCTCGGTGCCATCCTCCAGCCGTACGATCCGGTATGGATCTTTGATGCGCAAAGTGACGGCTTCCTGCGGCGTGAGAATCTCCGCGCCGAAGCGCCGCGCTTGTGTCACTGCCCTGCGCGCCAGATCGCTGCCGCTCAAGCCCGCCGGAAAGCCCAGGTAGTTTTCGATGCTTGCGCTGAGGCCGGCCTGGCCTCCGGGCGCCTCGCGCTCCACCACTACCGTTCGCAGGCCCTCGGATGCGCCATAGACGGCCGCCGCGAGGCCAGCCGGGCCGCCACCCACGATGATCAGATCGTAGGACTCGGCGACGGCGCGAGTTTGCAGGCCGATGTGGCCGGCCACTTCCGAGTGAGTCGGGTCCGGCAGGCGTGCCCCATCGGGGAACAGAACCGTGGGGAATTGCTGCTCCGCGGGCGCCAGCATGTCCAGCGCGCGACGCACTTCCGGATCGCGATCCGCCGCCTCCACATCGAGCCAGCGGTAGGGCACCTGGTTGCGCGCCAGAAACTCGCGGAGGTCGTAGGAGCGCGGCGACCAGCGCGTTCCAAGCACCCGCAGCCCTTCGAAAGGCGCCCGGTAGGATGCCTGCCAGTCGCCCAGCAGATCGTCCAGAACCGGATAAAGGTTCTGCTCCGGCGGGTCCCAGGGCTTCAACAGGTAATGATTCAGCTTCACCTCATTGATGGCGCGTATGGCCGCCTCGGTATCCGCGTAAGCCGTGAGCAGGACGCGCTTCGCATCGGGGAAAGAACCCATGGCGCGCGAAAGAAACTCGATGCCGGACATTTGCGGCATGCGGTAATCGGCCAGAAAAAGAGCGACGGTCTCCCCGCGCTGCCTCAGCTTGTCGAGCAGATCAAGCGCGCCCTGGCCGGAGTTGGCCGAGAGCACGCGGTAGTTTTCGGCGTACTGGCGGCGCAGGTCGCGCTCGATGGCTTTCAGCACTTCGGGGTCGTCGTCGATGGTCAACAGCACGGCCTTTGGCATAATAGGGGGACCTCAATTATGATGCAACAGCGCTCGCAAAAGTCGCAGGCGGCCGTGCCCCAGTGGGGATGCTCGCCCGACGTGTGGGTGATGCTGAACCCGGCGGCAGCCTATCGATTGCTAGTAAGGGAATCCCCCGGCGGCGGCATCTGGCTGGTCTTGAAGCGGCCCTTGTTATTGGCATTTGTACTCGGTTGCACCATGTCGCTCATCACCACCGCAAGCCTGACCTTGCGATTGGTTGGTCCAGCCACGATCTACTGGAGCTTTGTGCCTCTCGTCGAGACAGGGGCGCTCGCGGCAGTTTGTTGGAGCGAGCGCCGCATCGTTTCGTTTCCTCGGGCAATCGACTTGTTTTTCACCGGCCACGGCCCCTGGACGCTCTGGTTGATCGGCCTCTCCGCCATCTGGTCCTTTTTCCCGCCGGTCAAGGCGTTTTCGCTCACCGGAGCGGTCTGGCTGTATGGAGCCAGTGCGATTGTCATCCTCTGGTCAGCCTACATCGACTTCTGTTTCTTTCGATTCGTCGTTGGAAGGAATCGAACCAGGGCGGGTCGCGACTTACTCTTGCACCGCTCGATTTCGTGGAGTCTTATTATCGCAATCTTTGGGGAGCCCGTGATTTGGCCGGACATGGTAGGGAGGTTCGGGCGATGATAACGCCACATGTGACTGCGCGTGTGACTGTTGTCTGTCTTCTTCTGACGGCCATCGTTGCGGGTACGATTTCCGACGTGCCGCGCCGGCATCCGCCCCTGGTCTTAAGCGGCTATCGTGTGCTCGCGGCCGATTTTCACGTCCATAGCTTCCCTTTGAGCTGGGCCACGCTGGCGCCCTGGGATACTGTAATCGAGGCTCGGCGCCAGGGTCTTGATGTTATAGCTATGACGGGACACAACCACGCGTGGGTTGCCAAAGCAGGCCGCTGGTTTTCCCGGCTCATCAGTGGTCCCACGGTTCTGGTTGGCGAAGAGATCGTGTCGCCGCATTACCATCTGCTTGCCGTGGGGATCGATACAACCGTCAGTTGGAAGCAGACCGCGGCCAGCGCCATTGACGCGGTGCACAGACAAGGAGGCGTTGCTATTGCGGCGCATCCGCTCGCACAATTTTGGCCGGCATACGATGCGGAGGCCATGCGCAAGCTGGATGGCGCGGAAGTCTTACACCCTATCGCTTATGAGAGCGAGAAGCTCGCCACGCAGTTGCGCCAGTTTTATGGACGCGCGCGGCTGACCGCGATCGGCGACTCGGACTACCATGGACTGGGACCCATGGGCTTATGCCGCACCTATGTTTTCACGCCGCAAGAAACGGAACAAGGAATCCTGAACGCTCTGCGCCAGGGCCATACCGTGGTTTATGACCGTGGGCTTGTGTACGGCGATCCGGCGCTGATCCAGCTTGCGGCCGAGGATGGGACTCTGCCCAAGCTGGCTTTCGCCGCGCCGATCCCGGGACTCCTCAGTGTGTACAGCCGGATCGCCGGCATTCTTGGTCTGATAGGCGCGCTGGTACTTGGCTGCGGCACGGGGGAAGAGTGAGACCAGACGCCGGGATCTTCCGGGCAGTCACATCGACCATTGTTCCGGAGTCCGCGGCGCTCGACGACCAGGGATGGCATGACCTGGAACTGGTAGTCGAAGGGCTGCTGCGAGCGCGGCCCGGGAGCCTCACCCGTCAGCTCCGGCTATTTCTCCGGCTGATTCAGTGGCTGCCGCTGCTGCGCTACGGCCGGCCGTTTACATCGCTCGACCAAGCTGCTCGCACGCGCGTCCTCACTCACCTGCAGAATGACCGCATCCAAAAAGTTCGCGTAGGTTTCTGGGGCCTTCGCACGATCGTGCTGGCCGGCTATTATGGGCGGCCGGACGCTGCCCGGGCTATCGGCTACGCTGCCAGTCCACAAGGCTGGGAGGCGCCCGAATGAACAAGCGCAGTTATGACATCGCGATCGTCGGGTCCGGCGCGGGCGGCGGCACGGTCGCGCAAGAGCTGTCTGGTCTGTGCCGCGAGGGTTTGCGCATCGTGGTGCTAGAGAAAGGGCCACGCCTCCGCGACGAAGAGTTCACCGGCCGCGAACTCGAGATGGCCGGAGCGTTATACGAGGATGGGGGCGGCTTCCTGACCGCCGACGGAACCATGACGCTGGCCTTCGGCTGTGTTTATGGCGGCTCCACGGCGGTCTACACGGGCACTTCCATGCTTCCCCCGGAACGCATCATCCGGCGGTGGGATGTGCCCGGTCTCACCCACGCCGATCTCGATTGCCGCGCACGGAAGTTCATGGCCGAGAACAACGCGCACTTGTTGGAGGACGGCCTGATCAACCAGAATAACCGGCTGTTCGTAGAAGGTTGCCGCAAGCAGGGCTACGACGCCCGCCAGTTTCCGGTGAATGTTAAAGGCTGCCGGGGGTCGAGTCTTTGCAATCTGGGCTGTCCCAACCAGGCCAAGCAAGGCACTGACCGGGTACAGTTGCCTCGTGCGGAGCGCAATGGCGTCGAAGTGGTGACGCGCTGCCAGGTGCTGAGTATTGGCGAAAGGATGCTCGCCGTGCGGGTCGCCGCCAAGCCCGCGGGCGGGAAGGGCGATCCCTCGCCGTGGGCACCGGGCGATTACCAGATCGATGCAAAAATCGTAGTGCTGTGCGCGGGCGCCGTGAATACGCCTGCGCTGCTGCTGCGCTCGGGAATTGGGAAGCGGCTGCCGCGGCTGGGCCATGGATTCACCTGCCATCCGGCGTTCATCATGGTCGCTGAGCACGAGCGGCCCATCACCAATTTCGTGGGTCATCCTAAGAGCTTCTATCTGGACCAGTTCGCCGAAAGCGATCATTTCGTTCTGGAAACCTGTATGTACTTTCCGTTTATTACGGCCAAGAGCATGGCGGGTTTCGGGGAACCGCACAGCGCATTCATGCGGGCATTCCCGCGGCTGCAGATGATTCTGGTGCTGGCCTGTGACGAAGTGGATGCTTATAATCGCGTGACCATCGATGGCGGCGGCCGTCCCATAGTCAACTACCGGTTCACGGCGGAAGCCATCGGCGGGCTGATCCGCGGGGCCATTACATCGGCGAAAATCTTCTTCGCCGCGGGCGCCGCGCGCGTCCACATGCCCGTCGCTAAAACCACCACCATCGAGGCACGCGATGCGGCGCGCCTGGATGAGATCGCGGCGGACTGTGAGTTCAAGCCGGGGAAAGTTCCGGTATCCGCCGCGCACCTGCAGGGCGGCTGCGCCATGGGGAGCGGGCCGCCGGACTCGGTCACCGATTCCTATGGCCGCGTGCATGGTACGCCGTGGCTCTATGTCGCGGACGCGAGTCTCTTCCCCAATTCGCTCGAAATCAACCCTTACGTCACCATCATGGCGCTGGCGGACCGTGTAGTCCAGCGCATCCGGGAGGAAGTTCCCATGCTCTTACAAAAGCCGCTATGAAAATGACCGGCGCCGATATCGTCGTGCGCGCTCTCGAGGATGAAGGGATTGCCTTCACCTTCGGGATTCCCGGCACGCACAACATAGAGTTGTAGACTCGCTGGCCCGCTCCGCAAAAGTGCGTCCGGTGCTGGTCACCGACGAGCAGAGCGCCTCGTTCATGGCCGATGGCGTGGCGCGGTCGTCCGGAAAGCTGGCAGTGGTCAACGTGGTTCCCGGGGCTGGACTCACGCACGCGCTCTCGGGAGTCGCCGAGGCGTATCTCGATGGCATTCCGATGCTGGTGCTGGGCTGCGGTATTCGACGGGATACTGGAAAAGCGTTTCAGCTTCATGATGTGGATCAGCAGGCTATCGCGCGTCCTGTGACGAAGGCGCAGTTCCTGGCCCGAGAGGGAGCGGATCTCTACGCCACGATTCGGCGCGCCTGCCGGATCGCGCGTGCTGCGCCGGCAGGGCCGGTATTCGTGGAGGTCCCCGCGGAGCACTACCTGTTTCGCTACGAGCTTCGCTTCGAGGCGGAATCGGGCGCGGTTGAGAAGCAGTTCGCGTTGCGGGTTCCACAGCCGGAAGAACTCGACCGGGTGAAGAGCCTGCTGGCAGCGTGCCGCCGTCCGCTCCTTTATTTGGGGCTCGGAGCGGCGGGCGCGGGAACCGATCTGGTGGCGCTGGCCGAGCGCCTGGACGCTCCCGTGGCAACCACGATCGAAGGCAAGGGCGTGTTTCCGGAGAGCCATCCGCTCTGGCTCTGGTGCGGGTTCGGCGCCGCGGCGCCATCGTTTGTACGGAAGATCGCCGCGAATTGCGACCTGACGCTCGCCATCGGCTGCTGTTTCTCGGAGGTTGGCACGGGAAGCTACGGCCTGGAGCCGCCCGGCAAATTGGTGCATGTGGACATTGATGGCTCGGTGTTCGACAGGAACTATCGTGCCGAGGCGGCCGTGACTGCCGATGCCGCCGCGTTCGTTTCGATGCTGCTCGCCGATCTGCCGGCGCGCCAATCGGACCCTGAACTCCGACCGGCAATTCGCGCGGGACATGCGAAAGTCTGGTCGGACTGGACAGTTCCGGCGGAAGCCCGGCGCGTGGCGCCGCCCCAGCTGCTGAAGACTCTGCAGCAGATCCTGGGCCCCGAAGCGATTTATACGACTGACAGCGGCAACGGTACTTTTCTGGCCATGGAATGCTTGCGGCTCGATCGGCCTCGCTCGTTCCTGGCGCCCGTCGACTATTCGTGCATGGGCTATGCCGTGCCGGCGGCGTTGGGAGCCGCGCTGGCGTGTCCCGACCGGCCTGTAGCCGCGCTGGCGGGCGATGGCGCGTTCCTGATGACCGGCCTCGAACTGCTAACGGCCGCGCAACTCCAATTGCCCGTAATGGTGCTGGTGCTCCGCGACCGGGAGTTGGCGCAGATCGCCCAGTTTCAGCAAACCGCGCTGGGCCGGAAATGTTGCAGTGAGCTGCCGGACTACGATCTCCCGGCCTTCTCGCGCGCGGTGGGCGCGGAGTGTCTCTTGTTGGCCCGTAACGCGGATGTAGAGACGGTGCTCCGGAAAGCGCGTACGCTAGCGGAAGGCAAACGCCCGGTGGTGGTTGAGGTGGCCATCGATTATTCGCGAAAGACGTACTTTACCGATGGGGTTGTGCGCACGAATCTGGGGAGACTACCGTGGCCCGATCGCTTGCGTATGGTTTCACGGGCCCTGTGGCGCGGGCTGCAAGCGTAATGATCGCACGAACAGAAAATTCGTGCTATCCTGCTTGGTTCGGCTCGCCATGCATATCCCCGACGGATACCTCAGCCCTTCGACTTGCGCGAGTCTGTTCGCCGCTGCTGGCCCCTTCTGGTATATCGCCCTCAAGCGTCTGAAGGCTGCCTTGCACACGCGCATGATCCCGCTGCTGTCCGTCTTTGCTGCTTTTTCCTTCGTGGTCATGATGTTCAACCTGCCGCTTCCCGGAGGCACCACCGGCCATGCCGTCGGTATGGGTGTGGCTGCGATAGTCCTTGGACCGTGGGCGGCGATTGTGGCCATTTCGATCGCGCTCACCATCCAGGCGGTATTCTTCGGCGACGGCGGCATCACGGCGCTTGGCGCGAACTGTTTCAACATGGCGATTGTCGGATCCCTGGTTGCATATGCGACGTACCGGTTGTTAGCGAGGCGCGCTTCGATCGGTTCGGTGCGCCGCGTGGTGGGGGCTGGGATGGCAGGCTATACGGCGATCAACGTGGCCGCCTTGTTCGCCGCCATCGAATTCGGAATTCAACCGCTCCTGTTTCACGATGCCTCCGGAGCGCCGTTGTATGCGCCTTATCCGCTGAGCATCTCGATTCCAGCCATGATGCTCGGACACCTGACCTTCGCGGGGCTGGCCGAATTCGTGATTTCAGCGGGAATCGTCGCCTATCTGCAGAGGAGCGATCCGGAATTGCTGCGGTTAACGGCGCCCGGCGCGCCGGACCTGCATGAGGCTCTGCTCCCCCAGACAGCCCTGCGGCTGCCCACCGCGCGGAAGTTATGGCTGGGCCTTGCTGCGCTTATGATTCTGACTCCCCTCGGAATTCTGGCGGTGGGCAGCGCGTGGGGAGAGTGGACCGCGCAGGATTTTTCCGATCCGCAGGTGCGGCCGCAGATCGCGGCAGCGTCCCGCAGCGAGGCGCCGCCGAGGGGTGCGCCCCAAGGGCTGCGACGTCTCTCCTCGATCTGGACGGCTCCTCTCCCCCGTTATGCGCCCGCGTTCATCCGCAGCGCTTCATTCGGTTATCTGGTATCCGGAATGGTGGGAGTCGGCCTGATTATCGTATGCAGTCTCCTGTTAAATGGGCTGGTAGCGCGAGGCGCGAACAAGCAAGCGGCTCCGGGACGCCGGCGGCGTAAGAGCTTTGTCGAGAAAACGGCCCTTGGCCTGGTGGCAGCCACGCAGCAAGCGCTCTTCGCTGAGGATATGGCCGGTAACGGCGGCTTCCTGCAGCGCTTGGATGCGCGCGTGAAGCTGGCTGGAATTGGCGCGTTCATCGTGGCGGCTGTCGCGGTGCGCCGCATCTGGGCTTTGGCCGCGATGCTGGCCATGTGCATTATCCTGGCGGTGGTTTCCCGCATCCCGATCCGGCTGCTGGCGGCTCGCATCTGGCTCGCGGTCCTGGCGTTCACCGGAGTCATTGCGCTTCCGGCCGTTTTTCTCACGCCGGGCCGAAGCCTGTATCGCCTTCCGGTGCTCGAATGGCAAGTGACCGAGCAGGGCCTGCGCGCCGCGAGCTTCCTGATTCTTCGGGCCGAAACGGCCGCCACGCTTTCGGTCCTGCTGGTTCTCTCCACGCTTTGGACCCAGTTACTGAGAGCCTTCCGCTATTTTCGGATGCCGGTGGTGCTGGTCGCCATTCTCGGGATGACTTATCGATACATGTTCCTGTTTCTCCAAACCGCCGAGGATATGTTCGAGTCGCGCGAGACCCGCATGGTCGGCAACCTGGAACCGGCGGACCGGCGCCGGCTGGCCGCGGCGAGCGCAGGCGTGCTCCTCGGCAAGACCATGCAGGTGTCGAGCGAGGTTCACACGGCCATGCAGGCGCGTGGTTTTCGCGGCGAGATCCGCCTGCTCGATGAACTAGAGATGCGCGCGGGCGACTGGCTGCGGCTGGCCGCGTTCGTGGGGACCGCTTGCATCGTGGTGTGGCTGGGCCGATGACGGAACTGGCTTTCGACATTCGCGAAGTCTTCTACCGCTATCGCCAGGTGGCGGCGTTGAACTGGCTGTCGATGCAGGTGAAGCGCGGCGAGCGAGTCGCGCTGCTGGGCGCCAACGGGTCGGGCAAATCGACTCTGTTGCGCTTACTCGCCGGGCTGAACTTCCCGCAGCAGGGAGAGATTTCGTTCTTTGGAGAGCCGCTTACCGAAGCGCGGCTGCAGGATGAGGAGTTCTTTTTTCGATTCCGCAGGCGCGTAGGCCTGGTCTTTCAGAATGCGGAAATCCAGTTGTTCAATCCCAGCGTTTTCGATGAGCTGGCCTTCGGACCCTTGCAGCTCCGCTGGCCCAGAGAGAAGATCCGGCGGCGTGTCGAAGAGACGCTGGAGGCGATGGGCATCGCGCACTTGAAAGATCGCGCGCCGCATCGGCTGTCGGGCGGCGAGAAGAAGCGCGTGGCTCTGGCGTCAGTATTGATCCTCGATCCCGAAATACTGCTGCTCGATGAGCCGAGCGGCGCGCTCGATCCGGGCAGCCAGGCCCAGATCGTCGAATTTCTCGTTTCTTGCGGCAATAGCTCGAAGACAGTGGTAACCGCGACGCACGACCTGGATACATTAGAGGACATCGCCGACCGCTGTTATGTGTTCGAGAACGGGCGGGTAGCCGGCCAGGGCACGCCGCTTGAGATTCTTCACGATGTGGCGTTGCTCGAGCGAACCAAGCTTATCCGCCCGCACCACCATGTGCACGGCGCCGGCGGCGGGCAGCCTCATCCGCACCTGCACCAGCACGAAGGCAAGTAGAGACGTTCCGAATGCCTCCTGGCAGGATGGTCCCCAACCTGCTCATGTCGGTGAAATGAACGCAAGCGATCCGTTCGAATCACTTTCCGCTCCGTCTGAGCCGGATGACTCGGTGCAACGCTACTTGCGGGAAATTGGTGCGATTCCTCTCCTAACTCGGGCGCAGGAGGCTGACCTGGGCCGCCGCATGGAGCGCGGAAAGCTGCGCCGCGTACGGGCCCTCAGCCGCTCGTGGCTGGTGCAACAACGAGTGATAGGATTGCTGGCGCAAGTCACCGCCGGTACGCTCGAACGGGATAACGTATTGGAACGGACAGATGCCCGCCATCTTAATCACGTCCATCTTAATCACGCCCATCTTGATCAAGTCGGTGATGGCAATCTGTTTGCGGAAGTTCAACGCCGCTACGGCAAAGTTTGCCGTCTCCAACGCGAGTTGGACTGCCAGCCGCCCGGCGACCCAGCCCGGCAAAGCCGTCTACTGGGCCGGCTCAGACGGGCGAGAGTGGCCGCGGCGCAGAGTATTGGCAAGATCCCGTTTCGTCCCGCCCAATGGAGCGAGTTCGCGAGTGACCTGCAGCGGGCGTCGTCCGAACTGGACAGACTCCACTACGAATTGAAGGAACTCGGGACGCCGTCCGGATGGGAGGCTCAAGTCCGCGCCCGCGTTCTCCGCAGTGAGATTCGGAAGTGCGAGGCCGCCGCCCGCGCCACCCATGCGGAGTTGCAGTCCACTTTGAACAGGATTCGACAAGGTGAGCGGGAAGCCCAACAGGCGAAGGCCGACCTGGTGAAAGCGAATCTTCGCCTGGTGGTCTCGGTGGCCAGGAGACATACGCATCGAGGGCTGCATCTGCTGGACCTGGCTCAGGAGGGCAGTCTGGGACTCATGCGGGCGGCGGATAAGTTCGATTACCGGCTGGGATACAAGTTCTCCACTTACGCGACCTGTTGGATCATGCAAGCCGTGACGCGGGCCATCAGCGACCAGTCCCGAACCATTCGCATTCCGGTAAACGTGAACGATCAATTGAACAAGTTCTATCGGATATCCCGCGACCTCGAGCGGGAGTTGGGTCGCGCTCCGGCGGATGCCGAGATGGCGGACCGCATGAAGATCTCAAGCGAGAAGGTCCGCGAGCTGAGGCTGATTTCCCGGGAGCCGGTTTCCTTAGATACGCCCATCGGGGCCGACGAGGCGTCCACGCTTGGTGAGCTGATCGCGGATCGCACGAGCGCTTCTCCGGCCGACTCGTCGCTGGCCGCTGAGGTGCATCATGAGACGGCCATCATCTTGAAGACGCTTGTCCCCAAAGAAGAACAGGTGCTGCGGATGCGCTTCGGTCTGGGCTGCGCGCGGGCGTACACGCTCGAGGAGATCGGCCAGGGGCTCGAGGTGACACGGGAGCGGGTCCGCCGCATCGAGATTAAAGCGCTACGCAAACTGCGTCAGCCGGACAATGCCCGGCTGTTGCGCGAGTTGCTGGCTTAGCAGCTCAATAGGTGGTCTGGCAGGGGTGAATTTCGCCGGCATGCGCCAATATTGCCGACTGCCGGAACGCGGCCAGAACGGGCCGGCCAATCCAGCATTGCGGCGGGTCCAGGTGAAAGATCCAGGCCACCGTCAGGGCCGTGTCGAAGGTGTTGACCTGCGCCGTAATCTGCCCGGGCGCCACGCCCGGACCCGCGAGAATCCAGGGTATCTGAATCTCGGCGAGCGAGTTCTTGCCGTGGCCGTGCGAGGTTCCGCCATGATCTGAAGTGACCAGGATAAAAGTGGAGCCGCGTGCCCCGAGGCGGTCCACCATCTCGATCACTTGACCGATGTATCCATCGGCGGCCTCGACGGCCTTGTAATACTCGCTGCTGTACCACCCGTGGGCGTGTCCGGCATGGTCGGCGTTATCCAGATGAATGAACATGAGCTCCGGGCGATTCGCCTTCCAGTACCGAATGGCCGCCTCCGTGGTTCGGGCGGCGCCCGGTTCATGCCGCATGATGTCCGGAGCCTGCTTCTCCAGCAAATCGGAAAAACCCCGCCAATCGTGGAACACGGCGATCCGGCTGGCGGGGTACTCGGCGCGCAATACGCCGAAGATAGTGGGGAACTTGCCGTCTTCCGTGCGGCAGGTTGGTTGAAACTCGACCTTATGGCGAAGCCAGCCGTTAGAGGTGATCCCGTGCTGTTCGGGTGCGGCGCCGTTAATCGCCGACGCCCAGTTCGGGCTGCTCAGCGTCGGCATCACGCCGCGCGCCTCCAGCGTCCACGCCGAGCGCGAGATCAGGTCGCGCAATCTCGGCACGTGCGCGGTTGAGACGCCGTCCACGCTCAGCCCGTCCACGCCGATGATGATGACGCTGACGACGGGCAGGCCGCGCCGGGCTTCCACGGACTGCGCGGGTATGATTGAACGGCAGCTCAGCCCCAAAACAAAAAGAACCATTGTTGGTTTGAGCCCCATGCCATATTCATAGCACCGCAATTGCTGCTTTATGATTACGAACCGGCGAAGGTTTGGTTTTTACACCGCGCATTCGGCGGCGCCTGACGACTAGAACTATAATAAGTGCCGGAAGGAAGGAACATAAACGGATGTCTAAGCACAGTCTCTCGAGCATGAGCCGGCGAACCGCCCTCCGGACGTCGGCCGCCATGTTGGGTGGAGCGTTGCTGGGCGGGCGGGCTGCCGCCAGCCCGGAGCCGCCCTTTCAGAACGTCAACACCAATTCCAGTCCGTCCACTCTCAGGATTACGGACATGCGCATTGCAACCGTGCGAAAGCCGGGCCCGAGCCCGTGCACCATCGTCCGGCTCGATACCAACCAGGGCGTCTACGGACTCGGCGAAGATCGCGACGGCGCCAGCGCCACATACGCTCTCTTTCTGAAGAGCCGCGTGGTGGGCGAGAACCCGCTCCGCATCACTTACATCTTTGAGAAGATCAAGCAATTCGGCGGTCACTCGCGGCAGGCCGGTGGAGTGGTCGCCGTGGAAGAGGCGCTCTGGGATATCGCCGGCAAAGTGTATGGCGTGCCGATCTACCAGATGCTGGGCGGCAAATTTCGCGACAAGGTTCGCATTTATGCCGACACGGAGGAGTCAAAGGACATCAAGGAATACGCCGCGCGTCTGAAAGCCCGCAAAGAGGAAATGGGCCTCACCTGGCTGAAGATGGACCTGGGAATCATTATGGTGGAAGACATTCCCGGCACCGTGACGCGCCCCTCGGGCTTGAGTCGATGGGAGTCAAATTCTCTCCCTCATCCCTTCATCGCGACCGAAGTCACCGACAAGGGAATCGAGAAGCTGAGCGAGTATGTAGCGGCGGCCCGCGAAGCCGTCGGAATGGAGATTCCGCTTTCCATGGACCACCTTGGCCACATCGGCGTGAACTCCATCATCCGGCTGGGAAAGGCCTATGAGAAATACAATCTCTCCTGGATGGAAGATGTGGTGCCCTGGCAGTATACCGAGATGCTGCAGCATATCACGGCGGAGAGCCCCACCCCGATACTGACAGGCGAAGACATCTACTTGAAAGAGGGCTTTATCAATCTATGCGCGAAGCACGCCGTAAGCAAGATTCATCCCGATATCTCGACGTCGGGCGGAATCCTCGAGACGCATAAGATCGGCGACGCCGCCATGGAATACGGAGTGCCCATGGCGATGCACTATGCGGGACTACCGATCGGCGCCCTGGCGAGCGTACACTGCGCGGCGGCCACCGAGAATTTCCTGGCGTGCGAGAATCACTCGCTGGACGTGCCATGGTGGCAGGACCTGGTGGAAGGCATCCCCAAGCCCATCATCGATAAGGGCTTCATCGCGGTTCCCGACAAGCCCGGCCTCGGCATCACGCTCAACGAAGACGTGGTGAGGCAGCACCTGGCGCCTGACACGGGATTTTTCGAGCCCACTCCCATGTGGGACAAAGAACATTCCTCGGACCGGCTCTGGAGCATGGCGCCTCGAGCGGCGGCCGGTAGCTCATAAGTTTAGTAGGACAGGCCGGAGGCCCGTCCCACCCTACTGGATGGCCACCGTCACCACGTTCGACGCGATGCCTGATACTGTCACACTGACATTGACAGTCCCACTGCCGGCCAGGCTCGACGGCATCAACACGTTCACCTGGTCTTCCCCGGCATAGTTGGGGGCTGCGCCGGCATAAGCGGCCGGGAGCGTCTGGCTGCCTATCGTCACCGTCACATCGGACAGTGCGGCGCGGTTCTGAATGCCGGTCCCATAGAGCACCAGGGCGGTGTTGCCACCACTGACATCCAAGGGAACGGCAACGCAGGTAGCGGCTGCCCCGGAGCACTGGAAGATATCGACGGTGGTCTGCGTGCCATTCGTCTCATTAGTGACCAACTGCGCCGCGGCCACGCCTTTGCCAGTCTCGTTCGCGGAGAACAGGCCAGGCGCTATCTCGGCCAGCGTTACGGAACCCATCTGGCTGCCGTTGGCGGTGGTGATGGTAATGGTCGCCGCGCCGGTGCTGGCGGTCTGCGGGATCTCCGCGTTAATCTGTGTGGGACCGGCGTAGAACAAGGGCAGTGCGGTTTTGGCGCCGCTGCTATCGGTAATAGTCCCGCTGGTCCCACCCAAATTGGTAGGCAGCGGCAGCGACGTCGCCGACGTTCCGGTGGCGGCCAGGCTGCTTCCGTAGATGCTCACGATCGAGCCAGGGGCCACCGGCGCCGTGCCGCTGGCGGCCGAAACCGTCACTGGCGCGGCGATTGCAACGGCAAAGGTATTCAGCAGCACTGTCACGTTGTTCCCGAATGAATCGGAGAAGGCCAGGTCCGGCTTGCCATCCCCGTTGAAGTCCCCGACCGTCGCCGACGTAGGCTCCGTATTTGTTCCCACCGCGAACGGGCTGCCTGGGGCCGGTGTGAACCCGCCCGTTCCGTTGCCCAGCAGCACCGTTACGGTGCTGTCGACGAAATTTGCTACGGCGAGATCCGGGTTGCCATCCCCGTTGAAATCCGCCACGGCCACGGAGTCAGGGCCCGATCCCACCTTGTAAGGACCCGGGCCCGCCGTGAACCCGCCCGTTCCGATGCCCAGCAGCACCGTTACGGTGTTGTCGCCACTATTTGCGACGGCGAGGTCCGTTACGCTGTCCCCGTTGAAGTCCCCCACCGCCACGGAGACAGGTTCCGACCCCACCGCGAATGGACTGCCCGGGGCTGGCACGAACTGGCCCGCTCCGTTGCCCAGCAGCACCGTCACGCTATCGTCACCAAAATTTGCGATGGCGAGGTCCGGCTTGCCATCCCCGTTGAAATCCGCCACCGCCAGGGAAGCTGGGAAAGCTCCCACGGGTCCCACGGCGAACGGGCTGCCCGGCGCCTCTGTAAACCCGCCTCCTCCGTTGCCCAGCAGCACGGTTATGGTGCTGTCGCCATAACTTGCTATGGCGAGGTCCAGATTGCCATCCCCGTTGAAGTCCGCCGTCACCACGAAGTAAGGCTTTGATCCCACCGTTAAAGGGCTGCCCGCGGGCGTGAACTCGCCTTTTCCATTGCCCAGCAGAACCGTTACGGTGCCGTCGCCCTGATTTGTGATGGCGAGGTCCAGCTTGCCGTCCCCGTTAAAGTCCCCTACCGCCACGGAATCAGGACTTGATCCCACCGGGAACGGGCTGCCCGCGGCCGCCGCGAAGTCGCCCGTTCCGAGGCCTAGCAGCACTGTCACATTATTGCTTCCAAGATTTGCGATGGCGAGGTCCGGCTTGCCATCCCCGTTGAAGTCCCCCACCGCCACGAAATCGGGACTTGTTCCTGCCGGGAATGGGCTGCCCGGAGCACCCGTAAACTGTGCATTCGCGGCGGCCGAGAGCGCCAACAGGATGCTGATAGCCCGAGAAATCCCTGGCAGTTTATATGTCGTCATGACAGCGTCCTCTGAAGCGGATGTTACACGCCTGGAGGTGCGCTCCGCAAGGGGCGATATAATTATGGACCAGAACTCCACTCTCATGAAACGCTCATGAAACTTTGGCACGCGATCGGGGCGGCGGCTCTGGTGGGATTGCCCGGCCTGGCGCAGGCGGTGGACTTTGCGACCGAGGTGCATCCGATCCTGGCGTCGCGATGTGATGTCTGCCATAGCGGCGCGAAGCCCGCGGGCGGCCTATCGCTGGCCAGCCGTGCGCTGGCGCTGAGCGGCGGTATCAGCGGTCCCGCGATCGAGCCTGGCAGGGGCGCGGAGAGTCTGCTGATCCAGAAGGTCAGCGGGAAGAAGGGCGCTACCATGCCGGCAGGCGGCGAGCCCCTGACCGCGGCGCAGATTGCCACGCTGCGCGCATGGATCGACGAAGGCGCTGTCTGGCCGGAGACCCCGGCGGCGCCTGCCGCGGGCTGGTCCGCGCCCATCGCGCCGCGCCGGCCGGAGGCGCCAGAGAACGCCGAAGCGCATCCCATCGACCGTTTTATCGCGGCATATTTCGCCGAGCACGCCATGGCGTTTCCGGCAACCGCCGGGGATGCGCTGTATGCGCGGCGCGTCTATTACGACTTGTGGGGACTGCCGCCCACTCCGGAGCAGCTCGATGCTTTCGTCCGGGAATCGAGCGCGGACAAGCGCGCGCGGCTCGTTGATACGCTGCTCGGCAACTCCCAGCTCTACGCGGAGAATTGGGTGAGTTGGTGGAACGATCTGCTGCGCAACGATATGGGTGGGAATTATCAGGGCGAGCGCAAATCCATTACGGACTGGCTGGTGCGCGCTCTCGAGCGCAACCTGCCGTATGACCAGATGATTGCGGCGCTGGTAAATCCAGTGGAGAAAGACGACCCCGACGGTTTTCTGATCGGCGTTAACTGGCGCGGCGACGTCAATGCGAGTCAGACCGCGTATATGCAGGCGGCCCAAAACACGGCCCAGGTATTTCTGGGAGTCAATCTGAAGTGCGCCTCGTGCCACGACAGTTTCATTAACCGGTATAAGCTGCGCGAGTCATACGGCATGGCGGCGCTGTTCTCTACGGAAGCGCAGCTCGAGTTGGTGCGATGCGACGTGAAGACCGGCAAGTACACCGGACCGCAACTGCTCTATCCGGACCTGGGCACGGTGTCGGAGAACGCCACGCTGGAGGAGAGACACGCGGCGGCGGCCCGGTTTTTCACTGACCCGCGCAATGGCCGCGTGGCGCGCACCATCGTGAATCGCTACTGGCAAAAGCTATTCGGACGGGGCCTGGTGGAGCCAGTGGACGAGATGGATGGCGAGCCCTGGAACGCCGACCTGCTGGATTGGCTGGCATCGGACTTCACCGCGCACGCGAGCGATCTGCGCTACTTGTTGCGGCTGATGTTGACCTCGAAGGCTTACCAGTCGGTGGCGGCCGTCACCGCCGAGCAGGCCGAGAAACCGTATGTGTTTCGCGGGCCGATAGTGCGCAGGCTCTCGGCTGAGCAGTTTGCCGACACCGTTTGCATGGTTACCGGGGAATGGCGGCTGCTCGAAAACGGAAAGGAAGCGCTGCCGGCGCGAGACTGGCAGTTCAAAGCGTCGCCGCTGGCGCTGGCGTTGGGCAGGCCGATTCGGGACCAGGTGTTCACCACCCGTGACAACCGTCCTACGACGTTTCAGGCGCTCGAGTTGGCCAATGGGGCGAGCTTGGAACATACGCTGCGGCGGGGCGCCCTGCGGTTGCTCGGCCGTTTGCCGCCTGCGCCCGAGAATCTGTTTGACAGCGGCGTGCTGCGCAAGGGCGCCGTGGCATTCGATATCGACATCTCCGGCTTGAGTCAGTTGTGGCTGCTCGAGGAGGATGCCGGGTCGTACGATCGGGCTCGTACGTTGGCGGGATGGGCGGAAGTCGAGCTGAGCGGGCCGGGAGGCTCGCGCAAGCTGACCGGCCTGGCGGCGTTGGCGGTGGGCACTCAAAAGGTCATTCCCATCGCCGGACTTGGATACACGCGCATGCGCGGCAGCGTGGCGCTGGACAACCGTTCGCTACCCAGCGACATCGAGGGCTCCGTGCGCTTTTTCGTTTTCGGCGCCGAGCCGGATGGCGAGCGCCTCGTGCGCGTGGCCGGACCGCCGCCGGTGGCCGCGCCGCCGGTGCTTTCGAGCGTCGACGAAACTATTTCGCGTCTATACCGACAGCTTCTCGCACGCGAGCCGAACCTGGATGAGCGAAACCTCGTAAGGAAGTATTTTAGGGGCGGCCGCCTGGAGCCTGCCGCGCTGGAGGATTTTCTGTGGAGTCTGTTGCTGCATCCGGAATTTCAGTATTTATATTGATGTGGGCCGGCGCCGCGTTCGGGGCAGATGACAGTGCCGGCGGCGCGGTTTACCAGAAGCACTGCGCGCAGTGTCACGATGTGGGCGTGGCGCGGGCGCCGCAGCCGGCCGCCATGAAGGCGATGACTCCCGAACGCGTTTTGGCGGCATTGACCAGCGGAAAGATGGCCGAACAGGGAAAAGCGCTGACGACGGCCGAGGCACGCGCGGTTTCGATGTTCGTCACCGGCAAGTCGTTTGGAGCCGTGGAAGCCGCCGGCCCGGCAAGACAAGGGTTGTGCGCGGATTCCGCGGCGGCTTTCGACCGGCCGTTTTCCGGCGCTTATTGGAACGGCTGGGGCGTGGACGCGGCCAATCACCGCATGCAGCCGGCGGCCATGGCGGGCTTGAGCGCGGAGCAGGTTGCAAGATTGAAACTGAAGTGGGCGTTCGGTTTTCCCGGAGGAGTTCGCGCATTTGCGCAACCGACGATCGCTGGAGGAAGAGTCTTCGTGGGCAGCGACACAGGCAAAATTTATTCATTGGATGCCGCGACCGGCTGCACTTACTGGATGTTCCAGGCCGGCTCGCCGGTGCGCACTGCGATCAGCATAGGCCCGCTGGGTGCGCGCTGGGCAGCGTATTTCGGCGACCAGGGGGCGCAGGCTTACGCCGTGGATGCGGCCACCGGCGCGCTTTTATGGAAGGCGCGCGTCGATGACCATCCGGCGGCCATAATTACTGGCGCTCCGGCGCTCTACGATGGACGGTTGTATGTTCCGGTTTCCTCGTACGAGGAAGTGACCGGCGCCGGCACCACTTACGAATGCTGCAAATTCCGGGGCGGCGTGACGGTGCTCGACGCAGCCACGGGCAAACAGATCTGGAAGAGTTACACCATTTCGGACGCGCCTCGCCCGGTTCGCAAGAACAAGCAGGGCACGCAACTGTGGGGGCCATCGGGCGCGGCCGTATGGTCGTCGCCCACGCTGGATCTGAAGAAGCGCGCGGTTTATGTGACTACCGGCGACGCCTACTCCGATCCGCCGGCGCGCACCAGCGACGCGTTCGTGGCGTTCGATATGGATACGGGGAAGATGCTGTGGTCGCGGCAGATGACTGCCGGTGATGCGTTCACCGTAGGGTGTCCTTCAGGGCCCAATTGCCCGGAAGCCAATGGACCGGATTTCGATTTCGGCTCGTCGCCAAGCCTGGTGGATCTGCCGAACGGCAAGCGCGCGCTGGTGGCCGGGCAGAAATCGGGCATGGTTCATGCGGTGGATCCGGATCAACAGGGCGAGGTGTTGTGGCAGACGCGTGTGGGCAAGGGCGGGTCGCTCGGCGGAGTGCAGTGGGGCTCCGCGGCGGACAGTCAAAACGTCTATGTGGCTCTCTCAGACTTCAGCTCGGCGATGGCGTGGGGGCCGGAGCCGGGTGCGAATAAGACTATATTCGGCGCGTACTTCAAGGCCGATTCGAAAGCGGGCGGCGGTATGTTTGCGCTGAACCTGGCAACGGGCGAACGCGCCTGGTACACACCGCCTCCGGGTTGCAGAGAGAAGGTTGGATGCAGCCCTGCGCAGTCCGCGGCGGTGACGGTGATTCCCGGGGCGGTGTTTTCTGGCGCCCTCGATGGGCATCTGCGCGCTTACTCGACCGCCGATGGGCGGATCTTCTGGGACGTGGACACTGCCATCGAGTACACCACGGTGAACGGAGTCAAGGCGGCGGGTGGATCGATCGACGGTCCCGGGCCGGTGGTGGTGGGAGGCATGCTGTACGTGAATTCGGGGTACGGGTTTTTGGGTGGAATGCCGGGGAACGTGTTGCTGGCGTTTTCGGTGGACGGCAGATAGGGAGAGCGACATGAATACGGATCTCTCGCGGCGGGGTTTCCTGCGTGCTTCGGGAGCGGCGGCGCTGGCGGCTATGGCCGGTTCCGAGCCACGGCTATTGGCGAGTACTAAGATCGCACCGCGCGCCGACTGCATGATCCTGCTGTGGATGGCGGGCGGCATGGCACAGACCGAGACTTTCGATCCTAAGCAGTACACGGAGTTTGCGCCGGGCATGGAGTCGAAGCGGGTGCTCAGCACGTTTCCGGCGATCGGCACTTCAGTCGACAACATCAAGATCTCGGCGGGGCTGGAACGTATCGCCAGGATCATGGACAGGGGCACGCTGATCCGGTCGCATCGCGTGGGCGATCTGGGTTTCATCCTGCACTCGCGCCATCAGTATCACTGGCACACCGGATATGCGCCTCCGCTGTCGGTGGCGGCGCCGCACATGGGCGCGATGATCTCGCGCACCCTGGGGCCACGCAATCCGGACATTCCGGCGTTCATCGATATCGGACAGAATCTCGAAATCGGCGCGGAGACCGATTCGGTGAAGGCTTTTCACACGGGCGGCTTTTTGGGCAGCGAGCATGCGCCGTTTCTGATTGCCGACCCGAAGGACGCGGTATCGCGCGTGCGGCCGTCGGAGCACGTGGGGCCGGAACGGTTCGCCAATCGCTACGAACAATACAAGCAACTGGTGGCGGCCAGCCCGGTAGGCCAGTACGGCAGCGACTTCCAGCGCGAGAGTTTGCTGCGGTCGCTCGAAAACGCTCACAGGCTGCTGAGTTCGCCGGCCGCCAAGGCATTCGACTTGAGCCTGGAGCCGAAGGCGCATTACGACGTTTATAATACTGGCCGGTTCGGGCTGGGCTGTCTGCTGGCACGGCGGTTGGCGGAAGCCGGCGCGCGGTTCGTAGAAGTTACCACGGAGTACATTCCCTTCCGCTACTGGGACACTCACGAGAACGGTCATAAGCGCACCATCGGGATGAAGGAGACCATTGACGCGCCGGTTGCACAGTTGATCCTCGAACTGGAAGAGCGCGGGCTGCTGGATCGCACGCTGGTGGTGCTGGCCAGCGAGTTCGGCCGCGACATGATGACCGAGGGCAAGCCGGGCGCGACGGTGAAGGACCAGGTCAAGCAGCCCGACATCATGACCGAGCCGAAGCATTACGGGATGCACAGGCACTTCACCGAAGCATGTTCCGTGCTGATGTTCGGCGGGGGCGCGCCGAAGGGAAAGCTATACGGCCGGACGGCGGACGAGCGGCCCTGCGGCATCGTGGAAAATCCGGTGACAATCGAAGACCTCCACGCCACCATATACACAGCGATGGGTATTGCTCCGGACACTGCCTATGAAGTCGAGAAACGCCCCTTCTATGTGACTAAGGATGGGAAGGGCAAAGCTGTCGCCGAGTTACTCCGCCTATAAGATTTCACCGTTTATTCATCGTTCTGCAACGCACCGGGCCTTACCCTTGGGATAGGAACATTTCTAAGTCGAAATGTTTTGGCCATTCCGAGGAGCCTGGATGAAGAGAACCTCGTTGCATTTTCTTTGGAAGGACCGGGGCGCGGCGGACGGCTTTCGCAGCGCGGTTTCGCTGCACGGGCACACGCGCCATTCCTGGGAGAACCTGCGCTTCCTGCATACCTTCAGGCTGCCTTTGCCGCTGATACCGGCGGCGCTGCGCGTGGCGGGCTGGCACCACCGCCGCGCCACCGGCCGCAAAATGGAACTCGAGCGAGTGCTGTGGACTCCGCCGCTCGCGCCGGTGGAGGCGCACGCGGTGGAAGCCGGCCAGATTCGCAGCCTGGGCCCGCAACCTATCGTCTCACTGACCGATCACGACGATATCGAAGGCGGATTAGCGGCGCGGCGAAGCTTTCCCGAGCGCGCCGCGCCGGTTTCACTCGAATGGACCGTCCCGTTCGGTCCCACTTTCTTCCATTTGGGAGTACACAATCTTCCCGCCGGGGCGGCGCGCGAGATGGCCGCCGATATGTATCGGTACACCGCGCATCCGGAGCCGGCGCGGCTCGGGGAGCTGCTGGAGACGCTCGATGAGCGCGAGGATATTCTGGTAGTCCTGAACCATCCCCTTTGGGACGAGGCGGGCATCGGAACGGAGCATCATCGGGCGGCGGTTGCGGCGCTCGTTTCGAGGCATCGGAAATGGATTCACGCGCTGGAGCTCAACGGCCTGCGCTCGCGGGAAGAGAACCAGGAGACACTGGAGCTGGCGCGCGTCTCGAAACTGCCGGCGATTTCGGGAGGCGACCGGCACGGCCTCGAGCCCAACGCCAACCTGAACCTGACGCAGGCGGCCAGCTTCGCGGAATTCGCGGCGGAGATACGGCGGGACGGGCTGAGCCGCGTGCTCTTCATGCCGCAGTATCGCGAGCCGTTGCGGCTGCGCTGGTTCGAGACCGTGAAGGATATTGTGCGCTGCCATCCCGGGATCGAGCGGCGGCGCTGGGTGGATCGCTTCTTCTATGATTGCGAGGACGGCGTGCGGCGGCCGCTGGCGGAACTCTGGCCGAATGAAGGGCCGGCACTGCTGCGCTCGCTTTTCGCCATACTGCGGCTATCGGAATCACACAGCCTGCGGGCGGCCCTGCGTTGGGCAATAGCCGATCCGGCGGAGATGCTACCCTGGCCAGCTCCGCGACACGTACCCTTGTAGTACCCGCATGACTACGCTAATCGCGCTGTGTGCCTGATAATAGGCTCCAGGGAGACCCATGTGGCCATTGACGGCATTCGCGGCGATCGCCGCATTCAGCAGCGTTACCCCGTTGCTTTGGAATTGGAGTACAAGGTGATGACGGGCGGTGCGGTAATTGGCTCGGGCACCGGAAAGACCGGGAACATCAGTAGCGGCGGCGTTCTGTTTCGTACGGAGGATAAACTGACGGCGGGCCCCGCCGTAGAGCTCTCGATTCGCTGGCCGGCGGTTTCGGAGAGTGCGCCGTTTGTCGAGCTGCGCATGTCCGGACGGATTGTGCGGAGCGACGCGAACGGGACCGCGGTGGAGATGCGCCGGTACCATTTTCAACAGCCCGGCAACGTCGGCTCCGCCGTCGATCAAGCTTTTGGCAGTGCCATGATTCAGTGAACCGCTCCCTCCGGTCAAGGCTCGGTAACCGGAAGCGATATTGAGAGACAATGATACTAGCGGCGACACTAGCGGCGCGAGATGCCCATACGAGCGGAATACCGAAAGTACTATGACGCGCGGTGGCGCAAATTCCGGCTGAGTATGCTGGAAGCGGCCGGGCACGTGTGCCAGATGTGCCGCCAGCCGCACCGGCTGCTGAACGTAGTGCACCTCTCGCACGATCCGGCGGACCGCACATCGCTGACGGTACTATGCCCGAGCTGCCATTCAAAGTACGAGACAGCCCAGCGCATCGCCATGACGCGGCGCACGCGGGCGCGCAAACACGGGCAGATGTGGCTTACGGAAGAAATGGAAGTCGCTCCGCTGCCCATACGGATGTGGCCTATGCGGCTGCGCCAGATGAATCTGTTTTGAGGCGTTCGTGCTAGCACCCGGCACCCTCTTACGCTAAGATTCATATTCATGGAACCAATAGACCGAAGGGGCTTTCTCATTTCAGGCGCGGCAGCCCTCTGGCAGGTGGCTGACAGAGCCCAGGCGCGGCCGCTGGACGCTTCACCGAGACACGTTCTATCGATGAACCGCAACTGGCTCTACGGCGGACGCGCCGTTCCAGGCTGCGCGGGCGCCAATTTCGACGACAGCAAATTCCAGCGCGTCACCATCCCGCACACTAACAAAAGCTTCTCCTGGCATAGCTTCGACGAAAAGGATTTCCAGTTTATCTCGATCTACCGGCGGCATTTCAAGCTGCCGGCGGAATTGAAGGGCCGCAGCATCTTCGTGGACTTCGCCGGCGTCATGACGGCCGCAACGGTAACTGTTAACGGCCACAAGCTCGGGGAGTATCGCGGCGGATACACGCCATTCTCCTTCGACCTGACGCCGCACCTGAATTGGGACGGGCCCAACATACTGGCCGTGGAAGTGGATTCGACCGAGCGAGCTGACATCCCGCCTTTTGGAGGGGAGATCGATTATCTGACCTTCGGCGGCATCTATCGGGAAGTCTCGCTGCGCGCGGTGCCGCAGGTTCATCTTGAAAATATCTTTGCCAAACCGGTGAACGTGCTCGTCGACGGCCGAAGCGTGGAGGTGAAATGCTTTCTTAGCGAGCAGGCGGGCTCGACGCGGCCTCCGCTGACGCTGAAAGTGGAACTGCGCGACGGGAATCGTACGCTGGCGGCGGCGTCCCAGGAGGTTCCGGCTTCGGGCGGCGCGCACACCGTGACACTGGCAAGTCTTGGCGCGGTGGATCTGTGGGACCTCGATCATCCCAAGCTGTACCAGGTGGTGGCGCGCCTCGCCGAGGGACCGAAGGTCATCGACGAGCATGCCACGCGCATCGGTTTCCGCGAAGCGCGTTTTACCCCACAGGGCTTCATGTTGAACGGGAAGCACATCAAGCTGCGCGGCCTGAATCGCCATCAGACCTTCCCCTTCGTGGGCGGCGCCATGCCGGCGCGGGTACAACGGCGCGATGCGCTGATCCTGAAGAAGGAGCTGAAGTGCAATATCGTGCGGACCTCGCATTACCCGCAATCGACGCACTTCCTGGACGCCTGCGACGAGGCCGGGCTGCTGGTATTCGAGGAGATTCCCGGCTGGCAGCACATCGGCGACAAAGCCTGGCAGGACTTGTCGGTACGCAATGTGGAGGCGATGGTTCGCCGCGACTGGAACCATCCGTCCATCGTGCTGTGGGGCGTGCGCATCAACGAATCGCGCGACAACCACGATTTCTATACGCGCACCAACGCGGTGGCCCACGAGCTGGACAATTCGCGGCAGACCGGCGGCGTGCGCTACTTCGCGGAATCGGAGCTGCTGGAAGACGTCTTCACGCGCAACGATTTCGGATTTCCGCTGGTGGCGCCCAACCACCCGTTGTATCTGAACACGGAATTCAGCGGCCACATGTTTCCCACCAAACGTAGCGACAACGTGGACCGGGTGATGGAACACGCCTTGCGGCACGCGCGCGTACACAACCAACTGGCTTCCGACGACCGCTACGCCGGGGGGCTCGGCTGGTGCGCGTTCGATTACAACACGCACGCCAACTTCGGCTCGGGCGATAAGATCTGCTATCACGGTGTGACCGATATCTTCCGCATTGCGAAGCCCGCGGCGCACTTCTATCGCTCGCAGTGCGACCCGAAGGAAGAGGTCGTGATGGAGCCGTGTTTCAACTGGTCGCAGGGCGATCAATCGGAAGGCGGCGGCATACGGCACGCGGTCATTGTCTCGAATTGCGACCACCTGAAGATTTACCTCAACGGCCAACTGATGCAGGAGCTTGATCCGGACCGGACGACCTATGGGAACCTGCCGCACCCGCCCTTTGTGGCCGACATGATGAGCCACGATCTGGGAGGCTGGGGCGATCTGCGTATTGACGGGTACATCGGCGGTGAGAAGGCTATCTCGAAGACCCTGCCGGGCAACGATTGCGACCGGCAGTGGCACGTGGAGCCGGACGATGGAGAACTCGCAGGCGATGGCGTGGACGCAACGCGCGTGGTGCTGAGAGTGACCAACGAGCACGGCGGCGCGCGGCCGTTCTCGACAGGGGCGATTGCGCTGCGCCTGGAAGGTCCCGGCGATATTATCGGCGAAAACCCGTTTTCACTGGCGGCCGGGGTGGGCGCGGTTTGGGTCAGGAGTAGGGAAGCGGCGGGCACGATCCGGCTGCACGCGCGACATCCCTACCTGGGGGAAAAGACGGTGGAGATCCTGGTGAAGGCTGCCGAACCAGAGCAGGTATAAGGATGGCTCCGCGGGCATCCCCGCTATTCTTTCGGTCCCTTTCAACTTAGTTCTGCTAACTCGTGGCTGCGTAAGTCGGGCTTTGTAAATCGTTGTAAATGTTCCTCACTCTCTGATAGCCCCCGCATCTATGCAAGTGGGGGAGGAAGAAAGGAGCGGATATGAGAAGCCCAATGAACAAAGCCGGAAGGGCGATGCTCCTCCTGCTTGCGTCCGCGGCGTTAGCCGCGGCCAGTACGACTAGCATGCCCCTGCCGGGAGCGGTGAACTACGTGGAGGGTCAGGTGGCGCTGGAGGGTCAGAATCTGCCGGCTGGGCAGGGTGGCTCGGCCATGCTCGAAACCAACCAGGTCCTCACTACGAGCCAAGGGAGGACGGAACTGTTGCTCACACCCGGTGTATTCTTACGCATAGGCGACAACAGCGAGGTGCGCATGGTCTCCCCAGACCTTATAAATACCCAAGTCGAGCTGATGCGCGGTTCGGCCATGGTGGAAGTAACCGAGTTATTCAAGGGAAATAACTTGTCCGTGTTGGTGGCTGGCGTGGCCACGCGGATCGACAAAATGGGACTGTACGATTTCAATGCGGACCAGCCTGCCATTAGTGTGCTGGATGGCGAAGCAACAGTGTCCGAAGGAGACATGCACGTTAACGTGAAAAAGGGACACACGGTTCTGCTTGCCACCGGGCAGCCGTTCAAAGCGCAGAGCTTCAATAAGGATGCGGTCGAAGGCGATCCGCTGTATCGCTGGAGCCAACTGCGGAGCGAGTATGAAGCGCAGGCCAATATTCAGACGGCCCAAGCCATCGTGGTAAACGGCGGGTGGTATGGGCTTGGTTGGTACTGGGATCCGTTCTGGGACTGCTACGCTTTCCTGCCTGGAGACGGCATCCTGTATAGCCCGTTCGGCTGGGGATTCTACTCGCCAGGGCTTGTGTGGAGAGCGCCGCGCCCGATCTACGGCCACAATCCGGTGGCCGGGTCGCGAGGCTCGAAGCCGGCCTCGGTGGGATCCGCCAGGGTGACTCAAGCCTCCAGAGGCTCCAGCGGTGCTCGCGTGGGCGGCGGTGGTTTCCACGGCGGCAGCGGTGGTGGCGGCGGCTTTCACGGCGGCGGTGGTGGTGGCGGCGGTCGTCGTTGACCGGGCTATCGATCAAAACGTCCTACCAAGGGGTCACGCGATGAGCGCGACCCTTTTTTTGTCCCAGGCCAGCACTAGACGACGCGTCCAATCGCACGTCCGGCGACGTGCCCCGAGAGCACGCAGCCGCCCAGGAACGTCCCTTCCAGCGACCCCTTGCCGTGAATTCCACCCCCGCCGAAGCCCGCCGCTTCGCCCACCGCGTAAAGCCCTGGTATGGGCTGGCCGTCCGCGGCGCGCAGCACGCGGCACTGCAAATCCGTCTGGATGCCACCCAGGCTCTTGCGCGCCAGGATGAACTCGCGAATGGCGATCAGCGGCCGCGCTTTCGGATCCAGGATCTTTTGGAATTTGCACGTGCGTACACGATCGCCGCGATAGCCCAGGCAGTTCGCAATGCGCCGCAGTTGATCGTCGTTATGATACGCCGGGCCGCGCTCGATCATCCCGTCCCACGCTCGAATAGTCGCTTCCATGCGCGCGCGGTCCAGCTTCAGGCCGTAGAGACTCTTCCCGTCCATCCGCTCCATAAGCTGATCGAGCGTATCGGCCGTCACGATGTCGTCCGGACAATCGCGGATGAGTCTGTTCACCAGTTCCTTGTTGCCGAACACCAGGCTGGCGGCCAGGGCGAGTCTCTTCTTATAGCGGAAGGCGGTCATGTAATCGCAGCCCGAGACAGCCAGTTCCTTGATCGCGATCTTCCAGTTCATCACCTGCCACGAATACTTGCCGGGCTGCTGCAATACGCTGGCCACCAGATGGCGCGTGTCGCCATAGGCCAGCATGGGGCCGGGGTTCATGATGCGCTCGCCGCGCGCGTTCAACCACAGCGCCGAGCGCGGCGGCACCAGGCTCAGACCATCGCCGGGCCGTCGCTTGGCGGGATGGTGCACGCCGGCGGCATAGTGCCATTGCAGGTCCAGATGCGTGAGGGCGCCGCCCGCTTCCGCTACCTTGTCGTGCAGCATCCCGTCGCCATAGATGTGCGCGCCATTCAACAGCTCCTCCGGCGGATCGCCCCACGGCCGATACCAATGCGCGCGCACGCGGCTGAGGTCGCCGCCGCAGATGCCGCCCGACGCGATTACGACGTGTTCCGCTTGAGCTTGTATCTCGCCATCGCCGGGCATGTCGTGCATGTCGCGGCCGCGCACGCCGGTGGCACGGCCGTTCGCCAACTCGATCCCGGAAACCTCCGTGTCAAAAAGCAACTCCAGGTTTCGCTTGCGCGGATGCGCTTCGAGCGCTTGCAGGAGACGATGGATGATTTCATGGCCCGTCCCCCAAACGATATGCCATCGCGGGACGGTGTTGCCCGGCCCGTAGAGACCGCGCTCGGCCCAGTTCACCACCGGCAGAAATGCGATCTTCCTGCGATCCAGGAATTCGAAGATATACTCGATCGAATTCTCGCAGTAGAACTGGCCCCAGGCTCGCGGCCATCGGTCGCCTGGCTGGTAGTCGGCCACGCTTTGCCAATCGCTCCAAGCCAGCTCCGGCGAATCGCGTATGCCCAGCCGGCGCTGGTGCGGCGTGCCCGCCAGGTGCACTCCACCAAACGATTCTTTCGCCAGGCCGCCGAACTTTTCGCGCGTGTCCTTGTCGATCAGCAACACGCGCCGGCCCTGGTCGAGCGCCTCGCAGGCGGCCACGATGCCCGCGAGGCCGCCGCCGGCAATCACCACTTCCGTCTGGTAGCTCTTTCGGCCGCTCATGCGATCTCCGTAGCCGGAATGCTATTGTCCCACCATCGAGCCGTTTTCAATGGACTATCCTGATATCTATGCGTCTTTCGTTCGCTTCCTACGCCTTGCGTGGATTCTTCGGAACGCTTCTGGCCGTGGTTTGTCTCGGTCAGGACGGCTCCGACCCTTGGCCCACGACCGCCCTTCTGGAGCCCCCGGCGCTGGTCCAGGCGCTCCAATCCGCCAAACCCCCCACTGTCTTGTGCGTGGCCTTTCCGGTCCTCTATCGCAACAAGCACATCATCCACGCAGTCTACGCCGGCGCCGGCTCGAAACCCGAGGGCATCGAGTCTCTCAAGAAAGCCGTCGCTGACCTGCCCAAGGACGCCGATATCGTGATCTATTGCGGCTGCTGCCCCATGGTCAGATGTCCCAACATCCGCCCCGCTTATCGCACGCTCCACGAAATGGGCTTCACCCACGTTCGCGTGCTCAACATTCCGACTAACATGCACACGGATTGGTTCAGCAAGAGCTACCCTTCCGAGCCGGACAGTCCGAGCGAATCTTCTAAGTGATAGCCCGCAAAACGGCGCGCGGGCAGTTATTCGAAGGCAATGAGGCGCCCGCGCGCCTTTGCGGGCTAGGGCAGTCTCCAAGTAATGCGTGAGACGTTTGTGTCCGCTTCAGCACAAAGATATTGGATGAAAATCGCTCAAGTCCTGATCCTGACGCTGGCCGCCGGCCTGACTGCCCGCGCGGATTTCAGTTACACCTCGACCCGGAAATCGACGGCAGGGCAGACCGCGTCGAAGGCCGGCGACCAAACCACCAAGCACTACCTCAAAGGCCAGAAGATGAAGATCGACAGTGGCGGCAGAGCCACGGTGATCGACTTCGACGAGCAGACCGTCACCTCCATCGACAATAACGGGAAGACCTATACCGTAACCAAGTTCGGCGATCTCGGCCAAACGCTCAAAAGCGGCGACGTGGAGCTAAAAGTCGACGTCAAGAAGACCGGCGAGACCAGGAACATCAACGGCTACAATGCCAGCGAAGTGGTCCTGACGATGGATATCGACAATCCCCAAGGCGCGGCGGCAGGCATGAAAATGCAGATGGAGATGCATATGTGGCTCTCGCCCGATGTGCCGGGGGCTCAGGAGCTGCGGGCGTTCCATGAGAAGAATCGCGACCGCTTTCCCTGGGCCGCGCTGGGCGGCGGCGGAAACCAAAGCATGCAAAAAGCCATGGTGGACTTGCAACGCAAAATGGCCGACATGAACGGCGTGGCCGTCCTGCAGGTAGTGAAGATGAAATCCGGCGGCAATGACGCGCAAGCGGCGCAAATGCAGCAGGGCATGGCCCAGGCGCGCGCGCGGTTGGAGGAAATGCAAAAGCAGGGAGGACCGCAAGCCGCAGCCGCCGCACAGGCGCTGGCCCGCATGGGCGGCACGTCGTCCAGTACCGGCGCGCTCTTTGAGACGACCACGGAGTCTGGCGACTTCTCCACCGGCAGCATTCCGGATTCGGTTTTTGCGATTCCGGCCGGTTACCAGAAGTCGGACAAAAAATGAACCCGTGCCATCCAACAGCCGTACAATGTATCGAAAGGAATAAAACGTCATGTCGTTTCTGAGTTTCCGCATGGCCCTCCCGGCCCTTCTTCTCCTGGCTCCCGCCCTTCCGGCCGAGGACCTCAAACCCGAAGCCATCTTGGACAAGTACGTCGAAGTTACCGGAGGCCGCGCCGCCTACGACAAAATCCAAACCGAGATCGATACCGGAACGTTCGAGCTAACCAACATGGGCCTGAGCGGCTCTCAAACCAGCTATCATTCCAAGCCGGACAAGAGTTACTCGGTCATCGACCTTGCGGGTATGGGCAAAGCCGAAGACGGTTCCAACGGACAGGTGGCATGGTCGAACCACCCCGGGCAAGGCCCCCACATCAAAGAAGGCGATGAGCGCGCCGCGGCGCTGCGGAGTGGCGTCCTGCACGCGGAAACGCGGTGGCAGGACTTTTTCAAGAAAGCCGAGCTGGTAGGAACCGAAGACGTGGCCGGCAAGCCCTGTTACAAGATTGTTCTGACGCCCAACGACGGCGCGCCGGAGACCCACTACTACGACAAGAGCTCCAATCTGCTGGTGAAAGTCAGTATGCCCATCACCACGCCCGAGGGCAGCGCCAACGTCGAGATTGGCCTCTCGGACTACCGCGACGAAGGCGGCATTCTGACAGCCCATACCATCACGGAGAAGCTTCCTGGCATGGATATGGTGATGAAGATCGCCAGCGTCAAGTACAATCCGGACATCCCCGCAAGCCGTTACGATCTGCCCGACGAGATCAAGGCGGCCATGGCGGCTAAGAAGTAGCCCGCCGGCCGCCCCCGCGGTATTGCCGCCAGGGCGAGCCCAACGGTACAATCGTCAAATCGTCAAACTAGTCCAAAATAATCTGGCGCCGGCCTACGTGCTGTTGGTGGGCGTGCCGGTGCTTTGCCTTTTCGGCATCCTCGAGATGGGAAAGGGGATTGCCGCGCCGCTATCCATCGGTGGCGAATGGACGGTCCAGTTCGATCCAGCCGCCAATTGCGCCAGCCTCGCCCCTCTGCGGCAGCCGGCCCTGAGCATTTCTCAATCCGGCCCCGGTGTACTCATCACATTAAATGACGGGCGCTCGACGACCTTTCCGGCCACTATCACTGGCGCCACTCTCACCGCCGCGTCGTTGACCGCCAGTATCGCCGGAAAGCCGGGCGAGCGCGTGCTCCAAGGCAGATTCGATTTCGACGGCTGCGCGCCGGTCGCCTTCCGCGCCATCCGCCAGGCCCCCGCTAAAAAGAGCGGCGCGTGATGCTGAATCTCTTCCAGCTCGTCTTGCAGATTGCCGTGATTCTGGTTGCTGCGCGCGTGGTCGGCTTCCTGTTCCAGAAGATCAACCAACCCCAGGTGATGGGTGAAATGGTGGCCGGCATTCTTCTGGGACCTTCCCTGCTGGGGTGGCTCGCTCCGGGCGTTTCGGCCGCGCTGTTTCCGCCCGCCAGCCTCGCCTACCTCAACGCTCTCAGCCAGGTGGGCCTGGTGGTCTTCATGTTTGTAGTGGGGCTGGCGCTGAATCCTACCGAGCTGCACGGTTACGGACATGCCGCCGTGCTCACCAGCCACGTGAGCATCGTGGCGCCGTTCTGTCTCGGCGGCCTCACCGCGCTGTATCTCTACCCCAGGCTCTCGGACGATGGCGTCACCTTCACCGGCTTTGCCCTGTTCATGGGCGCCGCCATGAGCATTACGGCCTTTCCCGTTCTGGCGCGCATCCTGACCGAACGCGGCCTTGTGCGCAGCCGTATGGGCACGCTGGCGATCGCTTGCGCGGCTGTCGACGATGTTACCGGATGGTGCATTCTCGCCTATATCGTCGTGCTGGTACGTGTGACGCATGCCTCCAGATCCGCCTGGGTGACCATCGCCGGCTCAATCGTCTATGTCCTCGTGATGCTGTTTGTGGTGCGCCGCCTGCTGCCCGCGTTTGAGCGCGCCTTCCGCAGAAGGGGCGAGCTCACGGACAATCTCGTCGCCGTGATCGTGGTGCTGGTACTGGTCTCCGCGCTGGCGACAGAGTGGCTGGGCATTCACCTGTTGTTCGGGGCCTTCCTGATGGGCGCGATTATGCCCAAGACCCCGGATTTCGTGAGCTACCTGCTGCACAAATTCGAGTCAGTGACCGTGGTTCTTTTGCTGCCGCTGTTCTTCGCCTTCACCGGACTGCGGACGCGCATCGGCGTAGGTGGCGGGAGTGCGATCTGGTTGTACAGCGCGCTGGTGATCGCGGTCGCGATTACGGGCAAGCTGGGTGGCTCCATGTTCGCGGCGCGGTTGGCGGGTATGCCCTGGCGCGAGGCCGCCTCGCTGGGAATTCTGATGAATACTCGCGGCCTGATGGAACTGGTCATCCTTAATATCGGGCTGGATATCGGGGTGATTTCGCCGGCGATGTTTTCGATTATGGTTTTGATGGCGTTGGTGACGACGTTCATGACTACGCCTTTGCTTGAGTGGGTGTATCCGGCGCGGCTGCTTAAGGCGCAGGTGGTTGGAGCGGAGAAGAACGTGGCTTAAGGGGTTACTTCCCGAACGCAACGAAAGCCAACGTAGTAGTTCCTGTAGCCTGGTTCATCGCTGCTGCGGTAAGACATGCGCAGGAACCTCGGTTCAACGTTGAACGAACCCCTGCGCAACACTCGCAGCGTACCGGATTGTGGTCCGCGCGGACTCCCAAACATTCCGGCCGTGTCGTAAAGTCCCCACGCGTTGGGAGGGTTTGACCGCACCCGGACGTGCCTTTCCATTTGTTACCTTCGTAGTTCGCTTTCTCAGGCGTGATCTCATTCCCCCATGGGTATCTCAACCCGTCCTTGCCGCCACGCGCTGCATTTTCCTACTCAGCTTCGGTCGGGAGTCTGCCGCCGCTCCAGTTGCAATAGTGCAGCACCTCGTACCATGTGACGCTCACCATCGGATGATCTTCCTTGCTCCAATCGGGATTGAGGCTCTGGGCATCCGGCATCTTCCACTCAGGGCGTCCCTTGAGGACCTGCTTGTAAGCCGTCACGGTTACCGATGTCTCGCTCAGCCAGTAGCCCTTGGTGATCCGCAGCCGGTGACAAGGCTCCTCCCTGGGTCTGCCGTCGCTATGCCCAGGCGTGGCACCCATCCAGAACTCACCCGGCCGGGCAGCGCCGATAAGGTTCGCGATGTCGCCGCGTAACCTCCCAAACGGGGGCGCCGCGAAATCGCCTTCCCAGCCAGTCAAATCCGCCGCCTGCGTCCCTCGGAAGCCCATTGGCGGCCGCACCCTCTGGATCAGCACCGGAAGCAGGATTCCGCGCTCATGTCCCTCCGATGCTTCCTCAATCACCCAGTCACTCTCGATAGACGTTGCCGACCAAAGCACCACGATGCAGCGTGCCTTATTAATCTCCTCCTCGATGACTCGCCGAAACTTCTTTCCAGTCGGAATGACCCAGTCCCACCACACGGACCAGCCCTGCGCCTCCAGCGCCTTTGCAAGCGCCTCCGCCCGCGGCCGGTCGGCCCTCGCGTAGCTGATGAAGATATCGCTCATTGCATGATTGGCCCCCCGCCGGCATTCGCCCGATTCCATATTATGCCGGAACTTCCGGCGGATCTCTTCGTCTAAGCCTTTTGCGGCTGGAGTCCGCCCAATGGAGATCCTTGCAAGCGACCTGAAGCACGCCCTACGGATGCTGCGCCAAAGCCCCGGTTTTACAGCCGCCGCAGTTTCCGCGCTGGCCCTGGGAATCGGGGCCAATACCGCCATTTTCTCGGTTATCAATACAGTCCTGCTGAAGCCCCTGGCCTTTCCGCAGCCGGACCGCATCGTGGTGCTGATGAACAGCTCTCCGCAGGGCTCGTACCCGGCCGCCTCGGTCCCCAAGTACAACAACTGGCGGCGGCGAACCCAGGTGCTCGAAGATATCAGCGCATATGACACAGGGGGGCCCGGGCTCAATCTGAGCGGAGGCGACCGACCCGAGCAGCTTAAAGGTATCCATGTTTCCTACGAATTTTTCGATCTGTTCGGCGGGCAGGCGGCATTAGGCCGCACCTTCACCAAGGACGAAGACAGGCCTCGCGGCGGCAACGTGGTGGTGCTCTCGAATGGAGTGTGGCAGCGGCGCTTCGGCTCGAATCCAGGGATCGTGGGCAAGAGCATTTCGCTCGGCGGCGAGCTCTACACGGTCATCGGGGTGCTGGGCCCCAACTTTACTTTCGATCCGCCCGCCGACCTGTACCTGCCTTTCCAGGCGGACCCTAACAGCACCAACCAGGGCCACTATTTCCAGGCGGCTGCCCGCCTGAAGCCTGGCGTGAGTTTGAACTCCGCCAAGGCGGACCTTAACCTGGCCGGCGAAGAGTTCAAGCGCACGTACCCCGGCGCGGCGGACTCCAAAGCCAGCTTCACCGTGGAGCCCATGCAGCAGCTTCTGGTGCGCAACGTCCGCACGGCCCTGTATGTCTTGATCGGCGCGGTGGCCTGCGTGCTGCTGATCGCTTGCGCCAATGTCGCCAATCTGCTGCTGGCGCGCGCCACCGGCCGTTCCCGCGAGATCGCCATCCGCGCCGCTATGGGGGCCGCGCGCGGCCGCATTGTACGGCAACTCCTCACCGAGAGCGTGCTGCTGTCGATGGCCGGAGGCGTACTCGGCCTGGCTATCGGGGTTTTCGGCGTACGCGCACTGTTGGCGGTGAACCCGGGCAACCTTCCCCGCATAGGCAAAGACGGTGCGGACGTGGCGCTCGATTGGACCGTGCTGTGCTTCACCCTGGCTCTGTCGCTGATCACCGGCATCCTGTTCGGTCTGGTTCCGGCGCTGCAGGCCTCGCGCGCCGATCTCAACGCCATCCTGAAGGAAACCGGCGCGCGGGCCGGCTCCAGCATACGCAAGAACAAGGCTCGCGGAATGCTGGTGATCGCGGAAGTGGCGCTGGCCATGGTGCTCCTGATAGGCGCCGGACTGCTGATCCGCACGTTCTCCGCGCTGCATAGCGTGGCGCCCGGCTTCAATCCACACAACGTGCTCACCATGGAAACGTCGCTGACGGGATCGAAATACGATCGCTCCGCCGCCATCTCGGGCATGACCCGCCAGGTGCTCGATCGGGTGCAAGCCATACCCGGCGTGGAGGCCGCCGCGGCCAGTTCGTATCTACCGCTCCAGGGCGGCCTGGGTCTGGGCTTCATTATTCAAGGCCGCCCCTTGACCAATGGGCCCGCGCACGGAGGCGCCTCCTGGAATTATGTCACGTGGCGCTTCTTCGACGTCTTCAAAATCCCGATCGTGCGCGGCCGCGGATTCACCGAGCGCGATGACGCCGCCGCGCCGCAAGTGGTGCTCATCAACGAGGCCATGGCCAAGCGGTACTGGAAAAACGACAACCCTATCGGGCAGCGGCTCATCATCGGCTCCGGCATGGGTCCGGACTTCGCCCAGGCCCCGCGCGAGATCATCGGCGTCGTGGGGGATGCGCGGGATGGCGGCCTGAACAACGATCCGTTCCCGGCCACCTTCGTGCCTCTTTCCCAGGTGATGGATTCCTATATGGCGCTCAACAACCGGTTCATGCCGCTGAGCTGGCTGGTGCGTACCAAGGTGGCGCCCTTTTCGCTGGCGCCGCCGATCCAGAAGGCCTTCGAGGATGCCGCCGATCTTCCGGTGGCGAACATTCGCACGATGGATCAGATTGTGATCCAGTCAACATCGCGCGATGAGTTCAACACCCTGCTGCTGGGTATCTTCGCGTTCGTCGCGATCCTGCTGGCCTCCATCGGGCTATACGGTCTGATGGCTTACTCCGTAGAGCAGCGCACGCTCGAATTCGGCATACGCTTGGCGCTGGGCGCCGATTTTGCAGTTTTGCGAAACATGATTATGCGACAGGCCATGACGCTGGCCGCCATTGGCATTGTAATCGGGATTGCCGCGGCGTACGGCCTCACGCGGCTAATGACTACGCTGCTCTATAGCGTCAAGCCCACCGATCCGGCCGTTTTCGCATCGGTAGCGGCTCTACTAGCGGTAGTGGCCTTGCTGGCCAGCTACCTGCCGGCGCGCCGCGCGCTGCGGATCGATCCGATAGTCGCGCTGCGCTATGAGTAGGGCTGGCCCGCGCTTTCCGGTACAGTAGAAATTATGACCATCGTAATCACGGGAGCTTCCGGGTTCATCGGCCGGCGGCTCATGAAAGCTCTGTCCGGGGGGAGTCATACGATCCGCGTGCTGAGCCGGCATGCAGGCACCAACCTGCCGCCAGGGGTAAAGCTGTTTGTGTGGGATCCGGTCAAGGGGGAGCCGCCCGAGGAGAGCCTGGACGGCGCGGATGCGGTGGTGCATCTGGCCGGCGAGCCGGTCGCGCAGCGCTGGAACGACGAGGTGAAACAGAAGATACGGGAGAGCCGGGTGACCGGCACGCGCAATCTCGTGCAGGCGCTTTCGACCACGGCGCGGCGGCCGGCGGTGCTGGTTTGCGGGAGCGCGATCGGATATTACGGATCGCGGGGCGATGAAGCGCTCACCGAAGCGTCCAGAGCCGGAACGGGCTTTATGCCGGAAGTTTGCATCGCCTGGGAGAAGGAAGCCGATCTGGCGGAGTCGCTCGGGCTACGGCTGGTGAAGCTGCGCACGGGCGTGGTGCTGGGCTTGAACGGCGGCGCGCTGCCGATGATGATCAAGCCGTTCAAAGCGGGCATGGGCGGGAAGCTGGGTTCCGGCGACCAGTGGATGTCGTGGATCCACTTAGACGACCTGGTTGGGATTATCCAGTATGCGCTCGACAACGCGGTGCGGGGGCCGATGAACGGCACGGCTCCCAATCCGGTGACGAATGCGGACTTTACCAAGAAGCTGGCGCATGTTTTGTCCAGGCCGGCGGTGTTCGCGGTGCCAGGCTTCATGCTAAAGACGATGTTCGGCGAGATGGCCGAGGTGATGCTGGCGAGCCAGCGCGTGCTGCCGAAGGCCGCCGAAGCGGCGGGGTATAAATTTCGCTATCCGGAGGCGGGGGCGGCGTTGGAAAATATTATGGCTGGCTCATAGCGAGGGCAATTGGGGAGCCTGGCGCGCCGGAGTAGCCGGCGGGATCCAGCCGAGTAAGGCGAGGGCGGTGGGCGCGATGTCGCGTTGATGGTAGGTTGCGGTGCGAGTGACTTCGCCGTGCGCCGGCGTATCGGGCCCAACGACTGCTATCCAGATCCGGTCGGCGCCGGCTACGTGCTTGCCAGTCGTCCGGAGTGCCGCCACGCCCGTGATCGCAGGTTACGATCAGCGTGGTGGAACCGCGATAGGTGGGCGAGGATTGCAGCCACCTCCAAAGCTCCTCATTGCGCTATCGACAAATTGAAGGAAGAGGCGAGGAAGCTTCGGCGAGTCACGACTTTGATGATAGCGTGATCGGTGACAGTGGGATGACAGGCGGCCCATCAGCGAATTCGGGATGCGCCAACGCGGCATTATTCAGCCGGTATTCTTAGGTTCCTGAGCCCATCAAGGTGATGGTCTGCATGATCGGTGGTCCCACCTTATCCTGCACCGTCACGATTGCCGAACGCGGCCCCTGCCCCATCGGCGTGAATGTAACGGTGATTTGGCAACTACCACCTGCCGGAATACTTGAACCGCATGTGTTTGTCTGAGCGAAGTCGCCCTTGTCGGTACCGGTGATGGTGATGCCTCCTACGGGCACGGGCGCGCTTGTGGGGTTGGTTATTGTAACTGACAGAGAGCTGGTCGAATCTTCAGCCTGATTCCCGAAGTTCAGCAAGTTGGTGTTCAGCTTTACGGAGAGAACGTGAATGAAGTTCTGTGGAAAGATCTTAGAGCTCGCCGAAATGGTACGAACATTGAACTGATGATTCAGTGTCCCTTCTTCCGGGAAGTTGTATTCTGACACGACGATGGAGCCGTTTTGATTCACTCGTTCAACATAGGCTACATGTCCATCCGTACACGCTCCGCCGCAGTCATTTACCCATTGTGCAATCGCTCCGACTTGAGGAGCGTTGTCCACAACGTACCCGAGGGATACAGCGTTTGTGCTCCAAGTGTTAGCATTACCCCACAGCTTGTTATCCATTTTATTAAAGAAGTACGGGAAGCTTGGGTTGGTGGTTCCGGCGTTCCGGTTCATTCGCCATGCCACGAAGGACGTGCATTCACGAAACAGGAACCCATAAGGGTCCGCATCTTTTTTATTAGCATTCTGGAATGGATAGTCGTCGTCCACATAAGCGTCCGTGCTGCCGAGAACTTCAAAGGAATACCAGTTTGAAGGCGGCCCCCCCGGATTGGCTACTTGAAGTTGCCAAGCGGCAGTAGCATTGGTAAAGTTCAGCGACGCGGTGAGCTCGTTCAAGGTCACAGAAAGCGGCGTGACCGTTCCTGTCCCACCATTGGTAAGGTCTTTCCACGTAAGAACCGCTCCCTCCATAAAACCGATTCCAGTGACGGTTATAACCTGAGCAGCACTTGAGCCCGGAACCGGATTCGGCGAAACACTCGCGAGCGGCGCGCCGCCACTCAGTGGAACCGTCTGAGGACTACCGCTTGCGTTGTCAAACAGCGACAAAGTAGCCGACTCGGCAGACGTGGTTAAAGGTGTAAAAGTGACATTGATAGTGCAGGAATCTCCCGGTGCGACCATTGTGCCGTTCGTGCAGGTGGTACCACTCGCTACGGTAAAATCGAAGCTGTTAAAGCCAGTAAACGTTTGCGGCACTGTAATGTCGAGGGCTGCCGTACCGGAGTTGGTGACCGTGAGTGGTAAAGTGCTGCCCGCGCTGGGAAAAACGAGATAGGAAGGTGTAAGTTCGAGCAGGGATGAAGAGGATTCGATCTCAAATACCGTTCCATAGGTGAAAGCGCCGCCGATGTAGGTAGTGCCATAAAGGTTGCCGGCCGTATTCTGAACCAGGCCAGCATAGGGACCTTGCCCGTCAGTCCCCCCGGTGAAGCTGTACAATACGGTTTCTTTACCAGTGGTATCCACCTTGAACACCGTCCCGCAGTTGGAGGCGCCGCCCCAATAGGTCGTCCCGTAGAGGTTGCCCGCCGAGTCCCGGATCAAACCTGCTATTGGATGCTCCCCGTCCGCGCCTCCCATGAAGCTGTACAGCACGGTTTCTTCGCCGGTCGTGTCCACCTTGAACACCGTTCCGTAGCCGGAGGCGCCGTCGTCATAGGTAGTCCCGTAGAGGTTGCCCGCTGAGTCCCGGACTAAACTTGCCCATGGAGCCCCTCCGTCCGCGCCTCCCATGAAGCTGTACAGCACGGTTTCTTCGCCGGTCGTGTCCACCTTGAACACCGTTCCGTAATTGGAGCCGCCGCCCACAGTGGTAGTCCCGTAGAGGTTACCCGCCGAGTCCCGGACCAAACTTGCCTCGGGAAACCCCCCGTCCACACCCCCCGTGAAGCTGTACAGCACGGTTTCTTTGCCGGTCGTGTCCACCTTGAACACCGTTCCGGCGCCGCCGGTAGAGGCGCCGCCCTGGTAGGTAGTCCCGTACAGATTACCCGCCGAGTCCCGGATCACACTCGCCTCTGGAATTCCCCCGTCCGCACCTCCCGTGAAGCTGTATAGCACGGCTTCCTCGCCGGTCGTGTCCACCTTGAACACCGTTCCGGAGTTGGAACTGCCGCCCACAGTGGTAGTCCCGTAGAGGTTACCTGCCGAGTCCCGGACCAAACCTGCGCCTGGCCCGCCCCCGTCCACACCTCCCGTGAAGTTGTACAGCACGGTTACCGTGCCGCTCGCGCTCACCTTAAACACTGTTCCAGCGTTGGAGTTGCCGCCGTAACAGGCAGTCCCGTAGAGGTTACCCGCCGAGTCCTGGACCAAACTTGCTCGTGGATTTCCCCCGTCCACACCCGTGAAGGTGTATAGCACGGTTTCCTGAGCGGCGGCCGGGCGGCTAACCAGTATCAGTGTAACGGCGATTGCCGCCAGAGTTCGCCTCACGGCAAAATGCAACATGTCGCCCCTCACTTTGTCCTCCTCGTCTATTCCTATAGCTGCCGATGCCGCTGAATTGGCCAAAGCTATTATACTCCACCTTAAGATTGCCAGATTCAAGTTAGCGGGCGAGCGTTCAGTTGGGCACCCGCGAAAACTATCTGAACAGTCTCTCTTGTCGCATTCAAACGCCTCGTCGTTTTCCGAGCCATCCGTCTACGGAGTAGCGATTCCACTCGATAAGAAACAACAACAGAAAGTAAAACAGAACGTACATCATTTGGATACCGACGATGTCCCATTTCTGAAGGATCCCCATACCGAAGATCAGGTTAACCATCACCAGCCCACCAATGACGGAAACAAAACGGGTTGCCAAACCTAGAACGAGCAGTAATCCGATCGCAGTCTCCAGAAATGGAATGATATGTGCAAATATGCTCACGCTCAAGGCTGGGATTGGAGATTTGACGAACTGGTCCACCGTCTGGGCGACGAATTTTTCGTAATTTGCTCCGAGGCGGCCGACTCCATGTATGAGCATGTTTGCTCCCAAGGCCAGGCGCAAAACAAGATAGGCAAGCCGTTTATCGATGTCACACATGAAAGCCTTAATGAGTCAAGGCATAAACTACATAGTTCACGCCGATGCGAATGCCCAGCGCCGAGTATTTCTCGGGATAGTGCGGATCGTCCGCCCATTCCCATGAGTCTCCTATGTCGGAATTGAACGAAATGGCCACCATCACGCGGCCGTGATCGTCATAGATTCCCTGCCAATGCGCTATGTTGCCGTCGGCCCGATAAGTCGTTCCGCGGGCCAGCGCCCATTCGCCCGGAACCTGATAGCGGTCATTCAAGTTATAAATGGTGTGAAAGATGGCGTCGCTGTTTTCGATTTCCACGATGGGACGGTCCGGAAAAACACGCCGCATGCTTTCGTCGAAGCGTTCCCATTCGACGGTTCCCCAAAAATCGTCCAGCATGAGAAATCCGCCGCGCAGCAGATACTCGCGCAGGACTTTCACCTGGGAGTCGGTCAGTTTCCAATCGCCCATTTCGCCGGCGCATAACCAGGGCCAATTGTAGACGTCGTCCTGGTCATCCAGATTCACGGGTTGCTCCACGGAGCGGGCCTGTATACGGGTCAAGCGCCGCACGGCCTGCGCAAGATGGCGGTCCCCTCGCGGATAATCCTGGGTCCAACTCGTGCGACCTTCCGTCCAGCCGCCTCCCTCGCCGAACCAGCGGGTGTACCGGGCAAAGCGAGCGTTGGGGTGTTGCGGATACATCAGACGGGCGAAGACCCACTCTGCCTTTTCCCGCCAGTCCTCGGGCAATGGCACGTTATCGTACGGTTCCAGGCTGGGATATACGCGGAAGGGGCGCTGGAAGGCGCACAACGCAGTGAGCGCAGTGAGAACGATAACGGCAGCCCACCACGCTTTCGGCAGAGTCATTTCCGAACGCCTTTCTTTGAGGATAGCAGTGCGCGCTGATGGCCGTCGCGCACAAGGGTTATGCCGTGGCCATGGGCGAAGTAGTGGTGTACCAGGACAAGATCAGCCCCTCCGGAGTGGACTGCGATATTGCATGCGGTAACAAAGGGGTGCTGACGGATGCCGACGCCGGGGACGTGCGCGAGAATATCGCCACCAGCATGGATGACATTTTCCGCATCGTCAGCTTCGGCGTGGGCCGGAAGAACGACGAGCGCGTCAACCACTATGTGAACGTCTTCACCGATGAACAGGATCGTGTTTGGATCGGCGTGCATTTCGGTTCCCGCGGCTTCGGCCACAAGATCGCCACGCATTTCCTGGCGGCCGGCGGCGCGCAGGATGGCATGGACGTGGATCCGCTGGTGATCGACGCGGAGTCGAATCTGGCGCGGATTTACCTCGCCTGCATGCGGCTGGCCGGACGGTCTCGTATCGCGTGCGCAAGATTCTGGGCGCGAACGCCGTCGAGGAGGTCCACAACCACCACAATTTCGCCTGGAGGGAAGAACACGACGGCAAATGCTCTGGGTGGTGCGCAAGGACGCCACGCCGGGGCGCGCAGTCTCTTCCTCGACGATTCACGGCGCGGGCAGGGTGATGGGGCGGATGGAGGCCAAGGGCAAGATCGACCGCAAACCGGCGAGGTCAAGCGGGCCGGCAAGGTCACGCGGCAGATGATTGACGAATGGATGCGGCAGGCGGGCGTCACGCTCCGCGCGGCCGGCGCTGGGGAGTTTGACCCGTACAAGGATTGATGTAGATAGAATGAATCCATGCGTGTCAGTTTCGCATTTCAGCACGCGCGCGGCGTCATCGCCGTTTCACTAAAGCCAAACCTCATCATCAAAGGAGTACGACATGACTGTAGCCATCCAAAGGCCACCGCTCGGTTCGGCGGCTGCAACGTTTTTAGCGAAGGAACTCAAGCTCCTCATCGACGGAAAATGGGTCGCCGCGAAGAGCGGCAAGACCTTTCCCGTGGAGGATCCGGCGACCGAGGAGATCGTCGCCCATGCGCCGGCCGGTGACAAGGCCGACATCGACCTTGCGGTCGCGGCGGCGCGCCGGGCCTTCGAAGCCGGCCCGTGGTCGCGCATTTCGCCCGCCGATCGATCGCGGCTCGTCTGGCGCCTGGGCGACCTGCTGGAGCAGCATATCGACGAGTTCGCGGAACTCGAGGCCCTCGACAACGGCAAGCCGGTGACCAACGCACGCAAGGGCGACGTGCGAGGCTCCATCGAGATGTTCCGCTATATGGCCGGATGGGCGACCCGCTTGAACGGTGAAACGATTCCCGTTTCCAGCTCCGGCGATTGGCACGCGTATACACTGCGGGAGCCGGTTGGCGTCGTCGGCCAGATCATCCCCTGGAACTTCCCGCTCATGATGGCGGCCTGGAAGCTCGCGCCGGCGCTGGCGGCGGGATGCACGATCGTGCTCAAACCCGCCGAGCAGACTCCGCTCTCCGCCCTGCGTTTTGGCGAGCTGATCCAGGAGGTGGGCATCCCGGACGGCGTCGTCAACATCGTCACCGGCTTTGGCGAGACAGCCGGCGCGGCCCTCGCTGAGCATCCGGATGTGGACAAGATCGCTTTCACCGGCTCGACCGAGGTGGGCAAGCTGATCGTCAAGGCTGCCACCGGAAACCTCAAACGCGTCTCGCTCGAACTCGGCGGCAAGTCGCCCGCCATCGTCTTTCCGGATGCCGATCTCGATCTCGCCATTACCGGCACAGCCGATGCCATCTTCTACAATCAGGGTCAGTGCTGCACGGCTGCCTCGCGCCTGTTTGCTCACAAGTCCATCTACGATCGCGTCGTCGATGGAGTGGTGGCGCAGGCCGGTAAGCTGAAGGTCGGCCACGGCCTCGATCCAACCGTTAATCTCGGTCCGCTGGTGTCGAAAGAACAGCATCAGCGGGTGAAGAGCTTCATCGATTCAGGCCGCAGCGAAGGCGCACAGGTCGTCGTCGGTGGAAAAGTCAACGGCGATCAGGGTTATTTCGTCGAGCCGACGGTGCTCGCGAAGACCAATCGCGACATGCGCGTGGTCCGCGAGGAGATCTTTGGCCCGGTGGTCTGCATACAGTCATTCGACGACAATGATCTCGACGGGATCGCCAAGTTCGCCAACGACACCTCGTACGGCCTTCAGGCCAGCGTGTGGACGCAGAACTTGAGGCTCGCCCACATGATGGCACGCAAGATCAAGGCGGGCACGATCTGCATCAACTGCCACAATTACGGCGATCCGGCCTGGCCGTTCGGCGGATACAAGCAGTCCGGCTGGGGGCGCGAGATGGGCAAGGAGGTCATGGAGCACTATACCGAGACGAAGTCAGTGGCGGCGAGGCTCTGAGAGCCGGGCGCTAGTGAACTTCGTGGGCCAGTCCGTGTCGCCGGGCCGCATCGAAGAGAATTTGGAGGGCCTTCTCAATTTCAGCCGAAGCGCGGGTCTGCATCTGATTGACTGCGTCCTGCTCTTTGTTGACGACGGCTTGCTCCTGGTTCACTTTATCCTGTTCGGCGTTCACGGCCTGCTGCTTGCCGTTGACCTCTGATTGGAGCTGGTTTACGCGGGACTGTTCTCCGCTACCCCGGTTCACCAGATTTTGTTGCTGGTTGACCTCCTCCTGCGCGCGATTCACGTCCTCCTGGTGGCGATTGACTCTCTCCTGCTGGCGATTCACCACCTCCTGGTGACGATTGACGTCCTCTTGCCGCCGGTTGACCTCGCGCTGGGGGGCCATCGCTTCCTGGAGTTCCGCCATGGTGCGGTCATCGTTGACGATGTAGTCGCGGCCATTCTGCCGGAACCAGGCATAGTGGGAGCCGTATTGGGAGCCCCACTGCTTGAAAAACGGCTCGGGACTATTCCAGGAGCCGGTCAAAGAGTCACCCGAAACGATCATGTATTGAGTGACCCTGGCAGTGTCGTGGGTCGCCGGGAGCGGAGCTTGCGTTTGGCCGGGCTCCGCGGCCGCGGCGAGGAAAACCACGGGCGCCCCAAGCAGTAGAATGATTGCGAAGCCGTATCGTGTCAAGCCGCGCGAGATGGCGGTTCCGTCCAGAATGCGCTGAATGCGGTCGTCTGCTCTTCCGTATCGAGCCATGGCTATACCCTCCCAGTGCGCTACCTTCATGCCGCGCTGCATGAATTGGAGCAGCGTCTCGGCGTAGGAAGCGCGATCTTCGATTGCCGCCAAAGCGGCGTCGTCACTGGCCTCTTCGGCCACACGCACGATCCTGTTGTGCATCCACCAGCTCAGCGGACTGTACCAGAGCAGGGCCCGGTGGATGGCTGAAAGCAATTGCACGGCGGGATCGTGCCGGCGAACGTGCGATTGTTCATGGGCCAGGATGGCCTCCAGTTTGGGAGCGTCCCATTCGCGCCAATCCCGCGGAAGCACCACCAGCGATCGGAGCACGCCAAGCGCGGCGGGCACGGCCAACTCGGAAGAGTCATGGACGGGTAATCCTCCCGGCAGGCAACGGCCGGTGGGGCGGCTCCCGCGGATGAGACGGCGGCTGAGAAGCAGTCCAGTGACGAGGCGCGATAAGAGCACCGTGGCGCCCAGGCAGTACAAGGCGAGAAGCAACCGCGGCCAGGAGGCCGGCTGGCGCGCGCTGCGCCCGCTGAAAGTATCGGGCGATGCAGAGATTCCCGGGAGTTGCGCGATCCGTCGGGGAATCCCTAAGCTGCGGGAAGCCAGGCTCCTCACAGCGGCGGGCGCCTGGTAGCCCGGCACGCCGGGGAGTTTCACGGCGGGCAACGTCATGGTGAGCGTGGGGATCAGCAATGAGCCGAACAGGGCGGCGGTCCATGCAGTCAGCCGGACGGAGGGATCCTTGACACGGAAAAGCGCCAGTAGGACGGCGGCGGTGAGCATGACCACGGCGGAACGGAGCGCCCATGCAGCGAGAAACATAAGGATCGTCATTGCTTCTTCTCCTTACGCGCGGCGATCTTCGCAGCCAGCCGGCGCAGTTGATGCGGTTTGAGCACCTGCTGATCCACCAGACCCACAATCAATTCCTCGACCGAGCCGCCGCAGAACCTGTCCACCAACTGAGCGACCACATTGGCGGCCACATTGCGCGGGGTCTCGGATGCCCGGTAGACGAATGTGCGGCCTTCGACGGTGTGGCTCAAATAGCTCTTTTCCTCGAGATGGCGAAGGATGGTTCGGATGGTAGAGTCCTTAAGCGGGCGCTGGCTGGCCAAGCCTTCGCGGCAGAGTTCGGCGGTGCAATCGGGGTGGGCCCAGACGAAATCCATGACCAGTTGTTCGAGCTGGGTGAGGGGGGCGCGGCGGCTTCTGGAGATGTTAAACATTCTAGCGTTATAAACTATAACAGTAGAGGCCGGTGCATGTCAATAGCTTGGACGGCGGAGAACCGGACCGGTTAGCGCTTCGTGACATCCATTAAATTGTCATCCGCGTCGCGGTCGATGAGCTTGTTATAAGGATCGATGCCCGCCCGGGTGGGCATTCGGTCAACGGTAATCTCGAAGGTCTGGGTAGGCTGCGTCAGCCACTCCTTCTTGAGGTAGAGCGGTTTTTCTTCGTCCTTCTTGCCGGTGAAGACGCCGATATCGACGAGGTCATGGAGGGGCATGCGGGACTCGTTGCCGCTGCCGTCGGACTGCAGTTTGCGGACCTGTACGCTGAGGGTGACTTTGTATTTGTGATCCGCGGTGGGCGCGACAACGGCTGAGACGACCTTGTTGTCATAAAGGACGATGTTCTCGAAGGCGTCAGTGATGTAGTACTGCAGATTGGCGGGCGTTTGGGCGCGCAGGGCTTCGATGAACTGGCGGGTATCGGGGTACGGGCCGGACTGGGAATCGTTGGCATTAGCGTAGCGGTACTGCATGAGGAAGTTGTGCAGGGCGAGGTCGACTTTGTCTTCCCCGATGTAATCGGCGAGGGTATACATGACCTGGCCGCCCTTCTGATACCAGACATAGGGTTCGTTCTGGACCAGGACGACGGGGCGCTCGCGGCGGATTTCGCCGGCGCGGCCGCGCAGATAGCGGTCGAGCTCATACTTGAGGAACCGGTGCATGTTGTCGCGGCCGTACCTCTGCTGCATGACCATGAGGGCGGAGTACTCGGCGAGCGTCTCGGACATCATGTTGGAGCCCTCTACGCGACCGCCGGTGAGCTGATGCGCCCACCACTGATGGCCGAGCTCATGCGCGGTGACGAAGTATGCGAAATCAATATCGGTGGGCTTCTCGACGCGGCCGATAAAGCCGATGCCTTCAGAAAAGGGGATGGTGTTGGGGAATGACTGCGCGAAGGTGCGATAGCGCGGAAACTCGAGGATGCGGTACTGGCGGAACTGGAAGGGACTGAAGTTCTTTTCGTAGTAAGCCAGACCCGCTTTGGATGCATCGATCATGTCGTCGACGTCGTAGGTGTGAGCGGCGGTGTGGTAAACCTCGATGGCGATGGGGTTGGCGGCGCCCTGGTACATTTCGCGCTTGACGTCGTAGCGGGCCGAGACGTACGCGAAGAAGTCGAGGGTCTTGACCTTGCCCATGTCATAAGAGAAATAGTGGCGGCCGTTGGCGTGCCAGTCACGGGTGAGGTAGCCGGGGGAGAGGGCAATCTGGTCGTCGGAGGTGCTGACCGTGGTGTGGAAACCGATCCAGTCGGACTGCCGGGTGAAGAGGTTGGTGTCGGCGCCTTTGGGGTCGCCGCGGTGGGGGAGGAGTTCCTGCTCGGGGAGGTGCTCTTCGCGCCGGCGACGGGGGTCATCGAGCTCACCGCCCGCGTTGTAGCCGATGCCGGGGAAGTAGCTGGTGTCGAAGAAGGTGCCGGAGTAGGCCAGCTCGGGTCGCTCGTTGCCGTCCTTGAAGCCGCGGCTGGTGTAGCCGACATTGAAGGTAAGGTTGAGCATGTCCCCCGGAGCGAGAGGGGTGTCGAGCTGGTAGATGGTGTAAAAGGCACGGGGGCTAGTGGAGACGACGTGGAACGGACGGTCGAAGCGTACGCCCGAGACAGACTGTTGCTGGTTGATGATGTGGATCCGGTCGATCGGCTGCGCGGTCTTGTTCTGGAGGACGAAGTGGCCTGCACCGGAAAATGAGCGGCGTTCGGGGAAAATGTCGATGTTGGCGTCGACGGCAATGATTTTGGGTTGTGCGATGTTCTCGTACTTTTTGAAATCACGCTCATAGGTGGCGCTGATGTGACGGCGGTCGTTGGCGGTGAGGTACTCGTTGAGGACGTGGGAATTGTAGAAGTACCATACGCCGCTGCCGATGGCGATGATGAGGAAGAGCACCGCGGCAGGTATGATGCGCGGCGCGCGCTGCGCGGCGAGGCGGAAGCGTGCGGACCAGGCGTCGTCGGCGCCGCGGCGGGCGAACGCGATAGAAATCGTGGCCAGGAAACATGAAATGGAGAGCCAGTAGACGATGGACCAGAAGAGCGCGGGCACGAAATGGCCATAGCCGTTCATGTCCGAGTAGGTGTAGGGCGGCGTGTTGCCGAAGAGGTAGAGGCTATTTTCCCACCCGAAGTTGTAGAGGATGGGGGCGATGACGAAGATGCCAATGACGATGCCGTGGCCGATGAACTTGTTGGAGACGACGGTCTGGATGAAAAGCGCCAACAGGGCGAAAGTCAGCACCTGGGGGAAGGTGACCACGTAGAGCTCCTTGGCGTATTGCAGGAGCTCATAGTTGTAATAGCCGGAGACTGTCTGCATAACGATGCCGCAGAGACCGGCGACGGTGAGCAGGATGAACTCGATAAAGCAGAGGGCGAAGAATTTGGAGAACCAGTCGGTGGTCTCGGCGATGGGTAGTGCGTCGTGGATGCCGGAGAAATGGGTGTCGCGCTCGCGCCAGACGAGCTCGGCGGCGTAGAGGGTGGCGACAATGTAGAGAAACAGGATGGCGCCGCCTTCGACAGATTGGAGCATGAGGTAGGTGACGGGCCAGACGTTTTGGCCGCCGACGCGCCCGGCGTAGTGGCCGTTGTTGCAAGCGATGCCAGCCATCAGGATAACGATGGCCCAGAAGGGGACCTCGCGCACGATGTTGGAGATGCGCAGACGGGTGAGCGAGGCGAACTGCGCCAGGGTTGTTCCGGAGTCGAAGACCTGGCGGACGGTGAGGAGCTTGGCCGCCACGAGGCTGCGCCGCGGCGCGGCAACGGTGAGTTCCTGCGCGCGGGCCAGGTCGGCGCGCTTGCCGCTCGAGCGGGCGGTCAGCGCCTCGACCGACATGGGGAAGAGCTTCCAGAGTGCGATGAGCGAAAGCAGGCCGACGGAGCCCCAGAGCAGGCGGTTATACAGGAAGACTCCGGAGGCGGAGTCGAGTGACCAGGAGTAGAGCAGCGTGTTGCGTTCGACGACGGTCCAGTAACGAGTGATGGCATCGTTGTAGAGGAAGCCGACGGGGTCGAGGATGCCGGACCAAAAGTGCTCGAGTGATCGCCTGGCGCTGAAAATGGTGATGCCGAGAAGGTAGAGCATGAAGATCGTCGCGCCCTGCAGGTATACGATGAAGATCTTTCGCGATAGGGCGGCGACGAGGAAGAAGAGAGAGCCGAGGAAGAAGATCTGGAAGACCACGATGGAGAAGAACGGCTGCAGATACCAGGAGAGGTGATTGGCGCCGATGCGGGCGTGGTCGGCCCAGGGGGCGAGGGTGCCCAGGAACTCGCCGAAGAGCAGGCCGGAGAAAGCGAAGACAGTGGCGACGAATGACCCTGCCCAGCGGCCGCCCAGATAGGCGAGCTTTGAAATGGGCTTGGTGAAGAGGATCTGGATGGTGTCGCGCTGGAAATCGCGCAGGATGGAGGTGCCAAAGATCGCGGCGATGACTATGACGCCGAAAAAGCTGATGCCGATGTCGTTATAGATATTGGCATAGGGGCCGTTGAGCAGCACCTTGCCATTGGAGTTGCCGATAGGGCCGAAGCTCTCGCTGGCGACATCGAGGAAGCTGAAGGCGAACCAGACAGCGAAGTAAATGTAAGTGGAAAGGCTCTTGAAGCGGAACTTGAGCTCGAAAGTGAAGAATTCCAAGAACATAGCCATATCGTCGTCTCCTTTGCCTGGATTAGTTGGTTGCCTGGCGGGCGAGATTCACGAAGTAGACGTCTTCGAGGCTGGAGTCGACCGGGCGGAAGCCCTCACTGGGACTGGAGTCGGCAAAGACGCGGACCTCATGCAGGCCGCCGATGAGATGAGTGGACACCACGTTGAAGGCGCGTTCGAGGGCGCGGAGCTCATCGTCCGTGGCGACGACCTTGGACCAGATCTTTCCGCGCAGCGATTCGAGCGCCTCGGCCGGCGCGCCTTCGAGAAGGAGCTCGCCGTTCGAAATGATGGCCATGCGGGGACAGAGTTCGCGTACGTCTTCGACGATGTGGGTGGACAGGATGACGGTGACGTTGGAGCCGATGGAGCTGAGCAGGTTGAGGAAGCGGTTGCGCTCCGCGGGGTCTAGGCCGGCGGTGGGCTCGTCGACGATGATAAGCTTCGGATTGGCCAGCAGGGCCTGCGCGATGCCGAAGCGCTGCTTCATTCCGCCGGAGTAGGTGCTCAGGGTCTTCTTGCGCACATCCCACAGATTGGTCTGGTTCAGTATGCCGTCGACCATCTGCTTGCGTTCAGTCTTGTTGGTGACGCCTTTCATGACCGCAAGGTGTTGCATCAGGTCGATGGCGGAGATCTTCGGATATACGCCAAACTCCTGCGGCAGATAGCCAAGGATCTTGCGCACCTCGTCCTTTTGGGTGAGCACGTTAAGCCCGTCGAGATCGATCGAGCCGGTGTCCGGGTCCTGAAGGGTTGCAACCGTGCGCATGAGCGAGCTCTTGCCCGCGCCGTTCGGACCCAGGAGGCCGAACATAAGGTTGCCGATAGTGAGCGAAAGGTTCTTCAGCGCCTTTACGCCGTTCGGATACGTCTTGGATAGACCGGTTATCGTAAGCGCCAACGGAACTGCCCTCCGATTTCGCAATTTCGATCCGCTTTTTTCTCATGCGAATCTCACGTGCTCCAGCGCGCGAACGAAGTTGCTGGGGCTCTCCGATGATACCTCCGGTTGGACTGGCGGCGAAAACAGCGCCGAGGCAAAGCTGAGGGCCGCCCAAGGCGAATCTTCAAACGGGATCGGCGCAACCGCGGGAGGAACGCCTTTGGCTCCCCTAACGCGGTTTGATTGGCTGCGATCCCCTCGCGGAGGAGGGCATCCGGATCGCCCGAGGTAGCCGCAAAAATCCTCTCGCATTGCCTGCATTGCCCGTGTTGCCCGCGCCTCGATCGCCCGGGCGGGTGTATCGTAATACAAGTAGAAGGGATGCCAACCGCTGTGATTCGTCTTTTGTGCTCTCTGCTGGTTGCCGTGCTGCTCCAGGCCGGCACTCCGCTGTTTCGATCGTCTATTGAACGTGGAAACCTGGGTTGGACCGCGGTGCGCGGGTCGGTTGCGGCGGACCCCTCCGTGTTGCACGAAAACAGCAAGTCGCTGCGAGTCGATCCAGGTAATTCGCCGGACTCCTGCGTGCGCTCCGCGCCTATCTCACTGCGTCTGGGAAAGAGCTATGAATTGAGCGGGTGGGCGCGAACCGAGAACGTGGCAGTTCACGATCTGGATCGCTCCCCCATCGCGACCGGCGCGGCGCTGACCATGGCCTCCATGCCGTTCGACGTGCACTCCGCTTCACTCGGGGGCACACGCTCGTGGACTCGGCTGACGTTGCGCTTCATCGCGACCCGCGCGGAGGATCATATTCTGCTGACTGTAGGTAATGGCGGCGCATACCATGGTACGGCTTGGTTCGCGGGCATCACGCTCGATGAAGTATCCGCCGCCGGCGATCCTCCCGCCGCCGCGCTTCGCACCTTCGGTCCGGCCTACCGATATCCGGCTGGCGGCTGGATCTATCTGCATATCGAGGGCCAGCCTTATGAGCGCGGCTACCAGCACGGCCATTTGATGGCGCGCGAGATTCCGGAGTACCTGGAGCGCTGTGCCGCGGAGCTTGGGGCTAAGGCCGATGCGGGAAGCTGGGACCAACTCCGCACTACTGTAAACGCTCTGTTCCTGCGCGGTTTCGACCGCGAAATCCTGGAAGAGATGAAGGGCATCGCCGAAGGTGCATCTGATGCTGGAGCGAAGTGGCTGGGACGGCGCATCGACCTGGTGGATATCGTGGTCGCCAACACCACGGTAGAGCTGGGCGAATTGCAGGGCGCCATGCCCATGACACCGACCGGCCTGGAAGGCCTGCATCTCGACGCTCCAGCCTATTTCGACCGCAAGCGGGACTCCGTATTGGAGCATTGCAGCGCCTTCGCGGCCACCGGCCCGGCGACGCGCGATGGCAAGATGGTGATCGGCCATGTGACCTGGTGGCCGCTGACACTGGCCGAGCAGACCAACGTGATGCTGGATATCCAACCGGCGGCAGGCCACCGGGTGGTGATGCAAAGTTATCCGGGCGGGATCGAGAGCGGCACCGACTGGTACCAGAACGACGCCGGAATGATCCTCACCGAGACCACCATTCGCCAGACGCCGTTCAATGCCCAGGGTACCCCCGTAGCGTTTCGGGCCCGTGCGGCGATGCAGTACGGCGGCAACATCGATGAAGTTGTCGAGCGTCTGGGGACAAGCAACAACGGACTGTACACCAACGAGTGGCTGATCGGGGACGGCAAGAACGATGAGATCGCCATGTACGAACTGGGCACTCGGCATACCCGGCTGTGGCGCAGTTCAAAGAACGAGTGGTTCGGAGGAACGGAAGGCTTCTACTGGGGTGACAACAATGCCAAGGACCTGCAGGTCAACATGGAGTACCTTCCGGATCCACAGGGAGTGCCCGAGTATGTGCCCTATGTCCCGCATATCCGCGATCTCGCCTGGCAGGATCTCTATCGGAAGTATCGCGGACAGATCGACGAACAGTTCGGGTTCCTGGCATTCCGTTCGGCGCCGCTGGTCAGCGCCTCTACCATGGATGCGAAGGTTGCCTCGGCCGACATGGCGCAAGGCTTGATGGTCTGGGCGGCCATCGGCAAGCCCAATCAGCGCGAGTGGGAGCCTTCGTCATGGCAACGCCAGAGCTACGCGAAGAACGACGGCCTGTATCCATCCGGCTATCACTTGTTCCGCGCTGAACCATCCGAGTCACTACATTCCGCGATTCAAGACAGCGAGAAGGCCCGCGTCGCCGCAAAGCCGCCGGCGCACCAGCCGGATAACAAGCCGGCGGAGAAGGTCTCTACCGACCGGCTGTGGAAGGGTTGGATCCTGCCGTCCACCGAGGCGGACGTTTGGCTCGCAGCGGGTGCGGCGGCATACTATGAGGACCTCCAGTCGGATCACTTGGACCAGGCCATGAATGTGCGGCGCGCCACGTACCGTCGCCTCAAGCTGACTGCCGCCGACCCGCAGCAGCGTTTCTTCCTCGAACGGACGAAGGGCGCGCTGTTCCTGGATTCTCTGCGCCGCCGCATGGGCGACGACCCCTTCCTGCAACTCATGCGCGAGTATTTCGCCGCCAATACTACCAGGACAGTCACGGCACAATCCTTCCTGGAGAAGGCGGGCGCGCCGTTTGCCGTCGACGTGGAAGAGGGCGCGGCCTACCTGACCACCGATATCTGGCCCCGCCTGCGCTCGGCGATATTGGTTTACGGAACTTTGCGGGACGCGGGCGCCAACCGCTATGCGGCCGAACAGATGCAGAAGCAGTTCCTCGATAGCTACGAGAGCGAGGTTCCGATCCGCAAGGATTTCGAAGTCGAGGACCAGGATCTTCGCGCGCACGATGTGGTTTTCATCGGCCGTCCGGAGGCCAATTCGGCGCTCGCTGCCTGGAGTAAGAGCCTCGGTCTGGATTATGACGAAGGCGTATTCCGTATCAACGGCGACGCACACGCTTCCGAACGCGACGCTCTTGCGTTCGCAGGGAGGAATCCCCTGGACCCGACTCACATGGTTCTGGTAGTGGCAGGCAATGACGCGCTACGCACCGTGAAACTGGCGGCTGGAATTGGCGAATGGAAATCGGGCGAATATCTTTTGGTCGATGATGGCAAGGAGCCTGTTGCCGGGTTCGTGAAGCCTGCGAAATGAGTCTCGACCGCGCCCCTCTTGGTTTGTTGACGGTCGGGCCTCGACAAAGGAGTGGCGAGTGGATCGTGGTACGTCAAGGGTGCCTTGGTCGCGCGATGAGGTCATCGTCGCATGCGGTCTCTACTTTACTGTTCCTTTCGGACAGATGCATGCGCGAAACCCGCGAATTGTAGAGGTCGCGGGGCTTCTCGGCAGAACCGCTTCCAGCCTCGCTATGAAGCTTACCAACTTAGCTTCGTTGGACCCAGAACACCGTGCACGGGGCGTAAAGGGACTGGTGAGCCGCAGCCACCTTGATAAAGAGATCTGGCGGGAGTTCCAAAGCAACTGGGAAGAGATGGCGCTGCTCAGTGAGGAAAAGCTACAAAACCTGGAGGCCCCAGAGGTCGCCGTGATCGACTCGGAGCATGTTTACGGAGACATGGCCACGGAGACCGAAGGCACACGCAAGATTCGAATTATGCAGGGCTTCTTCAGGAAAGTAATTTTCGCGGCATACGATTCAAGGTGCTGCATTACCGGGAACCCAATCGGAGACCTATTGGTCGCCAGCCACATACTGCCGTGGAGCGAGTTCCCAAACGAGCGACTGAATCCAAGAAACGGGCTCTGTCTCGCGGCCCATTTTGATCGAGCTTTTGATCGTGGCTTGATCAGTTTTGACGGCAAGCTCAGGCTGATCCTGAGCCGGCGCCTGAAAGACCACCTCCCAAACGAGGCCCTTGAGACGGAGTTTGTCCGTTGAGGAGGGCAACAGCTCCTCTGCCCGGATCGGTTCGCGCCCGATTCCGCGTTCATGGCTCACCATCGGAACCGTTTCGGGTTCGATTAGAGCCCGAGGGAAGCGTGTACGGTCGCCCTCGTGCGATGAGCCTTCATTGGAGGACTGCACGCTGGAAGACGGTGATCTTGAATTCCTTCTCGAATCAATTGTCGGTGATGACCCGAATGCGGAGGCGAGGCTGAAGTTTGAGCGTACGCTTCAGGAGTGGGACTACGTTGAAAATGCCGACTGGACGGAGGGCACGCGTCGTAATACGTTTGAACGCCGATACGTGATTTACCAGAGGCTTCGAATCAGCAGTGACTTGCGCGCGCGGGCCGATTACCTGATCCCGGTGTTTCAGTTGGAGTCGCAGTCACTACTATCAAGCATCAGAAGTCGGACGAAAGACTTGATCGCGGGCGATATACAAAAGCGGCAAGACCGCGAAGTTCAGTGGTAAACCCGCGTCTTGTAGTTCTGGCGATCACATCGACGTGAAAACATCGCGAAGGATTCAAGCGCCCGGCGCCAAGCCTCGATCACGCCCCTTGATAAACTGATCTTGATGTGCTTTTACCGATACGCGCTTGCCGCGTATCTCTGCGCCGCCGCCGCGCGCGCCGACCAGCAGCCGTCTCCGTCATCCCCCGACTCCCAGATGAATAGCGCCATCGAAGAGTTCAAGATCCAGACCCGCAACTTGGGACTCCGCGCCGACAGCCCCGCGAAGAGCGGCCGCCATCCCGTCCAGGACTGGCACGGCCGCCTTTTCGAAAACTTCCGCAATGATGTCCTGGATGCCATACCCCATGAAATCCGCCAGAACGGCGGCAACAAAGACCTCCTGCGCCGCAATCAATTCGGCTTCAATGTTGCCGGGCCCGTGGTGATTCCACGTCTCATCGACGCCCACGCCAACACCTACTTTTCGCTCTCCTACGAGGGCGTGCGGGAGAACATCGACCGCACCTATTTGCAGACCATCCCCACCGTCGCTCAGCGTACCGGCGACTACTCCGATGTGCTCGACCCGGCCGGCGCCGTGCTTCCGATTTACGATCCCGCAACCACCCTCCCCAATCCGGCCTACGACCCTTCGCAGCCCGTCTCCACCACTAATCTGCAATACCTGCGCGAACCCTTTCCCGGCAACCGCATCCCCGCCACCCGCCTCGATCCCGTGGCTCAAAAGGCGCTCCAATATTATCCAATGCCGAACACCGACATCGGCCCTTTTTTCCAGAATAACTACTTCATCGATGCGCCCGAAACCAACACCGCCAATGGCATGATCGGCAAGCTCGATCAGTCCCTGCGGGATCGGCATCGCATCACCCTGGAATTGGCCTTTTCAAATGGCACGCTGGGCGCCGCGCAGTGGTTCCCCACCGCCGCCAATCCGGGCCCCGCCAACCGACAGTTTCAAACCCGCCGCGGATCGCTCCAGCACATCTTCACCGCCTCCGGCCGCACCGTCAACACCTTCTCGTTTGAAGCCAGCTCCAACACCTCGGACAGCGGCGATACCCAGGACCAGACCAACTACGCGAGCGCCCTGGGCCTCTCCGGTGTCCCCGGAAACGGTTTTCCGCTGATGCAGCTCGGTTCCTACCTGTCCATGGGCCAGGCCTATCCGTTTTCAAGGAACGCCCGCAACGTCTTCACCCTCACCGATGCTCTCTCCACCAAGCGCGGCCAGCACACCCTCAGCCTGTCCGCCAGGTATGCGTTTCAGCAGGTGAACAGCTTCTCGCCGCAATATCCGGCCGGGTTGCTGTCCTTCTCGGCGGGCTTGACCAGCCTGCCCGGCATCAACGATACCGGCGACCCTTTCGCCAGCTTCCTGCTGGGCATGCCCTATTTCGCCCAGGAAACCATCGATCCGGAGCCTTCCTATTTCCGCCGCATGGAAGGCTCCCTGGCCTTGCGCGATCGCTGGGAAGCTCGCAAAGGGCTCACTATCAATCTCGGAGTGACCCTGCAGCTCTTCACCCCGCGCACCGAAAAATACGACCGACAGTCCGACATCGATCTCAGCGCCATCAACCCTGCCAATGGATTGCCAGGCGCGCTGGTGGCCGCCGGACAGGGCGGCTTCGGCAGCGCCTTCCAACCTACTCTCGTGCGCCTCGCCCCCAGCCTGAGCATCGCCTGGAATCCGCTCGACGATTCCAGGACCGTAGTACGCGCGTCCTTCGCGCGCAGCTATTCCGGCATTCCCATCTATTTCGGCCAGTTCGGCACCGAAGGCTTCAACTCATATCCCACCTTTCTCTCCTCCGACGCGCAGGTCGAGCCGGCCCTGCTGTTGCGCACCGGCGTGCCGCTGCCCGCCACGTCACTGCCTGACTTGCAGCCCGATGCGGCCAACAACACCATCGCGGACTTGATCGATATGACCAGCCGCCTGCCTACCTACCAATCCGCATCGCTGGCCATCGAGCGCGAATTGCCGGGCTCCCTCGTCGTCACCCTGGGGGCATCCTATGCGGGCGGCAAGAATCTGCTGGTAGGCAATGGCGCCGCCAGCCCCAATGCCATACCTCTCGACGACCTGCAATACGGCGCCGAATTGAACGATCTCGCATTTAACCAGTCCCTGCGCCCTTATCCGCAGTACCAGGGTTTTAACGTCTACGGCGAGTATCCGGTAGGCCGCTATCAGCGCGATGCCGGCTCCCTTCGCGTGGAGAAACGCGCTTCCCACGGCCTCTCGCTCAGCGCCTCTTTCGAATTCAACAAACAGATGGACGACTACTCCGGACCCTACGGCACCCAGGATTTCTTCAACCGCCAGGACGAGTGGTCCGTCACCGCCGGTAACCGGCCCGAGCGCCTCCAGCTCACCTACACCTACGATCTCCCCATGGGGAGCAATCAGCCGTTCCTGAATTTTCCAGACTGGCGCCGCTACCTGATCGACGGCTGGTCTGTCAGCGGCATGGGCACCCTAGCCAGCGGCGATCCTATCGCTTTGACGCCCCTGTTCAATAATACCGGGGGCGTGGTCCAGGCCCTGCATGTGGACGCCGTGCCAGGCGTGAGTCCCAACGTCTCCAACCAGGGGCCCGGGCTCTGGTTCAACCCGGCCGCTTTCGTGCAGCCTCCCGATTTCACCATCGGAGGTGTTTCGCGCACCCTTTCGAATCTGCTCAACCCCGGGTTTCAGAATTGGGACATGTCGCTCAACAAGCGGTTTTCGCTCGCAACCGATCGAACCCTGGAATTCAATGCCACGGCGTTCGACTTCCTCAATCACGCCAATTGGAACGATCCGAATAACATCATCGGATCGGTTACCACCCCCAACGTCGCCGCGGGCAAAATCATCGGCTCGCGCGGCGGACGCATCATCCAATTGGGATTAAGGCTGAGTTTTTAGTGTGCCATCCAGCATACCGCTTGCTCACGCGCGCGGCTCAGCAAGCTGCTTACGGAGCCGCGACCGTTAGGGAGCGGTTGTCCCTCAACGCACTCTTGCTCCTCATGCTAGCGATGTGCGGGAGTTTTCGGGCCGCACCCCCGACCAAGCCCGCCAACCGCACCATCAAGGTGCCCGTCTGGGCGGACTCCAAGGACGGCGCTCCCTTCACCGCTAAGGATCTGACCGCCACCCTCGACGGCGATGCAACCCGCGTCCTCACCGTCTTGAGTCCCAACGACGGTCTGATGCTGCTCGTGGTGCTCGACCTGGCCGGTGACCTTTCCCTCGCCGAACCCGCCAAAGAGGCCCTGGCCGCCGAAATCGAACAACTGCCGCCGCGCGTCTTCGTCGCCGTAATGCGCGCCCAGGACGGTCCCAAAGTATTGGCGGACCCCGGCGTCGACCGGGCGCCCGCCCTGGCGGCCGTCCGCGACCTGCCCGTCAGCGGCAAGGCCGGCCTTCTCGATAGCGTCGCAACCGTCACCCGCGTGGCGGATTCCATCCTCGCCAAAGCCGCCGTGCGTGTCGCCGTGCTTTACCTCACCGATAGCGACGTTGAAAACTATCGTGAGGATTTCACCAATCCCGTGATCAATTCGAGCGACACGCACGACTTGAGCCGCAAATTCCCGGAGGCCTTGATCCAGGACAAGATTTCCAAGTTAGTGGCCGTGCTGGCTGCCCGCGAGGCGCCCTTGTTCGTCGTGCATCTGCGCTACCGCGGCGATCGCCTCGGGGAAGCCTATCAGAACGGACTCAAGCAGCTTGCGGAGGTCACCGGCGGCTCGGCCATCTTCTGCCGTTCGAGTGAGGAGATCGCCGACGCCATCCACCGCGCCGTCGCCACCATTACGGCGTCTTACAGTGTCACGCTAGCCCTGCCGGAACGCCCGCTGAAGAACGTGCAGGTCCAACTGGACGCCGGAGCCAACTGGACCCTGGGCTATCGCGCACGCTTCGTGTTGAAAGAGAGATAATACGATGGCTGTGAAACGATCGAGTCTGTGGGTGGCGGCGGCGGTGGTGCTGGGCGCCGCCGTGGCTTTGGTCTGGCAAGTGCGCGTCAACCGGCAACAGGCCGCCCGGGTGGCCCAACTGTCCGCGGAAAACCGGATCCTGCGGAAGCGCGCTGGCATTCTCGCGCTGCAGGCCGTACCTGTGGTCGCCCCGCCCGCCGCCGAGCCGCCAGCCGCTCAGGACCGTAGCGCGCCGCGCCCGACCAAGCCTGGCGAAAATCCGGAAGACCTCATCAGCATTCAGCGCCTCAAGCTCAGCCTGGCGGATGCCAACGCCTCCATCGCCCGGCTGCAATCCCGCCTGGATGAAGCCGAAGCTAAAATCCAGGAACTAGCCGTCGATAACAAAAGGCTGGAGGCCTCCGAAGCTGATCTCACGCCGAATCTCGCGACGGCCAACCAGACCGTGGATGTTCTGCAGAAGGAACTGACAGGCCTGCGCGATCACTCCACTCAGATCGAGATCGCTTATCAGAAATTGCGCGACCAGACCGGCGCCGACGCGCAAAAGCTGGCGCAACTGCAACAGCTAGCCGCCGAGATGCTGGAAATCCAGCAGCGCCGCGAAACCTACTTGAATAGCATCGTCCGGCGTTACAAACAGATCACCGAGCAATACCGGTCCCTGGCGGGCGTGCTGCAGGACCAGCGCACGGGAACGCCCGCGCCAGGCAGTACCGAGATGGCGCGCATTCAAGACGCCATCTCCCTGGCGGAAGAGGATCTGCGGCAGTTGAGCAATCTGGATGCGCAGGCGCTACGCATTCAAAAAAAGATGGCAGGGAAATGACCAGGCACATCGCTGATCATGCCGGCTCCGAGCCGCGACCGTAAGGGAGCGCATGTCCATTCTTAAAGGAGAAGCGCTGAGCGGCACGCTTTACCTGGTTGGCACGCCTATCGGCAACCTGGAAGACATCACTTTTCGCGCAGTGCGCATTCTGAAAGAGGCGGACATGATCGCCTGCGAGGACACCCGCCAGACGCGCAAGCTGCTGGATCGCTACGCCATTGCGAAGCCCGCCGTCAGCTATCACGAGCACAACGAGACCGAGCGCAGCCGCGAGCTGATCGCCAAGCTGCTCGGCGGGGCCAGCGTGGCGCTGGTCTCGGACGCCGGCATGCCTCTGGTCTCCGACCCCGGCTACACCCTGGTGCGCGCGGCCATCCAGCATGGTGTACGCGTGGAGGCCGTGCCCGGCCCGTCGGCGCTGCTCACCGCCCTGGCCGCCTCCGGGCTGCCTACCGATAGCTTCCACTTCGGCGGCTTCCTGCCCGCCAAATCCGGCCAGCGGCTCAAGGCGCTCGAGGCGCTGAAGGACGAGCCCGCCACGCTGATCTTCTATGAAGCGCCCCATCGCATCCTCGACACCCTGGCCGCCATCGAGCAGGCGCTCGGCGCGCGGCCCGTGGTGGTGGCGCGCGAGCTGACCAAGCTGCACGAAGAGTTCCTGCGTGGCGCCGCCTCCGAGATACGCGCCACTCTGGCCGCGCGCGCATCGGTGAAGGGCGAGATCACCCTGCTCATCGGCAAAGCCACCGTCGCCACCGCGGACCAAACCCCGCTCGCCGATGCGGTCGAATCCTGCGTCGGCCAGGGCCTGAGCCGCATGGACGCCATCAAGGCCGTGGCCCATCGCCGCGGTCTGTCCAAGCGCGAGGTCTACAAAGAACTCGAAAAGCTCAAGGGTTAGTAGCTTTAGCCGCCGCCGGAGCCGCCGTCCCTGGAGCCGCCACCGGAGCCACCATCACTTTGAGCGCCGAAAGCTTCTGATCGCCGTCCCGCGTGGCGTCCAGCGTCACGTGAGTGCCCACCGGAATATCGGCGGCCTTGATCTCCTTGTCGTCCTTGAAAAACTTCGTCTTGCCGGACCGGCGCAGCGTAAGGCTCTCCTCCTCGGAGTCCAGATCGATGATGATCTCCTTCTTGGTCAGCGATTTCACCGTGCCATTGAAGCTGACCGCCGGGCCATTGTAGGGCCCCGCCGTGGCCGTGGCGACCGAGCGCCGCCGCGAATACTGCCCCAGTAAGACCGCCGCCGTCATAGCCACCAGAAGCGCCGTCCAGACCAGCACGTTTCTCATGTTCTTATTCTATTGCACCGGCACAATCTTATCCGGTAACGCCCGCCGGCGATCCTTCCCCTGTCTACCGTGAGCGGCGCCAGCTGCGACCGCGCGGCGCCGTAGCCTGGAAGCGCGGCGAGCGGGAACGGTCAGCGCGGTCGTCTGCGAGAATCCCGCCACGTTGATCGTCGCCATCTCTGTTGCCGCCTCGAGGGTGTTAAAAGCAATGGACACATCGCCGTTTGCCAACCCGCTCGTCGGCAAAGTGAAATTGACCTGATATAACCCGGCAAATCCCGGCGCCAGACCGGCGTACGAGACGTTTGCCTCCGACGGCTCACCCACTCCGTCGTCCAGGGCCACGATGATGTAATCGCCCGTGAATTCGTCGCTGTAGCTCAACGGGTTGCTAAGGCCGGCCGCGCCATCCCCCACCTGCGGCGTTACGGTTCCCAGACCATTCATGAACAGGAGAACCGTTTCGCCGGGCTGGGCGGGGCTGCTGTCCGTGACCCCGGTAAAATTGGCATGAAGGATGGCTCCTGGTCCAATCCCGTTTTCCGTAAGCGAGTAAATCCCCGGCGCCGAGTTATCGACGTACACTGTTACCTTGTTCGACTTCGACCCGTTCACCTCCACCTGGAACGTAGCAAAAGACTCACCCGAAACTTCGTAAGGTATCAGCGCGCTGATCTGCGTCGAGCTCACCAGATAGACCGGCGCCGCCCGACCATTGACGAAAACCTGCACGCCGCCTAGCTCCGTGGGTATCGGGAGCACCTTGTCGACTTGTTGAGCTACACCAAAGTTTCCATACAGGTCAACCAGCTCACCCGGAGCGTAAGCGTTCGTGATCGGCGTGTAATTGGCCGCATTAACAATCCCGATCGGATTAATCCATACCGTGGAGGTCTGTGCAATCGACGGGGCGTGAATACCGACAATGAGCGAGAACTGTTGGTTGGACCCGATCAGCATCAGTGCGGTTCCATTGGCGCCGAGGAGATAATTGTAGACACTGCCGTCGTAATAGTAGCCGTCTGCCCCGATGGTTACAAGCGAATCGTACGTGAGGTCGTACGTTTCTATATCGACGACATCGTCAAACCGTTCATGCCAGATGATAGTTCCAGCTCCATTGGCATTGATTGATCCCCAGAAGTTATCCAGAAAATTGCCGGAGAGATCATCCTCGAGACCCCCTGTAAAGTAGGTCCCGCCTAAGAGCGAATTTGAGCTCGCCCCTGAGGGCGCGCGAAATCCGACGATCATGTCCGAACCGGTTGCCGACCCTCCCACGAACCAGTTGCCATCGGCCGATACATACAGAACCTTCGCGCCGCTGACGATCTGCGTTTCATCGCCCGCGGTGCCGGGAAAAGTTAAGGTTCCACCCGCCGTGCCGGAGAGCGCATAGGTCGAGGCCGCAACACTCTGCGTCAGCGTATTGCCGGAGCTCAAATTCGCCGCCGAGCCAGTCACCGTGAATGCCGCGATATTCCCGTTGCCGTCGGCGTTCAGAGTGAAGTAGCCCTGCCGCGCCAGCGAGGCGGAAGCAGTGAGAAAATCCAGGGTACCCACCGTAAAGGCCCCCGAGAGACTGCTATTCGAAACCGAAGTCAGCGGCGCTTCGACCGCGATAAAGAGATCGAAGAAGTCATCCTCCGTCGAACTTGCTATGACCACTGGTTTGCTGAAGGTGCCGAAAAGAGTCGCCGGAATCCCCCCGAACAGAGGTGTGTCCAGTTGGGCCAGGCCGTTCGATTGCACTCCGTACGTTCCCCCGCCCAGCGAGGAGCAGGCACCCGTGGTCGAACCGGCAGAATCGACAAGTTGCGTATTCGAGAGGGTGTAGTTCCCTGTGCCGTCGAACGTGATTATGCCGGTCAGGGTGCAGGACTCCGTCAGGTTGCCCGAGGCGTCGTTGAGGTAATCGACGTACCGGAACAAGTATTGTCCGCTGAGACTCGCCGTCCCGCTGGTATCGAAACTCTGAGCTTTGGCCGGTGCTGGCGCTACCGCCGTCAGCGCCAGCAGCGCCTGCAGAATGAAGCTGCTACGAAGGAGAATCGTTTGGATGGTTTTGTGCATGGGCGTCACCCTCACTGGCCTTTGCTCCAATTCAAGATCAGGTTGTAGGCATCCACGCTGCCGAGCCCGGTAGCGAAGTTCCAACCGCTGGCGGCCGCAAAGGCCGGAGTATACGTTTTGCTGGTCGTCGATAGCGCGCCATTTCCCACGAACAAGGTAGGCGGCGTCGCGCGGCCTCTTCCCTCGAATCCGACTCCGAAGCAGTTTATTTCGCCCGCGCAGTTGACTGCGATATCGCCCGCGGTGATACTGTGGAACACCGATGAAGCCGCCGAACTGGCCGCCAGTTTGTAGTAAACCGGATTCGGGTTACCCTGGCCGCCCCCCATCTTTTCGTTCACCAGTGCCTGGATCCCAGCCATTATTGGGGAGGCATACGAAGTTCCGCCCGCGCCGAACCAGTTAACCGGCGCGCCCGTGCACGCCGTGCCGCCGTTCGCCTCATCGGAAAAACAGGTCACGTAGTAGTGGAACCAGACTCCGGTACCGGCGAAGAGCGATACGTCGGGAATATCTCGGACACCATCGTTCGAGATCCCGGTCACCCCCGTTTGCCACGCAGGTTTGGCGTATCCCTGGCAACTGCCGCCTACCACCATATTTTCCGCCGGAACGCCTGTGGCGCACCCGCTTGGTCCCCCGCTGCCCGCCTCCACTTCAACGAAAAAGTCTTCCAGCGCCAGGCTGCTTCCACAAAACCCGCTGGAGCCATAACCAACCGAAAAGCCGGAATAGACTGCCAGGATCGAACCTGCGCACGAGTCGTTCCACGGGATCTCCGGAATGTATGAGCGAGCCGAACCGTAAGTGGAACTGTTGGATGAGCTCCAATACGTGCTGGTCGTGTTCTGATACGTATCGGCGAAATCGGTTCCCCCAACGGCAACATTGTAGGGCGTAGAAGCAAAGGCGCTGACGCCGATGCCATGGGTCGCGGTGCTGAATCCCGAATCGCAGCTTGCCGCGCCTTCGTCTCCCGCCGCCACAAACACCGACACGCCTTCCGCCACCGCCTGCTGATAGGCCGAGTTGAAGGTTGCGTTCGACGTTACTCCGTTCTCCGCTTCGCAGACGCCATAGCTCATGCTGATGATCTTAGGCGGACTGCCGCCGTTGATTAAATTCTGGGCCGCGATCAGAATTCCCGGCGTTGGTGTCGTAGGCGGATTATCGCAAGTGGCCAACTCGATGGTTGCGTTCGGCGCGGCGGCGCTGGCCCACTCGGTGTCCAGCGTCGATTCGACATCGTCTCCGTCTGGATTAATCCCCGGATCGGAACAGTTGGAAGTTCCGCTCGGGGGCGCGGGGTGGATGGTGCTGAGCGATCCCGATGTGTAACCGGATAATCCCAATATGTTCCGGAAAGTGTTCCAGTCCGCCGTGGTGTAAAGATCGCTGTCCTCCACCACCGCAATCGTCTGTCCTTTACCGGTGTATCCCGCTGTAAAGGCCGGATTCAAATTGTAAATCGTGGCCAGATCGGCTGGCGCAATGAGCTGAAACGTAAAGCCACCCTGCTCGGCCGTGTATTGGGCTCGAGGCCGCACCATCGAGCGGGGCCGGAAATCGTGCAACGACACGATCCCCGCCACCACCGCCGCAAGCGCTTCCGGAATCTGAGGATCGCTCATATTTGCAATGTGATCTTTCCCGTTTACGGAGAGCCTGTGAATTTCCGTATGGAATGCCGCCAACACCTGACCGGCCGTTCCCGAAAAATCGATCGACATGCCGCTCGGATATACCGTGTTCACCGTGAAGCCGCTGGAGCGCAGCCACTCGGAAACTGCCTCGATATCCCGCGGCGCCGGTCCGTACATCTGGCCGAATTCAGTGGCGGTCAGCCACCTGTGGAAATTGGGCGAGGTGGAATCGTGTTGTTGATCGATAAAGCTCCGCAGCGCCGCTTCCCGCTCCGGACTGCGCTGCAATTGCAGAAGCATGTCATCCATCGCAAACGTATCCGCCACCTTCCCGCGGTCGTTCTGCGCGTTCGCTTCGCTCGGTGTGTTCCCGGCGAGCGTGAGCATCCTGCTGGAATCGATAGGTCGCGTAATGAGAACCCGGGCCTCCGGCGCGATCCGGGCGCTCTGCGCCTCCAGGGCGGGCGTCCAGCCAGGACTGAAAGGGCCGCAGCACAGCAAACCCAGCAAAAAAGATTTAGCTTGAAAACTATTCGACATCAGGCATCCTCGTGATATCATGCGCGCCGTCCGCATCCGTTGGACTGGACGGCGTCGCATAGATATTATGGTCGCATGATCCGTTTCGGGCGCGCTGTTAATTACCTGTAAAGAGGATTTTGCAAGGTCTTTACACCACAGTTTTTTGCAACCTTCCGCCGCCTTCGCCACGTCTCTGGCTAATTACGGAGGAGAAACCTATGCCTCAAGCCTTACCCCTCAGCCGCCGCCGGATGTTGCTGCTCGCCGCCGGCGCCGGGGTTCCCGGGTTCCGTCTGTACGCCGGCGATTCGGAGTTTTGGAACAAGAAAGATCCCTCGGAGTGGTCCAGAGAGGAAATCGACAAGCTCACCAATAAATCGCCCTGGGCGAAGGAGGTTAGCGCTTCCACTCCTCAATACACCGATTCCTCCGGTGGCGGGACGGGCTACCCAACCGGTGGCGGGACCGGCTATCCGGGTGGTGGCGGGACCGGCTATCCGGGTGGTGGCGGCACGGGCTATCCGGGTGGTGGCGGCATGGGCGGCGGTCGCGGCATGGGCGGCGGCGGTATGGGTGGTGGAGGCCGGGGACGCCGCGGCGCCACGCCGATGCAGTATAAAGGCACCATTCGCTGGGAAAGCGCCAGCCTCATCCGGGCAGCCCTGAAGACCCCCTTGCCCGAAACCCTCGCTAACCATTACGTGATCAGCGTAAGCGGCATCCCGATTGCCACCAGCCGGCGCAACCAAGACGGCGACGACGATACGGTATCCAAGGGGCCCAGCCCGGATGTCCTCGAACGCATCAAAAATATGACTTATCTCGAGCCCAAGGGTAAAAGCCCGGCGCAGCCCAGCGTCGTCCAGCCGGACACCGGCGCAGTCAATGTCCTGCTGTTCGGCTTTCCCCATGAGCTGCTGGAGTTGACACCCGACGATAAGGAGGTCACCTTTACCACGCAGCTCGGAAGGCTCGATCTCAAGACCAAATTCAACCTGAAGGACATGATGTATCATAAGGAGTTGGCGCTTTAGATCGAATGCCTTTGGAACGCCCGCGCCAACAAGACCCGCCGTCCCTATTGCAGTCTTTCGGAGCCTGTATCTCGATGCGGAACGCCTTCAAAATGGCCGCTAGGATTCTTTGTGTCTGCCTCTTGTTCTTTTTTATATCTGTCGCACCAAGCCTTGCCCAACAAAGCCCTGCCCAACAAAGCCCCGCTCAACAAGACCCTGCCCAGCAGCCCCAGCCGCCGGCGGTACAGCAAACTCCGCAGCCGATCACCCAGCCATCTTCCCAACAGGCGGCCGTCGCGCCTGCCCCGCCTCCACCGCCGCCGTCCCCTGTCGACAAGTTTTTTACCGGTGACGGTTTTTCATTCACTGCGTTTTATTGGATGACTGCCGGCCACCCGGTCATGGGCACGGGGCATGCGAATACCAATGGCGAGCCGTCCGATTTGAGCTCGCTCGGCGACCCCAAACGCACACCTTCGTTCATCGTCAGCGTTCCCGCCGGCAAGAATAATTCCATTCGCGTTTCCTACTTTCGCACCCAAGGGGATGGCAACATTGTCCCCACCCAGCCGCTCATCATCTTCGGCACGAGTTTCCTCAACGGCGATTATCTGGCCACGAACTACACTGTGCAGGATGCCAAGGTCTCGCTCGACTACCTGTCGCTGCCGTTTCCGCTTAAGGGGTCCAAACTCCGTTTGAAAACTTTGTGGGAGGTGCAGGCTATCTGGATCCGCAGCGTGGTGAACGCGCCCCTACGGGCCGGGGAAACGGATGCCTCCGGAAACCTCATCACGACCAGCGGCCTGGGAACCGACTGGTTCATCTACCCGAGCTTCGGCCTGGGCATCGATTACCTCGCCAGCAAGAACTTCCGCATCGAAATCCGCGGATCGGGATTCATTCTTCCGCATCTCTCCACGCTGTATGATACCGAAGCCACCCTTAACTACCGGTTCGGAAAATTTGAGATCGAGGCTGGCGAAAAGGACTTCCACTTCAAGACTGCGCCCAGGCACGTCGAGTTTGTGCGCGACACTCTGACGGGCCTGTTCGTGGGCTTGCGCTGGTACCCGCGCTACCATCCCCAGTGATGATCACTATCGCCGTGAACACACCGCCAGCAGATACCGTCCGCTTGGACTGGCGATCTCGTCCAGGATCTTCAGGCCGCCCTGCTGCTCCAGCAGCAACCGAAACGCCTGGGTGGTGAAGGTATAGCGGAAGTTCATCACGATGCGCTCGCCGCGCTGCAGCAGCACGTCCTGACCCGCGACCGGGATGCGCAGATCGCGGTCCGGCCGGAAATACGCCCTGGTCACGTACAAGCCGGCCAGGCGCTCGTCGCGCTTGTGTTCGAGGCGCACTTCGCCGTCCTCGGCGGAAACGCACAGCGCGGCCAGCGGAGCAAAGGTAAACTGGCGCATGGCGTCGCTTTCGTGCGGCGCGGTTTCGTTGCCCTGGTAAATCTCAGCGTCGAGCGCCAGCCGGTCGCCCGCGTGCAGGCATTGCGCCAACTGCCGTACGTGATCCACCGGATCGAACCCGCCCAGCGTATTGCCGGCCATCAACAGCAGCTTTGGAGACTCGGCGGCATCGGACGCAAATACCAGGTGCATCGGGCTGGAGATGTCGGCCTTGATGCCGGAGGTCTCGATATCCAGATCCTCTCCGCCCGCGCAGGCCATTTCGAGCAACGCCTGGCTGGCATCCACGGGATAGTATTTCTGTTCTCGGCCGGACTGGTGGACAGGGTCGAGCAGCAGCCGGTCGGTCGAGCCATCGCCCGCGCCGAAGCTGATTACCGGAATGGCGCCGCTGAAAGGCTCCAGCAGCCAGGTCGACCGGGCGGCAAGCTGTTTCCAGCATTGGCGCACGTCATGGAAGGGCGCCCCAGCTGCCAGCGCCAGCCACGCGCGCACCGACACCGGGGACCAGTAAAAGAATTTCTCGGGCAGATCACGCCCCTCTACGGCTTCAGCAAGCTCTTGAACGATCTCAGCTTCCGTCAGAACGACTTCGATTTTCATGGGTCTATTTCACTATAAACCCATGATCTGAATGCCTGCATCGACGAACATGATATTCCCTGTGACACCGCGGCCAAGGTTGCTCGCCAGAAATACGGCGGCATCGGCGACTTCGGCCGGGTCGGTGTTGCGGCGCAGCGGCGAACGCCGCTCCACGTAGTCCAGGATCGTGCTGAAGTCCTTGACGGCGCGCGCGGAGGCCGTCTTCACCGGGCCGGCGGAGATAGCGTTGACGCGGATGCGCTGCGGCCCCAGGTCGCTGGCCAGATAGCGCACGGAGGCTTCGAGCGATGCCTTGGCCACACCCATCACGTTATAGTTGGGCACCACCCGCGAGGATCCCAGGTAGGTCAGCGTCATCAGAGAGCCGCCGGCAGTCATCGCCGGAACAGTAGCGCGGGCCACGGCCACGAGCGAGTAGGCGCTCACTTCCTGCGCCAGCAGAAAGCCGCCGCGCCCGGTCTCGACAAAAGGCCGCGCCAGGTCCTCGCGATTGGCGAAGGCCAGGCTGTGGACCACCGCATCGAGCGGACGGCCCAACGCCTGGAGCGACTCCGTGAGGCTGCGCAGCTCTTCGTCTTTGGTCACGTCGCACGGCCACAGGCCGGCTACCGGCAAGCCCTGCGACAGCTCTTCAATAGCCACCTTCTGGCGATCGCCCAGATAGGTGAGCGCCAAAGTCGCGCCTTCGCGCCAGAAGGCCTGCGCGATGGCATAGGCCAGGCTCCATTTGTTCGCAATTCCGAGGATGAGGGCCAGTTTGCCCTCCAGCAGATTGGGCATGTGAGTATGCTTCTATCGTAACCGCATCGGCTTCCCGCCTTCATCCTTGCTGCGCTGGGCGGCATCCATGAAGGCAAAGATCTCGAGCGTTTCCTGGTTGGACACAGGCGGCTGCCCGGATTCGAAAAACTTCATCACTTCGACCAGCAACGGCCTGTAGCTATCGGTCGAGTGCGGCCGGCTCTGGACCACCTGTTGCTTGGGACGAAAGACCACCGCGCCGAAATCGCCGTAGGGCCGCAGCGCCCGCACCGTGCCGATGCGCCCGTCTTTCCACCGGCCTACGATCACGTCGGCATCCGCCGTATATGTCCGGCTGACTTCCTCGCAGCCGGGGCCCATCAGCGTGTAGAGCAGCTCGATGGGGTGAATCGCGTACCACGAAAGATCCAGCGCATGGTGCGGCTCCAGCGGTCCGGGGCCCCAGGTAGCCACGCCCGTGGCGTCGGCGAACTTCATGGTCTCGGCAATTTCGTTGAAACGCAGGCTCGAGGCGCTGAACCACGCCACGCCTGCCTCGCGCGCGAGGCGAGCGATCTCGCGCGCGTCCTCCAGCGTGGACGCCAGCGGTTTGTCGATAAACAAGCGTTTATGCGCGGCGATTACGGGCCGGGCCTGCTCCAGGTGTACGCGGCCGTCCACGCTTTCAAGCAGCACGGCGTCCACGTTGCGGCACAGCTCCGCAATGCTCGCATAGAACTGCACCTTCCACTTGGCGCGCAGCTCTTCGGCAAACTTGTCCACGCGCGTGGCGCTCGATTCCACGTCCGGACTGCCGCCTTTATAAGCCGCCACCACGTGGCCGCCGGGTACGTGGTCGGGCGACGATTCGTCGTTCAGGATTTGCGTAAACGCGATGGCGTGCGACGTGTCCGTTCCGATGATGCCGATCCGCAAATCGGCAGCCGCGGCCGCGATCGCGCACAGAAGTAAGATAGCAGTGAGCTTCACTTCCGGCATTGTACACTGTGTGGGGGGCTCGCGCCGCGCGGGCTCCCATCGCTCCCCGCTGCATGCCCACTTCATGGCCAACTTCATAATGGATCTGTCCACTTCGCTCACCTACATCAAAGGCGTCGGGCCGGCGCGCGCGGCCATGCTGGAAGGCAAGGGCCTCCGCACCGTCGAGGACCTGCTGGGCTACGTGCCGTTTCGCTATGAAGACCGCAGCAACGTGAAGGCCGTGTCGGAGCTGGCGCCGGGCGAGATGGCCACCGTAATCGCGGAGGTCCGCTCGGCCAGCCTCTCCGGCTTCAAACGCCGCAACCTGGGATTGTTTGAAGCCTCCTTCACCGATCGCTCGGGCCGCGTTCTGATCGGCAAGTGGTTTCATGGCGGCTATCTCGCCAATGTGCTGGCAGCGGGACAGAAGGTTGCTCTGTACGGCAAAGTGGAGTTCGATAGCTACTCCGGCCAGCTCAACATGCTGCACCCGGAATTTGAAATCCTCGCCGAAGAAGACGATGCGGCGGAAGCGGCGCTGCACCTGGGGCGCGTCGTGCCGGTTTATGAAGCAGTCTCGAAGCTCAGCACGCGCGTGCTGCGAGCGCTGGTTCATCGCGTCCTCGACGAACTGCCGCCGGTCGAAGATCATCTGCCGGAAGAGGTGCGCCGGCGGTTGAAACTGCCGGACCGCTGGACTGCCATCCGCCAGACCCACTTCCCGCCGCAGGACGCCGACATGCGGCTGCTCAATGCCTTCCGCTCCCAGGCGCAGTTCCGGCTGATCTTCGAGGAATTCTTCTGGCTCGAGTGCGGAGTGGCACTGAAGCGCAGCAAGGCGCGCACGGTTCCGGGAATCTCGTTCGATCTCAACGACAGGGTGCGCGAGAAGGTCAAGGCCATGCTGCCGTTCAAGCCTACCGCGGCGCAGAAGCGCGTGCTCGGCGAGATCGCGCTGGATATGAAGGAGCCCAGTCCCATGAACCGCCTGCTGCAAGGCGACGTGGGCAGCGGCAAGACCATCGTCGCCGCGGAGGCGGCTGTGATTGCCATCGAAAACGGATACCAGGTGGCCGTGCTCGCCCCCACCGAGATACTGGCCGCGCAGCACCTTTTCTACTTCAAGCAACTGCTGGGCAAGCTTGATTATGTAGTGGCACTGCTGACCGGATCGTTCACCAGCCGTGAGAAAGTCCAGCTCAAAAAACTGATCGCGGGCGGTTTCACGCACGTAGTGATCGGCACGCACGCGCTGCTCGAAAAGGACGTGGAGTTTCAAAAGCTGGGCCTGGCAATCGTGGACGAGCAGCATCGCTTCGGCGTGATGCAGCGCTTCGAGCTGTTGCAAAAAGGGGTGCATCCGGACGTGCTGGTGATGACCGCAACCCCCATTCCGCGCACCCTGGCGCTGACCCTCTATGGCGACCTGGATGTCTCGGTGATCGACGAAATGCCGCCGGGCCGCAAGCCCATCGTTACCCGGCACGTTACCGCCGATCATGTGGAGCGCGAGTATAGCTTCCTGAAGAAACAGATCGACGAAGGGCGGCAGGCGTACGTGGTGTATCCGGTGATCGAGGAATCCGAATCGAGCGCCATGAAGGCCGCCGAAAAGATGCACGCGCATCTCTCCCAGGAAGTGTTTCCAGACATCGCGGTGGGGTTGATGCATGGCCGGCTGCCTTCCGCCGAGAAGGAGAGTACCATGCAGCGCTTCAAGCAGGGCGAGATCAAGATTCTGGTCTCGACCACCGTGATCGAAGTCGGCGTGGACGTGCCCAACGCCACGGTGATGATCATCGAACAGGCGGAGCGTTTCGGGCTTTCGCAACTGCACCAGCTTCGCGGGCGCGTGGGGCGCGGCGCGGCGCAGAGCTATTGCATCCTGATTACGGAGCGCATGAACGAGATCGCCAAGGAGCGCATTCGCACGCTGGTCGATTCCAACGACGGATTCCATATTGCCGAGATGGATCTGAAGCTGCGCGGGCCGGGCGAGTTCTTCGGCACCAAGCAATCCGGGCTGCCGTCCCTACGCGTGGCGAACATCCTGCGCGACCAGGAGATCCTCGAGGCGGCGAGGCGCGATGCCGTGAATTTTGTAACCCACCCGCCTTCGGAAGAGGAGCTGCGGCGGTCCGTCGCCTACATTCGCGACCATTGGCAGCGGCAATACGGGCTGGTGACGGTAGGCTGATGCGCGTGATCGGCGGCGAGTTCCGGTCGCGGAGGCTGAAGACCATCCCAGGTCTGGCTACGCGGCCCACGCCCGACCGCCTGCGCGAAGCGCTCTTCAATGTGCTCGCGCCGCGCATAGCTGGCACGGTCTTTCTGGATGCGTACGCCGGGACGGGAGCCGTGGGAATCGAAGCGCTCAGCCGTGGCGCCGCGCGGTGCATTTTTATTGAGCGCAGCCGTCGGGCAGTCGAGGCGATCCGGGAGAACCTGCACGCGCTGGGGATCGAAAACCGCGCGCGCGTAGTGTCGGGAGCAGCCCTGACAACACTCGCGGGGCAGCCGGCGGACATCGTTTTTCTGGATCCGCCATACGAGATGCAATCCGAATACGCGGCAGCCCTAGGGCAGGCACAGGCGCCCTTGGTGATCGCGCAGCACTCAGTCCGGTACGATCCAGGCGAAGTGCATGGGACACTAAATCGCACGCGTCTGTTGAAGCAGGGCGATAATGCGTTGAGTTTCTACGAGCGGTCTAATCCCTAACCGCGGAAGTAAAGATATCCACCGAGGATACAAACCAGAACTACCCCCGAGCCTGCGACTTCCCTCCAGCCCCAGCCCGCGCGTGTCTTGAGATTATCTGCCTTCGTCTCTGTCCCGAAGGTGAGACTCTGAATCTTCCCAAGGTCCGGCGCGGCGGTCATGAAGCTCACCGCTACCATGACTATTGCCGATACAATCGTAATCAGTACGCTGAAGTACTGGAAGTAGATGTTATTGACGATCCACAGGAACGATCCCTGGGGGTACCCGTTAAACCCTCCCATGCCAAGTGTCACGGGAGTATCGACGATCATGCGGAATATCCCTAACGCGAACCCCACGATCATAGCCCACAGCGCGCCCGCGCCATTGAGTCGCTTGAAAAAGACGCCGAAGAAGAACACTACAAAGATAGGCGGAGCCAGATAGCTCTGCACCGACTGGAGGTAGGTATAGAGACCACGGGCATTTTTAATAACAGGTATCCAGGCTAGAGCGATCACCACCATGATACCCGTGGCCATGCGGCCGGTGCGCACAAGCTGATGCTGCGTGGCTCCTACTTTCCATTTCTGATACAGATCTACGGTAAACAGAGTCGAACAAGCGTTGAACACTCCGGCGAGCGAGCCCATCAATGCGGAAAGCAATCCGGCCACCACGATGCCGCGAACCCCCGGAGGTAACAGATATTGGACCATCATCGGAAAAGCCCCGTTCGAGACCGCCGGAATGGTCTTGCCGTCCGGCCCGATCAACGGCGTCAGCGCAGCAACCTTGCCGCTCTTGGCCAGCGCAAAGCAGATCATGCCCGGGACGATGAATAGGTACACGGGGAACAGCTTCAGAAACGCGGCAAAGATGCTGCCGCGGCGCGCGACAGTCTGGTTCGGCGCTCCCAATGCCCGTTGCACGATGTATTGGTCCGTGCACCAGTACCAGAGCCCGATGATAGGCGCGCAGAATAACATGCCGAGCCACGGGAAGTTATCGTTGAAGTACCATGCCTGCTTGACCACTTGTCCCGCCGTGTCAGTCTGGATCACGGGCGCCCAGGTGCCCTGTACTCCAGCGGGAATAAGCGGCTTCCAGAGATTGAACATATCTGAGCCGCACCAGTGCCGAAGTTCGCTCCACCCTCCCAGCCGAATCAGCCCATAGGTCGTCAACAGAGCTGAGCCGACGATGAGAACGGTCACTTGTACAGCATCGTTGTAAGCCACCGCGCGCATGCCGCCCAGCGTCGTATAGAGTCCGGTCAGTACGATCACGAGTACCGAACCGATCCAAAAGCTGTCGATCGAAATCCCGCCGATGTCCAGGCGCATGTTCGGGAAAAGCGTGCCGAAGACCACGCCCCCGGCGAAGATACCAACGGCGATCTTCGATATCACAAAGGTGATCAGGGAAACGATCGAGAGCACGTAGCGGGATTTCTCGTTGAACCGGCGTTCCAGGAATTCCGGCATGGTGAAAACCATGGAGCGCATGTAGAACGGGACGAAGACCCATCCCAGGACCAGCAGGCACCAGGCGTGCAACTCGTAGTGCGCCATGGCAACGCCGCTGGTGGCGCCGGAGCCGGCCAAGCCTACGATGTGCTCCGATCCGATATTGGAAGCGAAGATCGAAGCGCCGATGACCCACCAGCCCAGGTTGCGGCCGGCCAGGAAATAATCCGCGGCGGAGTCCTTGCTCTTGCGGACCACCCACCAGGCCACGCACATCAGGATACCGAAGTAAAGCGAGATCATCAGCCAGTCGAGCGCGGTGATGCGCGACTGGCCGATCGCAGACAACAGCAACATGGCAGGCATGGCCATCGTTTCGATTTCCCCCTACATTGGTTGGGACAATCGCTTATCATGACAGATTGTCCACAAGAGAGTAAAGATATGCCCCGGCGAACGCTGCGGAAGCTGCGATTGTATTGCGCCCACGAAACGAAGCGGCCGATGGGCATTCGGCGTCCACGACCGCATTGCCGAGACCATCGTCATCCGGGAGAGCCGCGCTACCCGTGCTTCGCGCGGATGACGTCCACCAGCTCCTGCACGGCGGCGGCGCTTTTCTGCAGCATGCCCTGCTCTTCGGGCGCGAGCTTTACCTGGTAGATCTGCTCGATGCCGCGCGCGCCAAGCTTCACCGGCACCCCCACGAACAAGCCGTGGATGCCGTATTCGCCTTCGAGATAAGCGGCGCAGGGCAGCACTTTCTTCTTGTCTTTGAGGATGGATTCGGCCATCTCGACGGCGGCGGCCGAGGGAGCATAGTAGGCGCTGCCGGTCTTGAGGTACTTGACGATTTCGGCGCCGCCATTGCGCGTGCGGTCCACGATCCGGTCGATGGCGGCCTGATCCAGCAGCTCCGTGAGCGGGATTCCCGCGACGTTCGTCAGGCGCACCAGCGGCACCATGGTATCGCCGTGGCCGCCCATCACTACCGCGGTAACGTTCTCCACAGAAACCTTCAGCTCCTGGGCGATAAAGGTGCGGAAGCGCGCGCTATCTAAGACGCCGGCCATGCCGATCACGCGGTTCTTGCTGAATTTGGAAACCATGTGGGCGGTCTGGCACATGGCATCCAGCGGATTGGTGACGACGATCAGGATGGCGTTGGGCGAATACTTCACGGCCTGCTCGGTGGCGCCGCGGACCACCTCGTAGTTGGCCAGCAGCAGATCGTCGCGGCTCATGCCGGGCTTGCGGGGAAACCCGGCGGTCAGGATGACGATATCGGAATTGGCCGTGGGCTCGTAATCATTAGAACCGGTGACCGTGACGTCGTAGCCTTGCACGGGCCCCGACTGCAGCAGGTCGAGCGATTTGCCCTGCGGCACTCCCTCCACCACATCCACCAGAACGACATCTGCCAGTTCCTTATCGGCAATACGGAGGGCGCAATTGGCGCCGACGTTGCCGGCGCCCACGACAGTAACTTTATTTCGCAATGAAAGCTCCTTGAAAGATTGAAAACGGATTATATCGCCATTGCGGACGCGATCCGGAGTTCCTTCCGTAGAGCGCCTTCGTTACAATAGACAGTTAGAGATGCAATCACAGCGGCAAAGTACTCTGGCGGATCTATCCAGCCTCTACGAGGAAGATTTCTTCGAGTGGACGCGGCGTAGCGCTGAACTGCTGCGAGCCGGCCAGTTGCAGCAGGCAGACATCGAGCACATCGCTGAAGAAATCGAAGACATGGGTAAGCGCGACCTGAGAGAGCTGAACAGCCGGGTGCGGGTACTGCTGATCCACTTGTTGAAGTGGCAGTTACAGGCGGAGAAGAGGTCGCGATCCTGGAACGACACGATTATTTGCCAGCGCGGCGAAATCGTGGATGTGCTCAAGCAGAGCCCAAGCCTGCGGGGCAAGCTGCGGACTGAGTTACCGGACAACTACGCCATGGCGATGCGGCGGGCTATAAACCAAACCGGCCTGCCGCTCAGCCGCTTCCCCAAAGAATGCCCCTTCACGGTCGAGCAGATTCTCGATCCGGAGTTCCTCCCGTAGATGTTCCATCTACTCGAAAAGCAGGTGCAGCGCGCCTTTCACGATTACGTCCAGGCGCGCTACGGTGTCGATCTGACTGTCGCTGTCGAGCAGCCCAAGCAGAGCGATTTCGGCGAACTGGCGGTCCCGGCCGCGTTTCAATTAGCTAAGCAGTTGAAGCAGGCGCCGCGCAAGATCGCGGCCGAGCTGGTGGCCGGAATCGGATCGATTCCAGGCGTGGCGGCGCTCGAAGTTGCCGGAAACGGATACATCAATATCCGTTTTGATCGCGCGGATTACGGGCTGGGCCTGCTGCACCCCGCTGTCGAAGAGGCCGCCGCCACGGCCGGCAAGATCATCGTCGAGCACACCAACATCAACCCGAACAAGGCGGCGCACATAGGCCACCTGCGCAATGCCACGCTGGGCGATACCTTTGTCCGCATGCTGCGCGCCCGCGGCCAGCGCGTGGAAGTGCAGAACTATATCGACAACACGGGCGTGCAGGTGGCCGACGTGGTGGCCGGTTTTCATTACCTCGAACACCAGACTCCGGAGGAGGTCCGGCAGCTCACCCTCGATCCCGGGGTGCGCTTCGATTATCTGTGCTGGGACCTGTATGCGCGCACCTCACTGCACTACCAGGAGGCGCCCGAATCGCTGGCGTGGCGGAGCGAGACGCTGCATGCCATAGAAGCCGGAAACGGAGCGCAGGCCGAGCTGGCGCACATCGTGGCGGATGCCGTTGTCGAGCGGCACCTCGCAACCATGCTGCGGCTCGGGGTCGAGTACGATGTCCTGCCGCGCGAAAGCGAGATCCTGCACCTGCGGTTCTGGGCGTCGGCGTTCGCGCTCCTGAAAGACCGCCAGGCGATCTATCTGGAAACGGAGGGTAAGAACTCCGGGTGTTGGGTGATGCCCGCGGAGGCCTTCGCCGGCGATTCCGGCACGGAGGACAGCAAGGTGATCGTGCGCTCCGACGGCACGGTGACTTATGTGGGCAAGGACATCGCCTATCAGCTTTGGAAATTCGGCCTCCTGGGGAAAGATTTCCACTACCGGCCGTTGACGCGCTACGCCGATGGCCGCATGCTGTGGGTTACCACCGATGAGCCGGCGGCCCATCCGGATAACGCTGACGACGCGCCCCCGTCATTCGGCGGCGGCACGCGAGTCTATAACGTCATCGACGTCCGGCAATCGTATTTGCAGGATGTGGTGGTGGCGGGGTTGAAGGCGCTGGGCTTCGCCGAGCAGGCCGCCCAGTCCGTACACTTCTCCTACGAGATGGTGGCGCTCTCGCCGCGCTGCTGCGCCGAGCTGGGAATTCCGCTTTCCGAAGAGGACCGCGCGCGGCCATACATAGAGGTCTCCGGGCGCAAGGGACTGGGAGTGAAGGCCGACGACCTGATCGATACGCTGATCGGCAAGGCTCTCGCGGAAGTCGCCTCGCGCCATGCGGAAGCCACGCCCGAGGAACAGCGCGGCATAGCCACCCAGATCGCCATTGGGGCCGTGCGGTATTTTTTACTGAAATTCACGCGCAACTCGGTGATCGCCTTCGACTTTCAGGAAGCGCTGAGTTTCGAAGGCGAGACCGGGCCGTACGCGCAGTATGCCGCCGTGCGGGCGCGCAACATTTTGCGCAAGCTGGAAGAGAAAGGCGAACGGATACCCGACTTTGCCGCGGAGCTGACGCGCGAAGCCATCGGCCGGCAGCTCGCGAGCGAAGACTTCTGGCAAGTGCTGCTGACCGCCTCCAAAGCGGATGCGGCGGTAGAGCGCGCAGTGTCGGCCGGCGAGCCGGCGCATGTGGCCAGGTACGCTTTCCAACTCGCGCAGTTGTTCAACAACTTCTACCATCTGTATCCCATCATTCACGAGGAGGATCGCGAGAAGAAGATCTTCCTGCTCTGGATGACGGACTTTTTCCGGCGGCAGTTGGAGCGCACCCTTGATATTTTGGGGATCGCGGTGCCGGACTACATGTGACGCCAGCCGGAGCGCTTCCTTCGCCTCCTGAAGCAATCTGTATTAGAATCGACGATGGGGATCTGTATGAAACGCTTGGTCGTGGTACTGGCTGCTTTGACGTTGGTCGCCTGCAGCCGGGATCCCAATGTCGCCAAGAAGAGATATCTCGAAAACGGGAATAAATATTTCGCCAAAGGCAAGTACAAGGAAGCGTCTATCATGTATCGCAACGCCCTGCAGAAGGACCAGCGATACGGACTCGCCTATTACCATCTGGCGCTCACGGATTTGAAGCTTGGCCGCGTCCCGAACGCCATTGGTGAGTTGCGGCGCGCCGTGGAGTTGATTCCCAAAGACCAGCCCGAGCACATCGAGTCCGAAGTGCGGTTGGCCGAAATCTATATTGCCTTCACGCGCGAAGACCAGTTCCTCAACGAAGTCGACGGCATCGTCAAGGATCTCTTCGCGCGCGACGCAAATTCCTACGACGGTCATAGACTTACCGCCGACCTCGATTTCGTGCGAGCGCAAGCCAGTTTCCGGTCGGGCCATCCGGACCAGACTCAAAAGCTGCTCGATCAGGCAATCGCCGAATACCGCAAGGCAGCGTCCATGCAGCCGCCCACGCCAACCCTCACCATGCAACTGGCCCGGGCGCTGGCTGCCGACCGGCAATATCCGGAGGCCGAACAGCTCTATAAACAACTCATCGATAAGGACAAGACTTTTACCCTGCCTTACACCGAGCTCTACAGCCTCTACTTGATTCAGAACCGCATCGCGGATGCGGAGCAGATCCTCAAAGCCGGCGCCGCCAACAATCCCAAGCAGGTCAACCTCCTGGTGCTGCTGGCCGGCTTCTACTCCAGATTGAAGCGTCACAGCGACATGGTCGCGGTGCTCGATCGCATCAAGAGCCACGTCAAGGATTTCGACCGCGCCTACCTCCTGGTGGGCGATTTCTACTTCCGCAACGGGGACTCCGACCAAGCCTTGGCGCAATACAAAGAGGGCATGGCCGCGGACCCCAAACAGAAGGCCACTTACCAGAAGCGCATGATCGAAGTACTCATGCGCCAGGGCAAGCGCACCGAGTCGGCCGACATCAACGCGGCCATCTTGAAGGACAATCCCAAGGATTCCGATGCGCGCGGCTTGCAGGCCTCTTTGCTGCTGGACCGCGGAGAAGTGCAGAAAGCCGTCTCCGAGTTGCAGGCCGTGGTCAGCGCCGCGCCGGACAATTTCGTGGCGCGCTTTAACCTGGGCCGCGCCCACATCGCGCGAGGGGAGTGGGAGCAGGCTCGCCAGCAGTTCACCGAATCCATCCACGAGCGCCCCGACTATATCCCCGCGCGGCTGGCGCTGGCGCAGCTTCAGGTCATGCAGAGACAATACGACGCCGCCCTTGAATCGGTAAACGCCGTCCTGCGGCTCGACAAGAAGAACGGACCGGCCCGCATGATCGAGGCCTCCGCCTTCGTCGGACTGAAAAAGTATGCCGAGGCCCGCCAGTTGGTCGTGGATATGCAGCAGGCCAATCCGAATGCGGCCGACGTCACCTTTTCGCTCGGCATGATCGACCTGCACGAGGAGAAGTACAAGGAGGCCGAGGAGACCTTCCGCAAGTCCTACCAGCAAAACCCCAAGGACCCGCGCGGCCTGGTCGGGTTGGTCGAGGCACTGGCCCGGCAGAATAAGTACGATGAGGCTATCCAGGTTCTGCAGCAGGAGTTGGCCAAGGACCCCAAGAACAACGACCTGCGCATAGCTCTGGGCAACGTAGCCGTGCGCGCCGGGAATTTCGATATGGGGCTCGCCCAATTTCAGAAAGTGCTCGAGACGCTGGACAAAAATTCCAAAGCCCGCGGCCAGGTCTATCTCCGGATCGGCGAAACCTATCGCCGCAAGGGAGACTTTAACGGAGCGGTGGCTGCGCTCTATAAGGCACGAGAGGCGCTCCCGGAGAATTCCACAGTGGTCAGCACTCTGGCCCAGGCGTTGGACACCGCCGGCCGTAAACCGGAATCTGTCCAGGCCTGGGAGCAAGCCGTCAAGCTCGACCCGCGCAATGCCGTCGCGCTCAACAACCTGGCGTTCCTCATGGCCGAAAGCGGCGGCGACCTGGACCAAGCCCTGACCTACGCCCAACGCGCCGAACAGATGTTGCCCAGTATGAATGAAGTTTCCGATACGCTGGGCTGGATCTATTTGAAGAAAAACCTAAGCGACAACGCCATGGATATCTTCCAGCGGCTGGTTACCAGGGCGCCCGATAACTCCACCTATCGTTATCACCTTGGCATGGCGCTCTCCCAGAAAGGCGATCGGCCCCGCGCCATCAAGGAGCTGCAACAGGCCTTGCGTAGCAACCCTTCCAAGGAAGAAGCAGGTAAGATCCGCGACTTGATCGGCAAGTTGGGATAGACGCGCGAGCGCCTGATTCAGATGCATTGGCCTACGCTGAAGTTTCGGCGTCGTCGCGGCGACATTCCGCGCCTGCTCCTGGTGCTATGTGCGTGCACGCTTGCGCAACCGCAATCGCCGCAAAATCCTGCCGAGCTCGAGACCAAGGACGCTCCCGTGCAATTCACCTCACACGTGAACCTGGTTCCCGTCACCGTGGTGGTGCGCGACAGCCGCGGAAAAGCCGTGGGTAACCTCACCAAGGAAGATTTCCGCATCCTCGATAGCGGCAAGCCCCAGGTGATCACGCGGTTCTCCATCGAAAAGCCGGGGACGCCGGTAATACTGGAAAAAGAGAGCTCCGAGCTGGAGACCCAGCCCCCACCGGCCGCCCCGTCCGCGACGCCGCCCACGGTCATTGCCGATCACTTCGTCGCGTATCTGTTCGACGATCTGCACGTGAAATTCGAGGATCTGGCGCGCGCCCGGGACGCTGCCGGCCGCCTCCTGGCCACGTCCATGCAGCCCGCCGACCGGGCCGCTATCTACACCACGTCGGGCCAGGTCATGCTCGAGTTCACCAACGATCAGGCCAAACTGCAACAGACGCTGTTGCGCATTCGGCCGGTCACTACCTTCGGCGGTCCGATATCGTGCCCCGATATCAGTTATTACACGGCAAACCTGATCGTCAACCTGAACGATCCGCAAGCCACACAAGTTATGCTGGCCGAGTATCGGGCCTGCAGCGGCAACCCGAATGCCACCGCGAGCGAGGTGGCGTCGTTGGCCCAACAGGCGCTGCAAAGCGGGGGGCAGGGTACGCGCCTCGCCATCAGCGTCCTGGATCGCGTGGTCCGCCGGCTGTCGGCGATGCCGGGCCAGCGCAGCATCGTGCTGGCTTCACCAGGTTTCCTGGTGACCTTCTACGATCAGCCGGACGTTACCGACGTCATCAACCGCGCCATTCGCGCCAACGTACTTATCAATACCCTGGACGCGCGCGGCTTGTGGACCAATCCCGCCTTCGATGCTTCCAGGATCACTCCCGCGGGCGGCGGCCGGGTGATCAACATGATGAGCACTTATCTCCAGGCGGAAGCATCCGCGCAGGAAGATGTGCTGTCCGAGCTGGCCGATGGAACCGGCGGGACCTGGTTTCACAATAACAACGATCTCAACGAAGGCTTTCGCCGGCTGGCCGCCGCGCCGGAATTCATTTATGTGCTGGGGTTCACGCCCGAGAATCTGAAGTCAAACGGTAAATTTCACAACCTCAAAGTCACGCTCAAGGAGCCCAAGGGACTGACTCTGCAAGCCCGCAAAGGCTACTATGCTCCGAAGCACGAAACCGACCTCGCGCAGCAGGCCAAGCAGGACATCGAGGACGCCGTCTTCTCCCGCGAAGTCATGAAGGATATCCCGGTTGCCTTGCACACCCAGTTCTTCAAGTCCGGCGATTTCGACGCCAAGCTCTCTGTGATGGCCCATGTCGATATCAAAAGTTTGCATTACCGAAAAGAAGAGGGACGAAACCGCAACGACCTGACGGTGGTCTCCGTCCTTTTCGATCCGAATGGCAACTTCGTCGCGGGTCAGGACAAACGGATTGAATTGCGATTGAAGGACGCGACCCTGGAGAACAAGCTGGGCTCGGGAATCACGGTCAAATCAACCTTCGACGTCAAACGCGGAAGCTACGTGGTCCGCCTGGTGGTCCGGGATAGCGAAGGCCAGATGATGGCGGCCGAAAACGGAGCCGTCGAAATACCTTAAACGTCTACCAGAGCAATCTGCTTTTCGACGTAATCCCCTAATTCCGCTTCCCTGAAGTTGTAGCGGTTCCACGGGCTGGCCGGTAACTGCATGGCAATCTCGGCGGCGCAAGGCGCTTGCTCACAGGTCACCGCCGCGTAACCCAGCGCATCGGCCAAAAGGCACGCCGCGCAAGCGAGCGAAGCCAGATCGCGCGGCCGGCCGGCCAGTTCCTCATGATGGCAGCCCGCCACACGCGAAAACTCCGTCGGAAAGCCCCACTTTTGCGTCATCCACAACCCGGCTTGGCAATGGTCCATGTGAAAGAGTGCGCGCTCCACCTCCAGGCAGTCGCCTACGCAACGGTGACGCCGCTCGAGCGCGGGCGCATAGCGCTCGCCATCGATCATCAGGAGCCCCAGCCGTCCCACATCGTGCATCAAGCCCGCGGTATACGCCTGGTCCATCGAGACCCCGTACAGCTCCGCCAGTTGCTCGGCCACCAGCGCCGTGGCCAGGCTGTGCCGCCAGCAGGCTTTCATCACCTTGGCATTTCCGAAATCGCCCAGGAACGATTTCAAAGCGATCGTCAGCGTCAGCGACTTAGTCTTCTCAAACCCCAACACCATGATGGCCTGCACCAGGTTGTCGACATGGTGGCTATGGCCGTAACCCGCTGAGTTCGCGACGGTCAGCACCTCCGCGCCAAGCGCCGGATCGGACCGCAGCAGCGCAGCGATCTTTTGAACCTCAGCCTCTTCATTGGCGAGCATCTTCAGAAACTTCAAAGCGACTGGACGGAACGCCGGCAGTTGGTACAACGCGGTCCGCGCGGGCATCCCGCCCATCGCGGCCATCCCGGCAATGACCGCCTCCGTCACGCTGTTGCTTTGACACGTGGCTTCCACAACCATCTATCGGCGGGGACGCGCTGTGGCTTGAGAGCGGCCCTGGATTTGCGAGGGCATCTCAACGCTTACGGTCGTTGCTTTGATTCAATGTCCGGTTTACTTGGTCGGGATCGAGGGCGATGAGAGTCAGGTACGCCCGCGTAGGCTGATCCGGTTCCGCCCGACCCTGTTCCCAATCCCGTAGCGTACCCAGGGGAATGTGATAGCGGGCGGCAAATTCCTCCTGCGTCAGTTCCAAGGCCCGGCGGATGATTTTCGCTTGTGGTGTTCGCCTCATCCGCTTGAGGTCGGTTCCAGTAAGCGGCTGCGCGTCGGGATCGGCGCGCGCGGCCCGCTCAATCGCGTCGACGGTCATCGACCGGGGAGGATTAGACCTTTTGCCGGAGGTGGTCGTCTTGCTCATTTTGCGTTGCTCTCCGGGCGGAAATAATGCGAATGCGTTCCTCGCGTTCGGTGTAAGCTACAAACAGCACAATGTGACCTTCCACCATGCCAATGATCACAAAACGCTCCTCGCCATAGTCTTCAGTCATCGAGGCGCTCGACGGCAAACGGGTCTTTGAAAACCGTCATTGCCAAATCGAAGCTTATCCCATGAGCCTGCAAGTTGGCGTCGGCTTTGGCCGCGTGCCATTCAAACTTCAATCCCCATGATACTACGGGATACCAGTAGTTGTGCGGATAGTCGCCGCTTAACTAAGCTTTCAGGAAGCGATCCACCTCCGCCCGCGTAGGAGCGGAAGCCTGCGCGCCCAGCCGAGTCACCGAGATGGCCGCCGCTGCATTGGCGAACGGGAGGGCGCGATCGATGGGCTGGCCTTCCGCCAGGGCCACCGCCAGCGCGGCATTGAACGTATCGCCGGCAGCCGTGGTGTCGCGGACCTCCACAGGGAAGGCGGGCAGGTGCCAGTAGCCGGCATCGTCGTAATAAAAACACCCCTGATCGCCGAGCTTCAAGATGACAGTCTTCGGTCCCAGGCTGCGCAGCGCGCCGGCCAACTCCGGACCCTCGGCCGCCGAGACGCGCGCCGCGGGGCGTCCGAGCAGCTTCAGCGCTTCGCCTTCGTTCGGCGTGAGGATGTCAACGTTCTGAAGCAATGCGGGGGGCAAGGGCTGCGCCGGCGCCGGGTCCAGGATGGTGCGGAGACCTTCCGCGCGCGCCAGGGCCAGGGCCGCGGATACGGTATCGAGCGGAGTTTCCAACTGGAACAGCGCCAGGCTCGCGCCGCGAAAGACCTGGCGCATGGCTTCCACATCGACGGCGGCCAGCTCGTGGTTGGCGCCGGAAGCAACCACGATGGAGTTCTGGCCCTGGCGGTCCACCCAGATGAGCGCCACGCCGGTGGGCTGCGACCGTGCGGCGTGTACGGCGCCCACATCCACGCCGGCGGCGGACAGGCTGGCCTTCAGATGGTCGGCGAACATGTCATAGCCCACGCGCCCGATCATGCGTACCGCTACCGACCCGGCCCCCAACTTGCCGGCAGCGCACGCCTGGTTGGCGCCCTTGCCGCCTGGGATCATCTGAAAATCGCGCCCCAGCACTGTCTCGCCCGCCGCCGGAAGATGGTCGACCGACACCACGAAATCCATGTTCAGGCTGCCGACCACCACCAGGGCAGGTTTCATTTAGCCAGATCGATGCCCAGTTTCTTCAGCTCTTCGGAATAGTATCGGCGATGCAGCAGATCCCATTCCTCGCTGCCCTCGGGAATCTCGCGCTTTTGCGAACGGATCTTCTGGCGCGCCGCGTGGTCTACCTTGTCTTCGGCGGTCAGGACCTCGGTAATATCGCGGACGATTTCCAGGCGCACTTCGTTGAGATCTTTCTTAATGCGCAATTCGCGCGCCTTGCGCAGCGCCACCACGATCTTGTGCGACATATCGTTGATCTTGTCGCGTGAAAGCTTCATATGATCGCCGGTATCCCGTCCGGAGGCGCGAATCACTTTGCGCTGGGCGATCATGGTGTTCTTGATCTTCCGGAACATGTCCTGGTAGCTGACATTTTCCCTGCGCATATAATCGC
>Ga0302325_10000503_pt1 | contig 109316 bp, 93 predicted proteins | sample Palsa_T0_2_FD_201948 | JGI IMG/M metagenome (GOLD analysis project Ga0302325, IMG submission 201948) | Peat permafrost microbial communities from Stordalen Mire near Abisko, Sweden - Palsa_T0_2 | ecosystem: Environmental > Terrestrial > Soil > Palsa > Peat permafrost | place: Sweden: Abisko...
TCGTGAAGAGTTTCGGATGCCGTTTGGCGTCCGAAAGTCCCCGAGGAACGAACCCGCGGTGTGCAAGGCGGGAGTTATGGGGATTTGATGCTTTGGTTGGGCTGGGGTGTAAGGGCGTGAAGTGCGCGGCGCTTTATGGGACGCACATTGCGAGAGCGTTTCGAGGCGATCAAGGGCGATGTCCAACTCTGTTGACAGATGTTTTCGATGCTCGCGACAGGTATCTGCGCGCCCGAAGAGGCGATTGACGCCATGAGCGCGCATGTTGTCGTTTGCCGAAGCGACAAGGCGACGGCATGGCGTGGTAATGAGTTGCGCCGCGTCACGACGGCGCCCCGGTTGCTGCGGGATGGCGTGGCGGCGCGCGCGGCTGCATCCAGCGTTCGAACGTCTCGATGATGCGCATGCGCCCGCCGCAGCAAGGACAGGGCGGCAGCAGATCAGGCGGCTCCTCGGTCACCACGGCTTCTGGCGGCGGCGCCACGGCCAGCAGTTCGCGGACGCGGGCGATGTTGGCGTTGCGAGTTGCGCTCGCGAACAATCCGTAATGCCGGATGCGATGGAAGCCGTGTGGCAGGACATGCAGCAGGAAGCGGCGCATGAACTCATGGGCATCTAGCGTCATGACCTGCTGGCGCTGCGGGCCGCTGCGGCGATAATCCTTGTAGCGGAAGGTGACGCCGGCCTCGTCGAAGGCGATCAGGCGGCCGTTCGAGATCGCGACCCGGTGGGTGTAAAGCGAGAGATAGGCGAGCACCGCTTCGGGGCCGGCGAACGGCGCCTTGGAATAGACCACCCATCGCTTCTTCCTGAGCGGCGCGAGATGCCGAAGGAAGCTGCGTCGTTCGGCGAGGTCGAACTGAGCGCCGAAGAAGACGAGCTTGCCGGCCTCGTGCAACTCGATCAACCGGGCCAGAAACAATCGACGGAAGAGCGCGCCTAGCACCCGAACCGGCAGCAGGAAGGCGGGGCGCGACGATATCCACCGCCGCCCATCGAGCGAGATGCCGCCGCCCGGCACGATCATGTGGACATGCGGATGATGCGTCATCGCCGAGCCCCAGGTGTGGAGCACGGCGGTGATGCCGATCCGGGCGCCGAGATGCTTGGGGTCCGCCGCTATCGTCATCATCGTCTCGGAAGCAGCGCGGAACAACAGATCGTAGACGGCCGCCTTGTTGTGCCAGGCGATGTCGGCGACCTCCGCCGGGAGCGTGAAGACGACGTGGAAATAGCCGACCGGCAACAGGTCGGCCTTGCGCTCGGCCAGCCAGGCTTTTGCGGCGGCGGCCTGACACTTCGGACAGTGGCGATTGCGGCAGGAGTTGTAGGCGACCCTGAGATAGCCGCAGTCATCGCAGCCATCGACGTGGCCGCCCAACGCCGCCGTCCGGCAGTTCTGAATCGCCGACATCACCTTCAACTGGGCGAGGCTCAGACGCCCGGCCTGAGCGAGACGGTAGCTGGGACCCATGGCCCGGAAGATATCGGCGACCTCCAGCGAGGAGGTCCGCACAGAGCCTCAGCCGCCGGGCGCCGTCGGATCGGGCGCAAATATCCCTAGCTTGTCGAGCGGGCTGGTCACGGCGCGCACCGTCCGTGTCGCCACCTTGGTGTAGAAGGCGGTGGTGTCCAGCTTGGCGTGGCCAAGCAGCGCCTGGATGACGCGGATGCCGACGCCGTCCTCCAGCAGGTGGGTGGCGAAGCTGTGACGCAAGGTATGCGGTCCCACCCGCTTGGCGATGTCCGCCGCGCGCGCCGCCTCCACGACGATCCTGTGCAACTGCCGGGTGCTAATCGGCTTGCCGGCGTGCATGCCAGGAAACAGCCAGCCCTTGGGGTGCATCACGCCTTGTTGCCGGCCGACCTTCCACCACTGGCGCAATAGGGCGAGCATATCCGCCGAGAGCATGGCGTTGCGATACTGCCCGCCTTTGCCGCGTTCGACCCTGAGCAGCATGCGCTCGCTGTCGATGTCGCTGACCTTGAGGGTCGAGATCTCGGCGACGCGCAGGCCGGCGCCATAAGCGACCGACAACGCCGCCTGGTGTTTGAGGCAGGTCGTCGCGTTCAGCAGGCGGGCGACCTCGTCGGGGCTCAACACGGCCGGCATTTTGCGCGGGTGCATCACTCGGACCAGCTTGCGCGCGAGGTCGGGCCGGTCGAGCGTGTGCGTGAAAAAGAACCGAAGCGCCGAGACGATGCTGTTCATCGTCGGCATGGGAACGCCAGCTTCGCGCTGCTCGACCTGGAAGCGGTGCAGATCCTCCGCCGTGGCCGTGTCGGGCGAGCGCCCCAGAAACGTAGCGAAGCGCCCGACGTCGCGAATGTAGTTGCGCTGGGTTACGGGCGCAAACCGGCGCACGTTCATGTCGTCGATCAGTCGTTGGCGCAGCGGGCTGATCGGGGTGGTGGCAAGTGGGTCAGTCATCGTACGGCTCCTCTGGTGAAAGGAGCCGTGATGCTCTGTCCGCGTCCGACGCCGCTCAACCGACGCCCAAACGTCCCGAATTTACCTGACCTTCACAGGAGGCACCCTCCCGCGCAGCGGGTTCGTTCTTCGGCCAATGTCGGCCGGTTATGCGGCCGCTACGAACGACCGCTTTGAGGTCAAACGTCGACGTCTCGCCGCACGGCAGCAAGCCATTGTTGGCGCCCCGCAGTTGGCTTCGCGGAAGTACGGTTATGGAACCGGCGATGGGCCGCTTTGGGCGGACCGCGGACGTGGATGGCTGCTCACCTTGAGGGGGGATTGTCACACTGGCCAAGAACAGGCGATTTTCGGGGGGATTCGCTACGATAGCGGGTTCCCTAAATCGTTGATTTTCCTCCATGCGGTCTTCGAGCGTGCCCCGCTGTTGACAAGTAAAACTCGCGAACGTGACAATGCCTCGGCGACATGTCTTCGGTAGTCCTTGTCTTCGGCAGTCCGGGGTTAGAGGCGGGCAGTGTTTTGGCCGATACATCGGCAGAGTCCGACTGGGAGCGATCGTGCGTCAAGAGAATTGAGAGCCCAATGGGAGGCATTGTCACGCTGGCCGAGAATCTGGGATTTTCGAGGGGATTTGCCACGATAGCGAGTTCCCTAAATCGTTGATTTTCGTCCATGCGGTCTTCGAGCGCAACTCGCGGTTGACGAGCAAAACTCGCGAACGTGATGGTGTGGACGGCGCTCGCACCGGCATCTGGCTCAATTAAGAGCTGTGCCAAAATGGTTGTCGTTAGAGCAACCGTTTGAAGGAGCGCCGTCCATGGGAAAGTCTATCACCGATTTGTCTTCTGTCACGACCGTTGGTCTTGATCTGGCCAAGCTCGTTTTTCAGGTTCATTGCGTCGACGCGTCGGGGCGCGTTGTGGTGGCCAAGGCGATCAAGCGCAACAAGCTGCTGGAGTTCTTCGCTTCGTTGCCGCGTTGCCTGGTTGGGCTCGAGGCGTGCGGGTCGGCGCATCACTGGGCGCGCGAGTTGATCAAGTTTGGACATGACGCGCGGATGATGCCGCCGGCGTATGTGAAGCCGTATGTTCGCCGGCAGAAGAACGACGCGACGGACGCGGCGGCGATTTGCGAGGCGGTGACGCGGCCTTCGATGCGATTTGTCGTCATACGCTCGCTGGAGAACCAGGCGGCGTTGATGCGTCACAAGGCGCGGGAGATGCTGGTTTCGCAACGCACGCAGCTGCTCAATGGGCCGCGCGGCCACTTGACCGAGGTTGGCGTGATCGCGGCGCAGGGGCCGAGACACGCTCGCGAGCTGGCTGGGCTGATCGAGGCTTGCGACGAGAACATTCCGATTGAAGTGCGCGAGGCGCTGGCGGAACTCGTTCATCAACTGCACCGCCTGGATGAAGCGATTGCGCGGCTCGACCGAACGATCGTGAAGATAGCGAGGAAGGATGAAACGGCGCGCCGGCTGATGAGCATTCCCGGCTTCGGCCCGATCACCGCCTCGGCGATGGCGGCGAGCGTTCAGGATGCGTCAAGCTTCGCCGGCCCACGCGAGTTCGCCGCCTTCCTCGGGTTGACGCCCAAGCAGAACTCTTCGGGCGGCAACCAGCGGCTGGGGCGCATCTCGAAGATGGGCAATCGGGACTTGCGCAAATTGCTCGTCGTGGGGGCGCATGCCGTGCTGTTTCACCGCAAGCGGCACACGGACCCGCTGCGGACATGGGCGAAGAAGCTTATCGAGAAGAAGCCCTTCAAGCTTGTCGCCGTGGCGCTCGCCAACAAAATGGCGCGCATTGCCTTCGCGATACTGCGCGGCAAGACGACCTACCGCGAAATCCCGGTATAACGAGCGCCGGCAGGGTTTGTGGCCAAGGCTCGTCAAAAAGCCAAGGCAGCACTGGACGAAGCAAGAGCTTCGCCAGGAGAAGTCGAGGGTGACCAAGAGGTGATGTGCAGGAAAGCGGATTGATCCTGAAGCCCGTGGCATTGTCTGCGCAGTCAAGCGCGCCAACGTGATAGGGGCAACGGATCAGCGGACAACATCAGGGCCAGCGGACTCCATTCTCCGCGTAAAAAGGCCGAAGACATGACCGCACCCACGACCCGCGTAGTGCCGAAAAATAACCCTTGATCAGCGAGCGCCGTCCAGACATGACAATGCCATTCGGAACAATGGCCGGCTTCAAATCGGAACGACGGCCGGTTTCAGATTGGAATTGCTGGCCGACATCGTCGAAATCCGTAGACACTCACATTCTCAGCGAAAAGAAGGAGCATCATCATGGGTACTGGAGTCTCCGCAGTTGTCGGCAAGCCCGAATTGGGTGCCGTCAACCGCGATTACGACGTTCTGCTCGTGCAACGTTTGCTGACGAAAGCCGCGAAGGTCGTCAAGGACACCAGGCTGGACCCGGGCAAAGAAGACGGCAAAATTACGAGGCCTTCCCACGACTCGGCAACGGTCAAGGCGATTGAAGCCTTTCAGCTGAACTTCGAACTGCCGACGGGACTGGTTTATCCAGGCGGAAGGACAATGTGCCGGTTGCTGAATGTGGCGGAGGGAAATCCCAACATTCGGGGCGGATACTACTTTCCCTTTCCCACGCTGCCGACAAACAATTGGAATGTCGGCATGGGCGCGTTCTCGTCGGATCGTTCCAACGGCACGAGAGCGCACGCAGGCTGTGATCTCTATTTTCACGCGGGAACCGAAATCTACGCGATGGCGGATGGCGTTGTTCTTGAGGGTCCTACTCCCTTCTACGCGGGGACGTTCTTTCTGGCGATCGAGCACGGACATATCATTGTGCGCTACGGCGAGATACAGGCCGATGCCTTCGTCGAAAGAAATCAGAGAGTCGCCGGAGGCCAGAAAATTGCCCGAGTCGGCCACCTTGTCGGCATCAACGTGTCCTCGGACATGCTGCATCTGGAGATGTACGGAACGAGGTCCCCTGGTCCCTTGACGGTCGGATCCCAAGCGTCAAAGCGCCGCGCGGACACTGTTCCCTACCTGCGCCGTGGGGACTTGATCGATCCGAGCGACATCCTTACCAATGCGAGTGCGCACCTGCCGAAGCAGTATCCGCACCAACCTTCGAAGAGGGGATGGGCCAGCTATTGATCTCCCCAGTATCGAATGGTCAGTTTATGGCAAGTCAGAGTAACGGCAGGCCGCTTGCGGGTTCCGTAGTTTGCCCAAACCGAGGCGCCGATTAGGCGGCGAGAGTGCGCTACTCGGCCAGCGCGGCTGGGCGTATGAGCGAGCGAACCGGTCTCATAATGATGTTGTGACTCAAGAAAATTGCTCGGAGCTGACTACGCTCGACCCTTCCTCTCGCTTGCGGTTTCTCGGATCACCTTCGCGGAAGACAAGTTATGGAACGGCCCACTGGGGCAGGCCGGCTGTATATTTGAACAAGGCCGGCCGATATCAGGTCTCGGCAGCTTACATCGTCAGTACGTATCGAAGGAACACTGTCAAGAAACTAGTCCCGGCTTCGCCGGCGATATTGCCGGCTGATTGTGCGATAGGCTCAAAGTCGAACCGCCGGCGGCCCATGCCGAACAATCGGAAGCGGAGAATGCCGATGGAACTTGAGGTCGTTGCCGGCGCGCCAAAACCGCGATCCGATGGCGATAGGCGCGAACGGAACCATTCGTTTCGGCGCCGTGCGGGACTCCGGCATGAAAGGTTCCGCGCAGATTTGCTCGGCCTTTGCATATTTGCCCTTCTCGCCTGTCGGCCGACCGCGCAAGCGCACGCTGCGCCGGCTCCGCCGTGGCTCGATCCGCAGTCGTTTCAGCCACTGATGCGGGTCGGCGGCAATGACAGCGGCCCGCTGGCTACAGCCTATCGCCAAGCAATCCGTCTCGATCCCGGGAATGCGGTGCTGCACTATCAACTCGGCGTCATTTTGCAGAGACAACTGGTGTTTGATGACGAGGCCATTGCCGAATACCAAGAGGCGATCCGCCTCGATTCCAAATTTGCCGAGCCGCACGCCAAGCTGGGCGACATTTGGATGCGGCAAGCCAAGAGCGAAGAGGCCATCGCTGAATATAGCGAGGCGATCCGCCTTAGTTCCGCATTGCGCGCCAAACTCGGGCTCGCCTGGGGCCAGCTTTTCAAGGCCGATGAAGCGATAGTAGAATATCGCGAGGGGGTCCGCCTCAACCCGAACGAAGCGTCCCTGCATGCCAATCTTGGCCGGGTTCTCATGGTGAAGGGGGCGCAAAAAGGTGATGAACCCGAGGGAATAGCGCTGCTCCGCGAGGCTTGCGCCGAATTCATGACATCCGCAAGGTTAGCGCCGTCGGATGAGGTGGCGCCCCTCGCCATCGGAGCTGCCAACCATTGGCTTGGCGACCACGGTCATTGCCCGCCCTGAAACGACCGTCCGAAAGGCAGTCTTCTCTTGCAAGCTGGGGGCTCGCCTGGACGCGCACAGCTATTTCCGACCATGATCCGAAGGTCATGCCACGCGTCGCTGTGTAGCTCAAAGCCGACACTTGGCGCCTGCGGCAAGCGTAACCTGCTGCGTTGGTAGCGCAGCGACAACCGAACGCTCATTGAGCACGCGCGGACGGAATCGTTGAAATGCCCCAACGCGCCCCCGCATCACTCGGCGCAGGAGCATCGTGGTCTCTCACTGGAGCCAGTCCGGCGCCATGCGTGTGTTGGATTTTCCGGCGTGTTGCTCGCAATGGAAGGCCGGATTTCCGCTCGCCTCATTGACGATGCCGAACTAGATGCGACGGCACCGGCACGTGGATAAGAGTTGGTGGCGACCCGTAAACAATGGAGGTCAGAGCCCGCTTCAAAACCCATGGGAAATCTGCCTGAGCCTCAATATGCGGGATATGGCCCGCGTCGCCGATCAATTCAAGCGTCGAGCCTGGGATCAACTGAAGCAGACGCTCACCCTGCTCGAATGGCGTGACGCGGTCGTGTTCTCCCCAGATCATCACGGTGGGCGTCTTGATCCTCGCGTAGGCCGAGGGCGTCGCGCTCATCGCGCTTGTTTCTGGCAATAGAAAGTGCGGCAGCCAGCGGGCGTAGGAAGCCGTCGTGCCGGAGCGGGCAAACGGAACGGCGAGGATGTCGGCTTGGCGCTGAGTCGCCGCCTCCTTGCGAAAAAGCTGGCTGGACAGAAGCGGTCGTGTCAACAGAGGATTGTCGAGTGTGGCGGCGACCAAGGCCTGCGCGATCACGGGCTGATCGAGCGCCCAGCGCAAGATTCGATCAGACGCAGCGCTCTGTCCGTCGGCGGGCAGATCAAGGACCGGATCGACGAGGACCATTCCGGCCAGGGCGTCGGGATGGGCCATCGCCAGCTCGACTACCGCGCCGGCTCCGAAGGAATGACCCACGACGATGGATCTCTTCAGGCCTAACGCCTCGATCAGCGAGGCCAGGCGCACCGCTTGATCGGCGCGGGAATAGGCGCCCTCGGCGCTGCGGGCGGAAAATCCGAACGGCGGTAGATCGACCGCTACGGCGCGATAGCCGTCGGCGCCAAGGTCATCGGCGACCCCAAGCCAAAAACCGCTCCACGCGGCTGTTCCTGGCACAAGAATCACCGGCACGCCAGAATCGGGACCTCGCACCTGCACGAAGATTTCGCCGTTTGCGGTCGAAACCATTCGCCCGTCGGATGGCGGCGACGCGTCGGCGCTTTCGCGCCAGGCCGCCGCCAAGCGGAGACACGCAAGCGCAATAAAAGCGAACAGCAGCACAGCGACGATAACCTTGAACGTCCAAAGGGCCGCCGTCCGCATTACTTTACGCCTATGATTAGTTTCAGACGATGATCCTTGCAGCGCACCCCGTCGAAATTGTCCTCTCCTGCAATAGCCATTCTACCAGCTATTCCTTGCCGCAGATACGTGAGATTAGGACGCGGGCGCAGCTACACTACTACCCTGAAAGTCGTCATGAACCGCTGCCCCAAGATCGAGCTGTTCCGCCCGTTATGGAAGCCCCGTCTGAGGCAGGCGATTTAGCCTTGCCAATAGGGTCTTCTTCATGCAGTCTTATGGCTTTTCTCCACTTTGAACGTGCTCAGGAGGAGTCCATGGCGACAGCACAGAACGAAAAGCCCGTCAACAATGGGGTCAACGTCGAAGCCCTGTTCGGCGCACAGGCGGCGCTGAAGGACGCGCCGGAAGCGGCGAAGTTCAAGTGGCGCTCGACGGTCGAGTGGATCAACGGCACGCACAGTCGCTCCACCATTGAGAGCTTCTACGGCTTGGGCGCCGAGCAAAAGCACAAAACAAAGTTCACCTTCGACGCGGACCACCCCGAGGTGTTCGCCGCCGAGGACCACTCGGCCACGCCTGTGGAGATCGTACTGGCCGGACTCGCAAGCTGCCTGACCGCCGGCGTAGCGGCTGTCGCTCAGGCGCGCAAGGTCCAATTGCGTTCCGTGTCGGCGACGCTCGAGGCCGGAATGGACGTCCGCGGCATCCTCGGTATGGACGAGGACGTGCGCAACGGGTTCGACGACATCAAGGTTACCTACAAGATCGACGCCGACGCGTCGCCGGACGACATCAAGGCGATCGTCGCGCAGTCGCAGAAGCGCTCCGCGGTCTACGACATCATCACCAACCCGACCAACGTCACTGTCGAGGTGGCGTAGAGTCGCTTCGCCTCCTGAGGCGCCGCGCCGATGCGTACGACAGCCGTCGTCATCGGCGCAGGCCAGGCCGGGCTGGCAATGAGCTGGTGGCTCGCCGTGCGCTCGATCGACCATGTGGTCCTCGAGCGCGGCGAGGCCGGGAACACCTGGCGCACGGAGCGCTGGGATTCGCTTACGCTTCTCACGCCGAACTGGCAGAGCCGGCTGCCCGGCTATAGGTACGAGGGCGACGATCCGGACGGCTTCCGGACCATGCAGGAGACCATCGCGTTCATCGAGCGCTATGCGTCGCTGGTGTCGGTTTCCGTGCGGACGCATTGTCCGGTTACTTGCGTACGCAGCATCGGCGATGGATACCAAGTCGTCACGCAGCAGGGCACCTGGCACTGCAAGGCGGTCGTGCTTGCCACCGGCGCGTTCAACATCGCGCAGGTGCCGAAGCTCTCGGCGGAGCTCCCGTCCGGCGTTGCGCAGCTGAACGCCGCCCAATACCGCAACCCCGAATGCCTCGAGGCCGGCGGTGTCATGGTCGTCGGTGCAGCCGCCTCGGGTGCGCAGATCGCTGACGAGCTCCAACGCTCTGGGCGTCCTGTGACGCTGGTTGTGGGCGAGCACGTGCGCGCACCTCGAATGTACCGCGGGCGGGACATCCAGTGGTGGATGGACGCCTCGGGCCTAAACGATGAGCGCTACGACCAAGTTGAGAATCTGAGGCGCGCCCGCAGCCTGTCTTCATTCCAACTCGCAGGCTATGCCGACCGGCGGAACATCGATCTGAATTCGCTCACGTCACTCGGGGTGAAACTCGTCGGCCGTCTGGCCGGCGTTCGAGAAGGCAAGGTTCAGTTCTCGGGATCGTTGCGCAATCTGTGCGAGTTGGCCGACCTCAAGCTGAACCGACTGCTGAACACGTTTGACGATTGGGCCGCGACGAACGGCGTGAGCGACGCGGTCGATCCTGCGCATCGCCCTGAGCCGACGCGCGTCGAAGCATCGCCACTGCTCGGGCTAGATTTGGGTCGTGCGGGGATCAAAACGATCGTCTGGGCGACCGGATTCCGCCCCGACTACTCCTGGCTGGACGTACCGGTAGTCGACCTGAAGGGGAACATCCGCCACGATGGCGGCGTCGTGATGGAATCGCCAGGCTTGTACGTGATGGGCCTGCCGTTTCTGCGGCGCCGGAAATCGAGCCTCATCGACGGGGTCGGCGACGATGCGCGTGACCTGAGCGCCCACCTCGCTTCCCATCTCGGCGCGCAGTGCGCCGGCAAGTGATCTTGGCCAATTCATCCTCCGCCCCGAAAGCCGCCATTCCGCTTTCGGCCAACGGCGGTCGTTTGGGCGTTATTGGCGGAAGGCCCGCGGTGGTAAAAGGCAACGCTCGCCCTGAACCAAACCGTATCAGGCGATAACAGCGAGGACAGGGGCTTCGGATTATTGCGCAATCAGGCGCTACGCGGCAACGGGTTCAGTTCCAATTCGAATTGTTCAATACCGCCCCGGTTGCGAAGCGCTTCAAACGCAGCAGCGAACTGAATGCGATTTCGACCAAGGCTTTTTGCGGCATAGAGCGCTCGATCGGCCGCCGAATAGAGCTGGTCAAATGTTTCACCCTCCCCCTGCAACGCGACTCCTGCCGAAATAGTCACTCTGACCCGTTGACCGTTGGACACTATCGGCGTCGATGACACTCTGTCGCGAAATACAACCAATCTAGACGCCAAGGATTCGGGCGAAACCCCGGAAGAAAGCAGCGCAAATTCTTCGCCTCCGACCCGCGCGACCTGTCCGAGCTCGCCGAGTTCCCTCCTCATAATTTCGCCTACCGATCTGATTACCGCGTCGCCGACAAGGTGGCCATGCGTGTCGTTGACACGTTTGAACCGATCAATGTCCACAATCACCAAAGTTAAGACATGGGACTTCGCCGTGTGGACTGCCTCCATCAAAGCTCGACGATTAGGAAGACCGGTTAGTTGGTCTGTGCGACCAAGATGGTCGGCCAACAATTTCGCTCGGTAAAGCTCAAGATGAGATTTGCCGATCGCGCGGGAGATTGGAATGGCAAGAGCGAGAACGAGAACCGCGGTGATGGTCCATGATCGCAAGCATGTCGCCCAATCAACGAAGAAAACCAGCTGATTGGTCACGTCGACTGCCAAAGCGATCGCGACGCAGACCCCCGTGATGGAGATGACATAGATAACGAGTTCGCGCTCGTTAGTGATCGATCCGCGAAAAGCAGAGGTCATGAAATTCCACTGCAATGCCGCATCTCGCTTCTGGGAATGTCAGGGAGCGTTCAAAGGTTTTACGTCAAGACATTTTAAGATCGGATTAACGGTTGGTTGTCATGGACTCATCACAACCAACAATGTAATTTTGTCTGAGAGTTCATTGTGCCGTCTTCCGTCCCCTGATAGTCCTAGCGAACACGGAACTTGGGGAGAGGCGGGTAATGCAAATCCGGAAGGACGTGCTTGCAGCCCTACTCGGACTTGCGGTTCTGGTCTCCGCCGATCTTGGTCAACCTGCCCGCGCGGCCGATAGCGACGTGCCGCGCTTTCTCGTCGATCCCTACTGGCCAAAACCGCTCCCCAACCGTTGGGTGACAGGCGCCGTCGGCGGTGTCTGTGTCGATAACCAGGATCATATATTCGGCGTCAACCGCGCTGACCTCACCGCAATGGAGCAGATGGTCGGTAAGCAGCCCACGCCTCCCGTCATCGAGTACGACGCCGAAGGCAACATGGTGAACGCTTGGGGCGATCCCAAGCTCATGCCGAGTAATATCCATGGCTGTTTCGTTGACAATGAAAATAACATTTGGATTGGCGGCAGCGGTGACGGCGTTGTCCAGAAATGGACACACGACGGGAAGACAATGCTGCTTCAAATCGGACGCAGGGGCGTCTGCGATAATTTCGATGACAAGTGTGGCGAGTTGGGCGGCAACAAAAGCCCGACGCTTCTCAATGAGCCCGCCGACATCGCCATCGATGCGGCCAATGGCGATGTCTACATCGCGGACGGTTACGGCAACCACCGCGTGGTGGTTTTCGATGCAAAAGGCAAGTTTTTGCGCCAGTGGGGCGACGCGGGCGCGGACCGGGGCCTGTTCTCGCTGATGGGCGGCGGACATCCACATTGCGCGGTGTTCGACCATGACGGTCTGCTATATATCTGCGACCGAGGCAATGACCGGATCGAAGTCTTCGATAAGGTGGGCGCCCTCAAACGGGTCGTGGTGATAAAAGCCGGAACCGCTTATTCGCCTGCACTCGACGGTACGCCTGGCCGCCACGCCGTCGGCTCGGCGCTCGATGTCGCGTTCTCACCGGACCCTGAGCAAAAATACATGTACGTCGTTGATACAGGCAACGAGGTTTTGTGGATACTCGACCATCAATCAGGGCAAATTCTCGGCGGCTTCGGCAGCGCCGGTCACGCTGCCGGTGAGTTCACACTACTGCACATGATAGCCACCGATTCCAAGGGTAACCTTTACACCAGCGAAACCATAGACGGACGCCGCCTCCAGAAGTTTACGCCGGACGGTTTCGTACCCGAAAATCGGCTCGATGCCTACATCGGCAGTCCGCACTATCAGCCTTGGCCCAGCCTCACCAGATGACGCCCGCCGGATTGGGAATCCGGAATCTCAACACGATCCAAGTCGGTGACAGCTACACCGGCCTCTGTGGCTGTCCCGCCACCATACTGCCCGTTCGTGGAAGTAAGGTTATGGAACTGGCGAGGGCCCGCTTCAGCGGAAGGCGGACGTAGAAGGCCCCGCTACTCGATGTCCGATTTGCGCCCCTTCCGGCCATTCCGCCGACAAACGTCGGCTTCCCACGGCAAACCTTTGCGTTGGCGCGCCGCCCTGGTTGCCGTGGGTGGCAAACAGGCATTGTTGCTTCCACTCGTGCTTGCTTGGCCTCATCATGATGTCGAGGCCGGTCGCTCGAGAAATGAACAAATGACCGACGAAGATATCGAAGGTAACCGCTGTTCTCGGGCCACGTCTCTGCTTGCAGCCCGTGGGGGCTCAGTGCGAAACGGGATACTTCTTCAACAACCTGCTAGGCTATTCGCCCGATGGGCCGCAGCGCTGCGGACGCGCGCGTGTAGGCGTCGTACATCGCGTCGTAACGCGCGCGAAATCGCGGGTTGGGATGGAAGCTTCTCTCGACCTTCGTCATCGCGACAATCGCGTGGGAAAGCGAGGCATGGACTCCGACGCCGACGCTGGCCATGATCGCCGCGCCCAGGCATCCGACGTCGGGATGTGCAACGCGGTCGAGTAGTCGACCGAGGCAATCGGCGCGGATCTGTGCCCAGAGATCCGAGCGCGCGCCGCCGCCCCCATGGAAGAGCCTTGGCGTTGGCTCTCCCGCCGCCACGTCGAGCGAGGCTAGCAGCATGCGTGCGGAGAGGGCGACGCCTTCCATGACGGCGAGAGCATAGTCTGGCCCGCTTGTGCGTCCGTCGAGACCGATGAAAGCTCCGCGTAATTCCGGGTCCCAGAGCGGCGCGCGCTCGCCTTCAAGGTGAGGCAGAAACAAGACGGGGCGATCCGTCCGGTCAGCCTTGGCAGCTTGCGCCAGTACGCCCGCAACGTCGGCGCCGATCGCCTCGCCCCACCAGCGCAGGCTGTCGCCGCCGCTCTGCGTCGGCCCAGCATGCACGGTAAGGCCGGCGGCGTCCGGAAAGGTGACGACGCCGGGGGCGCCGCCCCTGGCGCGGCTGGCGACCGCGAGAATTTCGCTAGTGCCGCTCATGTAAACGCCCTGACCCGCCTTATGCACGCCGGCGCCGAAAAGGCCGCTCCAGGCGTCCATGGTTCCCGCAACCACCGGCGCGCGCTTGCCGCTCGAACCGAGCGCGATTTCGCCGACGACGTCGGTGAAGAACTTCAGCGGCGCCAGCCGTTCGCGGGCGCCAGCGACGCGCGCGATAAGCGGCTCGACATAAGCAAGGTCCCGGCCCACGACAAAGAAATTCGACATCGGATCGGTGACCTCCGATCCTGCGAGCGCCCGCAGACAATAGTCCTTCGGGGTCAGCACGAAGCGCGTGGCGGCGAAGACATCGGGTTTGTGGCGCTTCATCCAGGCCATGCGCGCGAGCACATGGCTTGCGCCCACGGGCAATGGCGCGCCCCACCACGCCGTCTGTTCGGCAGCCGAAATGTCGGCGTCGATCTCGGCCGCCTCGGCGGCCGCGCGGTTGTCCTGCCACATGATGGCGGGAGCGAGGGCGCGCCCCTCGGCGTCGACGAACACGTCCGTGTTGACCTGACTGCACAGCCCCACCGCCGCGACGCGATCCGCCCTATCGCGCGTCAGCAAGGCGTCCATCGCGGCGACGACCGCCGCGGTCCATTCGCGCGGGTCCTGTTCGACCAATCCGCTACCCGACCGAACGGTGGGGTAGCCGCGTGAGAAATCCGCGTGAGAGCGCCCCCCGGCGTCGAACAGCCCGGCCTTGACCGCCGTCGTGCCGACGTCGATTCCGATGAAGAGATCCTTCTCAACCATCCAATCCATCCCTTAAATCGCGCAGAAGCGCGTCGAGCGCCGCGCTGCCGCGCCGCGCCGCGCGAAGCGCCGCCGAACCGACCACGACGCCGTCCGCACCGAGTTCGATCGCGGCGCGCGCCTGCGCGCCGTTGGACACGCCAAAGCCCAGAACGATGGGCGCCGCAACCCCGGCGGCGAGCAATTGCCCGATACGTTCACGATTGGCGGGGTCGAGCTTCGCGCGCGGACCCGTGACGCCGGGAGCCGCCTGCAACATGACATAGCCGTCAGCGCGGCGCGCCGCCTCGACGCACGCCTCCTCGAGGGGGAGCGGGACGAACGCCGAAACGGCGACGCCCGATCGCCGCGCGCGCGCTTCGAGCGCGTCGCGATGCGGATCGCCTAGCGGCGCGATGGCGAGGAGGGCGTCGAGACCGCGAAAGAAGTCGGCGGCGGCAAGCGCCGGATGATCCGCTTCGGCGTAGGTCATCAGAAGCGTGTTCGGCGCGCCGGCGCGTCCGGCGAGCCAAAGCCGCGCCTGGCGAAGGGCGTCGCAAGGGTCGCCGCGCAAAGCTCTCGCCATTGAATCGCGCATGTCGGGCCCATCGAGGTAGGGATCGCGAGCCGGCCAGCCGAGTTCGACGATGTCGACGCGGTTCTCGGCGTAAACGTCGAGCAGATCCACGACAATCTCGGGATCTCCTAGCGGGAAATACACCGCCAGCAGCGGGCGGGAGCTGTCGTTTGAGCGCGCGAAACGTGAGGCGGCCTGCATGAACGATCGCCTGGTCCCGCGTCAAAGGAGTCCCACCTGCAAGACGCTTGGGTCCCCTGCGCCGGCACTTCGGCGAAGGTTGCGCGTCGACTGACGACTGCTATGATAGCTTGAAAATCTTGAGATGGAAGCATGGAGGGGGACCAATGGCGTTCAGCACATTCGCGAAGGGCATAGCGGCCGCGGCAATTTTCGTGGCCTCGTCGAGTGCCTCATTCGCCGCGGCCAAGATCGCCATCATCACGCCCTACCTCGCCCAGCCGGGCACACAATATTACGTCGAGTCGTTCCAGGAGGCGGCCAAGGAGAACGGCTGGAGCGTCAATGTCATCGACACGAAGGGCGACGTGGCGGCGGTAATCAGCCGAATAGAGGATATGGCGAACCAGAAGGTCGACGCGATCGTCATCAATGTCGATCCCTCGCAAGTCAGCGCCGGTCTCGAAACCGCGAAGAAAGCGGGCGTGCCGGTGTTCGGCATGGATTCCGGCGCAAACCCGCTACTCGTCACCAATGTCACGAGCAACGGCTATGAGATGGCCGCGGACACGGCCGCTTATGTCGCCAATCGCATCAGCGGAAAGGGCGGCGTTGTGATGTTCGTGTTCGACGCCTTTCCGCCCGTCGAGGTTCGCGGCGTCGTCGCCGACGCGATCTTCAAGAATTATCCCGACATCAAGATCATCGACCGGGTGACGCCCGACGTGCAGGACGGCGGCATCGCGGACTCGCGCGCCAAGATGGAGGCTATCCTGGCCGCCCATCCGCAAAAAGGTTCGATCGCCGCGGTCTGGGCCGCTTGGGATCAGCCCGCGCTGGGCGCGTTGCAGGCGATCGAGGCGGCGGGACGCTCGGACGAGGGCATCGTCATCACCGGGATGGACGCCAATCCGCAGGCGCGCGAAGCGATCGCCAAGGGCGGCAATTTCGAGGCCTCGATGTCGCAGGATTTCAAGGGCATCGGCCGCACCGTGGCGGACGTCGTCAAACGCTATCTCGCCGGCGAAAAGATCAAGCTGAACATGATCTACGTGCCGACGAAGCTCATCACGGTGGAGAACGTCAAGCAATAACCCGTTTGTCGTTGCGAGCCAAACCGCGCCCTCCGCTGCGTCGCCGATCGAAGCGCGGCCGGCGGAGGCGATCAGGATAATTCAACCACGGCCTCGCGGTGACCCTCCTCTCGATTTCCCACCTGCACAAGTCCTACGGCGGCGCGGTCGCGCTGAAGAATGCGTCGCTCGAACTCAACGCTGGCGAAACGCTGGCGCTGATTGGCGAGAATGGAGCGGGAAAGAGCACGCTCATCAAGATCCTCGCGGGCGCCGTCGCTCCCGACGGCGGGGATATCCAGCTCGATGGGCGCGCCGCGCGGCTCGGCTCGCCGGGAGAGGCGCATCGGCGCGGCCTGCGTTTCATCCATCAGGAGCTGAATGTGGTGCCGACGCTCAGCGTCGCCGAAAACATCTTTCTCGGCCGCACCTATCCGAGCCGTCTGGGTCTCGTCGACTGGCGCGCGCTCAATTCGCGCGCGAGCGCGTGTCTGGCGGCACTCGGGGTGAGCCATATCCCGCCGACCGCCCGGCTCGCGCCGCTGTCGGTGGGCGACCGCATGCTGGTGAAGATCGCCGCGGCGTTTCTCGAGGACGAGGCGGCTCCCGCGCGCGTCTTCGTAATGGACGAACCGACGGCCGCGTTGGCGGGCGAAGAATCCCAGCGATTGTTTCGCGTCATCGAGGAACTGAAGCGCCGCCAATGCGGGATCATATATGTCTCGCACCGCCTCGACGAGGTGCTCGCCATTGCGGACCGGATCACCGTTCTGCGTGACGGCGAAAGTCGCGCGAGCCTTCCCGCGAGAGAGGCGACGAAGGCGGCGCTCATCGAATTAATGACGGGTCGCCAAAGCGCCGAATTGTCGGTGCCGCCGCCCGCGCCGGCGCGCGGGGAGCTGGTGCTATCGGTCGCCAATCTGGAAGCGCCGGGACTGCATGACGTTTCGTTTGATCTCAGCGCCGGCGAGATTCTGGGCTTCGTCGGTCTGGCAGGCGCGGGGCCCGAGCAACTCATGAGAGGTTTGACAGGCGGGGCGAGGTCCGGACGGCTGACGTTCGGCAGCATCCCGATGCGGCTGCGAGATCCAGCGGACGCGTGGCGCTCCGGACTGGCGCTCGGGCCTCGAGAGCGCCGGGCGGAAGGCCTGTTGTTGATGCAGGACATCGCCGCCAATGTCGCGTTGCCGCATCTGAAGCGTCTCAGTCGCTTCGGGACATTCCTGGATCGGCGCGCCGAACGCTCGCTAGCGCTGGCTATGGGCGCCCGCGTGCGCCTGAAGGCGAGCGGTCCGCGGCAGAAGACGCGCACGCTCAGTGGCGGCAACCAGCAGAAGGTGATGTTCGCGCGCGCGGTGGCCGGCGCCCCAAAGGCGCTGTTGCTTGACGAGCCCACGCGCGGCGTCGACGTCGGGGCGAAATTCGACATTTATGCGCTGTTGCGCGAACTGGCCGCGGCAGGGGCTGGCATTCTCGTCGTCTCCTCCGATCACGAGGAGGTGCTGGGGCTCTGCGCGCGCATCGCGATCTTCCGGGAAGGGCGGCTCGTCGAGATTGTCGCCAATACAGGCCTGACGCCGCAGACGCTGCTCGCGCGCTGTTACGGCGAGTCGAGGGGCTGACTGGAAAATGAGTGCATTTCTTCGTCGTTACGGGACTTTGATCGGCATCTCGATCGTGTTCGTCTATTTCTGGATCCACTTGCCCGACACTTTCGTGACGCCGCGAAACCTGCTCAACATCACGCAGCAGATGAGCATGCTCGCTGTCGTCGCTTTCACAATGACGGTTGTGATGGCCATGGGCGATTTCGATCTCAGCGTCGGCGCGATGGCGAGTCTCGCCGGCGTCATCGCGGCGATCGTCTTCGTCGCTGGCGGGTCGCCGGCGCTAGGCATCGCGGCGGCGCTCGCGGCCGGGCTCATCGGCGGGACGATAAACGGCCTTCTCGTCAGTTACGTCGGCATTCTCCCGTTCATCGCCACGCTGGCCGCAATGACGGTGCTAAGCGGCCTCGCCTTCCGACTTTCCGGCGGCAAGACGATCTTTGGATCGGCGATCCCCTCGGCCTTCTCCGATTTCGCTCGTAGCGGAACCGCGCTTTGGTCGACGGATTTTACCATACCCAACCTGACGTTGGTGGCTCTCGGGGCGCTGGTTGTCATCTATATCTTTCTCGAACACACGATTCACGGCCGACGTCTCTACGCGATTGGCGGCAACTCGGAAGCGGCGCGTTTGGCGGGTGTGCGCATCAAACCGTTGCGCATGGCGGCCTTCGCATTGTCAGGTCTCGGCGCGGCCCTCGCGGGCCTGATGTACGCGAGCCGCGTCGCCTCCGCCAATCCGACCCAAGGGGCTGGGCTCATGCTAGACGCTATCGCCGCCGTCTTCCTGGGCATGACGATGAGCGAGGAGGGTCAGCCGCGTGTCATCTTGACCCTGGCGGGCGTGCTCATCCTGGGTGTGCTCGGCAATGGGCTGACCCAGATGAATGTCGACAGCTACGTCCGCGAGATAATCACCGGCTCGATCATCATCGCCGCCGTCGCCGCAAGCAGCTTCGGGCGGGGGCGGGAAGTGTGACTAGGTGCTCACGATGGCGCTCCAAATCGCAAACAAATAGGCGCAGCTCGCGCCCATCGAACCGCCTTCACTCAAATGCACCGGCGAGCGACGTTGGCAGCGCAGAGGCCAATTTGCGCCCACTACGGTCGGTCCCGGCCAAGCCGGCGGTTCTCGAAAGCGCCCACCGGGTTTGGTTTGGTGCGTCAGCAATAAGGGCGAGCGCACCATCGTAACTGGCGCGCTCGCCGAAACGCGAAGCAGCAATCCTATGAAATCCGGTACAAAGATCGCCTTTGCCTCGGTCTTTTACAGTCGCAATGGCCATCGCCAACGCGAGCAGCCGCTCCGCCATTCCCGATCCAGGCGCCAACGAGATGCAACTTCGTCGAATGAGTCCGTTCGGTCGGCTCTGTTTTGAGCCCGCTTTCGATTGGTCGCTGACGCCGTTTCCATACACAACATTATGCGAATCGCCTCAGATTCGCGGAAGTACGGTTATGGAACCGGCGAGGTTTTAGTTGGCTAGGAGGGAGCGGACATAGACTGCTGCACACCTCAAGGTCCGTTCAGCGCCCCATGCGGTCGTCCAAGTTCGTCACATACCCTAATCCTGCCTTAGAGAGCGTACAGACGAGCTCGTGCGGCTCCGATAGGAGCTGGTGAAAATTGCCGTGATTGTCCTTCAGTCACGCCGCGTAACTCCCAGCAAACGGAGTGGTGAGCTGCTACTAGGCGTGGGCGACGTAAACGCGCGCGGCGTACAAGGGAGAGCTGTCGACAAAGCTTGGCGACGCGGCAATATTTGTCGAGCACTGACGACGTAGAGTCGGCGCCCATAATGTTCAACTCAGCCGCTAACGTCGGGCGGCACGGGCGCCGAAGACTCGATAAGGCCTTCCGCTTTCAGGTCTGCCCACAGGCTCGACGGTATCTTCTGTCGCATGTAATCGAGATTTTGATGCAGCTCCGCGACCGATTGCGCTCCTGGAATGACGCTGACGACGATTGGGTGACCCAGCGGAAATTGCAGCGCTGCGGCTGGCAGGGCGACATGGTGTCGTGCGCAGATCGCGGCGATGCGGCGGACCCGCTCTAGGATGCGCTCCGGCGCCGGTTTGGTGTTGAAGAACGCGCCCTTGACGGGGCCGGTCGCCAGGATGCCTGAATTGTAAGGGCCGCCGATAATGATTTTCGTGCCGCGCCGCTCGCACAACGGCAGAAGCGTGGCGAGGGGATCCTGCTCGAGCAATGTGTAGCGGCCGGCAAGCAGGAAGTAGTCGAAGTGGCCCGCCACCACGAAATCGCCGAGCATCTGCCACTGGTTGATGCCGACCCCCATCGCCTTGATCACCCCCTGCGACCGGAGGTCGTCAAGAACCGGATAGGCGCCCTCCATGGCTTCCCTGAAGCGGCTCCTGGCGTAGGGATCCTCGCCCTGCGCGAAATGGATCGCCTCGTCCGGATCGTGGATCGAGATCATATCGACGTAATCGACGTCGAGCCGCTTCAAGGTGCCTTCAATCGACCGCATCACCGCGTCTCGCGAATAGTCGAACTCGGCTCGATACAGCCCCGGTTCGGCCCAGAGCTGCGGCTTCTGCTCTTCGGGTCGGATTGGGACGAGGTCATAGCCGATCTTGGATGAGATCACGATGTCCCGGCGCGGCAGCGACTTGACGGCCTGCCCGAGACGCAGTTCGCTGACACCTAATCCATAGACAGGCGCGGTATCGAAATATCGGATGCCAGCGTCATAGGCAGCTCGCACCGTGGCGATCGCCATGTCCGTGTCGACCGCCCGGTACATGTTGCCCAGGCCGGTTCCTCCCAGGCCCATGGTCGTAACCTTCAAGCCGCTGGTGATCGTCCTAACATCCATCTCAGGCATCTGGCTTCATCCTCGACAGTGTCGATCTTGCGACCCCTTTGGCCGATGTCGCGCTGGTGCGAAACCCGAGGGCTCATTGACATATAATTCATCATATAACAAGGTGACATGAGGAAAGGCCACCGCCGTCAGCGTGAGCCGATCCACAAACAGGGAGGTGAAAATGGAAAACGACAAACTCGATCATCCGCGATTGACGAGACGCCGCGCTCTCTTGGGCGCCGCGATGCTGGGGGCCGGCACAGCGGGATTTGGCGCAGGAACGAGCCACGCCCTCGCCGATAACACCACCCAGGCGGCTGGCGGGCTGCCGAAGAAGCCCTACAAATTCGCCTTCGTCTGTCATGTGACGCTGGACCAATTCTTCACGCCGACCGTCTACGGGATCCAGGACGCATGCGCGGCGTTCGGGACCAGCTATCAGTGGACCGGCTCGCAAAAGAACGTCGTGTCCGAGATGGTCAGCGCTATGCAGACGGCGATCGCCGAGAAGGTCGACGGCATTGCAGTGTGTCTCGTCGATCCCAAAGCCTTCGACGCGCCAACCGCGGCGGCCGCGGCGGCCGGAATCCCGGTGATCGCGTTTAACGCCGACGTTCCCGTCGGCAGTCCGAACAAGCGTCTCTCTTATGTCGGGCAACCGCTGTACCAGTCCGGGTACAACTCGGCTCTGAAGTGGCTCCAATTGGTGCCCAAGGGCGGCCATGTCATGCTGTCGATCGGCGTGCCCGGTTCGCTCAACACGCAGCCCCGCCTCGACGGCTATATCCAGGCGATCAAGGACGCCGCAACCGGAGTGACGTATGATGTGGTCAATACAGGCCCGGATCCTGCGACCGAAATCTCGCGGGTCGAAAGTTACTATCTTAGCCATAAGGACGTTGCCGGCATGTTTGGCACCGGCGGATCGGACACCTACGCCTGCGGCTTCGTGGCCAACAAATATGGCCTCGCCAAGAAGAGCGTCGCCGTTGCCGGCTTCGATCTTTTCCCGCAGACTTTGGACTTCATCAAGGCGGGCGACGTGGCCTTTACGACCGACCAGCAGGCCTATCTGCAGGGCTTCCTTCCGGTGCAGCAACTCTACCTCTACAAACTTTCTCAAGGTCTGGTCGGCCCTGCCAATAGCGATACCAGCCAGGCCTATGTGACCAAGGACAACGTCGACGCCTATGTCGGCAAAACCCGCTTCGAGGGTCGCAGCGACATGGCGCCCACCTAAGGCCGTCAACGACGAGTTCAGATGGCGTCGGCCGAGGTCGACGCCATCTGAAAAAGCGCACAAGATCGCAATCCGGAGATGAACCGGAATCCAAGAAGGCAGATGCATTTGTCGATCACCAAACCAGGTTCCCGGATCGCCGGAAAGGCGGTCCACAAGACAAGGGAAACGGCGACGGAGAGAATCCTCATTCTCCTGTCGCGCTATCGAGAGGCAAGCATCGCGGTCGTTGCAATCGTGCTGATCATCTACTTCCAAATCGGCAGCCGCGGCGGATTCTTGTCCCCCCAATTCATGAGCGTCGTGCTCCGCGATACGGGTCGCCTTGGACTCATAGCGGTCGCCGAAGTCATGCTGATGATCACCGGGGAGATCGACCTTTCGGTCAGCGGCACCTTTTCGATCGCGCCCTACATTATGGTTCTCATGTCGATTGCCTGGGGCGCCCCGCTGTGGGTCGGCGCGACCGTCGGCGTCGCGATCGGGGTGCTGGTGGGGTTCATCAACGGCGTCATTACCGTCCGGTTGCGCGTGCCTTCTTTGATCACGACCGTCGGCACTCTGTTCCTGCTGCAGGGTATCGTCGTTTCGATCTACAACAGCCAGCCCATCATCGCGCCCGTCGAAGAGCCGTTCAACGCGATCTTCGGTGAGAGCCTCGCTGACCCGGCTTCTTCGGATTTAACCTTGCGGGCGCTGACGGCTTTCACCCCGTTCGCCTGGACCGTCGTCGTCGTCGCCATTTTGGGCGTGGTGCTGAGCAGAACTAGCTTCGGCCTTCACACAGTCGCGACCGGCAGCAACATCATCGCCGCACGCGAAATCGGGGTCCGGACTGATCGGATAAAGATCTACAACTTCATGATCGCGGGCGGATGCGCTGCGCTGGCGGGCCTGATTAACACCGCTCAGTTCACATCGGCTGATCCCCAGGCGGGGAGTCCATTCCTTACGCTGCAGGCAATCGCCGCAGCGGTCATCGGGGGCACTTCGCTGATCGGCGGTTCTGGGACGGTGATCGGCGCGCTGATCGGCGCCTTCGTCGTCGCCACCCTCAATAACGGGCTCGTCATGGTCGGCGCGCAGGCGACGGTATCGGACATCTACCTCGGCGCCGCCATCATCGCGGCCATGATCCTCAGCGTCCAGGTCGACCGCCTGCGCACCAGGAGGCGCAAATGACGATCGAAACTATCGCCCCGCTTGATCCGGACGCGGCGGTGGTCCTGGAGATGTCGCATATCAGCAAGAGTTTTGGCCCCGTCACCGCACTCGTCGATGTGAGCATCAAGCTTCGGCAAGGCGAAGTGCTTGCGTTGGTTGGCGACAACGGCGCCGGCAAATCGACGCTGATCAAGATACTATCGGGGTTTCATCACCCGGACACCGGCACCATAACGGCGAAGGGCAAGCCCATTCGCTTCAGCTCGCCGCGCGAGGCCCGCGCGCAAGGCATCGAGACGGTCTACCAGGACCTGGCGATGATCGGCGATCTCAGCGTCTATCACAACATGTTCCTGGGCCGGGAATACCACAAACGCTTCTTCGGATTGAAATTGCTCGACAACGCCAAGATGCGCGATCTCGCGCAGACGTATCTCGACACCCTCGGCATATCGATTCCGAACGTGAACGCAACGGTTGACCTGCTCTCGGGTGGGCAGCGCCAGTGTATCGCGGTGGCTCGATCAATCTATTCCTCGCCGTCGATCCTAGTGCTCGACGAGCCGCTCGCCGCGTTAGGGGTGCGTGAAAGCGCGCACGTCCTCGGACTGATCCAAAATCTGCGTCGGCAGCGCAAGGTCTCGGTCGTTCTGATTGTCCATAATTATAACCAGATCTTCGAAGTCTGCGATCGGATCAATTTCCTCCACTCGGGCGAAATCGTGCTCGACGCTGAGACGTCGCGGACCAGCGAGGAGGAACTCATCCGCATCGTAAAATCGGGCCTCGGCCGGGCGGCAATCGCTGCCGCGGCGGCGGGGGTCGAATCCGGCCCGACGTGACTTTTTGAGGAGATCGAGGGGGGCGCAGCAGGTGCGGTCGCGCCTGTTGCATCCGGGCTGGCGGCGGATCGGAAAACGGTCTCAGCGCGGGCCTCGGAAGTGAATTCAACGGCGCCCTGGACCGGTTGCGCCTTATTACCTGTGGAGTACGCGGTTTGACCTTTTCTCCTGAAGACCTAATCCCATCTCTTGGTCGAGGGCTTTTGTCCTTCCCGATCACGTTCTTCGATGGCTCTGGCATTTTCGACGAGGAGAATTATCGCGCCCACGTATCGAAGCAGGGTCGGGCGGGTGCGGCGGGCCTGTTCGCGGCCGGGGGAACTGGCGAGTTCTTCTCATTGACGCTCGACGAGTACAAGCTTGTCGTGAGGGCGGCTTCGGATGAAGTTCCAGACGATTTGCCGCTACTCGCCGGTGTTGGATACGGCACCCAGACCGCGATCGAGTTTGCGCGAGCCGCGGAGGCCAACGGCGCGGACGGCTTGCTGGTTCTGCCGCCCTATCTCGTCAGGTCCGAACAGGAAGGCCTGCGCCGGCATTTAGTGGCAATATGCCGGTCCGTGGGCATTGGAGTGATTGCCTACAACCGTGACAACGCAATTCTCACCGCCGAGACGGTGGCCCGGGTGGCCGAGGATTGCCCCAACCTCATAGGGTTCAAGGATGGCGTAGGCGATATCGAGCTCTTGAACTCGGTGCGTTATCGTATGGCCGACCGCCTCATTCTTATCGGCGGGATGCCAACTGCCGAAGTGCACGCAACCGCCGCCGCGGCGATTGGTATGACAACCTATTCTTCTGCGATCTACAATTTCGCCCCAGACGTCGCAGTTCGCTTCTATCGCGCGTTGAGCGCGGGACGGAGATCGGAGGTCGACGAACTCATTCGGGGGTTCTTTATGCCGTATCTCGCAATCCGAAATCGGCGCGCCGGATATGCCGTCTCGATCGTCAAGGCAGGCGCCCGCATCGCAGGGATTGACTGTGGTTCGGTGCGCACGCCCCTTCTCGACCTCACCGCGGAAGAAGAGGCGCAGCTTGCCGCGCTTATGACGGCTTGCGGAATGCCCGTCAGCAAGACGGTGGGCGGTTGACTGGGATGAGCGTGGGCTCACAAGTCGGAGGACGGCGTCGATACTCACCGATGAGGCGCTATTTGGCCGGCTGAAGGTCGAACATTCGACGATAGCGTTCGCGGCTGGCCTCCAGATGCCGGCGCAAGGTGAGGCGCGCGCTGTCGACGTCTCGCTGTTCGATCGCCCGGTAAATGCCTCGATGCTCGAGTTGAACCTGCACAAGATACAGCCGCCGCTGTTCTGCGGTCTCCGACTGCGGACGAACGGACTGGCGCGGGATAAGGACCGGTCCGAGGAAATACATGAACCTTTCGAAATAAGGATTCCCGGTTGCCGTAGAGATTGCCCGGTGAAAGGCAAAGTCAGCGTCGATTGCCGAGTCCCCGGCCGCGATGGACTGGTCGATCTTCTCAAGAAATTGCAGCATCTGAGCGAGATCTTGGTCTGTCCGCTTTTCTGCTGCGATGCCGACAGCTTCTACCTCCACCGCGAGTCGAAGCCGAAGCACATTCTGTACATCCACAAGGGACCGCACCTCGTCCGACATAATGCGGAACGTCGGGCTTGCGGAATGGTCCGCGACAAAAACTCCGGAGCCCTGCCGGCTGACCACAAGGCCTTCGGAGCGGAGGGAGGCCATGGCTTCGCGAATAACTGTCCGGCTGACCTTAAACTGCCCGATCAGTTCCTGCTCCGTCGCCAGCCTTTCACCACTCGGCAGACGGCCGCTTCGGATTTCGCGTGCGAACCAATCGGCGACCTGAGCCGTACGACTCAACATGGGGGGAAGAGCGGGCGCTGAAGAACGACTCATAACCGACCAATGAATGCAAAAAAGCTCGACATATTCGACAGTCCTTTTCTTATACTATGACATGATGATATAAGATTTCAATTGGCGTAGCCAGGACCTTGCAATGAAAGGCCTCGTTTTGTCTCGCGGCCGGTGAACGCTCCCCACTGAAAGGAAAGAAATTTGATCATTCCCGAAAGGCCGGTGCTGCTCACTGGGGCATCCGGAACCATCGGACGCCTACTCACGGCCCGCCTGACGGCGTTGGGCTGGTCGTTGCGGGCGACCGATATCGTCCCGTTTCTAGGGGAGCTTCCGCCCGAAGTATCATTCAAGCTAGTCGATCTGGAAGATCGCGATGCGGTCCAGCGTTCGGCCGAGGGATGCGGCTTGATTTTGCATTTCGGCGGCGTCTCCACCGAGCAGTCATTCGATGCGATCCTCGGACCGAATTTCCGGGGCTGTTTCCACATTTACGAAGCCGCCCGTCGCGAAGGTGCGCGAGTGGTCTTTCCTTCATCCGTCCACGCGGTCGGTCTCTACGAGCGAACAGCGATCCTGGACCAGGACTGTTCATTGCGTCCGGACGGCCATTACGGCCTTTCGAAAGCGTACGGCGAGTTGCTGGCCCGTATGTATTGGGAAAAACACGCGGTCGAAAGCGTTTTGATCCGGATCGGTTCGGTCCTTCCCGAGGTGCCGGACGAACGGATCCTCTCCACCTGGATTTCGCACGACGATTTCGTTCGCCTCATTCAGCACTCAGCTGCGGCCGAACATGTGGCCTGTTCGGTCGTCTGGGGGACCTCGAACAATGCCCGTAGCTTCTGGCGCCGCGACGCACGACGGCTGATCGGATGGGAGCCTCTCGACAGTTCCGACGACCAGACAGAACGTGTTCGGGGTAGGGTAACGACTGATCCTGTCGCGGAGCGATATCAAGGCGGAAAGTTTGTTAGCGTCGACTTTACGCGCTCGGACTTCGTACCAAGCTCCATGTTTCCGCAAGGCGACTGAGGGATGACTGCAAGCAAACAAGTGCGGCGCAGCTTTTGAGATCGAGTCCGCGCTAAGCCGTAGCCAAGCAGCTGGCAGTCTTAAAGATCCTTAGCCGATCCCTAGCGCTGCCTCGACTGGACCCCGAACGAAAGCCGGTCAATAAATGATCTATCGGCGCCACTTACAGCCGCGACAGATTTAAGCGTCCCAGAGTTTTTCGCAATGAGCCGGTTTGTTTTCTTACTCGCTCTTTCGTTGTCGATCGCGGTCGCCACCTCGGTCGCAACGATTTCGACGTCGTTGGCGACAAGCCCTTTCGAGACGTCGGGCAATGTTCGCTGGATAGTCTACGCAAGCCGACAAAATATAGACGAGGCCATCGGTCTTGCTAGGCGTTTCGGCTCGGAGTTCGGCCAGCCGACAGTCATGTCCACAACCAACGGCTGGTTCGCGGTCACCGCCGGTCCCCTGAACGTTCCCGATCCGGCTGCGCTGAAGAAGAAGCTTTCAGATTCGTGGTCGACGCCGAAGGATGCCTTTTTGTCGAAGGGGCAAACGTTTATCGAAAAGGTCTGGGAAAGTCCGAAGTCTCCCGTCCTTGCGAAAGCGTCGAGTTCCGGACAGGAGCCCCATGTCGCCTCGGCCGCGGGCCTGGAAGTGCGAATTGATGCTGCGAATAATCGCGAGGTGCTGCGCATCCGCCTCGACGGACGGGAGGTCGCGAGCGCACCGCTCGGGGATAACGACGCGCCCTATACTTCTGCTGAGGCTTCGATCGCTACACTCGATGCTTCTTCCGCGTTCCCTCAAGTTGTCGCGACCTATTTCACCGGTGGAGCTCACTGCTGCACCGACATGAAGGTGCTGACTTTCATTGGAAATCGATGGGAGGTCGTGAACGTTGGCCAGTTCGATTTGGATGGACCCGCTATCATGGATCTTAACGGCGATGGTTCCGCCGAATTGGTCGGAAAGGACGACAGTTTCAATTACGCATTCGCCTCTTACGCCGAATCCTACGCCCCTCCGAAAATCTTCCGGCTACTCGGAAATCAGATCAAGGACGTCTCCTGTGTTTCGGCACCGAAGCGGGACCCTCTATGAAATCCGAGTTACCGCTTTGATTTAACGTTGAAAACGCGAGCGGAAGTGGGGTCCCGATCGGCGCCGATGGGGACCCCACCCGCTAAATAGCTTCATGCGCGATTTCAGTTGCTTGCGCCAATTTCGGAGAGGGTCCCATTCCGGTGCCGAAACACAAGCATGATGATTTGCGGGGGATGCGCGCGGCCCTCTGCCAGCTAACTGAGATCGAGTCACACCTCTGCTGCCGCGTCTGCGTCTTTCATGACATTTGCTGGACCGGAGACAATCTGAAGCGTTTGCCCTGCGGCACATGACGCTGACGAAACGATCATTCGGACGCACCCGATTTTCTTGCTAAAAAATTCTGGAAAAATCGGGAAAATCAGCGCTCAGATCGAGCGTGTAAATTTGCCTTCCGTCTATCAGGCCCCGGGGGGTCGAATGAACGCGGGGTGGGGGGTTGAAGGGGAGGGGGGCATTGCGTCACAGAGGATCTGCGCGGCGCAAGCTCCTTCCCGCCCGCTGTCGTTTCGCCCTTGGCGGAGACCGCGTCCGCCCGATACTAACCACAACGCGTTGATTTGATTGCGCGCGGCGCCGTGCGACGGGTCGCCGCCCTAACTATTGCCCCTATTCCAGACCAACGATAGCCTCAGGCCCGCTAACGGGTCAGGGTTTTCCATTGGCCACGATCCTTCAATTATCGGCGACGGGCTTCTTGAAAGCTGATTGTTTGCCGCCTCGAGCAGGAACGCCCCGTGGCCCCTGATCGATCAAATCCCATATTGCATGCGCGCTTGCCGGTCGCCGTCTTGTCACAACGTTTCGAGCCTCGATGCCATTAAGGAACGCTGGCTATCAGGTGGACTCGTTCCCACAGATTTTTTCCGACAGATCGACGAGCGTGTCTCTGCATGATCTCACCCTAACGAGCGCGGCCGCGAGGTTCGAAATGCCGCCGCCGCAGATCGGTCTGTCAAGAACGCCAGCGACGGAAAATCTGGAGCCAGAGAGTACCCTCCGACCGATGTGCGAACATATCGAAATCTGTTGCCGAAACTCATGCGTTTTGGCGATCCACAAGGGCCTCTAAATGTCCAATTATCGTCGCCTCATGCCGGTCGCATTGGCGGATGATCTTGTCGTACGTCGTGGAACGCATCCATTTGCGCCTTGGGGGAACACCGCGGAAAATAGACACATATTGAGGGGCGCCGAGCTGATAACGAAGCCGTTGGAACGCCGTCAGCGCCCGATCGTATCGTGTCGCAAATTGTGACCCATATGCGACGTGCCGCCCCCAGGCGCGGCGACTTAGAAAACGATCGCCGCCCGGCGGCATCCATAGAACAGAGGCACGACACGCCATCGCAGGACAAACGAAATACCATTGCACTCCGCCAAAAGTTCTCGCTAGCGAACACAACTGGATCCGTTGTTCAAACTGCCCAGAAGTGATCGTTAGCCAACCCCGCTGCCCTGGGCGGAGATCAGTTTCGATTGACGCAGATGAAATCATATTCCGTGAGCGAGCTCGTCTCCAAGAAATGGATCGGTGGCGCAGTTCGCCTGTTTTTGCCCCGCCATCGCGGATGAGGCAGTTTAAGTCGAGTTTCAATCCGTCTTCGAGCCGAACACGTTCCCGCGGGCGAGCCATCATGCGTCCCCTCGGAGTTGAAGGCATGCGTTATCGTCTCGTCTGGGCGCCAAAATTGTTTTCCCCTGGGTTCAAAATCGCACCCAAAAAGACCTGGCTCGGGTGCAATATCGCACCCCTCCTCGGGTGCAATACTGCTCCCACTATCCAACGTGCGGAATCGCACCCACTATTTATATCTTGCCCCTCCCAACGATGCGCACCCGCCGTTGAGGGGGTCCCGTGTCTTGCTCGCTGCAGCGGAAACCCTCCTGTCTGCTCGATCAACTTCGCGCCGACGCCTCACCTCCAGAACAGTGCGCTTTGCTGACTTCAAATCGGAAAAACGTCGCCATTCGTTCGTGGCATACTGAATATCCCCCGACGTCAAAACCGGAAGCCAAGTCAGGCGAAAGCGAGCTGCGCGACCTTCAAACTCACCAAAAGACTTACGCCCGAGATCTGTTCGTTTCGCAAACCCGAGTGCCTCCAATTCTGCGATTGCTCCTGGAACGCTCTGCTTCCGAATCCCATATTGCTCAAACTGGCGTTGCGTGACGGGCAATCGGCCGTTCTCCGTTCCCGCGTGGGCCATGTGTTCCAAACAAAGCCGCATTAGAATTAAAAATGCTGGCCTGCTCATCGAACGAAATGCTGGGCTCCCAAGCATTTCCGCGGTAAACCAACACCAAGCCTCGCCCTCAGGAGGACCATTGAGTTTCCGGGACCTACGGTCAAGATTGGGGCTGTGAGTTCTTGGTTTCAAGCTCGACCATCCCCCGAATGAACGCTGCGAAGGACTTCGCGTCGTACCGCGGTCTCAAGGCTTCGTAGATCGGCCGAAATGCGATCTGCCGAGACCCCCTTTCTCGCCAAGTTTTCCGAGTGGCCGGCAAGCCGAGCCCGTAGGATATTTTCCGCCGCTAGTGGAGTGTTCGCCCGGACCCTGCCCGCGAGCCTTTGGACAAAGGCTCGTCGGTGTGACGCCGGGAATGGTAATATATCAGCCGACATCCGCGTTCCCTGGTGAACACTCGACGGAGTAGCGATTCGCGGAAGCGGGGCCAGCTTGATTAGCGGCGCTCGCGGCGCGCAATCCTTCGGTGCGGTGATCTGGGCGGTAATTGCCTCTGGGGCTCAATGTCCCTTTCCCGTCGGCCAGGTAGCCCTTGGGGCCCCGCGACTGCAAAGGCACGCGAGTGCATTATTGGCGGCGCTCACCTCACGCCCTCTGCTAGAATTCGGTCGGCCTCTGCGGCAGAAATCAACGTTCTGCCGCCGATCTTGATAACGCGAATTTTTCCGAGGCCGACAAATTTGTAAAATGTCGCTCGGCAGATGCCAGCGCGCTTGCAGAAGGGTCCGATCCGATGCGCCAGCGGCTGATCGTTGTTGGCGTCCGAGGAATTTGACATCTGACCACCTGAGTTACGTTTACACGTTGTCCGACTATAGCCAGGGTTGGCCATTCGCGCTAAGGTCAATCCGTCAACTAAGCATCAACAGGTTTTTGCCTGATGAACGGAACACGCGACGACCGCCAGGACCGCGCTGGCCTGGAATTGAGAGTAACGGTCAACAGAGCTCTCGACGGATATCGTCTGGTCGGGCGGCGAGGATCAAACCGTTCGATCGCGGGGCGGGCCGTCGCCGGCGCCTACGTCGAACGATGTTCTGATCGCATCGTGCGCGTTGAATATGGTGGCGGGCGTGCGCTGCATATTTGGAGAGAAGCGGTATCCATAAAGACACCTCACCACTTGATAGAATTTCAAGCGAAGTGGGGTGAGGTGCTAAAGGAGTCGATACTTTACGATTATGCACGAGATGCCATCAACGATCTCGCGGCGATTAAAGCGGGTTTGGAAATTGAGCGACGCCAATTTCTGAAGGATATGAGGGGGAAGGAATTCTTCAAGGGGAGTTTTCAGATCGATCCGCGGAGCGGATCGCTCTTCATCCAAGCACGCAGTTTGCTCGAGTTCATGCGAGTGGAATTATGGATGGAGTTCGCGAACGGGCGACCAATGCAGGAATGCCAACACTGCGGGAGTCTTTTTCGCACTGGCGGACAACGGGGCAAGGCGAAACGCGCAGATTCCAAATATTGCTCGGCTAGCTGCCGATCAATGGCGAGCCGAGCTAGGCGCAGCGCGTAAGTTGTCCAGTCGCTCCAGAAAACTATCGCGTCTCATGCTCATTTTCCCCGTTGCGGCAGCAACAGGACGTTGTCCGTCTTGACCGGTGCACAGTAGCGGGCCCAAGCTTCCATCATTGCGCGGCGCTTTTCCAACGCATCGCCGCGGCGGTACGCCGCTTCAGCCTTGTTCGCAATCGTATGCGCAAGGGCGGTCTCTCGAAGCTCGGCATTGAAAGGACTTACCTCGCTCGCCCAATCGCTGAAAGCTGACCGGAAACCATGCGCTGTGATGTCGGCCCTGTTCATGCGGCGCAGCAACGCCAGCATGGCCATCTTCGAAAGGGGGCCGCCGGTTCGTTGGCCGGGAAAGACAAAATCGGCGGCCCGCGTTGCTGAGAGGCGCTTGACGATCTCCAGCGCTCGGGCGGGCAGAGGAACGCGATGCTCCCTCCCAGCCTTCATTCGCAATGCGGGGATGGTCCAAAGGCCAGCGGTGAGGTCGATTTCGTCCCAGCGGGCGCCCAAAGCTTCGCCTGTCCGCGACGCCGTCAGAATGAGAAATTCGAGCGCTAGCGCCGCTGTGGCGTCACGACCGCGTAAATCGACCATAAACGCGGGCATGTCGACGTAGGGAAGCGCCGCAAGATGGCCGCGCGATAGCTTGTTGGGCTTCGGAAGGGTAGCGTCCAAATGACCGCGCCATGCGGCCGGGTTCTCGCCCACGCGTAGCTTTTCGGCTTTTGCCGCGTTCAAGACTCTCTCTATGCGTCCGCGAACCCGGCTAGCCGTGTCAGGCTTGATTTGCCAGATTGGGGTCACGCAGGCCAATACTCCGGCCGTATCGACTCGGTTGATGGGCGTATTCCATATCGGAGCACTATAGTCCGTCAAGGTTTGCCGCCATTGCCGACGATGTTTCGCGTTACGGAACCCGCCTTCTATTCGATCAATCAGCGCCAGCGCGTATGCTCCAAACGTCGGAATGCCCGCCGCCGCTTGTTCGACAAATTGACGATCTTCCATGGCCTGGCGGCGTATTTCCAATGGATCATTCCCGTTGGAGATTTGGCCGCGCGCCTCCGCCGCGAGTTGCCGGGCTTTTGCGAGGGTCACGGCCGGATAGGACCCAAAGCTCATTTCTCTGAGCCTGTGCTGCTTGCGATAGAAGAAAACCCACTGACGCGAGCCGCCCGGCCGTACTGTCAGATAGAGATTGCCCCCATCCGCATGACGCCCCGGCTTGATCAGGGTCTCCACCGCACGAGACGTCAGTCGGTTGATCGTCCTTTTTCCGGCCATCGAAACGTCCGCTCCACGAAATTGCCCTAACTTATGCCCTAACAAATATCATGGCTTGAGGCGAACGGCAATGGACAGTGGCAGACAGCAGAACAGCAAATATCCAATATTTCATGATGTTGTTTGGTCAAGGGCCGATAGGCCAAAACACTAGTTTGGCGGACTTCCGGGACGCCACTCGGCGATGGGTATTATTCAGGTAATTCATGTATGATCACCGCGCCACCGGCTCGCCGCCGCATCGGCTGCCGCTTTGCGCTTTATTCCGCGCCATGCCCGCTCTAGCTCTGCAGCCGCATTTGCTCTAAATATGCGAGACTTTTCCGACGAGCCGTTCGCCAAGACGTCTGAGCCGTAGAGCCCTTGCCGATGTCCGGATTTCTTTCAAGTCGCGGTTCGAATCCTGGATGCCGATCGCCTTGGATTGTGGCGGGACGATAGATGAAACGGCGGCAGCTGATCGTTCTTGTCCCAATCCTCGCTGTAATCGGGTTCCTAGCGATCAGTTTCTTGCTGCTCGGCCGCGGCGCGGCGGGCGGTCCCAACACGTCTGGACAAGTTGAATCCGAGAGGCCGAGGACACCGGAGCCGATTGGGGACAATGCGGCTTCTAAGCTTGCGGCGGCAATGATCGGCGCGCCGGCGACGGTCGATCGCGGCGCCTCTGTCCAAGAAATAGCGGCAAATTTGGCGCCGCCGACGGCGGAAGCCGCCGAAAGCGACGCCGTCGGCGGCGCGCGCGCCAAGGGGCCCGATGCGATCCCATCCGATTCTGGGCCTCCCCCCGTTCCGCCAAGCCCGGAGAGGCCGAAGGCGTCCACGGAAGCCAAACTCGTCGAACCGCCGCCGGAGGCGCAAACGCAGGGACCCGCGAGGCAAGCGCCGGAGACGCGGGACGCATGCGACTATGGCTCGTTGCAGATTGGCGGAATCGGCGGTTCCGAAATCAAAGTCTCCAACTACGTTCCTGCCCTTCAGCTATGTTCGCGCGCCGATGCCCCCGATCAGATCGCGATCCGTTCGATGTCCATCGGCGGCCAATCCTGGTTGCTGTTGGTCAATCCCGAGGGTTTGCAAACAACGATAGAAAAAACCGCCTGCTGGACATGCAAAGACACGAGCGACGAAACGCTGAAGGAAACCAGGCTTGTGCGGGCGGTGGAGCGCGCCGCGTCCCTACCGGGAGTGGCTCATCGCACTTTCCTGCAAAATGCAGGATTGCAACGTGGGTATGCCCAGGGAGATTTTGTCACGGGGGATCTGTGCCCGAGCAGTCGCCCGTTGGATCGCCGTTTTTTCGAGACTTTGGCCACGACGAACAAAACCACGCCGATCGCCCTCTCAATCAGCGGGCTTTGGCTGCGAAGCCATGCGGTCGACTTTCAGTGGCTGCAAAAGCTGGAGCGCGCCGGCGTTTTCGATATCGTGTGGGTGAATCACAGCTATAGCCATCCCTATGCCCCCGGGCAGCCTTTCGACCACACCTTCCTGATGACGCAGAATCTGAACCTGGATTTCGAGATCCTCGAGACCGAGCGGCTGTTGGTGTCGCACGGCGGGACACCTTCGGTTTTCTTTCGATTTCCTGGATTGATTTCGTCGGGTGCGCTTATGGAGACGATTCGAAAATATCATCTCATCTCCTTGGGCGCCGAAGCCTGGTTGGCGAAAGGCGAGCGACCCCGCCACGGATCGATCATACTCGTCCACCCCAACGGCAATGAAGAGGTCGGGCTGGATACGTTCGATAAGTTGTACAAAGAAGGGTCGTTAAATACGCCGCTGGAATCGATCCGGATCGCTCCCTGAAGCCAAAGCGATGCGCCTTGTTCGAGGCGCGCATCGCCGTCTCCGTCACAGAAGCGTCGAACGCCTCGCCGAACAGCGCCTCTCGTTGACGCGCGAGCCAGAGCGCGTGATAAATGAACCCATGGTTAAGGGGTGACGTGTCGCTCGCGAGAGGGGGGCTTGCGCGATGTCGTTTGTCGTATGTTTCTTGCGAGCGGCCAATCGCGCCGCGCGAGCCCCATGCTGACTTGCAACCTACCCGGGCGCCCCATGTCGGTCGGATGTGGACGGGCGGCCGATTCGTTTAGAGCCTTTCTCTTGCAACTTCGACTCTGAGATATCGATCGTTCGTTGGCGGACCCGAGATCCCGATGGCGCAACAGTTTCTTCTTGGAAGCACGGATCTGAACAAAGCCGCGCTCGCGCGCGTCGGCGATCAGGACTCGCTCGACTCCTATGCGGAGCTCGCCAACGTCATTCGGGCGCGCTGCGGCCCCGAGGTCGCGTCCCTGTTCGCCGAACCTGTGCGCGGGTTCAATCGCGCCACGCAGATCCACAACGTCACCTGGTTCGGCGCCTATGAAGGAACGCCTTATCCGTTCACCCAGCTCGACGCGGCGGCCTTGAAGCCGGTCGCGGAAATCCTGCGCCAGCGGCTAAAGTCTTTCAGCGAGCTTCTCCCGGACCCCCGCTGGGGTCCCCAGCTCGCCTCATGGCTCTATGTTCTGAGCCCGGCGGATGTCCTGTCCATCGGCGGGCAGCCGGTGATCAAGAACTGGGGCATGATCCCGGCCGAGATTTCCGCGTCCGAAGAGGCGCGCGAGGCGCATTTTCGGCGCACGACGGAGCCGTACGCGCCGCGCATTCCCTTGCCCCCGTTCAATGGCGAGGAAGCGCAATCGTTCGTTCAGCGTCTTGCCCAACTCGCCGCTCGCGACAATTCGGTCGCGGCGCGGCCGGCGCTGGGGCGCACGGCCGCGGCCACGGAGCCACCGCTTGCGCCTCCCCCCGTCGCCGTTCCGGCGCGGGTCGCTCCATCGCGCTCGTATCGTCCGTGGCTCGCGCCGCTCATCGCCACCGTCGTGGCGGCGGCCATTCTCGCGGCGATCGAGTTCTTGCGGCTGCTGGTCTATCCGCCCGCGGGGCTCGATGTGGCCCTCCGCGCCGACGTCCAGACGCAAAAGGCCGCCAATGACGCGCTCGAGCAGCGGCTCAACGAGCTGCAGGCCCTCTCCGGCAAAGTCTGCCAGGTCGCGCCGGGGACAACCAACCCAGCGGACGGCATCGATCTGCAGAAGATTCTGCCGCAGCCTTTGGAGAAAACCCAGGTCACCCCGGCGCCGACCTCCGACCAGCCGGCGCACCCTCTCTCCATGGCCGCCTTGCTGAACGACGCCAGCGTGATCGTGCTGACAAAGGAGGGCAGCGGTTCGGGTTTCTTCATCTCCGACCATAACATTGTCACGAACCATCACGTCACCGCCGATTTTAACTCGGTCAAGGTCGGCAATCGCGCGCTCGGCGGATTCGTGGAGGCGAAGGTGATCGCGGTCGGCGAAGGGCGTGGACGAGGAACCGAAGACCTCGCGGTTCTCGAGATTGATCCGAAGCCCGGCGTCCAGTCCCTGCGCATTTCGTCCGTGCCCGCCCAGCTCGCCCGCGTCACGGCGGCCGGCTTTCCCGGCGCGGTGCTGCAAACGATCCAGATGACGCAGGGCGGCCCGCTGCCCGAGGCGAACCTGACGCAGGGCATCGTCACCTCGCATCAGAACCAGCAACCGGCCGGCATCGGCACGATCATTCATACGGCGACGATCGGGCACGGCAATTCGGGCGGTCCCTTGGTCGATGAGGGCGGCTGCGCCGTCGGCGTCAATTCGTGGCTCGCCTTCGACTCCAGCGGCTCGCAAGTGTTCCAGACCTTCGATCAGGCGCTGGACGCCGCCGAGTTGCGCAAGTTCCTCGATGCGAAGGGCGTCAAATACGTCGGGTCCGACACGCCTTGCGCCGCGGCGGCGCCAGTCCCCGTGGCTACCCCGGCGCCGACGCCTTCGCCGGATCCGGCGCCGTCTCCCGCTCCCGCGCACCCCTGAGAGCCGACCATGGGAGCTTATCGTTTCGTAACGACACGGCTGCGGGGCTTGCACGCCGCCGGCCGCGCCGACGATCTGCAGCACGCTTTGATTTCGGCGCTGCTGGCGCGCCACCTCGGGCCGGAATATTCCGGCCTGTTCGCCGAATTCGAGGTGCGCGACAACGACACGCGCGACTGGTTCGTCGAAGCGCTGCCGGCGCCGGTTCCGATCGCCAGTCTGCCCGAGGACGATCAGCACGCCATCCGCTCGCGCGCCGACCAGATGATCGCCGCCGTCCGCGACCTTGCCGCCAGAATCGAAACGCAAGGCGCGCAGGGCCGCAACGTCGCCCGGGTTCTGCGCGACGCCACGACCCATCCGGCGAACGATCTTTGGCTGTATCGAGGCGCGCCGCTGATCGTCAATTGGGGCTACCAGCAGGACGATGTGGTCCCGCAAGACGTTACGACGATTTCAACTTTTGTCCCCCTCCCACCGGCGCCGCCGCCGCGCCCGGCGCCCGCGCCGCCGCCCAAGGCGCCGCCCAAGTCGCGGCGCATCGCGCCGCTCGCGGCGACGGCGTTGCTCTGGCTCATCTTCGCGACCGTGATCGCGCGCCTATATGGCGATCTGTTGCCCGCCTGCGGGTTGAAGTCGCCCTTCGCGTTCTTCGGCCCGTCGATCGGCAATTGTCCCGGCACGGCGATGGACGATCCCTCGATCCGCGAAGGCGTCCGCCTGCAGCGCGCCATCGAGCAGGCGGAACTTGACATCGTCGAACGCAAGCAGGCCTGCTCGGCGCCGCCGCGCCACGCCGAGATCGAGCGGCGATCGGGCGTCCGCGTTGGGCTCGCCTCGCTCGATGCGCCCCCGAGGTTCTCCCCGTTCGCATGGCGCGCCTCGGCGTCGCCGGATTCCGCAGCACAAGCAGAAGAGAATTGAACCGGCATGCCGAATCCTGAAACGAAGCCGATCACGCTCGTCCCGCACAGCGGCGTGCAATTCCTGACATTCGGTTTCGATATCGAAGCGGGGCCAAAGTTCTCGCGCCGGTTCCTGGAACGTCCGCAGTTCGCCAAGCAGCGCGCGGACGGAACGATGCCGCTGCTGCTGCTTCCCGGCTACAACGACATCGATCCGGAGGGCGAGTCCTTCTTCGACACGCAGTCGGGCGACGACGAATACGATATCAACAAGCTGCGGGCGCTCGAGCCGTTCATCGACCGCTGGATACCGGCGCCGGTCCTGGCGGTGCGGCCGGGCGCGAGCGCCGACGGCCTGCCGATCCTGGCCCATGGGCCGAGCAACTGGGCGCGATTGCGGATCGCCGCTTCCGACAAGCAGGAGACCGGCTTTACCCATCACGTCGTTTTCGCTTTCGACACGCAGCTCCTGCCGCGCCCGAATTCGGCCGAATATCTTGGCCCCTCTGAAGAGGATTCGCGAAACGAACAGGAGTTCATCCTGGCCTTCCGCTTCTCCGACCTTGGCTGGTTCTTCTCCAGCGAGGTCACCGATCCCGGGACCGCCCAGGTCTCCAACGTCCAGCAATGGACGGTCGATTGGATCAAAGGCCTTTTCCTCGACATGAAAAAGCGGCAGATGCGCGGACGCGTGTTCCGCGAGGAGGATTTGGACCACAAGCTCGAACATCTCGCCCGCTATATCGCTTTGTTGAATTTCATCGCGACGACGATCGAGTTCGACCGGGTGAAACTGATCGATACGGTGTCGGACGAGCCTTTCGCCAAGCCGGTTCAGGTCGATCTCATCCTCGACGTCGGAAATTCGCGCACCTGCGGCATCCTCATCGAATCCTTCGCCACCGACGAGCGCGTCGATCTCGGCAATTCGATGGTGCTTGAACTGCGCGATCTCTCGCGGCCTGATCTCGTCTACCGCGACCCGTTCGACAGCCATGTCGTGCTCGCCCAGGCCGACTTTGGACCCGAGCGCATTTCCAAGACCTCCGGACGCGTCAAGGCTTTCTTCTGGCCGAGCATGGTGCGCATCGGTCCGGAAGCGGCGCGATACCAGGAAGAGGCCGAAGGGGGAGAAGAGGCCTCGGGCATGTCGAGCCCCAAGCGCTACCTCTGGGATACCGCGCCGGTGCTGCAGCCGTGGCGATACCAGCGCAAGGACTACGACGAATTGAACCTGGGACCAATGATCGACCGGGCCTCTCGGCTGTTGATCAACGGCCGCGGCGACGTCCTCACGGAAGTGAAGGCGGAAAAGGCTCTCTACGAGAGCCTCGTGCGCCGCTCCGACGTCGGTTCCTTATCCGACTTCGGGCTGCGCCTGACCGCTTCGCGCTCGTCGTTCTTCACGTTCATGGTGGCCGAGGTCATCGCGCAGGCGCTGTCGATGATCAATAATTACCAGGTGCGCGCCAAGCGGAAGTTCACCGACGCGCCGCGCCGTCTCAATCGCCTGATCCTCACCCTGCCGACGGCGATGCCGGTGCGCGAGCAGCGCATCATGCGAAGCCGGGTCAACGGCGCGGTCAGCCTCGTCTGGGATCTGATGGGATGGGGAAGCGTCCCGCGAAGCACGATCCTGCGCCGCCCCGAGACGATCGTGCGCTGGGACGAGGCGAGCTGCGTGCAGTTCGTTTATCTCTACACTGAGATCGTCAAGAAACTCGGACGCGACGTTCCCGCCTTCTTCAATCTGGCGGGACGCGAGCGGCCGTTCGCGGAAGCCGACACAAGGCCGCCTCGCGGCAGCGCGAACCTTCCCTCGATCCGCGTCGCCAGCATCGACGTCGGCGGCGGGACGACGGACCTGATGATCACCACCTATTATGCGGACGGCAAATACGCCATCCGCCCCGTCCAGACATTCCGCGAGAGTTTCCGCGTCGCCGGCGACGACGTGCTGCGGGCGGTGATCGAACGGGCGGTCCTGCCGCAGATCGAAGCCGAACTGAGGGCTTGCGGCGTGCCTGCCCCGCGCGACTCTCTGGTCTCGAAGTTCGGCGGCAACCGCGCCAACATGTCGGAGCCGGACAAGCATCTGCGCCAGCAGTTCGTGCTGCGCGTGCTGCGTCCCATCGGCCTCGATCTGCTGCGCACCTTCGAGGTCGCCGACCTCGCCCAGCAGGAGACGAAGACCACCAAAACCGTCGCGACTCTGAGATCGGAGAAGGACCTCATTCGCTCCTCGGCGAGGATCGAAGGCTATTTGAGCGAAGAGGCCTCCCGGCGCGGCGGCAAGCCGTTCGACATCGGCGCCGTCGAAATCATCTACGACTACGCCGTGGTCAAGGACGCGATCGTTTCGGTGCTCGACAACATTTTCAACAACATTGCCGAGGCGCTCAATCATTTCGACTGCGATGTCGTGCTGCTGTCGGGCCGGCCGTCCAGGTTGCCGGCGACCGTCGACCTGCTCGTCAACAAGCTCGCGATCGCGCCCGACCGCGTATTGCCGTTGCACGAATACCGCGTCGGCGCCTGGTATCCGTTCAAGACCAAGGACAATGTTCGCATTTCCGATCCGAAGACCGCGACCGTGGTCGGCGGCATGCTATGCGCGTTGGCCGAGCGCAACATCATGAACCTGACGATCGACACCGGCCGCCTGACGCTGAAGTCGACCGCCCGATATATCGGGCAACTCGAGAACGATGGCACGCTGCCGGACGAAAACATGCTGTTCGGCGGCGCTTCCGCGCAGCCGGTAGAGGCGGAAAAGGACGTGCGTTACGACGCGCCGATGCGCATCGGCTTCCGCCAGCTGCCGTTCAAGCGCTGGACCGCCAGCCCGCTTTACAAGCTGTCCCTGCCTTCGGGTGAGCGCGCGCGGCCCCCGGTCACGGTCACGCTGCGGCGCGGCGCTTCGGACGACGATGTCGGCTTCGAGGAGATCAATAAGTTCCAGAAGGCCGAGGCTCAGAAAGAGGAAATTCAGATCGTCGAGGCTTGGGACGCCAACAGCTCATCGTTGACGAAGATAATGCAGCTTTCGTTCGATACGATGGGGGCCGACGACGGATATTGGCTCGATACGGGAATTCTCGGGATCGAGTGAGGGAGTCGACATGGGGATGGACGCAAATACTCTCGTCGCGGCGTTTCGAACGACGATCGACGCGATCGCCGACGCGACCGCCTGGGCGAACGATTCCCGCAACGCGCGCAAGCTCGCTCAAGACCACGGGCGCATCGACCGCATTCTCCGGCGAAGCGGCATGGAGACGCGGCGGCTCGAGCGGACGTTCAGCAAGCCGACTTGCGTGGGCGTGTTCGGTCCGAGCCAGGCGGGCAAGAGCTATTTGATTTCCGTGCTCGCCCGCAAGGAAGGCGAGGAGACGATGATCGCCAAGTTCGACGGCCCGCAGCCGGAAGTCGACTTCATCACGCAGATCAATCCGCTCGGGGGCAAGGAGGCGACCGGCCTGGTGACGAGGTTCACCATGCAGGCCGAAAAGACTCCACCCGGTTTTCCCGTCTGCCTGCGGCTTCTGTCGCAATCGGACATCGTGAAGATCATCGTCAATTCGTATTTTCAAGACGGCGACCAGGAATACGAGACGACGATCGAGGAAACGGCGCTTGAAGCTCATCTTCTGCAATACGAGAAGCGCTGCGCCGAACGTCCGGTGGATGTCCTCAACGAGGATGACGTCTGGGACGTCCGTGAATATGTGACCAAGAATTCCGGCGGCGCCTCGACGGCCAAGGCGATCGAGGCCTCCTGGGACCGGATCGCCCGCATCGCGCCTCGTCTGACCATCGCCGATCGGGCCGCTTTCCTGTCGATCCTGTGGGGCGGGCACAAGACCTACACGGAGATTTTCGCCAAGCTGCTCGACGCGCTTTCCCGCCTGGGGTTCGCGGCGACGGTCTTTTGCGCGATGGACAGCCTCATTCCATCGGTGGACGGCATTCTCAACGTCAGCACGCTGAACGGGCTGTTGAGCCCCGAGGCCGTCACGCTGCAGGTGCGCACGAGCGCCAGCGGCCCCGTCGCCCTGCCGCGCCCGATCGTCACGGCGCTGGCGATGGAGCTTCGGATCGTCTGCCGCGACGAGCCCCGACCGTTCTTCGCCTTCACCGACCTCCTGGATTTTCCAGGCTACCGCAGCCGCAAGAAAGAGCATCTCGAACGGGCGTTCCGCGATGCGTCGAACGCGCCGGCCGAACTCTTTCTTCGCGGCAAGGTCGACTATCTCTTCCAGAGCTATACGGCGGACCTCGAACTGACGAGCCTCATCCTCTGCCTGCCCGACTCGAATCTGGAAGTGACCACCCTGCCCAAGGCGATCGAGAGCTGGATCGACGTCACGCACGGTTCTTCGCCCGAGCGGCGCGAGGGCAAGCCGACGCTGCTGTTCTTCGCGCTGACGAAGTTCGACCGGCATCTCATGGAATCGGTCGGCGAGGAGGGCAATCAGCCGGCGCTGCGTTTTGAAACGCGCCTCGAGGCGTCGCTGCTGGGGCCGTTCGCCAAATCCGAGACTTCGTGGCCGCGGCAATGGACGTCGCACGCTCCGTTCCAGAACCTGTTCTGGATCCGCAATCCGAACTTCAAGTCGGAGCACGTGATCCGCTACGAGGGGCGCCTGGAGGTCGAGATCCTGCCCGAGCGCCAACAGCGCATCGCGCAATTGCGCGCGGCGTTCGTCGGGTCGCCTCTGGCGCAAAGATATTTCCGCGATCCGCCGTCCGCCTGGGACGAAGTGATGCGGCTCAACAACGGCGGCATCGGCTATCTCGCCGACGCCCTCGGCGTCGTTTCCACCCGCGACCTCAAATTGTCCCAGGTCGGCTCGCGGCTCGTCGGATTGCGCCGCGAGGTCGCCGAGGCGCTGGGTCCCTATTACGTCGACGACGATTACGCCAAGCGCCGGGCGCAGCGCCTCGAGATCGTGGATACCAAAGTTTTCCCCGGCCTCAATCTCTGCGCGCAACGCATGGTGTTCGGCAGCGCCCTCAGAGGCATGATGGTCGACGCGTCCGACCTCTACACGGCGGTGTCCGAGGCGCTCAACAGGCCGGTCGAGGCGGGCAGTCCGTTCAGAGCGCCGCGCGGTCAAGACCGGATCGACAAATGGACGCGCGTCGCCAATGCCGCGCTCGATCGCTGGACCAGCATGATGTTCGAACGTTCCGAAGACCCGGCCTTTTCGCGCCGGGTCGGCGTCGCCGGCGACGTGCTCAAGGAAATCGTGATCGAGTTCAGCGCCGCGGCGCGCCGCGTCGACATCGCGGAGCGGATCGCTTCGTTCATACGCCAGAACAATTCGCCGAGCGAGCAGATCGATGCGATCGCCCGCAAGATCAGTCTGGTGGCCGAGAGGCGCATCAACCGGTTCGTGGCCCAGCTCGATTTCGACACTCTCGACGCCGCGGCGCAGAAACGCGCTTTCGGCGACGATCTTGTCCAGCCGGCGTTCGTGCCGCGCAAGATCGAGTTCGACACGCTCGACCTGCAACGCGAGGCGCGCGACTACGCGGTCGAATTTATGTCGGACTGGGGCGAAGTGTTCCGCGCCACCGTCGCTCGCAATGCGATGTCGGCGAAGGCGGGCGTCGACGACCCCGCCCAGAACGCGAAGCTTGGGGACATTCTAAAAGCGATCGCGGCTTAACGTCCGCGAGAGGCGGGGTGCGGGATGCGTTGGGGGCTGGTAGGTCTGTGGGCGGTCTTCGCGCTGTTGGTGGCGTTCGGCGGCTGGGAATTCCTGGAAGCCTGCGGACTCACGTTTGGCCCGCATATCTGGAACTATTGTCAGGCGCCGCTCGACCGTTCCCTTGAGATAAATGAGGACGAGAGGGGCGAGCGATTGCAGCGGCTCATCCACGCCGCCGAGCTCCAACTCGCGCAAAAGCCTCTCTGCGCTGCGCCGCCGCCGCCCAAACCTCCCGACCAGCCCGAATTTCGGCCTGACGAGCATCCAAGCCTCGGGCGTGGCGGAAAAGAGGGGAAAGTCGAGGTTTTCCTTAGGTGGAACACGTTAGACGACCTCGATCTGCAGATCTACTGCCCAGGCGGGGGGCAGATCGGCGGTCAGAACGGCCGGCCGGGAAGTTGCGGCGAGGCCAAGGTCGATGTCGACGCCAACCGCAACTTGACCCAGAACGTGACCAATACGCCCGAAGAGCATGCGGTATGGGCCACGACGACGCCGAACGGCGAATTCAAGGTGCAGGCGTTCATCTTCAAGGCGGTGAACTCCAATATCCGCCAGACGATTCCGTTCGAGATGACCTTCAAGATCGGCGATGACGTCAAGGTTTGCCACGGCGAAGTCACGCTATTCCCGGTGTCGTCGGGCCTCAAGACGAGCTACGGCAAGCCGCTCAGCAGCCACAATCCGTTCCTCCAGTGGAGTCCAAGCGAAGGGTTGCCCGCCTCGTGCGATTGGAAGATAGAAGAAGGTTATTACTGCTCGCGGGGCGAGTGCGAAAAGAACTGATGGAATTAGAAGGTTAGGTTGGAACCGCTTTTTCTTCGCGCGGCCGCTGCCGGTTGCGCCGCACTTGCAACGGGGACCGCATGGGCCGCATGACCGTCACGCTTTGGGCGCTGTTCGCTCTCGCGCTGGCGTTCGGCGGCTGGCAATTTCTGTTCGCCTGCGGGCTTACGCTCGGGGCGCACGCCTGGAACTACTGCCCGGCGCCGCTCGATCCGCATGCTTCGATCGCCGAAGCCGAAAGAGGCGAGCGCCTGCTCAGAGGCATCCACGCGGCGGAGATGACGCTGGCCGAGAAGGCGCTTTGCCCGGCGCCGCCGCCAAAGCCTGTGGGGGAGACCGACCGGACTATCGAGCGCACTTATCGCGATGGCGCGAAGCCGGGGACGCTCGAAGTGTTTCTCGCCTGGAAGACTTTAGACGACCTCGACCTTGTCATTCATTGTCCCGGCGACGGCTCGCTTGGCGGCGCCGTCGATCACGCGGGCAGTTGCGGCGACGGCGCGATCGACAAGGACGCAAACCGCAATCTCGGCGTCAACGTGTCCTCGACGCCGGTCGAACATGCCGTTTGGCAACAGTCGATTCCGGAGGGCGCCTATCGCCTCGCCGCTTATGTCTACCGCGTCACCGATCCCGCCAGGAGCCGAGCGATACCCTTTACGATGATCTTCAAGATCGGCGACCAAGAGCGCACGTGCGAGGGCAAGGTCGCCTATTTCGCCAGTTCCAGCGGCAAGAAGCGGCGGGACGGCAAGCCGATGATCGCGCAAGACCTCTATGTCGACTGGAACGCCGGCGGCGTTCTGCCGACTTGCGAATGGCGCGAATACGAAGATTCTTGGTGCGGGGAAGTCGCATGCCAGGGGCGGTGAGCCGGGGGCGAGCGAGGCAGGCGCCTCGGAAACGGGCGAGGATTTCGGGGGGATGAAATGGGCTTGAGCGTCCAGAGCGATCCGTCCCATCCGGGCGGCGGTTACGCGATCTTGACCTCGGACGCCGGCGGGCTGCCGGACGAGGTGGCGATCGAAGACCGGATGACGGAGATGTTCCTCAACCAGGTCGGGGAGTGGACCCGCCGGGCGGTGCTGCTTCGCGTCGAGCGGCTCGACGCCGCCAGCGTGCGTCTGGGTCCCGCCATTGTCGACGCGATTTCGGCCGACAGCGTCATCGCCTTTCACGAACCGGACGGCCTCGCGCTCGGGGCGCTCATTTGGCCTGCGACCATAAGGCCGAGCGCCGGAGCGGGCGGGTCCGTCGTCCTGCCCGACCGCGAAGACTACGGCAAACGAAAGGCCGACGAGCCGCCGCCGCGCCCTCGCGAACAGACAGTCGTGCTGCCCCCGCCGCCTCCGCCGGCTCCAGCGCCGTCTCCGACTCCGCCTAAGCCAGTTCCAGTCCCTCCACCGCGTCCGGCCCCGCCGCCGCGCACCGGGCGATGGAAGACGCTACTCGTCATCGTCGCGGCCCTGGCGATCGCCGGCGCGCTGTTCGCCTATGGACGCGACAGCGATTTCGAGCAGAATTTGGTCTGCGCTTCCGGAAGCCTCCTGCACGATGTGACTTTTGGCGGGCTCATCGCGCCCTGTCACGCAGGGCCGCCTCCGCCACCCGACCAGGAAGAGGCCGCCTACACCGAATTCCTGCAATGCGCCGCCGGCAAGAATGGCTGCCCCGCCCAGGAATGCGCCAAAACGTTCGTCACCCGCTTTCCGAGGGGCCGCCATTTCGCCGAGGTCGAGAAGATCCGGCGCGACGCCGAGCAGAAGTGCTCGGAGGACGACAGAGCCCGGAGAGAAGCCAAGATCTTCGACGATTTCGAGGCCTGCATCGCCGCCAAGGCCGTTTGCGATCAGAGCCAGTGCGTCAACAGCTTCAGAGGGAGCCTCACTCTCGACACCTACGTGAGGCGGCTGAACGCGATTCAGGCCGACGCCGCCGCAAAATGCCAGGACGAGTCGTTCACGGCCTTCACCTCTTGCATCGCTCAGAGCGCGGCCTGCGATGCGCCCGAGTGCGACCGGAAATTCGGCGATACGCTGCATTCTGGTCCGCATGCGGCTGACGTGCAGCAGATGCTCGACAAGAAGAAAGCCGAATGTGTCCCGCAGCCTACGCCGGAAGATGCGGTAAAAAGCTTCGTGGACAAATACTACCGCATCCACAGCGAGTTGGGGCGAGGGTCCAGCGGGACTTTCGACGAACTCTACGGCTCGAACGTGACCGTGAAAACGCTCGGGACGACGAGCCCCGTCGAGATGACCGGGGCCGCGGAAGCGGAAGCAAAACGGAGTTGGTTTGCTAGTCACGTCGCCCGGGGTCGCTATGACTTTACCTTCGACGATATAAAATGCTCGAGCAATAACAAATGTCGTATCAAGGCCGCTGTGACTTTCTACTATGTCAAGCTTTCTTCATCTCAGGAGCAGACGTCGAAATATAGAATTGTTTTTGATGTCGAAGATGTCTTGACCAGACCACACGTGGTTTATGAAGAATCGCTGCCCTACCCATGATAGGATCGGGTGAACCTCGAATGCTGTCCAAGCGCCTGGCGGGAGAACCCTCGTGGCCCTGACCGTCGTTGGCGACTCGTCCCACCCCGGCGGGGGCTATGCGATCCTGCGCTCGGATGAAGCGACGATCCCCGAGGAGATCGCCGTCGAGGACCGCAGCCTCGGCGTCTATCTCGGCGCCGACGGGCAGTGGAAGAAGACGCCAACGCTCCTCCGCGTCGAAAGCCTCGAGCCCGGCGCCGCGCGGCTCGGGCCGTCCATCGTCGACGCGATCCCTTCCGATACGCAGCTCGCCTTTCACGCGTCCGATGGAATGCTGCTCGGCAATCTCGTCTGGCCGGCCATTCGGCCGAGCGCCGGCGCCGCCGGCGGGCCGGTGCTGCCGGACAGCGGCGCGTTCGTCGCTTCGTCGCGGCCGGCCTCGGCCCCGCCGGCGCCGGCGCCTTCGACGAAGGCGCGCGCCGCCTCGCCTCGCTTTCCCCTCTCGAAGCGGGCGCCGCCTTCGCCGCCCGCGCCGGCTCCGCCCGCCGCGGCAAGGCCGGCTTCGCGCTGGCCGCGATGGCTGTTCGCCGCGGCCGCTGTCGTCGTGGCGTTGGCGCTCTTTGCGCTGCTTCGCGACGGCCCTCTCGAGCGCCGGCTGGTTTGCGGCGAGGGCGCGCCCATGCAGGGCCACACCTTCGGCGGCGTTCTGGCGGCCTGCCCGGCGCCGGCCGATCCCGAACAATTGGCGTTCGCCGCCTTCCAGCAATGCGCTTCAAGCCACGCCGGATGCGCCGCCAAAGTCTGCGCCGAAGGCTACCTGCCGCGTTTTGAGCACGGGGCGCATGCCGATGAAGTCGGCCGCGCCGCGGGCGCGACCTCCAACGCCTGCGCGGCCGCCGACTTCGCCGAATTCGGCCAGTGCCTGGCGACTGCCGGCCCTTGCGAACAGTCGAGCTGCGTCGAGCGCTGGAAGGCGTCGCTGACGGGCGAGCCCTATGCGGCGACGCTCCGGCAGGCGGCGCAAACGGCCGCCGCCGCCTGCGAAAAAACCAAGGAGGAAGCGGCGTTTTCGGTGTTCAACCATTGCGTCGCCGGGGCTGCCGATTGCGACAAGGCGCGCTGCGCCGCCGATTATCCGTCAGAATGGCGCAAGGGCGAGCACGGGGCGGAAATCGAACGTGTCGTGGCCAGCGCCGATCTCGCCTGCCGCGCCGAGACGGAGCGCAAGAAGGCGGAACAGGATTTTGCCGCCTACCAGACTTGCATGCGCGGGGCGAGCGCCTGCGACCAGGCCGCCTGCGTCGACCGCTGGCAATCGTCCTTGGCCGCCGAGCCTTATGCGACGGCCTTGCGCCAGGCGCGAGATGCGGCGACCGCGGCCTGCGCGACCGTTCGGGAGGCGACGGCGTTTTCCGACTTCAATCGCTGCGTTGCCGCCGCCGGCGATTGCGACAAGGCGCGTTGCGCGGCCGATTATCCCTCGCAATGGCGCCAGGGAGCGCATGGCGCCGAAATCGATCGGGTGACCGGCGACGCCGATCGCGCCTGCCGCGCCGAAGCGGACCGCAAAAAGGCGGAACAGGACTTCGCCGCGTTCCAGACTTGCCTGCGCGGGACGAGCGCTTGCGAGCAGGGCGCCTGTGTCGATCGCTGGCAGTCATCCTTGGCCGCCGAGCCCTATGCGACGGCCTTGCGCCAAGCGCGCGACGCGGCAACCGCCGCCTGCGCGACCCTTCGGGAGGCGACGGCGTTTTCCGACTTCAATCGCTGCGTCGCGGCGGCCGGCGACTGCGACAAGGCGCGCTGCGCGGCCGCCTATCCCTCGCAATGGCGCCAAGGAGCGCATGGCGGTGAAATCGACCGCGTGATCGCCGACGCCGATCGCGCCTGCCGCGCGGAGGCCGACCGCAAAAAGACGGAACAGGATTTCGCCGCGTTCCAGGCCTGCTTACGGGAGGCGAGCCCTTGCGACCAGGCCGCCTGCGTCGATCGCTGGCAGTCGAGCCTCGCCGCCGAGCCTTGGGCGTCGTCCCTGACCCAGGCGAGGACCGCGGCGGCCGAGAACTGCCAGCGTTCGCGCGATGAAGAAGCGTTCAACGGGTGTGCGTCGCAATCCGTCGCGTGCGACCGTGCGACGTGCTTTTCCGCGCTGCCCGCCTCCGCGCGACAGGGGGCGCAAGCGGCCGAGATCGACAGCCAAGGGAAGGCGGCCGAAGAGGCCTGCGCCGCCTCGAGACGGCCGACGCCCGACCAGGCCGCCCGGGCCTTCGTGCTGCGCTATTACCGAGCGCATAGCGCGGCGGGGCAGGAGGCGGGCGAACGGCTCGAAGACCTCTACGGCCCGGTCGTCGTCGCCTACGGACAATCCGTCAACCGGGATCAGCTGGTCGCGAAAAAGCAGGACTATTTCCGTAAATACACCAACCTTGAATTCACCGTCGACGAGGACAGCCTGTCCGTGGACTGCGATTCCGAGGGCCGGCAATGTCTGGCGACGGGCCAGGTGAGGTCGAACGCCTACAACACCGAATCCGGCAAATCGGTGTCTGGGCGGTCGCGTTTCACCTTGACGCTCCATGACGTGACGAGCGATCCGCGCGTCGCGGCTGAGGCGGCGACGCCGATAAAGAATTGAGGCCGGCGCGCGGCTTCCGGACGGCGCGGAGAGGTTGGGTCGTTCGAAGCGATCGGCTTGGGCGAAGGCGTCGCGGCCGCAAATCGGCGGTATTGCGTTCTGGCGCAACCAACTCTACCAATTCGCATGGCTGTGCGGCAAACCGGCGCGAGGATTTAGTTTTCGGGGCGAGCGACGTGGAAGAGCGTACGGTGGAAGAAGCGGCAGGCTCGTTGGTCAGCGTGCGCCCCGGTGTGCGGCTCAACGGCATCTATCAGATCGACCGCCTCATCGCGCAAGGCGGGATGGGCGAGGTCTACAAGGGATCCAACGTCGAAACCGGCGATCCCGTCGCGATCAAGATGATCCGCCAGGAATTGTCCGAGAACCAGAACGCCATGGCGCTGTTCCGCCGGGAAGCCTCGACGCTGCACAATGTGCAGCACGAAGCCATTGTGCGCTATTACGTATTCTCGGTCGAGCGCACGTTGAACCGCGCCTATCTGGCGATGGAATATGTCGACGGGCCTTCGCTCAGCAAATACCTTGAACGCGGGCCGCTCACTTTGTTCGAGGTCGATCTCATCCGCAAGCGCATCGGTCCGGCGCTCGACGCGGTTCACAAGCTCGGGATCGTTCATCGCGATATTTCTTCCGACAATTTCATTTTGCGCGACGCGGACGTCGGGAAGATCAAGCTGATCGACTTTGGCATCGCGCGATCCCGTCGCGCGGACGGCGAGACCATCATCGGCGACGGCTTCGCCGGCAAATACAATTATGTTTCGCCCGAGCAACTCGGCGGCGGAGAGGTCACGTATAAGTCCGACATCTATAGTTTCGGCCTCGTGCTCGCCGAAGCCTTACGCGGCCGACCGATCGACATGGGCGGCTCGCAGGTCGATCTCGTCGAGAAGCGGCGCACGGTTCCCGACCTTTCAGGCATCCCGGCCGCGATCCGGCCGTTGCTGGCCGCCATGCTGCAGCCCGACCCTCAGTTGCGCCCCAAAAGCATGGGCGACGTCGCCGAATGGAAGCTCGCTGACCACCCGGCTGAGGTGTCGACAACCCGGGTCGGTGAAAGTTCCGCCGGGGTCAGGGACGACAACCTCGAGCCGGGGCGCCTCGGCGCCAAGCGGCTGCGCGTCAAGCCGGAGCGGCCGCCGCCGATATCGATCGTAACGCCGAAGCCCGGGACGGCCAGGCCGGGCGGCCAAAATGCGATCGCCGGCGTTGCCGACGATCCGTTGAAGCGGCGCGCCAGCGATAAGGCCGGACCGGAGGAGCCAAAGCCGCCGCTCCCCCTCAAGCCCAAGCCGCCCGTCGCGATTGTGCCGCCCAAGCCGGTCGTCCGGCCGCTGAGCCGTCCCAGCGAGCCGGCGAGAAGGCCTACCTATATCGAAAGCAAGCCGGCGAGCTATTTCTGGAAATTCTTTCTCAACGCCGCCCTTGTCGTCGCCGTCTGCGCGCTGTTGGCGGCGCTGGGCGCGGGCTCGCTGACCTCGATCCACATCGCCACGCTCGCGCTGCTGCTCACCGGCGTCGTCGCCGTCAGTTCGGTGCGCACCGATCAAACGGCGGGCGCGATCGTGTCTTATTTCGTCATCGGCTTTTTTGGGCTGATCGTCGGCGCGTGTCTGAGCCTCGCCGACCGCGAGCCGCTATCGAAATTGGTCGACTACGAGAAAGCCGGACTTTCCCTAACGATCGTTTTCGGCTTTGCGCTTCAGTCGATATCCCTTCTCGTTCAATTCGTGACCTCCGAAGTGCTGCGCCCCAGAGCGCGGCCCAAATGAAATCCGCTCGCAGTCCGGCCTTCTGAAGGACCGGGACAAAGCCGGACGCGTCCCGTAACCGGAACGCCGGTGTGGTCCGTTAAGAACAATCTCGTTTCGTATTATGGCGAGGACGATTCTGGACCTTCGGCTCCATCGCGAAGGCTTCGCGGCCGTCGGATCAAGCTTTGTCATGAGCGGGTGGAACTTAGCCCGGGCGAGCGTGTTTACGTTGCTTGCGAAACCGGGAGGCTCAGCGATGATTGGCGATATTCCCGAGAGCGGCCCTGGCCGGACTCTCGCCGCCGCTCGCAAGCTGGCCAACCGTGCGCGGCGAAGATAGCTCAAACGCGCCGCGATGCGCCCATGATGGAGCCCGGGACGTGCCGCTAAGCCATGTCGATCGCCCCGCCTATGAAAATATGCAGGGCGTGATATTTCCGATGATTCATGATTGCACGCCCGTTCGGGTTCTCGTCACCCATGAGGCGCTGCAGATCCTCGAGAGATCGCCGCCCGAGGCAAGCGAATTCATGGGGCGTTTCGAAGCCAATCGGGCGGCGCTGGAGACGATCGCCAGCGAAAAATTCGACGACGGCCGGTTCGAGGGAATGGTGAGGATCACCGGCGGCGACCTTATGCGGGGATAGCGAAGTCTAAACCAAGGCGCCGGCTGGAGCGCCGGGGACTGCAGGGCCGGACAATTTGATGCGGGCCAATCCCCAACGACCGAGGCGGCTTCGTCCATGCGGTTCAAGATTTCGAGGCCCTTGCTGCTGGTCGCGGCGGCCCTTGTCTCTATCGCATTCGTCGCGGCGCAATCGGCGGCTGAAGAGCCTTTTCACGCCGCCCGATCCGCGCCGGAAAAAGCGCTCAACGAAATTCTCCTTCTCTCGGACAGGGATGACAACCTGTTTGATTTTGTCCTCAAACGCCCTTGGTACGACGCAAAAAAGGACAAGGGCTACGCGCGGCTGTTCTCCAAAGGCCTTTTGGCCGCCTGGGCGGGCGCGGAGGCGCGGGCGGTCGAGCGCGACTGCCAGGGCAAATATATCGACGGCGAGATTTGCGGCCTCGATTACAGCCCCATCACCTGCGGCAATGCGACCAGCGACAAGGGCTATCGCTTCCGGACGATGAAGGCCGACGAGCGCGAGGCGACCGTTTTCTCGCGATGGACGGGGCAGGAGGCGAAAGCCGACGGGCCGCAATATCAATTGGTGAAAGAGGGCGGCGGCTGGCGCCTCGACGGCGTCGATTGCGGCAATGGCGCGAAGTTCAACATGAACTGACGGGCGTCACGACTGACACAACCGATCGGATTGATCGTCCGTCTCCTTGCTCGCACGGCGGCCGGTCAATCCAGATATCAGAGCAGACGGGCCGACTCGCCTCGCCCATCCAACAGCTTCACCGCCTTGCGGTCGAACGAAACAAAAGTTTCCGCACCAAGCCAGCGCCCCTCATGGGCGATCGCCCCATCGGCGAAATCGCCGCCCGCCTCCAAAAGCGCCAGGCCGGCCTCGGCCGCGGGACGATTCGTCTCGACATTTGCCGCATCGATCAATCGCCGTATTCCTTTGACTATTTCGACAGCCGGCGCCTTATAGCCTCGCGACAGCACCCAGACGAGTTCGCAAAGCGCCGGCAGCGTCACCGCCACCGTTTCTGCGCGCGCCAATTCTTCCCTGGCGAGGCGACTTTGCCGCGCATCGTCGCCGGTCATGGCGCGAATCAGGACATTCGCATCGGCCGTGATCTTCATCGCTTGCCGGCCCAACCCTCGGCCGCCAGTTCGTTGATCTCCTCGATCGACAAGGACGGACCCTGCTCCTTCCTAAAGAAATCGAAGGCGTCGGAGATTTGCCCTTGCGGGCGGGCGGCCTTCAATTCCACCCGCCCGTCCGGAAGCTTTTCGACGCTGATTTTTCCTCCGGGCTGGACGCCAAGATGCCTAAGGACGTCCTGGCGAAAGGTCATTTGCCCCTTGGCGGTGACTTTGAGCGTGGACATGGCGCTTCTCAGATTGCAGGCCGGCACTGTAAGGCAGAATTACCTTACGATCAACATTCAACCCTTCAATGCGCCTGCCCTAGCTCTGCCATTGCAACGCGGTGAGACTGTCGCCGCCGGCCGGCGTCGCCGCGCAGCCGATCGAAGCCGCGCAATCGGCAGTCGGCGCCGGTCATGCAGTCAGGTCCGCCCCTCACGCTCCCTTGGGAAAGTTCACCACCGTTGCGGGCTTGCCGCTCTTCGGCGGTTCGGCCTCGGCCGGCTTGCCGACGGGCTTGCCGTTGATCGTCAGCGCGCCATGCGCCGCGCCGATCTTGATCGTCGCGCCCTCGCCGATCTCGCCCGCCAGCAGCATTTGCGCGAGCGGGTCCTGCACCGATTTCTGGATGACGCGCTTCAAGGGCCTTGCGCCATAGCTCGGGTCATAGCCCTTGTCGGCGAGCCATTGGCGCCCCTTGGCGTCGAGCTCCAGCGTGATCTTGCGATCCTCCAGCAATTTGGCAAGCCGCCGGAACTGGATGTCGACGATTTCGGCCATATCCTCGCGGCGCAGCCGGTGGAACAGGATGATCTCGTCGACGCGGTTGAGGAATTCGGGCCGGAAATGGCCGCGCACCACCGCCATCACCTCGCCTTCCACCGCCTTGGTGTCCTCGCCCTCCTTCTGGCTGACGAGATATTCCGAGCCGAGGTTGGAGGTCATCACGATCAGCACGTTGCGGAAATCGACCGTGCGGCCCTGGCCGTCGGTCAGGCGTCCGTCGTCGAGCACCTGCAGCAGCACGTTGAAGACGTCGGGATGCGCCTTCTCGATCTCGTCGAACAGCACGACCTGGTACGGGCGCCGGCGCACCGCCTCCGTGAGGGCGCCGCCCTCCTCATAGCCGACATAGCCGGGCGGCGCGCCGATGAGGCGCGAGACCGAATGTTTCTCCATATATTCGGACATGTCGATGCGCACCATCGCGGTGTCGTCGTCGAACAGGAACGAAGCCAGCGCCTTGGTGAGCTCGGTCTTGCCGACGCCGGTCGGCCCCAGGAACATGAACGAGCCGATCGGGCGATGCGGGTCCTGCAGACCGGCCCGCGCGCGCCGCACGGCGGTCGCCACCGCCGTCACGGCTTCGGCCTGGCCGACGACGCGCTTGGCGAGCTCGTCCTCCATCTTCAGCAGTTTGTCGCGCTCGCCCGACAGCATCTTGTCGACCGGCACGCCGGTCCAGCGCGAGACGACTTGCGCGACCATGTCGGGCGTCACCGACTCGTCGACGAGATTGTCGCCGGCCTTGGCTTCCGTCGCCGCGAGCTTCTTTTCAAGATCGGGGATCACGCCATAGGCAAGCTCGCCGGCGCGCTGATATTCGCCCTTGCGCTGCGCCTGGGCGAGTTCGTTGCGGGCGGCCTCCAACTGCTCCTTGAGCTTCTGAGCCGCGCCGAGCTTGTCCTTTTCGGCGCGCCAGCGCGCGGTCAGCGCGTCGGACTTCTCCTCGAGATCGGCAAGCTCGCCCGTCAGCTTCTTTAGGCGATCCTTGGAGGCGGCGTCCGTTTCTTTCTTCAGCGCCTCCTGCTCGATCTTAAGCTGGATGATGCGCCGGTCGAGTTCGTCGAGCTCCTCGGGCTTGGAATCGACCTGCATGCGCAGGCGCGAAGCCGCCTCGTCGACGAGATCGATCGCCTTGTCGGGCAGGAACCGGTCGGCGATATAGCGGTTGGACAGGGTCGCCGCCGCGACGATCGCCGCGTCGGTGATGTGCACGCCGTGATGGACCTCGTATTTTTCCTTGAGGCCGCGCAGGATCGAAATCGTATCCTCCACATTCGGCTCGGAGACGAAGACGGGCTGGAAGCGGCGGGCGAGCGCGGCGTCCTTTTCGACATGCTTGCGATATTCATCGAGCGTCGTCGCGCCGATGCAATGCAATTCGCCGCGCGCCAGAGCGGGTTTCAAGAGGTTGGAGGCGTCCATCGCGCCATCCGCCTTGCCCGCGCCGACCAGAGTGTGCATTTCGTCGATGAACAGGATGATGCCGCCCTCGGCCGCCGTCACCTCGTTGAGCACGGCTTTGAGGCGCTCCTCGAATTCGCCGCGATATTTCGCCCCGGCGATCAGCGCGCCGAGATCGAGGGCGAGAAGCTTCTTGTCTTTGAGCGATTCCGGCACGTCGCCGTTGACGATGCGCAAGGCAAGGCCCTCGACGATGGCGGTCTTGCCGACGCCGGGCTCGCCGATCAGCACCGGATTGTTCTTGGTGCGGCGCGAGAGCACCTGGATCGTGCGGCGGATTTCCTCGTCGCGCCCGATCACCGGATCGAGCTTGCCGGCCTTGGCGGCGTCGGTGAGGTTGCGCGCATATTTCTTCAGCGCGTCATAGGCGTTTTCGGCGCTCGCCGAATCGGCGGTGCGACCCTTGCGCAAATCCTCGATCGCCGCGTTCAAGGTCTGCGCCGAGACGCCGGCATTGGCCAGGATCTTGGCGGCCTCCGCGCCTTTCTCCATCGCCAAAGCGAGCAACAGGCGCTCGACGGTCACGAAGGAATCGCCGGATTTCTGGGCGATCTTCTCGGCATTGTCGAACAGGCGGGCGGTGGTCGGCGCGAGATAAAGCTGGCCGGCGCCCGACCCCTGCACCTTGGGCAGTTTGGCCAGCGCCAGTTCGACCTGGGCCAGCGCATCGCGCGAGCGTCCGCCCGCCTTGTCGATGAGCCCGGCCGACAGGCCCTGATCGTCGTCGAGCAGCACTTTGAGGAGGTGCTCGGGCGTGAATTGCTGATGACCTTCGCGAAGGGCGAGGGACTGCGCGCTCTGGATGAAACCGCGCGCGCGTTCGGTGTATTTGTCTAAATTCATGTCGTTTTCCCCAGGAGTCCCATCACGCCTAGAAACTGCGCCGATCAGACCCAAAGATAATTGATTTGCCGCAAATTTGCGGCGCATCAATTATTTAGGACGGATGTCGGCAGGCGAAAGGGGGATCGGGAGGATTTTGCGCTGGATTCGACGACGGGCCGCCGCCGGCAGTGCTTTACCCCTCGATTCTTATCTTTTATAACAAACCAAATGGGCGAAAGGGGAAGCGCCGGGATGGCTGAGCGGATGTCGAGCGGGCCGGGGGCGCATGGCTAGCCAGCGAACGCAGGTGGCGATCATCGGCGCCGGCCCCGCCGGATTGCTGCTCGCCCAATTGCTGCATCTGGCCGGCGTCGAGACGATCGTCCTCGAGCGCCAGAGCCGCGCCTATGTCGAGGCGCGCATCCGCGCCGGCGTGCTCGAACAGGGGACGGTCGATCTCATCGATGAGGCGCAGGTCGGCGCCAGAATGCATCGCGAAGGGCTGCCCCACGACGGTTTCGACCTCGCCTTCGAGGGCCTGCGCCATCGCATCGATCTTGCCGAACTGACCGGGGGAAAGCGGGTCATGGTCTATGGCCAGACCGAGCTGACCAAGGATCTTGGCGACGCCCGGGCGCAAACCGGGGCGCCGACGATCTACGCGGCCGCCGACGTCGAGGTCCATGGCGTCGACGGCAAGACCCCCAAACTGCGCTATCGCTTTGGCGGCCGGCAGGCCGAGATAGCCTGCGATTTCATCGCCGCCTGCGACGGCTTTCATGGCATCGGCCGGCGCTCCATTCCGGCCGACGAGCTCAAGACTTTCGAGCGCGTCTATCCGTTCGGCTGGCTCGGCATCCTGGCCGACGTGCCGCCCTGTTCGCCCGAACTGATCTATGCGCGCCACCAGCGCGGTTTCGCGCTCGCCAGCATGCGTTCCCACACGCGCAGCCGCTACTACATCCAGTGCCCCGTCGATGAGCGGTTGGAGGATTGGCCGGACGCGCGCATCTGGGCGGAGCTCAAAATCCGCCTCGGGCCGGAGGCGGCGGCCGCCATGACGACCGGCCCGTCGATCGAAAAGAGCATCGCCCCGTTGCGCAGTTTCGTCGCCGAGCCGATGCGCCGGGGGCGCTTGTTCCTTGCCGGGGACGCCGCCCATATCGTGCCCCCGACGGGCGCCAAGGGGCTTAATCTGGCCGCTTCCGACGTGCTCTATCTCAGCCGCGCGCTCGTCGCCTTTTACAAATCGGGTCAGAGCGCGCGGCTCGACGCCTATTCGCAGACCTGCCTGGCGCGGGTGTGGAAGGCGGTGCGCTTTTCCTGGTGGATGACCCAGCTCCTGCACAAGTTCGGCGACGACGACACGTTTGAGTCCCGCGTCCAGGGCGCGGAACTCGGCTATCTCTTCGGCTCGCGCGCCGCCTCGCAGGCTTTGGCGGAGAACTACGTGGGGCTGCCGTTCTGAGGGCTGGGACCGACGGAGGCTTGGCTCCCGACACATTCATTGCAGCAAAACACAAAGGCTGCCTCGCGATCGAGACGCCTGGGGTTCGACGTTGGGCTGTGGGGCGGTCCCCTGCGGCCTGATTCCGCCCCCTCTTTCCTCTTAGTCCGCTTAGGCTTAGATAGCCCCCCGTAATGACGCCAACCCCGCATGCGCCCGATCGGCGCGGGAGCCATCAATGCCCAAGGCCCGCACGCTTTACGACAAGATCTGGGACGACCACGTCATCGAGACGCAGTCGGAAGGCTCGACGCTGCTTTATATCGATCGCCATCTCGTCCATGAAGTGACGAGCCCACAGGCTTTCGAGGGGCTGCGCCTCGCCGGGCGCAGGGTGCGCGCGCCGGAAAAGACGCTCGCCGTCGTCGATCACAACATCCAGACGACCAACCGCGCCGGCGGCATCGAGGATCCCGAGAGCCGCCTGCAGGTCGAGCAGCTCGCCGAGAACGCGCGTGAATTCGGCATAGAATATTACAACGAGTTCGACGCCCGCCAGGGCATCGTCCACATCATCGGCCCGGAGCAGGGTTTCACTTTGCCGGGGACGACGATCGTCTGCGGCGACAGCCACACATCCACCCATGGCGCGTTCGGCGCGCTCGCCCATGGCATCGGCACCTCCGAGGTCGAGCACGTGCTCGCCACCCAGACGCTGATCCAGACCAAGGCCAAGAACATGCGCGTGACGGTCGACGGCGCGCTCGGCGCCGGCGTCACCTCCAAGGACATCATATTGGCGATCATCGGCGAGATCGGCACGGCGGGCGGCACCGGCCATGTCATCGAATATGCCGGCGAAGCGATCCGCGCCCTGTCGATGGAAGGCCGGATGACGGTGTGCAACATGTCGATCGAAGGGGGCGCGCGGGCCGGCATGATCGCGCCCGACGAGAAGACCTTCGCCTATCTCAAGGGCCGCCCCAAGGCGCCCAAGGGCGAATTGTGGGAGCGGGCGGTCGCCTATTGGTCGCGGCTCGGCACCGACGAGGGCGCTGATTTTGATCAGGAGGTGCGCCTCGACGCCTCGCGCCTGCCCCCGATCGTCTCCTGGGGCACCAGCCCGCAGGACGTCGTCTCGATCAACGGCATCGTGCCGAAAATCGAGGACGGCAAGACCGAGCAGAAGCGCGCCTCGATCAAGCGCTCGCTCGAATATATGGGCCTGCACGGCGGCGAGAAGATCACCGACATCGCCATCGACCGGGTGTTCCTCGGCTCGTGCACCAACGGCCGCATCGAGGATCTGCGCGCTGCGGCCAAGATCGTCGAGGGTCGCCGCGTCGCCGACAGCGTGAGCGCGATGGTCGTGCCGGGCTCGGGCCTCGTCAAGGCGCAGGCCGAGCAGGAGGGGCTCGATGCGATCTTCAAAGCGGCCGGCTTCGACTGGCGCGAGCCCGGCTGTTCGATGTGCCTGGCGATGAACCCGGATAAATTGGCGCCGGGCGAGCGCTGCGCCTCGACCTCGAACCGCAATTTCGAAGGCCGCCAGGGATACAAGGGCCGCACCCATCTCGTCTCGCCCGTCATGGCCGCCGCGGCGGCGATCGCCGGGAGGTTCGTCGATATAAGGGAGTGGCGGTGAGGGCTATTCCCTCCCCCGTAAGGGAGGGGGGAACGCGGCTTAGCTTACCCACGTTATCGGCCGATGATTTATGACTGAATCCTTAGTCCGTCATTGCGAGCGGAGCGAAGCAACCCAGGCGCCGTGCCCTTGCTTGAGAGGTCACGACGCCTGGGTTGCTTCGCTCCGCTCGCAATGACGGTACAGGCCAAGCCCATGAAGATCGGCGCCCTGTTCATCGACGAAAGCGACATCGCCGAGACTTTCGTTCGCGCCTCGGGGCCGGGCGGCCAGAACGTCAACAAAGTGTCGACCGCCGTCGAATTGCGCTTCAACGCGCGACGCGCGGCCTTGCCCGACGATGTCGCCGCGCGCCTTGCGCGCCTGGCGGGCTCGCGCATGACCAATGACGGCGTGATCGTCCTTTTCGCGCAACGCTTTTCCAGCCAGATCCGCAACCGCGAGGACGCGCGCGAGCGCCTCGCGGCTTTGCTGCTCAAAGCGCAGGAGAGGCCGAAGCCGCGCCGCGCGACGCGCCCGACGCTGGCTTCCAAGACGCGGCGGCTCGAAGCGAAAGGCCGGCGCGGCGCGGTCAAGAGTCTCAGGAAGACGAACCCCGAGGAGAACTGACGGCGCGAGGCGGCGCGACAAATCATTGACCGGCGGGCGGCATCCGGCGGTAAACGACGTCGTTTCGGACTTAAATTGTGGCGCGTCCGCGTCAGCGCGTCGGCACGGGATGCTCGCCGCGATAGTCGTAGAAGCCGCGCTGGGTCTTGCGCCCGAGCCAGCCCGCCTCGACATATTTGACCAGCAGCGGGCAGGGCCGATATTTGGAATCGGCGAGCCCCTCGTGCAGCACCTGCATGACGGCGAGGCACGTATCAAGGCCGATGAAATCGGCAAGCTGCAGCGGCCCCATCGGATGATTGGCGCCAAGGCGCATGGCGGTGTCGATCGCCTCGACCGAGCCGACGCCCTCATAGAGCGTATAGATCGCCTCGTTGATCATCGGCAGCAGGATGCGGTTGACGATGAAGGCGGGAAAATCCTCGGACATGGTCGAAGTCTTGCCGAGCCGGGTGATGAACGCCTTGGCCGCCTCGAATGTGTCGTCCTGCGTCGCGATGCCGCGGATGAGTTCGACGAGCTGCATGCGCGGCACCGGATTCATGAAATGAATGCCGATGAAGCGCTCGGGATATGAGGTCACCGAGGCGAGGCGGGTGATTGAGATCGACGAAGTATTGGAGCTGACGATCGCCTCGGGTTTGAGAAACGGGCGCAGGCCGATGAATATCTTGCGCTTGATTTCCTCGTTTTCGGAGGCTGCTTCAATGATGAGATCGCAATCGCCGAGCTTGTCCTGCGTCAAAACGGTCGAAATGCGCGAAAGCGTCGCCTGGCGCGCCGCTTCGTCGATCTGGCCTTTGGCCACCTGCCGCGCCAGCAGGCCGTTTATCGTCGCCAGGCCAGCCTTCAGCCGTTCTTCGGCGACGTCGTTCATCACGACGTCGAGCCCGGCCTGCGCGCAGACATGGGCGATGCCGCTGCCCATCTGCCCGGCCCCGATCACGCCAACTTTGTTGATTGCAAAGGTCATTTTTTCATCCGGCGGCGCCTGCGCGCCAGGATCGCTTGAGTTTGGCGCGAAATCCTGGACCTCAACGCGAGCCCATCCCTAGCGGACGAGCGCGCTGCAACAATGAACTATCGTCCGATTTTCGCAAGCTCGGCGGCGAGCTCCGGCAAAGCGGTATAGAGGTCGGCGACGAGGCCGTAATCGGCGACTTGGAAGATCGGCGCCTCTTCGTCCTTGTTGATCGCCACGATCACTTTGGAATCCTTCATGCCGGCCAGATGCTGGATGGCGCCCGAAATGCCGACCGCGATATAGAGATCGGGCGCGACGACCTTGCCGGTCTGGCCGACCTGCCAATCGTTGGGCGCATAGCCCGCATCGACCGCAGCGCGCGAGGCGCCCATCGCCGCGCCGAGCTTGTCGGCGACCGGCTCGATATAGGTCTTGAAATTCTCGGCCTTCTGCATCGCCCGCCCGCCCGAGATGATGATCTTGGCGGACGTCAGTTCCGGCCGATCGGACTTGGCCAAAGCCTCGCCCTTGAAGGTCGAAAGACTCGGATCGGGTCCGGCGCCGATCGCCTCGATGGGCGCCGGGCCGCCGGCGCCGCTCGCCGCGAAGGAAGGCGTGCGCACGGTCACCACGAGCTTCGGATCGGTCGATTGGACCGTCTGAATCGCATTGCCCGCGTAGATCGGCCGCTCGAATGTATCGGGCGAGAGCACCTTGACGATGTCGGACACCTGCATCACGTCGAGCAAAGCGGCGACGCGCGGCAGCACATTCTTGGAATAGGCGCTGGAGGCGGCGACGATCGCCGAATAATCGCCAGCCAGCGACAGGATCAGCGCGGCGAGCGGTTCGGCCAAGCCATGCTCGTAAAGCGCGTCGTCGGCGACGCGCACGCGGGCCACCCCGGCGAGCTTGGCGGCGGCCTCGGCGCCGGCCCCGATATTGCGCCCGGCGATCAGCACGTCGACCGGGCCGCCCAATTGCAGCGCGGCGGTCAGCGCGCGCGAGGTGATCTCGCTCAAATGGCCATTGGAGACTTCGGCAAAAAGGAGAATCGCCACGTCAGATCACTCCTGCTTCGTCTCGGAGCTTGGCGACCAGTTCGGCCACCGTCTTGACCTTGACGCCGGCCTTGCGCCCGCTCGGCTCGCTGGTCTTCAGCACCTTGAGATGCGGGGCGATGTCGACGCCGTAATCGGCGGGGGTCTTTTCGTCGATCGGCTTCTTCTTGGCCTTCATAATATTCGGCAGCGAGGCGTAGCGCGGCTCGTTGAGGCGCAGATCGGTGGTGACAATCGCCGGCAACTTCAACTCGATCATCTGCAGGCCGCCGTCGACCTCGCGCGTCACTTCGACCGACCCGTCGCCGATCACCACTTTCGAAGCAAAGGAGCCCTGGCCCCAGCCGGTCAGCGCGGCGAGCATCTGGCCGGTCTGGTTGCAATCGTCGTCGATCGCCTGCTTGCCCAGAATGACGAGGCCGGGCTGTTCAACTTCGATGATTCCCTTCAGCAATTTGGCGACCGCCAATGGCTCGACCTGGGCGTCCGTCTTGACGAGGATGCCGCGGTCGGCGCCCATGGCGAGGCCGGTGCGCAAGGTCTCGGCCGCCTGCGCCGGGCCGATCGAGACGACGATCACTTCGCTCGCCTTGCCGGCTTCCTTTTGCCGAAGGGCCTCTTCCACGGCGATTTCGTCGAACGGATTCATCGACATTTTGACATTGGCGAGCTCGACGCCCGAACCGTCCGAGCGGACGCGAATCTTGACGTTGTAATCGACCACCCGTTTCACGGGCACGAGGATTTTCATTTCTTTGGCGAGCTCCCTCGAGGCGCAGGAGCCAAGCGGGCCCTGGCGAATAAGGCCGCCACCCCTAATGGCGGCGGCCGGCTAAGTCAACGCGGGCGCGGCGGTCTTGCTTCGGGGCGCCGAGATGGGTACGGCTTGTCCTGGCGGCGGAACGATCATGAACGAGTTCGACGATCTGACGGGGGGAGCAAGAGCGGGGGCGATTTCGCGCCGCCAGTTTGTCGGGCGCGCCGCGGCGCTGGGGATTCCCGCGGCGCTGATCTCCGGCCTGACCGGCGCTCGCGGCGCGCCTGCGGCCGATACGCCAAAGAAGGGCGGGCTGCTGCGCCTCGCGCTGGCCGGCGGCGGCGTGAAGGACAGCCTCGACCCCAGCGCCTTCCTGGACTCGGCGATGACCGTAGTCGGCCGCGGCCTGTTCAACGGCCTCGTCGAATGGGCGGCAGACGGGCGGCCCGCCCCGGAACTGGCGGCTAATTGGGAAGCTGCGAACGGCGCCGCCGACTGGGTGATCAACCTGCGCCACGGCGTCAAATTCTCGAACGGACAGGAATTTGTCGCCGACGACGCGATTTATTCGCTGAACCTGCATCGCGGCGACAGCGCCTCGGCCGCCGCCGGCCCGATGAAGCCCGTCAAGGAGATCAAGAAGCTCGACAAATATCAGATTGGCGTCACGCTTGGCGCGCCCGACGCCGACTTCCCTTGCGCGCTGACCGACCCTCATCTGCGGATGGTCCCCGACGGCTTCAAGGATTGGTCCAAGCCGGTCGGCTCGGGCGCCTTCGTGCTCGACAAGTTCGATCCGGGCGTGCGCATCGCGCTGAAGAAGGCCGGCGACTATTGGAAGGAAGGCCGCGGCCATCTCGACGCGGCCGAAATCACGGTGATCGGCGACTGGTCCGAGCGCCTCAATGCGCTGATCTCCGGTCAGGCCGACCTTATCAACCGCGTCGATCGCAAGACCGTCGGCTTGCTCGCCAAGACGGCGAGGATGGAGATCGTCCAGGCGCCCAGCGGTTGGCACGCGGTCCTGGCGATGGCGGTCGACAAAGCCCCCTATGACAATCCCGATGTGCGGCTTGCGCTCAAATATGCGATCGACCGCGAGCAGATTCTCAAGGCTTTGTTCAGCGGCTATGGCGCGCTCGGCAACGATCACCCCATCCCGCCCGGCGATCCCTATTTCAATAGGGACCTGCCGCAGCGAAAGCATGATCCCGAACGGGCGGCCTTCCATCTCAAGAAGTCGGGCCTCGATCCGCTCATCGCGCTACAGGCCTCGGAGGCGCCCTTCGCCGGCGGCCTCGACATGGGCCTGCTGCTGCAAGCCAGCGCCGGCAAGGCGGGAATCAAGGTCGATCTCAAAAACGAGCCTGCCGACGGCTATTGGGACAATGTGTGGCTCAAAGGCGCGTTCGTCGAGAGCGATTGGGGCGGGCGCCCAGCGGCGACGCAAATGCTCTCGCTCGCCTATGCAGCCGCCGCGCCGCTCAACGAATCGCACTGGAAAAACGACCGGTTCGAAAAACTGCTGGCCGACGCCAGGAGCGAAACCGACGAGACAAGGCGCAAACCCTATATCTGGGAGATGCAGGCGATGCTGCACGACGATGGGGGCGCGATCATTCCGGTGTTCCGGGACTGGATCGACGCGCATCGCGACATTGTCGGCGGCCATACGCCCCATGGCGGATTTGAGATGGACAACGGCTACATACTCGAAAAGGCGTTTCTCAAGGCCTGATGCGGGGCGCGCCGCCGCCTTTTCGCCGCCTTGGGCCAATCGCGTCACATATGGGCGGCGGCGCGCCGCCCCCGCCCTTGCCGCGCGCGCCCTTCATTGGCTATACGGCTTGGGGTGACCCGATGCGTTGCGGTGGCGGGTAAGGTTGCGCGTCAATACACGGCAATCGCGGCGACGGCCGATTCCGCTTGATCGGTTCGGGCTCAAGGCGGCGACTTTTGTTTCCCGACGCCAGTCCGAGGCGATCGGCGGCACAGGACAAGGAAGCTTCATGCGTGGCCCGGGCGGACCGCGTCTTTTGTTGCGACGGCTTCGCGAGGTCATGGCGGAGCCCGTCACCGCACAGGCGCGGCTCGACAGAATCGTCGTCCTCATCGCCTCCAATATGGTGGCCGAGGTCTGCTCGCTATACGTTTCGCGGGCCGACGGGCCGTTGGAGCTGTTCGCCACCGAAGGCCTCAAGCGCGAGGCGGTGCATCTGACGACGATGCGGCCCGACGAGGGCCTGGTCGGCCTCATCGCGGCAAGCGCCGAGCCTTTGGCCCTGTCGGACGCGCAGAACCATCCGGCCTTTTCCTACAAGCCGGAGACCGGCGAGGAGATTTACCAATCCTTCCTCGGCGTGCCGGTGCTGCGCGGCGGCGCGACGCTCGGCGTGCTCGTCGTCCAAAACCGGGCGCGGCGCAGCTATTCGGAAGAAGAGATCGAGGCGCTGCAGACCACGGCCATGCTGCTGGCCGAATTGATCGCCTCGGGCGAATTGCAATCGGTCGCGGGTCAGGGCGCCGAAATAGCGCTTCGCCGACCCCTTTCTCTCAAGGGGGCGCCGATCGCCGAGGGACTGGGGCTCGGCCATGTCGTCCTGCACCAGCCCAGGATCGTCGTCACGCGGCTCGTCGCCGACGACGTGGATAGCGAAATGCTGCGGTTGGAGACATCGATCGACGCGATGCGCGCCTCGGTCGACGAACTGATCGACCGTTCGGACGATGCGGGTCCGGGCGAGCATGTCGAGGTGCTCGAGGCGTTCCGCATGATCGCCCATGATCGCGGCTGGCTGCGCCGGCTGCGCGAGGCGGTCAGCAGCGGCCTCACCGCCGAGGCGGCCGTCGAGCGCGTCCAGAACGATGCGCGCGCCAAGCTGCAACGCCAGACCGATCCCTATCTGCGCGATCGTCTGCACGACCTCAACGATCTGGCCAACCGGCTGCTGCATCAATTGGCGGGCCAGAGCCTCACGCTGTTGCCGAGCGCCCTGCCGGAAAACGCCATTCTGGTCGCCCGCTCGATGGGACCGGCGGCTTTGCTCGATTACGATCGCTCGCGTCTACGCGGCCTCGTGCTCGAGGAGGCCGGCGCCTCCAGCCATATCGCCATCGTCGCGCGGGCGCTTTCCATTCCGGCGGTCAGCGACATCCCCAATATTTCGGAGATCGTCGAACAGGGCGACGCGATCATCGTCGACGGGGTGACGGGCGAAGTGCAGCTGCGCCCGCAACCCGACATCGAGGCCTCCTATCGCGAGAAGGCGCGGCTGCGCGCGCGTAAGCAGGATCAATATCGCGCCTTGCGCGACACGCCCTCCATGACGCGCGACGGGATCGAGATCGGGCTGCACATGAACGCCGGCCTCGTCGTCGACCTGCCGCATCTCGACGAGACCGGCGCGCAATCGATCGGCCTGTTCCGCACGGAACTGCAGTTCATGCTCGCGCTGCGCTTCCCGCGCCTCTCCGCGCAGGAACTGCTCTATAGCACCGTGCTCGACGCGGCCGGCGAGCGGCCCGTCACCTTCCGCACCCTCGATATCGGCGGCGACAAGGTGCTGCCCTATATGAAGGGCCCGGAAGAAGAAAACCCGGCGCTCGGCTGGCGGGCGATCCGCATCGGGCTCGACAAGCCGGCGCTGCTGCGCACCCAGATGCGCGCGATGCTGCGCGCCGGCGCGGGACGCAACCTGCGCATCATGCTGCCGATGGTCTCCAGCGTCGCCGAATTCTCAGCCGCGCGGGCGCTGCTCGAAAGGGAGCTCGTTTTCGCCGATCGCTGCGGGCGCCCGCGCCCGCAAGAGCTCAAAGTCGGCGTGATGGTCGAGGTGCCTTCGTTACTATGGCAACTTGACGAAATCGCCTCGCGCGCCGATTTTCTGTCGGTCGGCTCCAACGATCTCCTGCAATATCTCTATGCCGCCGATCGCGACAACAAGCGCGTGGCGAACCGGTTCGACACTTTGTCGGCCGGATTCCTGCGCGCCTTGAAGGCGATCGCCGACGCCGGGCGCCGCCACGACAAGCCGGTGACCTTGTGCGGCGAGATCGGCGGCCTCCCGCTCGAGGCGATGACGCTGATCGCGCTCGGCTATCGCGGATTGTCGATGTCGGCCGCCGCGATCGGGCCGATCAAGGCGATGGTGCTCTCGCTCGACGTTGGCGAGGCGGCGCGCGAGGTCGAGGCGCTGCTGGCCGCCAGCGGCGACGCCGCTTCCTTGCGCGAGCCCTTGCGCGCGCTCGCCGAGCGCCTGGGCGCCCGTCTGTAGCCACGTCCGCGCCCATCCGCCCCCTAAATCCAACCGTAGAGGTCTTCCGAGCATCGCCATGCCGCCCAACGACAATCTCGATCTCATCCTGCGCCGCCATCAGGAAATCGGCGCCCGCCTGTCGGAAGGCGGCGGCGGCGCCGATTACGCTTCACTCTCGCGGGAGCTTGCCGAGCTCGATCCCGTCGTCGCGGCGATCAAGGCCTGGCGGGCCAAGGAGCGCGAACGCGCCGACCTTGCCGCCATGATCGAGGATCCCGCCACCGACGGCGAAATGCGCGCGATGGCGCGTCAGGAGCTTGGCGCCGCAGAAGCCGACGCGGCGGCGATGCAGCACGAGATCCGGCTGTCTCTCTTGCCCAAGGATGCCGCCGACGAGGGCAATGTGATCCTCGAAGTGCGCGCCGGAACGGGGGGCGACGAAGCGGCTCTGTTCGCGGGCGACCTCTTTCGCATGTATCTCAAATATGCCGAATCCAAGCGCTGGAAGGTCGAGGTGATCTCGATGAGCGAGGGCGCGGCGGGCGGCTACAAGGAAATCATCGCCGAGATCGCCGGGCGCGGCGCTTTCGCCAGGCTCAAATTCGAGAGCGGCGTCCATCGGGTGCAACGCGTGCCGGCGACCGAGACGCAAGGGCGCATCCACACGTCGGCCGCCACCGTGGCCGTGCTGCCCGAGGCGCAGGAGATCGATCTCGTCATCAACGAGGCGGATTTGAAGGTCGACACGATGCGCTCGAGCGGGGCCGGGGGCCAGCATGTCAACAAGACGGAATCGGCCATCCGCATCACCCACCTGCCGACCGGCGTCGTCGTCGCGATGCAGGAGGAGCGCTCGCAGCACCGCAACCGGGCCAAGGCGATGGCGGTGCTGCGCTCGCGCATTCTCGATGCGCAGAACCAGCGGGCGGACGACGAACGCGCCGCCGACCGGCGCTCGCAAGTCGGCTCGGGCGATCGCTCGCAACGCATCCGCACGTATAATTTTCCGCAGGACCGCGTCACCGACCATCGCATCAACCTGACGCTCTATACGCTCGCCAAAGTGATCGAGGGCGAGGGCCTCGACGAAATCATCGACGCGCTGACCGCCGACCGGCAGGCCCGGCTGCTGGCGGCGCAAGGCGCGCTGTAACGCCGGGCCGGGGCGCCGCCGAATTCCTCACAACCCATGAGCCGGCCTGATAAATTTGCCGTCCCAGGGCGAAAGGCCGTATCCACTGCCGGCGAAACATAGTAATCGGCGCGCCGCGCCCCCCGAGCGGCGTGAATTGTGGGGTTCTGTGCAAAACGTGAAATCCGCCGCGCCGGCCCGTCTGGCCTATGGCGTCGATCCGAAGCGGCCGCAGCGCTACAGCCTGCGCCAGGCTCGCTATGACGCGCTGGCCCATGACATCGACGCGCTCGCCGGGGCGGCGGCCAAGGCCGGGCGGCGGCTCGCCGTGCTCGACATCGGCAGCGGCGGCGGCGCGGCGCCTTTGCATTTGCGCGCGCGGCCCAATTTCGGCGCCATCGACATCGACGCGGCCGACGTCGACATGCAGTACAACGTCGACACGAGCCTCTATCGCTCGATGTTCATCGGCGACCTCATGCAAGGCTATCCGCAGCTTGCCTCGGGCTCGTATGACGTGGTCATTTGCGAGCAGGTGCTCGAGCACCTCTTGGAATTGCAGGTTCCGATGGCGACCTTCGGGCGGCTGCTGAAGCCGGGCGGGCGCGCCTTCATCGGGGCGCCGATCTTCCTGCCGCCGCTGCATTTGGCCCGCCGCCATCTGGTGCCCGTATTCGATCGATTGACCCGATCGACCCACAAGCGCGATCATGTCCAGGCTTTCACCCTGGCCCATCTCAAGGCGGCGCTCCTCGCCAATTCCGGGCTGAGCTTCGTGGAGGCGCGCGGCTTTCGCATTATTTCGGGGGGCGTGCTGCGCCCGCTGGAGGAGCGGCGCTGGTGGTGGGCCTTCAACCGATGGCTCGGCGCGACGCTGCCCGCCGCCTGCGTGGAGGTTCAGATCGTGCTGGAAAAGCAGCCCGCGCCCGAAAATTCCGCGCGATGACCGTTCGCCTGCCGCGCTGGGCGCCCGGCCAGCGCATCGGCCTGATGGGGGGCTCGTTCAACCCGCCCCACGAGGGCCATCTGCTCGCCTCGCGCCTGGCGCTGCAACGGCTTAAGCTCGACCGGCTGTGGTGGCTGGTGACCCCAGGCAATCCGCTGAAACCCGTCGAGGGATTGCCAGCCTTGCCGGCGCGAATCGCGGCGGCGCGCGCGATCGTCCACGATCCGCGCATCGCCGTGACCGGCTTCGAGGCCGAGATCGGCGCGCGCTACACCCGCGACACCATCGCCTGGCTGACGCGGCGCGCGCCGAGCGTGCATTTCGTATGGATCATGGGGGCGGACAATCTGCGCCAGTTCCACCTGTGGCGGCGTTGGCGCGACATCGTGCGGCTCGCGCCCATCGCCGTGGTGGATCGGCCGGGCTCGACTCTTCGCGCGCTGAGCAGCCCTGCCGGCGCCGCGCTCGCCCCGTTCCGGGTCGCCGAAAGGGACGCGGCGAGCTTTGCCGGGCGGCGGCCGCCGGCGTTCATATTCCTGCACGGACCGCGCTCCAGCCTGTCTTCGAGCGCGATTCGGCGGGTCGAGCCCGCGCGATAGCGGCCGCCGCCGAAGGCCGGTGCGGCCCGGTTTGACTTTGCTCGACGCGGCCAGTTGAAAACCCGATCAAGAGGGGTCATGTTCCCTAGATCGGGCGCCGGCGACTCGGCGCTTCGCAGGAGGATAGGAACGCTGACATTCTCGCCCCAGAACGAAGCGGCCGATACGCCGCTTGCCCCGGCGGTCCAGCCAAAGCAACAGGACGCCGGCCAACTCGCGCAAACGATGCTGACAAGCCTGGAAGACGCCAAGGCGGAGGACATCGTCTCCATCGATTTGCGCGGCAAGACAACGCTCGCCGATCTCATGATCATCGCGACCGGCCGCTCCAACGTCCATGTTCGAGCGATCGCCGATCGGGCGGTCAAGGCCTGCAAGGCGGCCGGTTTCGGCGCCCCCCGCATCGAGGGCCTTCCCCATTGCGATTGGGTCTTGCTCGACGCTCACGACGCCATCGTCCATATTTTCAAGCCGGACGTGCGTCAGTTCTACAATCTCGAAAAGATGTGGGGCGCGGATCGGCCTGGCGAAAAGCGGCAGCTGAAATTGGTCTGAGCCAAAAAAGGGCGAAATCCCCGACGGCGAACCGCGAGGCCTCGATTTTGCGTCTGTTGCTGATCGGCGTCGGCCGCCTAAAGGCGGGGCTGGAGCGCGAATTATTCGAGCGCTATTTCAAGCGGCTCGCCGATATGGCGCGCGCGTCCGGCGTTTCGGGCGTCGATTTGCGCGAAATCGACGAAGGGCGCGCGCAACGCGCCGAGGAGCGCCGGGCCGAAGAGGCGCGCGCGATTCTCGCCGCTTTGCCCAAGGGCGCAAGGCTCGTCCTGCTGGACGAGCGCGGCGCGGCGCTGGGGAGCGCGCAATGGGCGCAAGAGATCGGCAAGGCGCGCGACGATGGGACCCCCGCCTACGCCTTGGCGATCGGCGGACCTGACGGGCTCGATCCCCTCTTGCGCGAAAAAGCCCATAATATCCTGGCGTTCGGCGCGATGACATGGCCGCATCAACTCGTGCGCGTGATGGCGGCCGAACAGCTCTATCGCTCGCTGTCCATTCTTGCCGGACATCCCTATCATCGCGCCTGAAAGCCGCTTTGTCGCCGCCGCTTCCGGCGATAGAATCGGGGAATGAAGATTCGCGGCCCGTCGAAGGAGCGAACGCCAGCGGCGCGCCGCGGGGCGGGGCTCGCGCTTGGCTTGCCCGTGCTGGCGATTCTGGCCGCTCTCCAGCCGGCTCTTGCCGATCCGCCGCCGCCCGCCGTCAAAACCGACGACAAGGCGAATCAGGAAATGCAATTGCGCGGCGTCGAGGATACGATGCGCGCGTCCGAAGAGCAGCGTCGGCGCATCGAAGCCGATATCGAGACGATTCGCACCGATCGGGCCCGTCTCAACGCCGCTCTCATCGATACAACAGCCAAAGTGCAGGATGCCGAGCGCCAGATGGACGCGGCCAACGACCGCCTGATAACGCTGACCGGCAGCGAGAACGCCCTGCGCCGCTCGCTCGACAGCCGGCGCGACGTGATCGCCGACGTGCTCGCCGTGCTGCAACGGATGGGCCGCAATCCGCCGCCCGCCATCCTGGTGCGCCCGCAGGACATGACGCAGGCGATCCGGGCGGCGATGCTGCTTGGCGCGGTGATCCCCGATCTCAAGGCGGAGACGGTCGCGCTCGCCCAGGATCTCGACGAACTCGCCGATTTGCGCAAATCCATCGCCGGCGAGCGCGAAAACCTCGCCGAGCGCGCTGCGAACCTCAAGCAGGACAAGGAGCGGCTCACGATATTGGTCGCTGCGCGTCAGCAATCCCTGGCCGACGCCGAGCAGGCTTTGGGTTCGGAGCGCGACCGCGCCGCCGAGCTCGCCCGGCAGGCGGCTAATCTCAAAGATTTGATCGCCCGTATGGAAAGCGAGATCGCCCCCGCCAAGGCGGCGGCGGCAGCCTCGCGGGCGGCCGACGAGGCGGCGGCGGCGGACGTCGCGACGCGCGCGGCGGCGGCGCAGGCCAAGGACCCGGCGCGCCTGAAGCCGGCGCTGCCGTTCGCCGAGGCGAAGGGCCAGATTGCGCTGCCGGCGGCCGGCACGATCCTGAAGGCGTTTGGCGCGCCGGACGCGTTCGGAGGCGCGGAAAAAGGCGTTTCCCTAGCGACGCCGGCCGCCGCGACCGTCGCTTCGCCGATCGACGGCTGGGTCGCTTTTTCCGGTCCTTATAGAACCTACGGCCAACTCTTGATAATCAATGCCGGCGCGGGTTATTATATGGTGCTGGCTGGTATGGACCGAATCAACGTTGGGGTCGGTCAGTTCGTCCTGGCGGGCGAGCCGGTAGCCTCGATGGGCGACGGCTCGGCGAGGACGGCCGCCGCCGCCGCTATTGGCGCCGAGCAGCCCATTCTCTATATCGAATTGCGAAAAGACGGAACGGCGATCGACCCGGGGCCGTGGTGGGCGAAGACGGACATCGAAAAGGCACGCGGATGATGCGGAAAGTTTCCTATCTGGTTTTGGGCGCGGCGCTCGGCGCGGCGGCGGTCGCATTGGGGCCGCAGTCGGCGCTGCTTGTGAGCAGCGGCGCTCGCGCCGCGGCCGCCGAGACCTATCGCCAACTCGATCTGTTCGGCGACGTGTTCGATAAGATCCGCACCGACTATGTCGAGAAGCCCGACGAGGGCAAACTCGTCGAGGCGGCCATCAACGGCATGCTGTCCTCGCTCGATCCCCATTCCAGCTACATGGACGCCAAGAGCTTCCGCGACATGCAGGTCCAGACCAAGGGCGAGTTCGGCGGCCTCGGCATCGAGGTCACCGAGGAGGACGGCCTCATCAAGGTCGTCACCCCGATCGACGACACGCCCGCCGCCAAGGCCGGCATCCTGTCGGGCGACATCATCACCGATATCGACGGCGAGGCCGTGCAGGGACTGACCCTCAACCAGGCGGTCGACAAGATGCGCGGCGCGATCAACACGCCCGTCACTTTGAAGATCGCGCGCGGTCCCAAGAAGGACGTCAAGGAGATCAAGATCGTCCGCGACGTCATCAAGATTCAATCCGTGCGCTCGCATATCGAGAGCGATGACCTCGGCTATATCCGCATCACCCAGTTCAACGAACAGACCTATGACGGGCTGAAGGCCGCCATGGACAAGTTCCAGACGGCGCCCGGCGACAAGCTCAAGGGCTATATCCTCGATCTGCGCAACAACCCGGGCGGTCTGCTCGACCAGTCGATCGAAGTCGTCAACGCCTTCCTCGATCGCGGCGAGATCGTCTCGACGCGCGGACGCAACGCCGACGAAACGCAGCGCTACAATGCGCGCCCCGGCGGCGACCTCTCGCATGGCAAGCCGATCGTCGTTCTCATCAACGGCGGGTCGGCTTCGGCCTCCGAGATCGTGTCGGGCGCCTTGCAGGATCACAAGCGCGCCACGCTTATGGGCACGCGTTCGTTCGGCAAGGGCTCCGTGCAGACGATCATCCCGCTTGGCCAGAACGGCGCGTTGCGGCTGACGACGGCGCGTTACTACACGCCGTCGGGCCGCTCGATCCAGGCCAAGGGCATCGAGCCGGACATCCAGATCCTCGAAGACGTGCCCGACGACCTCAAGGGCAAGGACGACACCAAGGGCGAGGCCTCGCTCAAGGGCCATCTCAAGAATGGCGACGACGAGAAGACGGGATCGCAGGCCTATGTGCCGCCCGACGCCAAGGACGACAAGCAGTTGATCGCCGCCGTCGATCTCTTGCATGGCGTCAAGAAAGCGGCGGCGTTGCCGACCGATCCGGCCGCCGCGCCCGCGCCGGTCGACCCCGCCAAGGACACCGCCACGCCGACCCCGCCGGTCGCGACGCCCGCGCCGTCCGCCCCCGAGCCCGTCAAGCCGAACTGAAACCTTGCCGGCTCGGCGTCGAGCAAAACGAATTGACGCTGGATTCTCCCTCCCCCTCGCGGGGGAGGGCATTGGCGCATCGCCGACCCGTTCTTGCGGGGAAAGCGCCGGCTTGGCCTATCCGCTCGCCAGCCGGGCTTTGACGATCGCGCTCGCCTTGGCGAAGTCCATCTGGCCGGGATAGGATTCCTTCAGCGCCGCCACGACCTTGCCCATATCCTTGATGCCGACCGCGCCGGTCAGCGCGATCGCCGCCTCGACCGCGCTCGTCATGGCGGCCTCGTCCATTTGTTTGGGCAGGAATTCGCTGATGATGGCGATTTCGGCGCTTTCCTGTTCGGCGAGCTCCTGGCGTCCGGCCTGCTGGTAAATGCCGAGCGATTCCTGGCGCGACTTCACCATTTTGGTCAGCAAAGCCAGTTCGTCGGCCCGGCTCACGATCTTGCCCGATCCGCGCATCTCGATCTCGCGATCCTTCAACGCCGCCAGGATGAGGCGCAACGTTCCCACGCGAATCTTGTCGCCCGCCTTCATCGCGTCTTTCAACTGCCCGGCCAATATTTCGCGCATTGTTTTCAGCCCTTATGGTCGTGTCGCCGCAGCAGGCCCGCTCTCATGGCCAGGTTCGAAGCCAGGCGCGAAACTTGACGCGGCGCCCGCCCGGCGCATAGGACGGGGCGATTATGCTTCCCTCCGACTCTAGAGCGCGCATGGCCCCGGTTCAAGACGATAGCCATATCGACGGCTGGACGATTCCCAAGGCGACCGCGCTGCTCGTGCTGGCGGACGGCTCCATCCTCGAAGGGTTCGGATTCGGCGCCGTGGGCTCGGCGGTCGGCGAAGTCTGTTTCAACACGGCGATGACGGGTTACGAGGAGATTCTGACCGATCCTTCTTATGCCGGGCAGATCATCACCTTCACTTTTCCCCATATCGGCAATGTCGGAACCAACGAAGAAGATATCGAGACGGTCAATCTGGCGGCCTCGGCGGGCGCGCGCGGCGTGATCGTGCGCGCCGAAGTGACGGACCCCTCGAATTTCCGCGCGACGCGGCGGCTCGACGCCTGGCTGAAGGCGCGCGGGATCATCGGGCTTTACGGTCTCGACACAAGGGCGCTGACGGCTCGCATCCGCCAGCAGGGCATGCCCAACGCCGTCATCGCGCACGAGCCGGACGGCCGTTTCGACCGCCAAGCGCTCGCCGCCGAGGCCGCCGATTGGCCGGGCATCGACGGCATGGACCTCGTGCCGACGGTCACCTCCACCCAGCGCTATGACTGGGACGAAACGAGCTGGAAGCTCGGCGAGGGCTATGGGCGGCGGATCGGCGCGAAGCTGAGGGTCGTGGCGATCGACTATGGCGTCAAACGCAACATATTGCGCCTGCTGTCCGATTGCGGTTGCGAAGTCGCCGTCGTGCCGGCGACGGCCTCGGCGGCCGACATTCTGGCGATGCGGCCCGACGGCGTGTTCCTGTCCAACGGCCCGGGCGATCCGGCCGAGACCGGCCTCTACGCGGTGCCGGTCATCCGGGACCTGCTGGAGGCGCGCATGCCCATTTTCGGCATTTGCCTTGGCCATCAGATGCTGGGGCTGGCGGTCGGCGCGCGCACGCTCAAGATGAAGCAGGGCCATCACGGCGCCAACCATCCGGTGAAGGATTTCACGACCGACAAGGTGGAAATCGTCTCGATGAATCACGGTTTCGCCATCGACCGGCAAACCCTGCCGGCCAATGCGCAGGAGACCCATGTGTCGCTGTTCGACGGCTCCAATTGCGGCATCGCCTTGACCGATCGCCCGGCTTTTTCCGTGCAGCATCACCCCGAAGCCTCGCCGGGCCCAAGGGACAGCCATTATCTGTTTAGGCGATTTGTGGAAACGATGGAAAACAACCGGCGGCCAGGCTGACCAGCCCGTCGGCCTCACTCTTCGGTGAGGCGGTGGACCTGCTGCAGCAATACGCTGATCTGCGATCTCAGCTTGGCGTTTTCGGCTTCGAGCGCCTTCATCTTGGCCGCGATGTCGGCGGCGGTCGGCGGCGGCGGCGCCTCGTCGCCGGTCAAGAAATCAACTTCGGCCTGGTCGTCCTTGCGCCAGATCAGCTTCACGCGGCGCGAAATGGCGCGCTGCGGAATGACGATCTCGAAAATTTCCGGCAGCGCGAACGAGCCGGCGATGCTCAGCCGCGCGCCGGCGTCGGACAGTTGATTGACGGTGCAATCGGTCGAAATGGCGCCATCGCTGTAGCTGGCGCGGGCCTGCAGGAACGTGCGCGCGCGAACCGAGCGCTGCGCCTCGACTGGGCCGATATCGCCGGGACTCTCCGCCACCTTGACCCTCTTCGAAACAGACCCGACCAACGCGCTCGGCGCCCGCCGCGATTTCTACGCTGGCGAGACTATCCGAAGAACGTCGACAATTGTTAAATCGTATTGCAGAGAAACGGTTAATCGAACGGCATTTTCGATATTGCTTCGTTCAAATGCAATATACTTAAACGGCCCTAAACGGCGTATCGCCGATAGGCGCGCCAACCCTAGGGGCCTGCCAAGCCAGCCCTTCCGATCGGCGGCGCAGCCGGCGAGCCCGAAAGAATCGTCTCAATTGGGCAAGCGTAATAAGAAACCCGCCAATGTCAATTGACGCAGGCTCCTCTCGCGCAAGTCCCTAGGCCGCCATCTCCGCCGCCAGCCGCTGCAGGAAGCCGATGCAGCTTTCGATCTGCGAAAGCTCGAGGAATTCGTCGGGCTTGTGCGCCTGGTCGATGGATCCCGGCCCGCAAACCACGGTCGCCAGGCCGGCCATCTGAAATTGTCCGGCTTCGGTCGCATAGGAGACCGCGTTCGTCCGATTGGAGCGCGTGAGCTTAAGCGCCAGCGTTTCAGCCGCCGAGCCAGGCCGCGCGTCAAGGCCGGGGATGTCCGCCTCGACCCATGTCTCGACCGTCGGGCCGACGACGAAGCGGGTCAGGCGGGGCAGGGCGACTGCCTCGACATAGGTCTCGACCTCACGCAGCGGCGCCATCGTCGACACGCCCGGCAGCCCGCGAAACTCCCAGTGAAAAACACATTCGCGCGCCAATATGTTGCGCGCCGTTCCGCCATGAATCGTGCCGACATGCAGCGTCGAATAGGGCGGATCGAAACGCGCATTGAGCCGGTCGGCGGCCTCGTAGCTCCGCGCCAGGCGATAGATCTCGCTGACGATATCGCAGGCGCAAGCCACCGCATTGGCGCCGAGAGCGGGCTTGGCCGAATGGGCCTCATGGCCGGTCACGATCGTGCGGAAAGTCGCAATGCTCTTATGCGCGTCAGCGACCTCCATCATGGTGGGCTCGCCGACGATCACCACGCCGGGGCGCGGAATATCGGCGCCGAAACGCCGGATGAAATCTAGGGATCCTTCGCAGCTCGTCTCTTCGTCATAGCTCAGGAGAATCTGGATCGGGCGGCGCAGCGCCGCCGCCTTGAAACTGGGCACCATCGCCAGCGCGATCGCGTCGAAGCCTTTCATATCGCAGGCGCCGCGCCCGTAAAGGCGGGCGTCCGCGCGGCGCAGCGCAAAGGGATCGCTGGTCCATTTCTGCCCTTCGACGGGCACGACGTCGGTATGGCCGGAAAGCACGATTCCGCCATCGACCATCGGCCCGATCGTCGCCAGCAGCGCCGCCTTGTCGCCGGCCGGATTGGGCGCGCGCAATACAGGAACGCCGTGCCCGCGCAGATAGTCTTCGACAAAATCGATCAGCGGCAGATTGGACCGCTCGCTCTGGCTTTCGAACGCCACCAGGCGCTCGAGAAGCGCCAGCGCATTCGCTTGGATTTCGTCGCTCATTCGGCTTCTCCTGTCCAAGCAGCATAGGCCGAGTTGGCGCGAAGCCGAAAGCGGGAAAGCGTGACGGACTCGACGGGCCGCCGCGCCCTGCTATGATGGAGCGATGTACATGGCCGTCAGCAAGAAGATCAAGGTGACCGTGCGTCCCAAATATCTGGCCGAGCAATCCGAGCCGGAGGAGAGCCGCTTTTTCTGGGCCTATACGATCGAGATCGCCAATGACGGCGACACGAGCGTGCAATTGACCCACCGCCATTGGCGCATCACCGACGCCAACGGGCGAGAGGAAGAAGTGTTCGGACCCGGCGTCGTCGGCGAACAGCCCAAGCTGAAGCCGGGCGACGCGTTCCGCTACACTTCCGGCTGTCCGCTGAAGACGCCGAGCGGCATCATGGTCGGGACCTATCGGATGATCGACGAAAGCGGCGAAACATTCGAAGTGGCGATCCCGGCTTTCTCGCTCGACAGTCCTTACGCCAAACGCGTGCTGAACTGAGGTCGAGGGCGGGCGAGACGCCCGCGCTCCCGTCGTCCCCGGAACGGCGACCGTCCCGGTGGCCTTTCCCTCGTCAATTCATCGCCTTTTCGATCTGCGGGCGCACGACGCTCGCCAGCGTCTCGGCGCTCATCGGCCCGATGAATTTGAACGCGACCGTGCCGTCGCCTTTGACGATGAACGTTTCCGGCACGCCATAGACCCCCCATTCGATGCCCGCGCGCCCGTCGCGATCGAGGCCGACCTTGGCGTAGGGATCGCCCTTGGCGCCGAGGAAACGCCGCACGTTTTCCGGCTCGTCCTTCTGCGCGACGCCGATAAGCCGCACGCCCTTGGCCGCCAGTTCCTTGTCTGCGGCCATATCGACGAGCAGCGCGTGCTCCTCGTGACACGGCAGGCACCAGGACGCGAACACATTGACGATGGACACATGGCCCTGCCGCAAATCGGCGTCGATAAGCGCGGCGCCGCCGTCGAGCGCGGGCAGATCGAGCGCCGGCGCGCTTTGGCCGATCAGCGCGGAGGGGATTTTCGAGGCGTCGCCGGCAAACAGCCGGGCGAAGAACAGCCCCGCCACGGCGCCGAATATCAGGAGCGGCAGCAGCGTGAGGAGAGGGCGTCGCCGCCGGGGGGCGCTCGTGTCGGCTGCGCTCACCGCTCGCGTCCATGGCGCTCGCGCGCCTGCTCGAGGGCGCGCAACGCGCGGCTCTGCGCACGGTAATCGGCGAGGATCGCGATGACCATGCCGGCCACGACGAGCGCGGCGATGGCGTAGGCGGCCACAACGAAACCAAAATGCGGCGCGTCGATCATCCCTTGGCCGCTTCCGCCGCGAGGCGCGGCGCGAACGAATCGCCCTCCGCCGCCGCGTTCATGGCGAGGCGGGCGACGCGGCGGCGCAGGATTTCGTTGCGGATCGCCATGATATGGAGCGTGACGAACAGAAGCGTGAAAGCGAGCGCCATGATTCCCAGCGGCCAAAGCAATTGCGGCGCGATGGTCGGCCCGCCGAGCCGGAAGATGGAGGCGGGCTGGTGCAAAGTGTTCCACCAATCGACCGAGAACTTGATGATCGGCAGATTGACGCAGCCGACCAGGGTCAGGATCGCCGCGGCGCGCGCCGCGCGGCCGGCATCCTCGATCGTCCGCCACAGCGCGATGAGCCCGAGGTAGAGCAGGAACAGCACCAGCACCGAGGTCAGTCTGGCGTCCCATACCCAATAGGTTCCCCACATCGGCTTGCCCCAAAGCGAACCGGTGACGAGGCAAAGGAAGGTGAAGGCGGCGCCCAGAGGCGCGGCCGCCTTTTGCGCGGCGTCGGCCATCGGATGGCGCCAGACCAGCGTGCCGAGCGCCGCCAGCGCCATCACGCCGTAGATGAAGGTTGCGAGCCAGGCCGTCGGCACGTGCAGATACATGATGCGGACCGTCTCGCCCTGCTGATAGTCGGGCGGCGCGGCGAAGGAGAGCCACAGGCCTATCGCGAACAGCGCCGCCGTCGCCGCGGCGAGCCAGGGCAGCGTGCGCCGCGCCACCGCCAGGAAGATCGTCGGATTGGCGAGATTCCACATGGGCGTCTTTTAGTCCTCCGGAGCGTGCGCCGCAATGCGGCCGGCAGGACGGAGGCGGTCGACCCGGGCGAGTCCTGCTATCCCGTGCGGTCGTTTCGCCGCGCCTGATCTAGCCATGTGGACCAAAGGCTGGGAGGGCCGGCTTCGCCCGGCGACCGCCTTGGCGCGATCCTATCCAGCCAATTCAAAATGGGCTCCCGCCAAACCAGGGCACCTACGGCGGCAATGCCAAAAAGCGAGTCGTAAACGGTAAACGGAACGAAAAGTACGAGCGCGGCCAAAACTCCAAGCGCCGCCGACAGACCGACGCTGAGCCCGATAGCGGCGGCGACCGGCGTCCATCTCTTTTCGAGGATTCCCTTCCAGATCAGACTCGCCAATATGATTTCGAACAGGAGGTGAAAGACGGCGCCGGCGCCGCGAGGAATGCCGTAGGCGAAATTGCTCGCGAGAAAATCCCCCGAGATTCTCATTCCCGGCCCGAACGCCGCCTGGAGGCCATATTCATTCGTGGTCAAGGCCAATTGCAAATCGTGGAGCTCGTAGTCTGCGATTAGGATGCAATAGAAGCCGCCGGCCCCGATGGCGTAAGCGAGCCCGGGACCCAGACCTTCCTGTCGCGAGGCGAAATATTTGAGCAGTAGGAAACAGGCCGCCAGGTTCAAAAGCGCGTAGGCTGCGTCAAAGGGAAATTTATATAGAAATATGCTCCAAAAGACGCTGTTGGAATAGCCGATCGATTGTGTCATCGCCCCAATCGCCAGCATCGCGGAGCCGACGAGCATTCGGTTTAGAATCAAACACAGAATGAATACGAGGACGCCAAGGGCGACATAGCGCGCCTTTAGCGTGACGAAAGTTCGCAACAGGAGATAGGCGCCGATCGGCGCGAAAGCCGCGTAAAACGCGCCCACCATCAGGCCGAAAATATTTTGGGTGGAAACCATTCGTCCCCACTTTCGAGCCACGCGCCTTTCCGCCCTGCGAGTTTGCAACACACGCCGACAGGGAGCAAGCGGACCCGTCAACCCTTGCGATCGTCGCGTCGGCTTTGCTCGATCCATGCCGACAAGAGACCGGAATCGATAGGCTCGCCCGCTTGCGCGATCGACAGGGGTTGGCGGCCGCGCCCAATCGGCAAGATATTGGCGAGCCGACCGAGGATGGGCCGTCTCCAATAGAGGAGGCCGACGAGGACGACGCCGAGCGCGCAATCGAAGATATTGAAGACATATCTTTGCGCCATGAGCGCCGCCATCAGCGAATAGGGCGCTTGCATGCCGACATGGATAAGGATCGCCGAACAGACCCACGTCCAGTTCTTGTCCCGCACGCCTCGCCAGACCAGAATCGACAGGCCGATTGCAATGAGCAATTGCGTGACGGAGGCGACGCCATAGGGAATTCCATAAGAGAACATCTGCGTCAAAAAATCCGGCGAATTGGCGCGGCTCCCGAACACGGATTCGGCGCCTTTCTCGATTGTCTCGTTGGCCAATTGCAGACGATGGAATTCGACAAGGGCGCGGACCGCGATGCTGTAGACGCCGTAGGCTCCGATCGCATAGGCCGCTCCAGGCCCGAGCCCCTTTGATCGGGAAGCGAACAGGCTCAACAGCAGGAAACAAAGGAGGTCGTTCTGGACGGCGAAGGCCAATCGGAAAGACCAGTCTTCGATGAAGAAAAATGCGAAAAGGTAGGGATGGTAACCGGAGTTTTGCCATACCGTTATCAACGCATCGACGGCATGCTTGACGACAAGCCGATATAGGGCGTCGCCCGCGAAATATCCCACGGCCCCCAAGGCGATGTCGCGCAGCTTCAGGTTCAGGCGCGTGCGAAGAAAGAGATAGGCGACGATCGGCGCGAGAGCTGCGTAAGCGGCGCCGAGGCAGAGCCCGAAAATATCCAGCGACGAAGCCATCCGCCCCCGCGATGCCGCCTAGCGCCCGCGAGTCGAGATTGCAGCAACCCGTTGTTACAATCAAGGGTTGTCGTCATCGCTGTCGCGGCGCAGGGGTCCAATCGCTCGGCCCCGACACGAAAATCCACTGCTTATTCCCGCGCCAGCCGCAGCGCCGCCGCCGCCGCGAAGGGCGCGGCGGCGATGGCGGCGAGCGACAGCGCGCAGAGCACCAGGAAGGGCGTCAGGAACGGCGCCGCGCCGCCGCTGGCGGCCGAGGCGGCCGATACGCCGAAGATCAGCACGGGAATGGTCAGCGGCAGCACCAGAGCCGCCATCAGCAATCCGCCGCGCCGCAGCGAGACGGTCAGCGCCGCGCCGATCGCGCCGATCATGGTGAGGGCCGGCGCGCCCGCCAGCAGGCTCAAAGCCACAAGCGCCAGCGCGCGCCCGTCGAGCGCCAGCATGAGGCCGAATAGCGGGCTCACGATGACGAGCGGCAGGATGCTCGCCGCCCAATGGGCGGCGCATTTGACGAGCACGACGATTTCCAGCGGCAGACGGGCGTGGATCATTAGATCGAGCGAGCCGTCCTCCTCATCGCCCTGAAACAGGCGGTCGAGCCCGAGCAGCGTCGACAGCAACGCGGCGACCCACAGGATCGCCGGCCCGATCCGCGCCAGCAGATTGAGGTCCGGCCCGATCGCGAACGGCAGGATCGTAACGAGGATGAGGAAAAACACGGCGCCGGTCGAAGCGCCGCCGCCGATGCGGCGGGCGATGCGCCATTCGCGCCAGAACAAAGCGAGGGCTGCGGGCGGGGCGTTCATGGCTCGCCTGGCTCGCCGGCGCCGAGCCGCAATTCCAATGCGTCCAAGCCGAGCGGCGCGTGAGTCGCCGCGACGATGAGGCCGCCGCTGGCCAGATGCGCGCGCATCATCTGCGTCAAGGCGGTTTGCGCCGCCGCATCGAGCGCGGCGGCCGGTTCGTCGAGCAGCCATAGCGGGCGATATGCGACGAGAAGCCGCGCCAAGGCGACGCGCCGCTTCTGGCCCGCCGAGAGGACGTGGACGGGAAAGTCGACGATATGGGCGAGCCCCAGCCGATCGAGCGCGGCGAGCGCGGGCGCGGCCTCGCTGGCGCCGGCGCTGCCCGGCCCGCGCAGCATGGCGGCCCAGAAATCGAGATTTTCCCTCGCCGTCAGCGCGCCCTTCAGCGCATCGGCATGGCCTAGATAATGGGCCTGTTCGCCAAGATCGCGCTGGTCGTCGCCTCCCTCCAGAACGATCGCGCCCGCCGCGATCGGCAACAGGCCGGCGATCGCGCGCAGCAGGCTGGACTTGCCCGCGCCATTGGGCCCGGTGACGGCCAGCGCCTGGCCCTCGCTCGCCTCGAACGTCAGATCGCAAAACAATCGCCGACCGCCCCGCTCGATCGTGACTTCGGCGCCGCTCAAGCGCATCGAGACTTCTCCGGGGCGCCATTTCGGCGACATTGCGACATTGTTGTGTAGCCCGCCGCCGCGAATATATCTATAACCACGGCGATCCCCTTATCGTCCCCTCCCGGAGTTCCGTCGATGGCCAGTCTCGACAGTTTCAAATGTCGCAAGAAGCTCACTGTCGGCGCAAAAACCTACGAATATTATTCGCTGAAAGCCGCCGAGAAGAATGGCCTCTCCGGCGTCTCGCAACTGCCCTATTCGATGAAAATCGTGCTGGAGAATCTGCTGCGCAACGAAGACGGGCGCACGGTCAAGAAGGCCGACATCGAGGCGGTGGCGGCCTGGCCGGCCAATCGCGGCAAGGTCGAGCATGAGATCGCGTTCCGCCCCGCCCGCGTGCTGATGCAGGATTTCACCGGCGTGCCGGCGGTCGTCGATCTGGCCGCCATGCGCGACGCGATGGTGGCGCTCGGCGGCGACCCCGACAAGATCAATCCGCTGGTGCCCGTGGATCTCGTCATCGACCATTCCGTCGTCGTCGACTTTTTCGGCAACAACAAGGCGCTCGGCCAGAACGTCAAGCGCGAATACGAGCAGAACCAGGAGCGCTACCGTTTCCTCAAATGGGGCCAGCAGGCCTTTTCCAATTTCGCCGTCGTGCCGCCCGGCACCGGCATCTGCCACCAGGTCAATCTCGAATATCTCGCCCAGACGGTGTGGACGCGCAAAGAGAAGGTCGGTCGCGTCAGCGTCGAGATCGCCTATCCCGATACGCTGGTCGGCACCGACAGCCACACCACCATGGTCAACGGCCTGGCGGTGCTGGGCTGGGGGGTCGGCGGCATCGAGGCCGAGGCGGCGATGCTCGGCCAGCCGCTCTCGATGCTGCTGCCCGAAGTCATCGGCTTCAAGCTGACGGGCCAGTTGCGCGAGGGCGTCACCGCCACCGATCTCGTGCTGACGGTCACGCAAATGCTGCGCAAGAAGGGGGTCGTCGGCAAATTCGTCGAATTCTTCGGGCCCGGCCTCAACGCCATGTCGGTGCCCGACCGCGCGACGCTCGCCAATATGGCGCCCGAATATGGCGCGACCTGCGGCCTCTTCCCCATCGACGTGCAGGCGATCCGCTATCTCGAGACATCGGGGCGCAAGGCCCCGCGCGTCGCGCTGGTCGAAGCCTACGCCAAGGCGCAAGGCTTCTACCGCACGCGCCTGACCCCCGACCCCGTGTTCACCGATACGCTGGAATTGGAGCTTGGCGAAGTGACGCCCTCGCTCGCCGGTCCCAAGCGCCCGCAGGACAGGGTCGTGCTGGCGGCGGCGAAAACCGGCTTTGCCGGCGCGATGGAGAGCGAATTCAAGCAGGGCGGCGATATCGCCCATCGCCACAAGGTCCCGGGGACTAATTTCGACCTCGGCCACGGCGACGTCGTCATCGCGGCGATCACCTCCTGCACCAACACGTCCAATCCCAGCGTGATGATGGCCGCCGGCCTGCTCGCGCGCAATGCGGCGGCCAAGGGGCTGACGGTCAAGCCCTGGGTCAAGACGTCGATGGCGCCGGGCAGCCAGGTCGTCGAGGAATATCTCAAAGGGGCCGATCTGCAAAAATCGCTCGACAAGCTCGGCTTCAATGTCGTCGGCTTCGGCTGCACGACCTGCATCGGCAATTCGGGGCCGCTGCCCGAAGCGATTTCCGAGACGATCGCCAAGCACAATCTTGTGGCGGCGGCGGTGCTGTCGGGCAACCGCAATTTCGAGGGCCGCGTCAATCCCGACACCCGCGCCAATTATCTGGCCTCGCCGCCGCTGGTGGTCGCCTATGCGCTGGCCGGCTCGATGCAGGTCGATCTGACCAAGGAGCCGCTCGGCCACGACAAGGCGGGCGCGCCGGTCTATCTCGTCGACATCTGGCCGACGGCCCAGGAAATCGCCGATCTCATCGAGAACACGATCACCGCCAAAATGTTCAAGACCCAATATGGCCATGTCTTCGAGGGCGACGCCAACTGGCGCAAGGTAAGGATTCCCGCCGGCCTCACCTATGCCTGGGACATGGGCTCGACCTATGTGCAGAACCCGCCCTATTTCGAGGGCATCACGATGCAGCCCAAGCCGGTCACGGACATCGAAGGGGCGCGCATCCTCGGCCTGTTCCTCGATTCCATCACCACCGATCATATTTCTCCGGCCGGCTCGATCCGCGAGAAGAGCCCGGCCGGCCAATATCTGATCGAGCATCAGGTGCGCCCGGTCGATTTCAATCAATACGGAACGCGGCGCGGCAACCACGAAGTAATGATGCGCGGCACTTTCGCCAACATCCGCATCAAGAACCAGATGGTGAAAGATTCCTCGGGCAATGTCGTCGAGGGCGGCTATACCGTCCATTATCCCTCGGGCGAGCGCATGGCGATCTACGACGCGGCGATGCGCTACCAGAAGGAGAACGTGCCGCTCGTCGTGTTCGCGGGGCGCGAATATGGCACGGGCTCCTCGCGCGACTGGGCGGCCAAGGGAACCAAGCTGCTCGGCGTTCGCGCGGTGATCGCCCAGAGTTTCGAGCGCATCCACCGCTCCAACCTGGTCGGCATGGGCGTGCTGCCGCTCGTCTTCGAGGAAGGGACGTCCTGGCAGACGCTGGCCTTGAAGGGCGATGAAAAGGTGACGATCCACGGCTTGGCCCACGACCTCAAGCCGCGCCAAAGGATGGAGGCCGAAATCGCCTCGGCTGACGGCGCGATCGCCAAAGTCCCGCTCATCTGCCGCATCGATACGCTCGACGAATTGGAATATTTCGTCAACGGCGGGATCCTGCATTATGTGCTGCGGCAATTGGCGGCGTGAGGGCGATAAACGCGGCGAAACATTGCCGACATGAATCACGACGCGCGCGATAATTTCCGCCAGCAGGCGGAATGGTGCGAGCGGTTGGGCTCGCCTTTCACCGCGCTCGTCTGCCGCTCGCTGCACGAGCATTTGACCGGAGAAAGCGCCTTCGGCGCGAGACTGCTGGATTGGCCGGGCAGGGCGGAAGCCGATGCGATCGCCTTGCGCGCCTGCGGCGCGCTGAGCGCCCTGGCGCGCCGCGGCCATTCCGCGCTGGCGCCGCTCTATCCGCCCAATCCGCTCCCTTCCGAGCCGGAATATTGGGCCGGCGCGCAGAGCGCGATCGCCGCCGAGGATGCGGGTTTGACGCGCTTTCTCAGCAGTGCGCCGCAGACCAACGAGGTCGCGCGATCGGGCGCGTTGCTGCCGGGCTACCTGGAGATTGCGCGCCGCGCCGCCCTGCCGCTCGCCATCCGCGAAATCGGCGCCAGCGCCGGATTGAACCTGTCGTTCGATCGCTATTTCTACCAATACGGCTCGTTCTCCTGGGGCGCGCCCGACGCGAAAGTGAGGATCGCCTGCGACTGGCGGGGCGCGGCGCCCGCAATGGCCGGCTCGATCGAAATCGCCGACCGCAAGGGCTGCGACCTCAATCCGATCGATGCGCAGGACCCGGCCGCTTGCGCGCGCATGCTGGCCTATATCTGGCCCGACCAGAGCGCGCGGCTCGCGCGCGCCCAGGCGGCGCTGGAGATCGCCGCGCAGCTGAATATTCGCGTCGAGGCGATCGACGCCGCGCATTTTGCGGCGCGCGAATTGGACGCCGGCGCGCCCGGCCGCGCGCTTGTCCTCGTCCACAGCATCTTCTGGCAATATTTACCCGATGCGACCAGGACGGCGATCCGCGCCGCGATCGAACATGCGGCGGCCCGCGCGACAGAGGCGAGCCCGTTCGCCTGGCTGCGCCTGGAAGCGGAAGCCGACGAGCGGCGCGGCGCGCGATTGCGCCTGTCGCTGTGGCCGCATGGACCTGTCGATGCGCTGCTCGCCCTGGCCGACTTTCACGGCCAATGGCTTGAATGGCGGGGGAGCGTGTAAAAGGGCCGATGACAAAAACCGTCGAGCCGGCGTCCCTGGTCTTCCCGTTTTCCCTGCCGCCCGGACAAGGCGAGGCGATCGAGGTCGCGCCCGGCCTGTTATGGGCGCGCATTCCGCTGCCGTTCCGGCTCGATCACGTCAATGTCTATTTTCTCGACGATGGCGACGGCTGGGCGGTCGTCGACACCGGCATCGACAACGACAAGGCGCGCCTGGCCTGGAATGCGCTGTTGGGAGGGCCCTTGGCGGGCCGGCGCCTGACGCGCATCCTAGTCACCCATATGCATCCCGACCATATCGGGCTGGCCGGCTGGCTGACCGAAAGATTCGACATTCCGCTGATGACCAGCCAGACCGCCTATATCGAATGCCTCAACCTCAGTCTCGCGCCGGGCCGGCTGCAGGCGCCGGTCTATCGCAATTTCTACCGGCGCAATGGTCTCGACGAGGCGACGACCGCGCTGATCGCCACGATGGGCCATGATTATCTCGGCATGGTCGCGACCCTGCCGCCGACTTTCGAGCGTCTGGTGGCGGGCGATCGGCTCGACGTCGGCGGGCGCGCCTTCGACGTGCTGGCGGGCGACGGCCATGCGCCCGAACAGCTCATGCTGTTCAATCGCGAGGAGAAGCTGTTTCTCGGCGCCGACCAGGTGCTGGCGAAAATCTCGCCCAATGTCAGCGTCTCCGCCCTGAGCCCGCGCGGCGATCCGCTCGGCCTCTACCTGCGCTCGCTGCGCGCGCTGAAGGCCGATCTTCCCGAGGACTCGCTCGTGCTGCCCGGCCACCAATTGCCGTTTTACGGCCTGCACGAACGCGCGAATGAGCTTGCCGCCCATCACGTGGCGCGCTGCGAGGCGCTGTTGCGGGCTTGCCGCGGAAAACCCCATCGCCCGGCCGAACTGCTGCCGGTGCTGTTTCTGCGCCAACTCGATCCCCACCAGATGGGATTCGCCTTCAGCGAACTGCTCGCCCATGTCAATTACATGCTGGATCGCGGCGTCTTGAAATGGATGGAGCGGGGCGACGGGCCGGCTCGCCTGACGGCGGGCGTTTAGATAGCAAGGGTTGGCGCCCGACCAGAGAGCCCCAAGATGCGAAAACTGCTGCTCATCGGCATCGGCGCGGGACACCGCGACCATATCACCATGCAGGCCGTCAACGCGCTCAACAGCGTCGACGTCTTCTTCGTCCTCGACAAGGGCGCCGAGAAGGAGGACCTCCTCCGCCTGCGCCAGGAAATCTGCCAAACCTACATCAAGGGCAAATCATACCGGACCGTCGTTGCGCCGGACCCGCCGCGGGACCGGACGCCCGCTTCCTATGAAGCGACGGTCAAAGACTGGCACGAGCGCCGGGCGATCCTCTTCGAGCAGATGATCGCGCAAGAACTCAGCGAAAAGGAATGCGGCGCCTTTCTCGTCTGGGGCGACCCCGCGTTCTACGACAGCACGTTGCGCATCGTCCGAGAGGTCCTCGAGCGAGGGCGCGTCGAATTCGCCTATGAAGTGATCCCGGGCGTCAGCAGCATCCAGGCGCTTGCCGCCGCCCATAAGATTTCGCTGAACGAGATCGGGGCGCCTATTCACGTGATGACCGGCCGCAACCTAGCGGCCGGCTTTCCCGATCCCCTCGACAGCCTCGTCGTGATGCTCGACGCCCATTGCGCCTTCAAAGCCGTCAAGGACGCCGACATCGACATCTATTGGGGCGCCTATGTCGGCACGCCGGACGAAATTCTCATTTCCGGCGATTTGCTTGAGGTCGCCGACGAAATCGAGAAAATCCGCGGCGCGGCGAGGGCGCGCAAAGGCTGGATCCTGGATGTCTATCTCCTACGAAGGCGCGGGGGGAGTTAACGTTGACGCCATTGGGCCCGCTCGCAAAAGGGCGCTTGCCTAAAAAGAATGCTATCAGCTTCGCCAATCGCGCGCCGGCGCGTTATGATCCGGCCGCTATCGGAGCCAAATATGTCCTCGCCAGCTCGCGAAGAAACGCATTTCGGCTATCGGCAGGTCCCGCTCGAGCAAAAGCAGGGCCTCGTCGACGAGGTCTTTCACAAGGTCGCCGATCGCTACGATCTGATGAACGATCTGATGTCGTTCGGCCTGCACAGGCTGTGGAAAGACCTGCTTGTCGCCAAGGTGGGCCCGCCGCGCCATAGGCCGTTCGCGCATCTGGATGTGGCGGGCGGCACCGGCGATGTCGCCTTCCGCGTCGCCGAGGCGGGCGGCCCGCTCACCGCGGTGACGGCGCTCGACGTCAACGCCGACATGCTGCGGGTCGGGCGCGAGCGCGCCGCCAGGCGCAAGGCGGGCGAGCGGGTCGCCTTCGTCGAGGGCAATGCCGAGACGCTGCCTTTGCCGAGCTGCAGTTTCGACGCCTATACGATCGCCTTCGGCATTCGCAACGTGCCGCGCATCGACCGGGCCCTGGCGGAGGCCTATCGCGTGCTGAAGCGGGGCGGGCGGTTCCTGGTCCTCGAATTTTCGCGCGTCGACACGCCGCTGCTGGACCGCCTCTACGAGGCCTATTCGTTCACCGCCATTCCGGCGATCGGCAAGGTCGTGACCGGCGACGGCGAGCCCTATCGCTATCTCGTCGAATCGATCCGCCGCTTTCCGAGCCCGGAGCTTTTCGCCGACGGGATTGCCGACGCCGGCTTCTCGCGCGTCGACTTCACGCGCCTGTCGGGGGGCGTCGTCGCCATCCATTCAGGCTGGAAGCTATAGATTTGCGGCCCTTCGCCAATCTCGGCCATTGCGCCCGCCTCGTGCGGGCCGGCTTCGTGCTGGCGCGCGAGGGCGCGTTCGTCGATGTCGATCCGCAGATCCTGCCGCCGCTGGCGCGCGCGCCGCTGGCGCTCGCCAATCTTCTGGCGCGCCCGGGCTCCAAGGGCTTCGGCGGCCTGTCCGCCGCCATCGACCGGCTCGGACCTTCCTATGTGAAACTTGGCCAGTTCCTTTCGACCCGGGCCGATATTGTCGGGCCCAAAGTGGTGGCCGAGCTCGAGCGGCTGCAGGACCGGGTGTCGCCGCATCCGCGCAGCGTTTCGGTCGCCACGATCGAAGCGGCTTTCGGCGTGAAGCTCGACGCTCTGTTCGTCGAGTTTGGTGAGGCGGTGGCGGCGGCCTCGATCGCGCAGGTGCACCGGGCCCGCGTGCGCGACAGCGAGGGGACGCGCGAGGTCGCGGTCAAAATCCTGCGTCCCGGCGTCGAGCGGCGCTTCGCGCGCGATCTCTCCGACATGTTCTTCGCCGCAAGATTGTTGCAGCGGATGGCGCCCGAGATGCGCCGGCTCAAACCCGTCGAGATCGTCGAGACGCTCGCGCGCTCGGTGCGCATCGAAATGGATTTTCGCCTGGAAGCGGCGGCGGCCTCCGAATTTGGTGAGAACGTCGCGGAGGACGCCGAGTTCCGCGTGCCGAAAATCGACTGGGATCGCACGACGCGCGAGGTGCTGACGCTCGAATGGATCGACGGTCTGCCGCTGTCCGATCCCGAGCGGCTCGCCGAGGCCGGATATGATGCGCCCAAACTCGGCCGCGTGGTGATCCAGTCGTTCCTGCGCCATGCCCTGCGCGACGGCCTGTTTCACGCCGACATGCATCAGGGCAACCTGTTCGTCGACGAAAACGGGCGCATCGCGGCGGTCGATTTTGGCATTATGGGTCGGCTTGGCCTCAAGGAGCGGCGGTTCCTGGCCGAAATATTATACGGGTTCATCACCCGCGATTATCGGCGCGTCGCCGAAGTGCATTTCGAGGCCGGCTATGTCCCGCCCATTCATCGGGTCGAGGATTTCGCGCAGGCCATCCGCGCGATCGGCGAGCCGATCCATTCGCGCACCGCCGATCAGATTTCGATGGCCAAATTGCTGACGCTGCTGTTCGAGATCACGGCGCTGTTCGACATGGCGACGCGCATCGAACTGGTCATGCTGCAAAAAACCATGGTGGTGGTCGAGGGCGTCGCGCGCAAGCTCGACCCGCGCCTCAACATGTGGGCCACCGCCGAGCCGGTCGTCGGCGAATGGATCGCGCAAAATCTTGGGCCGCGCGGCAAGATCGAGGATTTCGGCCGCAGCATGTCGCTGGCCGCCAGGGTCCTGGCCGACGCGCCGCAAAGGCTCGAGCGCCTCGGGCGACTGATCGAGCGCTGGGAAGAGGCGGCGGCGGCCGGCCAGACGCCGCTGTTCGACGCTCTCGAAAAGCGCGAATTGGCCGACGAGCGGCGCCTGGCTTTGCTGCCGACGGCGGCGCTCTGGGCGATCGCGGCGCTGCTCGTCTGGATCGCGTTTCGGTTGTAAAGCGCGGCGTCTTTGGGAGTCTTCGGTCTCTTACCTCTGGTGGTGACGGTCCATGACGGAAACTCAACTCTCGGCCTCCCGCATCCTGCTGGTGATCGGCGGCGGCATCGCCGCCTATAAGGCGCTTGAACTCATCCGCCGCCTGCGCGAGCGAAACGCCAGCGTGCGCGTCGTGATGACCCGCGCCGCCAAACAATTCATCACGCCGCTTTCGGCGGCCGCGCTCAGCGGCGACAAGGTCTATGACGATCTGTTCTCGCTGACCGACGAAGCCGAAATGGGCCATATCGAATTGTCGCGCGAGGCCGACCTCCTCGTCGTCGCGCCGGCCACCGCCGATCTTCTGGCGCGCATGGCCCACGGCCTGGCCGATGATCTGGCGACGACCGTTTTGCTGGCGACCGACAAAAAAGCTCTCGTCGCGCCGGCGATGAACTTGCGCATGTGGCTTCACCCCGCCACGCAGCGCAGTGTCGGCGCCCTGCGCGACGACGGAATCCTGTTCGTCGGGCCGGACGAGGGCGACATGGCTTGCGGCGAATATGGCCCCGGACGCATGGCCGAGCCGATGGCGATCCTCGCGGCGATCGAGGCGGCTCTGTCCAAGCCGACCCGCCTCGCCTTGCCCGCCGGGGTCGGCCGAAACGACGAGGCGTCCGTCAAGGGCCCGCTCGCCGGCCGGCATGTGCTGGTGACTTCCGGCCCGACTTACGAGCCGATCGATCCCGTGCGCTTCATCGGCAATCGCTCTTCGGGCCGGCAGGGTCACGCCATTGCGCAAGCGGCGCGTCGCGCCGGCGCGAGGGTCACGCTGGTCAGCGGGCCGGTTTGCCTGGCCGACCCCGTCGGCGTCGAAACGGTACATGTCGAAAGCGCGCGCGAAATGCTCGGCGCGGTGGAGGCGGCTCTGCCCGCCGACATTTTCATCGCCGCGGCGGCGGTCGCCGATTGGCGCGTCAAATCTGTCGGCGCGCATAAGGTCAAAAAGACCGCAAAGGGGCCGCCCGGTCTTTCCCTAATCGAAAATCCCGACATTCTGGCGACAATCGGCCACAAGTCGGTCAATCGACCAAAACTGATCGTTGGATTCGCCGCCGAGACCCAGTACATTATCGAGAACGCGCGCGAGAAGCTGCGGCGCAAGAAATGCGATCTCCTCCTCGCCAATAATGTCGCCGAAGGCTCCGGAACCTTCGGCGGCGAGACCAATCTCGTTCACCTCGTGACCCGGTCAGCCGTGGAATCCTGGCCCGAGATGAGCAAACAGGCGGTGGCTGAGCGATTGATCGGCCATCTGGCCGCTATGTTGGATAATAAAACATGATCGAAGTGAGGTTCAAAAAATTTTCCCACGCGGAGGACTTGCAATTACCCACCTATCATAGTGAAGATGCGGCCGGACTAGACCTCATCGCCGCAGTGGAGGGGACTGCCGACATCGTTTTGGAGCCTGGCGGACGGGCGCTGATCCCCACGGGGTTGGCGATCGAATTGCCAAAGGGCTACGAAGCGCAAGTCAGGCCTCGCTCGGGGTTGGCGCTGAATTTTGGGGTTACAGTCCTTAATAGTCCTGGAACCATAGACGCCGATTTTCGCGGGGAAATCGGGGTCATACTGGTGAATTTCGGGAACCAGCCATTTGCAGTCAAACGCGGCGCGCGCATAGCGCAGCTTGTCGTTTCTCCTGTCGAGCGCATTGCGCTCGTGGAGAGCGGCGGGTTGGGCGATAGCGTGCGTGGCGCGGGTGGGTTTGGGTCAACCGGACGCGGTGGCACGGAGAGTGGAAAATGAATATCTTGTCGAGGCGCAGCTTGCTCGCCATCGCCGCAGTTGTGGACGTTGCGCTTTTCGCCAGGCCCATGCCGGTGGCGGCCAAGTCTCTGGCGGCGCGCCATCACTTGCCGCCGCGCCATTTGGAGACGTTGCTGCAGGGTCTTGTACAAGCCAATATTCTCAAGGGCGTGCGCGGGCCGCGCGGCGGTTATGAACTGGCCAGGGAGCGGCGCAAGATCACGGCCGGCGAAATCGTGCGGACCGCCGCGGCCTTGAGCGCCGCCGATCCCAGCGAAATCGGCGGCTCCTCCAAGCTCGTCAAGAAGGTGATCGAGCCTGCCGTGCGAAAGGCCGGCGATACGTTTCTGGCCAAGCTCGACGCCATCACGGTCGAGGATCTCTGCAACGAGGCGGTCGCGGCGCATATCCTCGAAGAGGATAAGGCCGATGGCGATTTCGCGATCTGATAATGGGCTCGGCGCCTTCTATATAGACAGCCTGTGCATAGCTGATAGCATCCGGCGCATCCGCCCCTCGCGCGAAGGGGCCGGCGCAACGGAGCATGTTTGATGGCCGAGGCTCATTCGAAAAGCGCTCAAGCCGAGGCGCCCGCCCCCGGCAGGGGACGCATCTATGATTCGATCACCGACACGATCGGCAATACGCCGCTCGTTCGCCTCGACCGGATCGCGAAGGAGAAAGGGGTTGCGGCGCACCTTCTGGCCAAGCTCGAATTCTTCAATCCGATATCGAGCGTGAAGGACCGCATCGGCGTGGCGATGGTCGACGCGCTGGAGGCGCAAGGCAAGATCGCGCCCGGGCGCGGCGTGCTGGTGGAGCCGACCTCGGGCAATACCGGGATCGCGCTGGCGTTCGTGGCCGCCGCGCGCGGCTACAAGCTCATTCTCGTCATGCCGGAATCAATGTCGATCGAGCGGCGCAAGATGCTGGCGCTGCTCGGGGCCGAATTGGTGCTGACCCCGGCGCCGCTCGGGATGAAAGGCGCCATCGCCAAGGCGCTGGAGATCGTCGCCGCCACGCCCGGCGCCGTGATGCCGCAGCAATTCGAGAACCCGGCCAACCCGGAAATCCATCGTCGCACGACCGCCGAGGAAATCTGGAACGACACGCATGGCGAGGTCGATGCGATCGTCTCGGGCGTCGGCACCGGGGGCACCATCACCGGCGTCGGCCAGGTGCTCAAGCCGCGCCGCCCCAGCCTCAAGATGATCGCGGTGGAGCCGGAAGATTCGCCCGTCCTGTCGGGCGGCCAGCCGGGACCCCATAAGATTCAGGGCATCGGCGCGGGCTTTGCGCCGGCCATTCTCGATCGCAGCGTGATCGACGAGGTCGTCACGGTGGGCAACCAGACCTCCTTCGACACCGCCCGGCTCGTCGCGCGGCTGGAAGGAATTCCGGTCGGCATTTCCTCGGGCGCGGCGGTCGCCGCGGCGATCGAAATCGGGCGGCGTCCCGAATTTGCCGGCAAGAACATCGTCATCATCATCCCTTCCTTCGCCGAGCGTTATCTGTCGACCGCGCTGTTCGAAGGATTGTGACGCTCGCCGCTTCCCGCGCTTGGTATGAGAAGGCGCCGCTTACGGCGCCTCGCCAATTACTCGCGTGAGGCTCGCGTTGGTCCGATAGAGAGGGATAAGGCAGGCCTGCAGGGAATGATAAATGTCCGGCTTGCCGACGAAATAGCGGTCGATGGGCTCAAGCGAATCATCGAGCTGGGGAATCCAGCCGCCGGCGTGTCGATCGATGAAATGGCGCGCCGAAAAATCCCAGATGCGCCGATACCAGTCCTCGTAGAACGCGCCGCCGTCCTCAGCGCCCAGAAACGCCGCCGCGCCGATCCCCTCGCAGCACGGCCACCAGATGCGGTCGCGAATCCGCGGCCGCCCGCTCCAGTCGATCGTGTAGTAAAAGCCGCCGGTCGACGCGTCCCATCCGACGCTCGTCGATTCCGCGAACAAGGCCTTCGCCGCGCCGGGCAGCCATTCGACCTGGCGCCCGCCGAGTTCCCATAATTGCATGGCGAGGCGTGACCATTCGAGCCAATGGCCCGGCGTCGTCCCATAGGGACGGAACATGTCGGAGCCTTTGTACTCCCGGTCGATCGTCCAATCGGCGTGATAATGCTCCGGCACGCGCCAATGCTCGGACCCCGCCATGCGGCGCAACAGGAGATCGGCGATGCTCTCGGCCTTGGTCAGATATTGCCGTTCGCCCGTCGCCTCGAACGCCGCCATCAGCGCCTCGGTCAGGTGCATGTTGGAATTTTGTCCGCGATAATTCGAGATAGGCGACCAATCGGCGGCAAATTCCTCGGCGCTGGCGCCGAATGCGGGCTCCCAGAAGCGCTTGTCGAGCACTTCGCTGATGTCGGCAAGCAGTTGGTCGGCAAGGGGATGGCCGACGATCTTGGCGCTCGAGGCGGCAAGCAGCACGAAGGCGTGGCCATAGGCGAGCTTCTCGCTCTCGCGCGGACCGTCGTCGTCGAACGACCAGAAATAGCCGCCACGCCTGGCGTCGCGATGGCGCTTGAGGATCGCCTGCATCCCATGATCGACGAAATCGGCGGCGCCGGGGCGGCCGAGGAGCCGGCCGATCGCAAAGCAATGGACCATGCGGGCGGTGGCGTGCAGCGGGCGGACCGAATCGCTTTTGATCGCGTGGCCCGTCTTGTCGAGGGCATAAAAACCGCCGGCGGGATTGAAAGATTCGCCCTCGTAAAACGTGAAAAGGGCGTCGGCCTGATCTTGCAGCCAGCGGCGATGTCCGGCGTTCTGGCGCCAGCTAGGCGATTTATCCGACAAGCCCGTCATATTCCCCCCAATGCGCCGATCCGGTCCAGACGCCAGCGGCAAGATCGGGCATTTCGACGCGGGCGACAAGGGAAGGGTGGGGTTGTTGGACAGCGACTCGACAATTCCTCGCTAAGGTCGATATATTGTAGCAACAATAATTCCATGAAGATTGAATTCGATCCCGCCAAGCGAGACTGGACCTTGAACGGCCGCGGCCTCGACATGGCCCGCGCGGACGACCGGCGCGACTATGGCGAGCCGCGCAACATCACGATCGGCTTTCTCGACGCCAGGATGGTGGTCGTCGTTTGGACGCTGCGCGCCGGCGCATTTCGAATTGTAAGCATGAGGAAAGCCAATGACCGCGAACAAGCCCACTACGGCCCAAGATTTTCACGATGACGCCGCCCCCGACCTTTCCGCGCCAGAGTGGCGCAAGAAGTTCGCGGCGGCGCCTGTTCGACGCGGTCGCCCCCCTATCGGCGCGCCGAAGGTGTCGACGACCATTCGTCTCGACCCGGACGTCATCGAAGCCTTCCGGGCGCAGGGACGCGGCTGGCAGTCGCGCATCAACGCGGCCCTGCGGGAATGGCTTGGGCGGCAGCGCGCGTGAATGAGATTGGGAATTGCGCGCCGCGCGAATATAGGCGGGGACGCGCGCGAAAATCGGGGTAGTCAAGCGCGAACCTCCGGCCCGGCTCCCGGCCGCCGCGATCATTCTGGCGCCCGTCCCGGCAAACTGGCATAAGGGCGCCATGAAAGACGACGCGAATCGCGCCCCGCATCCGATCGCCGCCCTCGAGGGCGCCGCCGATGCCGATCCGGGCCTCGCCCTTTACGTGCATTGGCCGTTCTGCCTCGCCAAATGTCCCTATTGCGACTTCAACAGCCATGTGCGCTCAACGGCGATCGACGAAGAGCGTTACGTCGCCGCCTTCCGCGCCGAGATCAGGCATCGGGCGGAGATCGCGCCGGGCCGCACCGTGCGCTCGATCTTCTTTGGCGGCGGCACGCCTTCGCTGATGCGCCCGCAAACCGTGCAGGCGATCATCGACGCGATCGCGGAGGGCTGGAGCGTCGCCCCCGGCGCCGAGATCACGCTAGAGGCCAATCCGACCAGCGTCGAGGCGGGCCGCTTTCGCGGCTATCGCGCGGCGGGCGTCAATCGCCTGTCGATCGGCGTGCAGGCGCTCAACGACGCCGACCTGAAATCTTTGGGTCGCCGCCACACCGTCGAGGAGGCGCTCGAGGCGGTGAGGATCGCCGCCTCGATCTTTTCGCGCCATTCCTTCGATCTGATCTATGCGCGCCCCGGCCAGAGCGTGGCGGCCTGGCGCGCCGAACTCACCCGCGCGCTGGAATTGGCGGGCGAGCATCTGTCGCTCTATCAACTGACGATCGAACCCGACACCATGTTCGAGCGCCTGTGGAAGGCGGGCAAGCTGGCGATTCCCGACGCCGATCTCGGGCGCGAATTGTTCGACGCGACGCAGGAGATCACCCAGGCGCACGGCCTTCCCGCCTATGAAGTGTCCAATCACGCCAGGCCCGGCGCCGAGAGCCGGCATAATCTCGTCTATTGGCGCTATGGCGAATATGCGGGCATCGGCCCCGGCGCGCATGGCCGCCTCATCACGCCGGAGGGACGGCGCGCGCAATCGACCGAGAAACATCCGGAGATGTGGCTGACGCAGGTCGAGAGCGAAGGCCACGGCCTCACCGAGAACGAGCTGCTGACCGCCGAGGAGCAGGGCGACGAATTCCTGCTGATGGGCCTGCGCCTTGCCGAAGGCATCGATCCCGACCGCTTCCGGCGCCTGAGCGGGCGCGTGTTGAATCCCCGTCAAATCAGCTCGCTGAGCGAAGACGGCTTCATTGTCGCCGACGAGGCGGGACGCGTGCGCGTGACGCCGCTCGGCTTTCCCGTGCTGGATTCGGTGGTCGCCGACCTGGCGGCGTGAGAGGGCGGGCGGCGCCGGCGGCGAGCCTTTCATCGCCGCTTCACACGCGCTTGGTCGAATGTCGGCGATTCGTTCAGACCTTGAGGCAGACCCATGACGATCGAAGCCAAATCGGACGGCGTGACGCGCCGCGGCGTTCTGCTTGGCGCGGCGGGCGCCGCGGCGGCGGCGGCGATGCCGGCGAGCGCGAACCGCGCCTTCGCGCAAACGGCCACGGTTTCGGGAATCGTGTTCGAAGACCGCGGCGGCGCCGGCTTGCGCGGCCCTGACGATCCCGGCGTGCCCAATGTGCTGGTGTCGAACGGCCGCGACGTCGCGCTCACCGACGCTCAGGGGCGCTACACGCTGCCATTGCCGGACGAGGCGACGATTTTCGTCGTCAAGCCAGCCGGCTTCATGCCGCCAGTCGATCCCGTCACGCAATTGCCGCGCTTCTATCGCCTCCATCAGCCGAACGGCTCGCCCGCTTCGCTGAACCTTTCCTTCGAAGGGATCGCCCCGACCGGCCCTTTGCCCGCCTCGCTCGATTTTGCGCTTCGGCGCCAGGACGAGCCCGCGAAATTCGAGGTCGTCCTGTTCACCGACCCGCAGCCCGAATCGGAGGCGGAGGTCGATTTCATCCGCGAGGACGTCATCGAGGCGCTCGCCGGAACGCCCGCCAAATTCGGGCTCACCGCCGGCGACGTGATGTTCGACGATCTCTCGCTCTATGAGCGCTACAACCGGATCATCGGCGCGATCGGCCTGCCCTGGTGGAACATCGGCGGCAATCACGATCTCAATTTCGAGGCGCCGGACCGCCGCTACAGCCGCGAAACCTTCAAGCGCGTGTTCGGCCCGAACTATTATGCGTTCTACTACGCCGAGGCGCTGTTCCTCATGCTCGACGACGTCGACTATCTCGGCGCCGACAAGGCGAAGCCGCGGATGGCCGGCAAATACGAAGGGCGGCTCGATGCGCCGCAGCTCGAATTCGTCAAGAACATCCTCGCGCAGACGCCGCAGGACAAGCTCATCGTCATGGTGCTGCATATTCCGCTGCGCAATTATCTCGACGACGATGCGGCCAACAATCTTACCAATCGCAACGAATTTTTCGCGCTGTTCGAAGGGCGGCGCTTCACCGTCAGCTTCTCCGGCCATACCCATACGACCGAGCATCATTATTTCGACGCGGCCGACGGCTGGCCAGGGGCGGCGCCGCACCATCATCATGTCATGACGGCGGTGTCGGGCTCCTGGTGGAGCGGGCCTTACGATCACCGGGGCGTCGCCTGCGCCGACAGCCGCGACGGCAGCCCGAACGGGTTCCACATACTGTCGATCGACGGCCTCGCTTACAAGACGCGCTTCCTTCCCGCCAAGGAGCCGAACGGGCGCCAGATACGCCTGTCGGTCGACAGCCGCTTCCACGGCGACCGACCCGAGGTGATGCGCGATTTCCGCCCCGGACAATTGCTGGGCTCGCCGATCCCGCATGCCGCCGTCGCCGCGACCTCGGTCGTCGCCAACGTGTTCGACGGCGGCCCCAAGACAATGGTTGCGATGAGGATCGGCGACCGTGCGCCGATCGAGATGGTCCGTCAGACCATGCCCGATCCGTTCGTCGAAGAGGTCTTCGCGCGCAACGAGGCGACCAAGAAGCCCTGGATCAAGGCCGAGCCGTCCTCGCATATGTGGATCGCCCGCCTGCCGGCCGATCTGCCGCCTGGAACGCATCGCGTCGTCGTGGAGGCGATCACCGAATATGGCGATGCGGTAAGCGGGCGCATCGCGCTGGAGGTGACGGGGTAGGGCCGCGCCGCGCAGGGCAGGAGCCCGCCCTCACCCGCCGGCGAAACTGCGCGGCGCGGGGCTCACCACGGAGGCGGCGCCGCTGCTAATTTGCAGCACGGCAAGACCGCGATCGTTGGGCCCGTCGGGGCGGAAGCGGAATACGCCGTCTGCGCCGTTGAAGCCGGAGGCGTTGGTCAGCACTTTTTCTGAAAAGCGCTGTGCGCCTTGCGTGCGCGCCAGCGCGGCGACGAGCGAGACCGCGTCATAGCAAAGCGTCGCCAGACGCGTCGGATCGGCGTTGAATTTGGCGCGGTAACGTTCGGCGAAAGCGTTGAAGCCGGCGTTCTCGGGCGCCGCGAACCACGCCCCCTGCAGCGCCGGCAGCTTCATCACCCGCGCTTCGTTCCAGATCCCGGTGCCCAGAATCTGCGTCTTGATTCCGCTGGCGACGAGCGCCGCATTGACGCTTTCCATGCCCTCGGCCGTCTCGGGAATGAACAAGGCGTCGATCTGATTGGCGACGCCGGCGATCTCCTTGGCCGCTCCCGCCGCCTGTCCCGGCGCATAGCGGGCGATCGTCACCACGCGAATGCCCAGGCGCGAGGCGGCCTGCTGGAATTCGGCGACCGCGACATTGCCGTAATCGCTTTGCGGCGCCATGGCGGCGAAGGATTTTTTGCCCTTCGAGCGCGCATATTCCAGCACCCGGTCGACATGGCCTTCGATCAGGAACGACAGGAGATAGACGCCGCGCGAGGCGACACTGGTGTCGGTCGAAAAGGCGATGACCGGACGTCCGGCGGCTTTGGCGACGCGCCCGACCTCGCGCACGCCTTGCGAGAACAGCGGCCCGACAATCAGCTCGGCGCCCGCGCCGATCGCCGCCTGGGCGGCCTGCGCGGCGCCCTCGGGCGTCGAATGATCGTCCAGCACCATCAGCGTCACATCGCTGGCCCCCGATTCCTCGACCGCCAATTGCGCGGCGTTGCGCAGCGAGGCGCCGACCGGGCTCGGATTTCCCCCTTGGGTGAGCGGCACGATCACGCCGATGCGCACCGGCCCCGCGCCCAGTGTCTCGCCGACCGCCGCGGAGCCGTTCAGCGGCTGCGTCTGCACCGGGGTCGTTGGCGCGGCCATCGAATTGTCAAAACTGGGTTCGCCCGACGGGCCGCATCCGGCCAGCGCCAGAGCCGCGCAACCGACAAGGGCGGCGCCCAACGGCCTGGCAAGAGAGCGTCCGAAGTTGGACATCGAGGCAAAAGCCGACATTCGGACCTCCCCACACCCGGCGCCATGCGGAAATTCGCAAAACGAATCGGCGCCGGCATGCCGAGCCACCCACTTCGGCCTTACGGTCTTCGCGGTCAATTATGGCATTTTAAGCCCCGGGTGGTAAACGGATCCTCAAGGAGCGCGCTGTCCCCAGGTTCGAACCCGCCTTGGCGCTCGATTGGCGCCGGCGGCGCCGAGGCGCGATAATGGCGCTCCCGCGGGTTTTGGAGACGGCGATGACGGCGCGCGATTCCATCGAATTGGCCAAAGCGCAAACGCCGCCGCCCAGCGCTTTCACGGCGCTCGGCATGCGCGCCGAAGCGGACCCGATCGCCCCCGGCCTGCATGTGGTGGCGACCCCCATCGGCAATCTGCGCGACATCACCTTGCGCGCTTTGGCGACCTTGGCCGCCGCCGATGCGGTGATCGCCGAGGACACCCGCGTTTCGCGCAATCTCCTCGCCCATTATGGCGTCACGACGCCGCTCGTCGCCTATCACGAGCATAATGCGGCGGTGATGCGCCCGCATCTCCTGGCGCGGCTCAATGAAGGCGCCGCCTTGGCGTTGATTTCGGACGCCGGCACGCCGCTCATCTCCGATCCCGGCTACAAGCTCGTCGCCGAGGCGCTCGCCGCCGGCGTTACGGTGACCAGCGTTCCCGGCCCGTCGGCCGTGTTGGCGGCTTTGGTGGTCGCCGGGCTGCCGACCGATCGTTTCTTTTTTGAGGGCTTCCTGCCGCCCAAAAGCGCGGCGCGGCGCGCCCGCCTCAACGAACTGGCCGCCGTGCCGGGCACGCTGGTGTTTTTCGAATCGCCGCGGCGTCTTGACGAAATGCTGGCCGATCTTGCCGCCGAGCTCGGCGACCGCGAGGCCGCGGTGGCGCGCGAGCTCACCAAGCTTTACGAGACCATCCGGCGCGGGACTTTAAGCGAGCTTGCCGCGCGATTTGCCGCCGAGGCGCCGCCCAAGGGCGAGATCGTCGTTCTCGTCGGCCCGCCTGCCGCCGCCGCTCCCCTCGCCGAAGAACAACTCGACCCTCTCCTGGCGAAGGCGCTGGAGAGCCTGTCGGTCAAGGACGCCGCCGCCGCGGTGTCGGCGCAGACAGGCGCGCCGCGCCGGCAAGTCTATGCGCGGGCGCTGATGTTGTCGGGATCGAGGCGCTAGATGGCCCGACCCGGCAGGTTCGACGCCAAGCGGCGCGCCCATCTCTTCGGCCTGCGCGCCGAATCGGCGGCGGCCGTCTGGCTGTTTCTGAAGGGCTATCGCATCCTCGCGCGGCGGTTCCACGTGGTCGGCGGCGAGATCGACATGGTCGCGCGGCGCGGCGACGTCGTCGCCTTTGTCGAAGTGAAGGCGCGCCCTGGCCTCGATGAGGCGGCGAGCGCGATCGGCGAGATCAAGAGGCGGCGCATTTCGCGGGCCGCTCGCGTCTGGCTGACGCGCAACCCCTGGGCGATGCGTGCGACGCTGCGCGGCGACGCGATATTCGTCGCGCCGCGGCGGCTGCCGCGCCATTTGCCCGCCGCCTATCGGCTGGACATGGATTGAGGCCGGGGCAAGGAGGGCGCCGAGGCAAAGGTCGACGCCGTTCCCACTCTGTGTTCAAACAAGAGAAATCCTCGACAAGGGACGCCAAGGCGCCCCGCATCCCAGGCAAGAGCCGCCCATGAGCCTCAAAGTCGCCGTTCAGATGGACCCGGTCGAGCGCATCAAGATCGCCGGCGATTCGACCTTCGCCTTGCTGCTGGAAGCGCAAGCGCGCGGCCATAGCCTCCTCTATTACACGCCGGACCGCCTGACCCTGGACGGCGCCCGCGTGCTTGCGGAGGCGCAGTCGCTGCGCGTCAAGGACGTTCAGGGCGAGCATGCGGCGCTCGGAGAAATGCGGCGCGTCGATCTTGCCGATGTCGATGTCGTGCTGCTGCGCCAGGACCCGCCGTTCGATCTGGCCTATGTCACCACGACCCACCTTCTCGAGCGCATCCAGCCCGGCACGCTTGTCGTCAATGACCCGAAATCCGTGCGCGACGCGCCCGAAAAGCTGTTCGTGATGGACTTTCCCGAGCTTATGCCCGCCACGATGATTTCGCGCGACCGCGCCGCCATCGAGGCGTTCCGGCTCCAACACGGCGAAGTCGTGATGAAGCCGCTTTACGGCAGCGGCGGCGCCGCCGTCTTCAAGGTCGGCGTCAAGGACATGAATTTCGGCTCGCTGTTCGATCTGTTCAGCGTCACCTTTCGCGAACCGTGGGTGATCCAGAAATTCCTGCCGCAGGTCGCCGAAGGCGATAAACGCATCATTCTGGTCGACGGCGAGGCGCTCGGCGCGGTCAACCGCGTGCCGGTCGGCGACGACATCCGCTCCAATATGGTGCGCGGCGGCGCGGCCAGGGAAACCGAACTGACGGCGCGCGAGCGCGAGATCTGCGCCCGCATCGGGCCGGAGCTGAAACGTCGCGGCTTACTGTTCGTCGGCATCGATGTGATCGACGGCCATCTGACCGAAATCAACGTCACATCGCCGACCGGCCTGCGCATCATCAAGCGCCTGGGGGGTCCGGACCTGGCCGCCGCCATCTGGGACGCCATCGAGGCGCGGGCGGTAGCCCGCTGAGCCCCTGTCTTTGCTGAATTAACCGCGCCCGCCCTCCCTATGTTAAGAGCCCCGCGATGGATTCCGTTTCGGCCCCAATTTCCCGCTCGGCCCGCTCGCGCCGCACCGCGGCGGCCCCCAAGCGGGGCAATGAGCGGGCGCGGCTCGACGCCGAAATAGCCGCGCTGCGCGAACGGAGCGCCGACGAGGAAGGCTTCCGCCTTGCGGCGGTCGCTCTCGTCGCCGCCGCGCTCGAGGAGGGACGCGCCGAGGCGCGGCGCCTGCTCGAGGAGGGCGGCAAGGGACTTGCCTGCGCGGCGCGTCTCAGCGATCTCCAGGACGAAATCATCGGCGTCGTTCATGATATCGCGTCGGGCGCCCTGCGTTCGGGTAAATCCGCCCCGTCCGCCCCGCGCCTCACGGTGGTCGCGGTCGGCGGCTACGGGCGCGGATTGCTTGCGCCCGGATCCGACATCGACCTCCTCTTCCTGCTGCCGGGCCGCCAAACGCCGAGGGTCGAGAAAATCGTCGAGGCGATGCTGTATATCCTGTGGGATTTGCGCCAGAAGGTCGGCCACGCCACGCGTTCGATCGACGAATGCCTGCGCCAGGCCAAGGCGGACATGACGATCCGCACGACCTTGCTGGAAGCGCGGTTCATCCTGGGCGACCGCGCGCTGTTCGATGAATTGCGCGAACGTTTCGACAAGGAAATCGTCGCCCATCCCGCGCGCGAATTCGTGGCGGCCAAACTCGCCGAACGCGACGCCCGCCTCAAGCGCATCGGCGCTTCGCGCTATGTGGTCGAGCCCAATATCAAGGAGGGCAAGGGGGGCCTGCGCGATCTCAATACGCTGTTCTGGATCGCCAAATATGTCTATCGGGTGCGCGACACGCACGAACTGGTCGGCGCCGGCCTGTTCACCGCCAGGGAATTCGCGCTTTTCCGGCGCTGCGAAGAGTTCCTCTGGGCGGTGCGCTGCCATCTGCATTTCCTGGCTGGCCGGCCCGAAGAGCGCCTGAGCTTCGAGTTCCAGCCGCCGATCGCCGAGCGGCTCGGCTATACCCCGCGCGCCGGCCTGTCGGACGCCGAACGCTTCATGAAGCACTATTTCCTCATCGCCAAGGATGTCGGCGATCTCACCGCCATCGTCTGCGCCGCTTTGGAGGAGCGGCAAGCCAAGCCGCGCCCCGTGCTCGATCGCTTCATCGGGCGGCTGCGGCGCCGCTCGAGCGTCATCGCCGACGCCAAGGATTTCAAGATCGAATTCGATCGCATCAGCGTCGTTCGCGGCGACGCCTTCGAGCGCGATCCGATCAATCTGATCCGCCTGTTCTGGGTCGCCGACCGCAGCAATCTGGCGATCCATCCCGATGCGACGCGCCTCGTCACCCACTCGCTCAAGCGCATCGACGCAAGCTTGCGCCACGATCCCGAGGCCAACCGCATTTTCCTCGAAATCCTCACCTCGCGCCACTCGCCTGAAACCGTGCTGCGCCACATGAACGAGGCGGGCGTGCTGGGGCGGTTCGTGCCCGATTTCGGCCGCATCGTCGGCATGATGCAGTTCAGCATGTATCACCATTATACGGTCGACGAGCATCTTTTGCGCACGATTGGCGTGCTCGCCAATATCGAGGCGGGCAGGCTGGTCGAGGACCATCCGCTGGCCAGCGAATTCCTGCCGGCGATCGCCCACCGCACGGTCCTTTACGTCGCCGCCTTCCTGCACGACATCGCCAAGGGCCGGGGCGAGGATCATTCGCTGGCCGGCGCGGAAGTGGCGCGGCGCCTTTGTCCGCGCCTCGGCTTGACGGCGGGCGAGACCGAAACGGTCGTCTGGCTCATCGAGCAGCACCTGACGATGTCGATAACGGCGCAGAGCCGGGATCTGTCCGATCCGCGCACGATCGAGACTTTCGCCAATGTCGTCCAGACCCTCGAGCGTCTCAAAATGCTGCTCGTGCTGACGGTCTGCGACATAAGAGCGGTCGGTCCCGGCGTCTGGAACGGCTGGAAGGGCCAGCTGCTGCGCACCCTGTTCTGGGAGACGGAGGTCGTGCTCGGCGGCGGCCATTCCTCGATCGACCGCAAGTCGCGCGTCGCCGGGGCCCAAGACGCGTTGCGCCGGGCGCTGCCGGGCTGGTCCGATCCCGATTTCGAGACTTATGCGGCGCGCCATTATCCCGCTTATTGGCTGAAGGTAGATCTGGCGCGCCAGATCGCCCAGGCAAAACTCCTCTATTCGATGGCCGCCGACGTGCGCTCCCTGGCGACCGAAGTGGCGACCGACGCCTTCCGCGGGGCGACCGAACTCACCATCGTCGCCCCCGACCATCCGCGTCTGCTGTCGATCATCGCCGGCGTCTGCGCGAGCGCGGGCGGCAATATTGTCGATGCGCAGATATTCACCACGACCGACGGGCTCGCCTTGGATACGATCTTCCTCTCCCGCGCGTTCGAGCGCGACGAGGACGAATTGCGCCGCGCCGACCGCATCGCCGCCGGCATCGAAAAGGCGCTGCGCGGCGAGATTCGCCTCGGCGAAATGGTCGCCGCCAAACGCGCCCCCGATGCGCGCGCCAAGGCTTTCGTCGTGTCGCCCGACGTGACGATCAGCAACAACCTGTCGAACCGCTTCACGGTGCTCGAAGTGTCGGGGCTCGACCGGCCGGGCCTGCTCTACGACCTGACCGCCGCCCTTTCGCGGCTCAATCTCAATATCGGCTCCGCCCATATCGTCACATTCGGCGAAAAGGCGGTCGATTCCTTCTATGTGACGGATTTGACGGGGTCGAAAATCACCTCGGCCTCGCGCCAGGGGGCGATAAAGCGGCATATTCTGGCGATATTCGATCCGGCCGAGGAAAAGCGCGCCGCCGCCGCTCCCCGCCCCGGCGCTTGATTTTTGACGCGCGAACCCTGATATCCGCTGCGCCGCACCGCACAACAGGATTGACCATGAACGACACCCGCAAGGCGCCATCGAACGAAGCCGCCCCCGAGCGGCAGGGCGCCGATTCGAACGGCGCGTTCGAGGAGGCCGGGGCGCCGGCCCAGCCGGAGGCCGAGCGCGACGGTTTCGCCGTCGTCGAGGCGCTGAACGCCGAGAACGCCGCCCTCAAGGACCGTGTGCTGCGCACGCTGGCCGAAATGGAAAACCTGCGCCGCCGCACCGAACGCGAAATCGCCGACGCCAAGACCTATGGCGTCAGCGCTTTTGCGCGCGACATGCTCAATGTCGTCGACAACCTCTCCCGCGCGCTGGAAAGCCTGCCCGAGGAGGCGCGCGCCGGGGTCGACGATCGGGTCAGGAGCTTTGTTGACGGCGTGGAACTGACGGCGCGCGATCTTGTCGCCGCGCTCGGGCGCCATGGCGTCAAGAAGCTGGAGCCGCAGGGCGAGAAGTTCGATCCTAATTTCCACCAGGCGATTTTCGAGGCGCCCGATGAAACGCTGCCCTCGGGCTCCGTCGCCAAAGTCGTCCAGAGCGGCTGGACGATCGGCGATCGCGTGCTGCGCCCCGCCATGGTCGGCGTTTCCAAGGGCGGTCCGAAGGCGGCCAAGGCCGGGTGACGGGCCGACGTTTTGCTGTCACGATCCGTTTGCGCGATGGCGGTAGAGACCATCGTTTACCCGGGAGGACGACATGGCGGCGCATGGAACATTCAACTGGCGCGAATTGCTGACCAACGACGTCGCCAAGGCCAAGGCCTTTTACGGCGCGACGCTCGGCTGGACGTTCAGCGAAATGCCGATGCAGGGCCAGACGAGCGTCTATACGCTGGCCCATAGCGGGCCGGCGATGGTCGGCGGACTCATCGACATGGCCGGGATCACCCCGCCGGGCGTGCCGCCGCATTGGTTCAATTATATCGAGGTCGACGATGTCGATCATCGCGTCGGCGTTGTCGCCGAAAATGGCGGCAAAGTGCTGCGCGCCGCCTTCAACATTCCCAATGTCGGGCGCATCGCGATCATCGCCGATTCCACCGGCGCGCCGGTCGGCCTGATGACCTCGACGGCGAGCAACTGATCGGCGAACGCTATCGGCTCGACTGGATGTGGTTGCGCACCACGGGATAGATCTGCGTATCCCAGCGGCGGCCGTTGAAGACGCCGTAATGGCCGACGCCGGCCTGCATGTGGTGGGTCTTCATATAGGGGCGCAGGCCGCCGCAAAGGTCTTGGGCGGCCAGCGTCTGGCCGACGGCGCAGATATCGTCCTTCTCGCCCTCCACCGTCAAAAGGAACGTCTTCTTGATCGCGCGCGGTTCGATCGCACGGCCACGGAACTTCATCTTGCCGAGCGGCAGCAGATTTTGCTGGAACACCTGCTCCACCGTCTCCAGGTAGAAATCGGCGCTCAAATCCATGATCGCGAAATATTCCTTGTAGAATTCGTGGATCGCGTCGGCCTTCTCGAAATCGCCGGCGACGCGATGCTGGAACATGTCGACGAAGGATTTGGCGTGGCGCTCGGCGTTCATGCTCATGAAGGCGGAAAGCTGCAGAAAACCGGGATAGACCCGCCGGCCGGCGCCTTTGAGGCGCGCGGGCACGATGCCGATCATTTTTTCGCGGAACCATTCGATCGGCTTTTCATTGGCCAGATCATTGACCTTGGTCGGCGAAATGCGCGTGTCGATCGGCCCGGCCATCAAGGTGAGGCTCGCCGGCTGGTGATTGGCGCCTTCCTTGGCCATTACGGCGGTCGCCGCAAGCGCGGAGACGGCGGGCTGGCAGACGGCGACGATATGCGAATCGGGCCCCATATGCCGGATGAAATCGATCAGATGCTGCGTGTAGTCGTCGAGCGCGAAGGGCCCGGCTTCGAGGGGAATGTTGCGCGGATTGACCCAGTCGGTGACATAGACCTCGTGATCCCTCAGCATCGTCCTCAGCGTGCCGCGCAACAGCGTGGCGAAATGGCCCGACATCGGGGCGACCAGCAGCACTTTCGGCTCGTCCGCGCTGGAAGCCTTGCGGAACCGGCGCAGGTCGCAAAAATCGGTCGACAACACGACCTCTTCCTCGACCGGGATCGGCTCGCCGCGCACCGTGACTTCTGGAATGTCGAAGGCTGGGCGCTCATGGGTGAAGCCGGCCAACGCCACCACTTCGTAATAGGCGGCCATCCGCTGCCAGGACGAACCGAACGGGCCGGACGACCAGGTGCGCAGGATTCGCTCGGCGTTGAAGGCGAGCAGACGGACGGAATCGCCGACGTCGGCCAGGGCCTGATAGGAATCGTACATCATTCCGTTCCGCTCGATTCCGGGACTCGCTCGCCGCGCGCCCGCAGCGAAGCAAGCGACGTGCCACTGGCACATGATTTGCTTTGAGATTCAACGGTTTTTTCCATTGATTGGCGCCGTTGATGTCGCGCACGACTATCACCTTAAGCAGCAAGAACTATTCGTCCTGGTCGCTGCGCGGCTGGCTGATGGTCAAGCTCGCGGGAATAAAATTCGAGGAAGCGATCGTCGCGCCGGACGACGCCGACGCGCGGGCCGAAATTCTGCTGCTTTCGCCGAGCATTCTGGTGCCCTGCCTCACCTACGAGGGCGTCAAAGTCTGGGACACGCTGGCGATCGGCGAATTCCTCAATGAAATTGCCCCAAAATCAGGCTTGTTGCCTAAGGATAGGGCAAAACGCGCCCATTGCCGCTCCATTTGCGGCGAAATGCATTCGGGCTTCGTCTCGCTGCGCCAGGCGCTGCCGATGAACATCAAGGCGCATTTTCCGAAGTTCAAAATCTGGTCGAAGGCGAACGCGGATATCGAACGCATCCTCGTGCTGTGGCGCGAATGCCTCGAGGCGAACGGCGGCCCGTTCCTGTTCGGCGAGATATCGATGGCCGACGCGATGTACGCTCCCGTCGTGAGCCGCTTCCGCACCTATGACGTGGCGCTCGACCGCCAGACGCAAGCCTATGCCGACCGCATCTGGGCGCTGCCCGCAATGGTCGAATGGCGCAAGGCCGCCGAGGCCGAGGCCGAAGAGATCGAGGAGCTCGAGGTCGAGTTTTAGGGTCCGGACTCATAACCAATAGCTGATAGTGGCCGCGATGCAGACTGCGGCGAGGAAGTTGACGGCATTTCGATCGTATCGGGTCGCGATGCGGCGAAAATCCTTGAGGCGGCAGAACATTCG